>JACYYJ010004448.1_pt1 | contig 41094 bp, 70 predicted proteins | sample 8236861 | NCBI WGS metagenome assembly JACYYJ01 (sample SAMN14103086, study PRJNA606662) | landfill metagenome | isolation source: landfill solid waste | place: India:New Delhi, Okhla landfill site | collected 2017-11-05
CTCAATCTTTCGCATTTGCAGATAAATGTCCTGAAAGGGCAAATCGACATGGCTACCAGAGGCGCCAAGCCGAAGCCGGCGATGCTGCGCCTGGTGGACGGCACAACCAACGTCACCCGGCACGGCAAGGAAAGCGAAGTCAGAGAGAAGGCCGAAAGCGCACAAGCGGCATTCGGCAAGTTGGAGCGCCCCGCAGGCTTGAAGGGCGAGGGGTTGAAGGCGTGGAAGCGCTACATCGAACCCGCGTCATGGCTGGATGGGAGTAGGGAGGCGGCGGCGATAGCCTTCTGTGAGCTGTGGCAAGAGTTCCGGTTTGCTCCGACCAGTTTCCCGGCTTCCAAGCACGGACAGATGCGCGCCTACATGAGCGAGCTGGGCTTGACCGACGAGCGCAACCGGATCGCCAAGGCCGACGAAGAGCGCGATGAGTTCTTTGACGACTGATCGGGCAACTGCCTACGCCAAGGCGGTTGTGGCCGGCAAGATCGTCGCTGGGCCGCATGTTCGCAACGCCTGCCGCCGGCATTTGGACGACCTGAAGCGGTCTGACATCCAGTTCGACCCGGAGGCCGCGGCGAAGGCGCTGCGGTTCTTTGAGACGAAGCTGAAGCTGAGCGAGGGCCAGTTCGAGAACCGGCCTTTTCAGTCGCAGCCGGCGCAGGACTTCATCATTGGCTCCATCTTCGGGTGGAAGCGCCAGGACGGCACCCGGCGATTCCGCCGCGCTTACATTGAGCAGGGCAAGGGTAACGGCAAGAGCCCGCTTGCAGGTGGCATTGGCCTCTATGGGTTGATGGCAGACGGTGAGGCCGGGGCCGAAATCTACTCCGCTGGCGCGACCAAGGAGCAGGCTGGGATCCTCTTCCGCGATGCGGTCAAGATGGTGGACAAGTCGCCAGACCTCGACAAGCGCCTCAAGCGCTCTGGCGGGCCGGGGCGAGAGTTCAACCTGGCGTATCTGCCCAAGGGCTCATTCTTCCGCCCAGTGTCGCGGGAGACGAAAAAGACCGGCTCGGGGCCGCGCCCGCACTTCGCGCTCGTGGACGAGCTGCACGAACACGCCGATGGCGGCGTCATCGAGATATTGGAGCGCGGCTTCAAGTTCCGTCGCCAGCCGCTTTTGCTGATGATCACCAACTCCGGCAGCGACCGCAATTCGGTCTGCTGGGTTGAACACGAACATGCGGTCAAGGTGGCCGCTGGGAATATCGACGCGAGGGACGAGGACGCCCACTACATCGGGGAAGTGCTGGACGACACCACGTTCTCCTACGTGTGCGCCTTGGATCCTGATGACGACCCGCTCAACGACCCGTCCTGCTGGATCAAGGCTAATCCGCTTCTAAACGTCACCATCACCGAGGAATATCTGGCCGGCGTCGTGGCACAGGCCAAGGCGATGCCGAGCAAGTTGAACGGTATTCTGCGCCTGCACTTCTGTCAGTGGACGGACGCAGAGACGGCATGGATGACGCGGGCGGCTCTGGAGCCGGTGTTGGCGGATTTCGATCCGGTCGAACATCACGGCGCCGAAGTGTGGATCGGCTGCGACCTTTCGCAGAGCCGGGACATCACGGCGCTGGCGGCAGTTGTTAAAACGGGCGAGATCGAGGTTGAGGCAGAGCGTGACGGCAAGATCCAAACCGTTACGAAACCGACCTTCGACGCATGGATCGAGGCGTGGACGCCGGGCGATACGATGGACGCCAGGGCGCTACAGGATAAAGCGCCATACCGGCAATGGGCCGATGCGGGCTTCATACACGCTCCCAAAGGGCAGAGCATCCGCTTCGACCACGTAGCGCAGGCGGTGGCCGAGTACACCCACGACTTCAACGTCAAATGCGTGGCTTATGACCGATATGCGTTCCGCCGCGGCTTTGAGCCTGAGTGCGACCGCCTCGGCATCTCGGTCGAGTTCGTAGAGCATCCGCAGGGCGGCACCAAGAAGGGCAAGCCCACCGAGGCCATGATCGAAGCCGCCAAGGCGGCAGAGCGTGAGCCAGAGGGGCTGTGGATGCCCGGCTCGGTGCGGGAGTTGGAAGACGCGATCCTTGAGGGTCGCATTCGGATCCGGCGGAACCCGGTTCTCATCTCCGCGATCATGTCGGCAGTGACCGATGAGGATCGCTGGGGCAACCGCTGGCTCGCCAAGGAGCGGGCCGTCAACAAGATCGACTGCGCAGTGGCGCTCGCAATGGCAGTTGGCGCGGCGTCTTCCTATGAGGGCGCCCCGGCCAGGAAGCCGACCTATCAGATGCTTTTCGTCTGACGACCCCGAAAGGGAACACTCCCATGACCAGAGCCTATTCCGCGCTCACCGTTAAGTCGGTGGACGAGAACAAGCGCGTCATTCGCGGCGTGGCGACGACGCCCGGCGTGGATCGCGTGGGCGACATCGTTGAGCCCTTGGGCGTCACGTTCAAGAACCCGCTTCCGCTGCTTTGGCAGCATGATCACTCGAAGCCAATCGGTACGGTAAAGTTCGACAAGCCGACCGCTGCCGGCATCACCTTTGAAGCTGAGCTGCCGGAGATTGCCGAGGAAGGCACTCTCCGCGACCGGATCGAGGAAGCATGGCAGTCGATCAAAGCCGGCCTGGTGCGCGCTGTCTCCATCGGCTTCCGGCCTATCGAATATGCCTTCATGGACGAAGGCGGCATCCGGTTCATCAAGAGTGAGGTCTACGAGCTTTCCGCCGTGACGATCCCGGCAAACGCTCAAGCCCTCATCACTGGCACCAAGAGCCTCGACCCTGAGGCCGTTGCCAAGATCAAGAGTTTCGACACGAACGCTCCCGCCGCGACCGGCGACATCGAGCGTCCGACGAAAGCCGCCCCCGGCGCCTCGGGGAAAACCACCAATGTCAACCTGAGGCCCAAGGAGGCCACGACAATGAAGACCATTGCGGAGCAGATTGCTGCTCTCGAAACCACGCGCCAGGAGAAGTCCGCGCGCATGGCCGAAGTCATGCAGAAGAGCATGGATGAAGGCCGCTCCACCGACGCCGCCGAGCAGGAAGAGTTCGACACCCTCTCGCAGGAACTCGAAGCCATTGACGGCGACATCAAGCGTCTCCGCTCGCTGGAGAAGGCCCAGGTGCAGGCTGCGAAGCCCGTCACCCAGGCCAAGACCGTCGAGGAAGGCACTGCTGCCCGCGCCGGCGTCACCATCAAGCCCCCGAAGCCGGAACCGGGCATTCGCTTTGCCCGCTATGCTCGCTGCCTTGGTCTCGCCCGCAAGAGTGGGCAGGATCTGCTCTCGGTTGTTGAGCAGAACTATGGCACCCGCGACCCCGACCTTGTGGGCATCGTCAAGGCCAACGTCTCCGCCATCAACACCACCACCGACACTGCCCTGATCGGCAATGAGGGTGGCTTTGGCGACTTCGTTGAGTTCCTCCGCCCGATGACCATCGTTGGCCGTTTCGGCAATGCCGGCGTTCCTGGCCTGCGTCGTGTGCCCTTCCGCGTTCCGCTGATCCGCCAGACTGGCGGTTCCGTGGGTTACTGGGTGGGTGAAGGCGCCGCCAAGCCGCTGACCAAGCCGTCCTGGGGCCGTACCGAACTCGGGCCGCTCAAGGCCGCCAACATCGCCGTTGCGACGATGGAGGCCCTGCGCGACAGCTCGCCTTCGGCTGAAACCCTGCTCCGTGACGACCTGGCCGCAGCCATCGCCGCGGCAATCGACACCGCCTTCATCGATCCTGCCAACGCCGGTTCTGCCGGTGTGAAGCCGGCCTCGATCACCAATGGCCTGACCCCCATCACCTCGGGCGGCAACGACGCCGCTGCGATCCGTGAAGACGTGCGGGCTGCAATGGCGGCGTTCATCGCGGCGAACAACCCGCTCAGCTCGGGCGTGTGGATCATGTCCGCCACCACGGCGCTGTCGCTGTCGATGCTCCGCACGGCCCTCGATCAGCCGGAGTTCTCTGGCATTACCATGAACGGCGGCACCTTCTTCGGCCTGCCGGTGGTCGTGTCCGAGTATATCGACGGCTACGTGGTCCTGGCTAATGCCTCCGACATCTGGTTCGCGGATGATGGCGGCGTGTCGGTCGATATGTCCACTGAAGCCTCGCTCCAGATGATGGACAACCCGACCGTCAACTCGGTCACTCCGACAGCTACCGATCTGGTCTCGATGTTCCAGACAAACAGCGTGGCCTTCCGCGCCGAGCGCACGATCAACTGGACCCGTCGCCGCGATACCGGCGTGGCTGTGATCGATACGGTCGCGTGGGGCGAGCCTGACGCCTCGTAAACGAGCAATGAGGGGCGGGGGAAACTCCGCCCTTCACTCCGATGGATGTAATCTACCCCTATCTCGCAACCGCCGACGATTTCGAGCTTCGCTATTCGCTCCGGTCATTGGTGAATGCGGGACATGACCGCGTGATCGTTGCCGGGGATCAACCGGCGATTATCAGCCACAAAGTCGAGCATGTCGGGGTGCGCCGCATCTCCGACCGCTACCAGTCCTCGACCACGAACATTCTGCACGCAATCGACCGAGCCGGTGTAACTGGCCGGTTCGTTGTGATGCACGACGATATTTTCCTGCTGGAGCCTTGGGCCTACCGCCACGAGCACCGCGGTTCCGTTGCCGATTACCTCGCCCGCGGCGCGCCGATGGGCACCTATCGGCAGGTATTGAGAACCACAGCCGAGTTGCTGCGGGCGCACGGTGTTGACGAGCCGCTGTTCTACGGGATGCACACGCCAGCCGTTTATGACGCGGCGCAGTTCGCTGACCTGGTGCGGGAGTTCAAGGGCAAGCGGTATCTGACGCGCACCCTCTACTTCAACCTGTTTCCGCAGCCGGGTACGCGGCGCGAAGACGTAAAGCTCAAGCACTGGAGCGGCGACGTTCCGGCAAGCGGTATCCTCTCCATCTCGGATGATGTGGGCCGCAATCCAAAGTTCCGGTCATGGATCGATGCCCGGTTCCCACTCCCATCGGATTACGAAAGGGAAAACGCCCCATGAAGAAGACCATGATCGCGAGCCAGGCGATGACCTATGGCACTCGCCGGCTTCTCGCCGGGGATGAATTTGCCGCGTCTCGTCGTGATGCCGACCTTCTGGCCCGCCTTGGCCGCGCCCGCGAGGTGAAGCCCGGCAAGCCGACCGAGGAAGACGTGCTGACCTCTCTCCGCGCCGAATATGGCGAGGTTGTCGGCAAGCGCGCCTACCACGGCTGGGATGCGGACGAGCTGCGCAAGCGCATTTCCGAAGCCAAGGACTGACCCATGCGGATCCTGGGCGTCCCGGTGCCATTCACCGGCGAGCGGCAAAAGGCGGTGTCGCCAGTGCCGCACAATCGCGGCTGGTGGCCGGTCATTGGGGAAAGCTACCCTGGGGCGTGGCAGCAGAACGTAGAAGTTCGGCTCGATAGCGCGCTGAGCTTTCATGCGGTCTTTGCCTGCCAGACGCTTATTGCGTCCGACATCGCCAAGCTGCGCGTCAAACTCGTTCAGCAGGATAGCGACGGCATCTGGACTGAGGTTCGGAACTCGGCCTACTCGCCCGTTCTCCGCAAGCCCAACCACTACCAGAACCGCATCCAGTTCTTTGAGAATTGGGTGCTGTCCAAGCTCCAGCGGGGCAATACCTACGTGCTGAAGGGGCGCGACAACCGCAACGTGGTGACACGGCTCTATGTGCTGGACCCTACGCTGGTGACGCCCCTCGTGACGGATAGCGGGGAAGTCTATTACGAGCTGCGCGCCGATAACCTGACCGGCGTGAGCGAGCGCGTGGTGGTGCCCGCCAGTGAAATCATCCACGACCGCTTCAACTGCTTCTTCCACCCTCTGGTGGGGCTGTCGCCCATCTTCGCGGGTGGGCTGGCGGCTATTCAGGGCCTCTCGATCCAGAACAACTCGACCACGTTCTTTCAGAACGGCTCGCAGCCAGGCGGCATCCTGACGGCGCCGGGGCATATCGAGCAGGAAACCGCCGAGCGCCTCAAGGAACACTGGAACACGAATTACACCGGCTCCAATCGCGGCAAAGTGGCAGTGCTGGGTGATGGCCTGAAATTTGAGCAGCTATCCACCAAGGCCGTGGATGCTCAGCTTGTGGAGCAGTTGAAGTGGTCGGCAGAGGTCGTGTGTTCGACCTATCATGTGCCGCCCTACAAGATCGGCATCGGCGAACAGCCGACCTACAACAACGTTCAGGCGCTCAACACCGAGTATTATAGCCAGTGCCTTCAGGTGCTTCTTGAGGCCATAGAGCTGTGCCTTGATGAAGGGCTTGCCACTGGCGAAACGCTCGGCACCGAGTTCGACATCGACAACCTGCTCCGCATGGACAGCGTGACCCAGATGGACGTGCTGGAGAAGTCCAAGAGCGTGATGACGCTGGACGAGCGCCGCCGCAAGCTGGACCTCAAGAAGGTGCCCGGCGGGTCCACGATCTACCTTCAGCAGCAGGACCATTCGCTGGAAGCGATTGCTGCGCGTGATGCTCTGCTGATCGCGCAGGCGGAAGCTGGGCCTGTATCTGTTGAACCGCCACCGGCCAACGACAACGCCGAAGCTGAGGCCCGCGCCGATGCGGAAGCCAGCCGGGCGCTTCTCGCCATGATGAAAGGTCTCGCTTGATGTTCGACGGTGAAGCCTTCGGCAAGCAGATGGTGGACATCGTTAAGGGCTACGTGTCCAAGACGATGGCGCCGATCATGGAGCGACTTGATGCGCTGGAGGCGCGCGCGGAGCCGCAGGGCGCCAAGAGCCTAACAGTCGAGGACATGGCCCCGCTGGTGCAGGAAGCCGTCTCAGCCGCCGTTGCTGAAGCCGTGAAGGCCATTCCGGTGCCAAAGGACGGCAAGGATGGGCGCGACGGGCTCGACGCGGTTACGCCGCTGCTCAAGGACGGCGTGCTGCTGTTCACGATGTCCGATGGGTCGGTCAAGGAAGTTGGTCGGGTCCAGGGGAAGGACGGCGACCCTGGCCGTGATGGCGTTGACGGGCTCGGCTTCGATGACCTGACCGCCGAATATGACGGCGAGCGCGGCATCACCCTGCGCTTCATCCGGGGCGAACAGGTCAAGGAATTTGCCTTCACCATGCCAGTCGTCATTGACCGCGGCGTGTGGAGCGAGGGCAAGACCTATGAGGCCGGCGATGCCGTGACGTGGGCTGGCTCCGTCTGGATCGCTCAGAAGGCCACCAGTGACAAGCCCGATGGCGGCGATGGCTGGAGGCTCAGCGTGAAGCGAGGCCGCGACGGCAAGCCAGGCAAGGACGGCGAACTAAAAGTCAAGCAGCCGGTGAAGGTGGGCTGAGATGGCGCTCGTTACCCTTGCTCAAGTCAACGCGGGGCTGCGGCTCGACCTCCAAGGCGAGGCTCCGGGCTTTGCGGATGATCCCCGCACCCCAGACGTGACGCTGAAGATAGCGCAGGCCGAGGACATCGTTCTCGACTTTATCCAGCCGAAACCAGACCCGGCCTGGACTGATGAAACCGTTCCGCCGCGCGTGACCGCCGCCATTATTCTGGCCGTGGGCTATCTACTCGATGACTCCGAAGACGCCCACGAGGCTTTGGCCGCGCTCTCAGGTCACGACCTTAACTCCCGCAGCCCGATTGTTGGTCTGCTCAAGCGACTTCGCGACCCTTCACTGGCATAGGAGGCCACCATGGCCGAACGCTTCCGCTTCACCGCCGACTTCGACTTCAAGCCGACCTCGCAGACGACCGTTGCCTTCCGCAGGGGGCATGAGGGCGAGGTGACCACCGGCGCTGCTGTGTCGGGCAAGATCACCAAGGCAGTGGCCGACGCCGCGATCAAGGCAGGCAAGGGCCAATTCGTCGGCAAGGAAGCCAAGCCGGCAAAGGACTCTGACAAGTGAGCGAGCAGAGCGAAATCCGTTTCCTCGGCGATCTCCAGCGCCTTGAGGTGAAGCCTGGCGACAGGTTTGTCCTGCAAGTGGACTACCACCCCACCGCTGAGATGTTGGACCGCTTCAGAGAGGTCTGGCGCAGGGTAATGGGCGACGATGTCCCGCTTCTGGTGCTCGAAAAGGGCGCGAAGCTGGGCGTGGTCTCGCTAACGCAAGATGCCTGAGAACTTCCGCCGCGCAGGAGCGCTTAGGGAGCGGCTGCACGCTCAATCCCGCGCCGACGGCGACGATGGCTGGGGCAATCCTGTTCCGGGCACTGGCGCTTTCGCCACGCAGTTTACCGTCCATGCTGGCCTGCGACCGCTCCGCGGCAGCGAGGCAGTGCAAGCGGCTCGCCTCGATGGTCGTCAGCCCTTTGTCTGCACCGTGCGCAAGTCGGCGCAGACAAGCCAGATCACCACGGCCTGGCAGCTCGTGGACGCGGCGGATTCCAGCAAGGTCTATGCCGTCACCTCTCCGCCGGCTGATCCGGACGGAAAGAATGCGTGGCTTGAGTTCCTTGTAACCGAGGGTGTCGCGTCCTGATGGCAACGCGCGTCCTTGGCCTCGATCGGCTCAAGCGAAAGCTGACGCGCTTTCCTGACGCGGTGCAGCAGGAAATCCGTACCGCCATGGAGACGAGCGCAAACGAGATCGTGGCGCTGGCGAAGTCTCTGGCGCCTGTCGATAGCGGCGACCTCCGCAACAGCATCGGCTGGACCTGGGGCTCCGCACCAGAGGGCGCGATGGTGCTGGGCAAGGTTCGGCGCGGCGGTGAAGGCAATATGGTCATCACGATCTATGCCGGCGGCGGCGCTGAGTACTACGCCAGGTTCGTGGAGTTTGGCACTCAGAACATGCCGGCCGTTCCATTCTTCTATCCATCCTACCGCGCCCTTCGCCGTCGTGCTCGGGGGCGCGTGACGCGCTCCGTCAACAAAGCCGCCAAGCGGATCGCAGCCGGGGGCTGACAATGGACGCCAGTTACGAACTGATCCTCGCGGCGATCAATCGCCTGCGAGCAACCACTGCCGTCACTACGCTGGTCGGAACGCGGATCTATGACCGGGTGCCAGAAGACCAGAGCGGCAATCCGGCGGTGGCGTTCCCCTACATCAGCCTCGGTCCTTCAACGTCCATCCCCGATGACTTCGACTGCATGGATGGGGAAGAGGTGACCATCCAGTTCGACGTGTGGACCAGCGGTAGCGGCGAGGCATTCGGCTCGGTTCAGTGCCGCAAGATTTCCGGCGCCATCAAGCGGGCGCTGCATGACGTTGACCTGACCCTGACAACAAATGCGCTGGTGTCGTTTCAGCACGAGCTGACCCGCATCCTGCGCGATCCCAATCCCGCCATAACCCATGGCGTGATCCAGTTCACTGGAACTGTCGAAACTCCCTGATCCATCTTCACTACAGGAGGGCCGCATGGCCGTAGCAACCACCATCAAGGGCGGCTCAAAAGTTCGAGTCCTCATCGGCGATGATGCCGAGCCCACCGTCTATGCCGCGCCGTGCGGGTTCACGTCCAAGAGCATCACCTTCAACAAGGGGCTTGAGGAAGTTGTCGTGCCGGACTGCGAAGACCCGGACAAGGTTGACTGGATCGGTCGCGATACCGTGAGTCTGTCGATCAGCGTTAGCGGCGAGGGCGTCCTTGCCTCCGAAAGCGTCGAGACATGGTTCGACGCATGGGAAAGCATCGATAGCGTTCCGGTGAAGATCGAGTACGAGTTCCCAGCGACCACCTACACCTATACGGGCCGGATGCACGTCGAGAGCCTGGAACAGGGTGCTCCCAACGGTCGCCGTGTGACCCAGAACGTCTCGCTCCAGTCGGACGGTGAGATGGTCCGCACCTCCGCCGCCACCGGCTCGTGAGCCGTGACGCATCCATCGGCCCGCTTTCGTGGGCTGATGGCCGGTACTCGTTTGCTCTCAAATGGGGCGAGCTGGAGCTGTTGCAGGCCAAGACAGACTGCGGGCCTCAAGCCCTGCTCGACCGTCTCGCTGGCAAGCACTGGCGAGTGGGCGACATTAGCCACACGATCCGCCTCGGGTTGATCGGTGGCGGGCTGGAGCCTTCCAAGGCGCTGAAGCTGGTTGAGGATTACGTAGAGAAGCGTCCCCCGCTCGAAAACGTATCTCTGGCCTATGCCATCCTAGCCGCCGGCGTGATGGGGGCGCCAGACGAACCGCTAAAAAAACCTCGGGGGAGGGCGAAGGCGAAAGGCTCGACTCCCTCCCCAACGGAAAGTGGCGCTTCGGCCTGATCTATGGCCTTGGCGCGGCGATGGGATGGACCGTCCACGATGTAAAACGCGCCTCGGTGTGGGAGTTCTGGATGGCCTTCCAAGGCTATGTGGACGCCAACACGCCGAAAGAAGGCAACAAGCTCACCGCGGAACAGGCCGACGAACTCTTTGAGTGGATCGACCGAGCCCCGGCAGGCGCGTCTCTCTCAACCCAAACCTACAAGCTCGACGGGCTCCGCTTGGTTCCTGCCGGGATAGTGACGTTCACGCCATAGGAGGCGGCCATCGCAACCGATGTAGAACGGCTGGTCGTCTCCCTTGAGGCGAGCATTACCAAGTTTGAGCGCACGATGAACCGCGCCAATGGCGTTGCAGACAGCAGCGCGCGTCGGATTGAGCGTCGGTTCGCGTCCATGAACCAGCGGATGCAGACGAGCTTTGCCGCAGTCAGCCGCGGCATCGCTGGCGCATTCGCTGGGGCGGTGGCCCTCCGCGGCGCACAGCAGCTTATCGACGCCTCAACCCGCATCGAAAACAGCCTCAAGGTGGCTGGGTTGGCGGGCGAGGAACTGACCGGCGTCTACAACAGGTTGTTCGAGTCCGCACAGCGCAACGCCGCGCCTGTGGAGAGCCTGGTCACTTTGTTCGGCCGCGCCACTCTGGTGCAGAAGGAACTCGGCGCCTCAACCGAGGAACTGCTCGGCTTCACCGACAATGTGGCCGTGGCGCTGCGCGTGGCGGGCACCGATGCCGCCTCGGCTTCTGGCGCGCTGCTTCAGCTGTCTCAGGCGCTTGGTTCAGGGACGGTTCGGGCGGAGGAATTCAACAGTATTCAGGAAGGCGCTCTGCCTATCCTGCAAGCCGTTGCGGCGGGCCTTGAAGAGGCAGGCGGCTCTGTCGCCAAGCTCCGTGGCCTGGTCATTGACGGCAAGGTCAGCAGCGAGGCGTTCTTCCGCGCCTTCGAAGCCGGTTCTGTCGTCCTGCAGGACAAGGTGGCGAGTTCGGAGTTCACCGTCTCTCAGGGCTTCGTGCGCCTGCAAAACGTGCTGATCGACACGGCCGGCCGCTTCGACACTGCCACAAGCGCCTCTGAGCGCGTGGGTGGCATGCTCAACCAGCTTGCGACTTCGATCGAGGGCCTTGGCCGCGCCGCCGAGGAGCATGGTCCTGCCGTCAACCGCTTCCTCGACTGGATCAGCGAGATCGGCAACACCTATGGTGACCGGCTCCTGGCGAATACTGCCCGCGAGTTCGAGATGATCGGAGACGCGGTTGATGAAGTGGCTGGCAGCTTCGACCGCTACGGCGAATCCGTCACTGACGCTCAACTGGAGCTAGCGCAGGCGGAACAGGCGCTCGCCACGTTCGCCACCAACACCGCCGGCAGCATGGGCGAGGTGGATGCTGCCGCCCAAGACCTGTTCCAGCAGATCCTTGAAGGCAAGGGCTCAGCCGATCTTGCTGCCGAGGCCATCGCCGCCCTGGGCGATGCTCGGCCCGACTTCGCGCCGCTGCTGAACCAGATCGGCGGCGTCATTCAGCGCATCTATGAGCTGCGTGCGGCTGCCATTGCCGCGGCTCGGCCCGATGTATCAGGCCAGCCCATGTCCTATGCGGGGCAGGATGGTGCGCCGACACCAGTAGCGCCGAAGCCTGTCAGCATCACGGACTATGCGCCGCCAGCTGGATCGGGCAGTGGTGGCGGTGGCGGCAAGAAGTCGCCGGGTCAACGCTTTGCTGATGACGTCGCCCAGATGGAGCGCCGTATCGCCGCTCTGCAGCGAGAGACAGAGCTTCAGCGCACCCTCAACCCACTGGTGGATGACTACGGCTATGCCGTGGAGCGTTTGCGGGCTCAGATGGAGCTTGAGAACGCCGCCGCAGAGGCAGGGCTAGAGCTTACGCCGCAGCGGCAGGCGCAGATCGAGGAGTTGGCCTCGGGGTATGCTCAAGCCACGGCAGAAGCCGCACGGCTGGCTGAGGCGCAGGATCGCGCACGCGAGACGGCCGAGCAATTGGCTGATGCCGGCCGGCAGGCGCTCGACAGCATCATTGATGGGTTCATCGAAGGTAAAGACGCCGGCGAAATCTTCAGCAGCGTGCTGAAGGACATCACCAGCAATCTCCTCAAGATGGGCATCAACAGCCTGCTCGGCGGGTTCAACCCGCTGGGCTTCCTGTTCGGCGGCAAAGGCTTTGCGACGGGCACGGCGAACACCGGCGGGCGCCGCGGTGAGCCTCGGGGCATCGTCCACGGCCAAGAGGCGGTCATTCCACTGCCGAGTGGGGGCAAGGTGCCCGTCGAGGTAAGAATGCCGTCAGTGGGCGCCGCTGCGGCCCAGACAACGGCTCTAACCGTCCATGTCGAGACGAATGACGAGAAGTTCTCGGCCTACGTAACCGACAAGGCGGGCCAGGTGGTTGGCCGTGCGGCTCCCGGTATCGTCAAGACCAGCGTCAACGCCTCTCCCATGGCGACGGCTGAGCGTCAGTTGCGCTATGGCGCGTAGATAAGGGCGGGCGGATGCCGGACATCATCAATTTGAGCCAGCCCATCAGCGACCGCACCGACCCGCGTCTGGTGCCGAATACGCGCAGCGGCGGCCCGGCGATCAACGGCGTCGAGCAGATCATCTCGCCGCTGTCGTCTGTCTGGCACTGGACGGCACACCTGCCCATCCACAACAAGGCCACGGCTCGCTCCTGGCGACTGACGCGGGCTTTGCTTGAAGGGCGTTGGAATTACCTGCGGACGCGCATCTGCGACCGCTACCGCCTCTCCCGGCGCGACGTCGGCGCCACCTACAAGGGCGAGGTGCCCTATAGCGATGGGGCCTTCCACAGCGATGGAACCGGCTTTGCTCTGGTCCAGCCGAACGCGCCGATCCTTGCCGCAGCAGAGCGGGACGCAACGACCATCACTATCTCGGCCCCTGAGTTCGGCGGCGCCATGTCGGCCGGCCTGTTCTTCTCCATCAATGATCGGCTCTATGTCGTGACCGGATGGGAGCAGGATGGTGACGAATACGAGCTGACCTTCAAGCCGCCGCTGCGAGTTGCGGTGGAGGAGGGCGACACTGCGGACTTCGACGCCAAGGCCATCTGGCGACTTGAGAGCGACGATGAAGGCAGGGCCGACCTCCGGCAGGGCCGGTTCGGTTCGGTGCAGATCAACCTTGTTGAACCCCTCGGGTGGACCTGACCCATGCTCCCATCCGTAGTGAGAGAGCTTGCCGCCGGAAACCGGGTGGCGGCCGCGACCCTCTTTGAATTTGAGTTCGCCAGTGGGACGCAGCGGTTCACCGACCGACAGGGCTATCTGACCGTCGATGGCTTTGACTGGCTCGGTGTCGGCCAACTGTTGAGCGTGTCGGGGCTGGAGCAAAGCGTGGGCATGTCGGCCCCGCGGGCAACGTTCACCCTTTCCGGCGTGGATCCTTTCCTGCTCAACGTGGCCGCGAATGGCAGCACCGAGGCAACCGGACGCCCCTGCTGCGTCTACATCCAATTCCTCACCGAAGCTGGGGCGCCGCTGGACAGCAAGATCGCTGTGTGGCCTGGCATCATGGATACCGTGTCTCTGTCTGCGGGCCTTGGCCGACAGTCCATCAGCCTCACCGCTGAGACGCTGTTCGTGGATCGAGTGCGGGCGCCGTGGGGGCTCCAGACCGATACCGATCAGCAGGCGCGTTGGCCCGGCGACCGTGGTTTCGAGTTCGCGCCGTCGCTGATCTTCAAGACTGTCAACTGGCTACGCGGCTAGGCTCACATGCAACGCAAGCTCATCGAGTTCCTGCACCGCAGTGCAGAGCGTCCGTTCGCCTATGGCCGCAACGACTGCTGCCTACTCCTGGCCGACTGGTGGAAGTGCGTGCACGGCGTGGACCCGGCGCGAGAGCTCCGCGGCACCTACGGCACCGATGCCGAGAAGGATGGCGTGCTGGACCGCGAGGGCGGGCTGCTGGCGGTCGTTGAACGGCTGGCGGCGGGGGTAGGGGCAGCTCCCACCGAAACGCCGTCGCTGGGCGACTTCGGAGTGATCGAACACGGCAAGCCATTCGGCGCCATCTGCGCCGGCATGGCCGGGCCGGCCCTTTGCTGGGCCATCCGCACCGAGAAGGGTGTCGGCTTCCTCACGAGCCCCAAGGTTCTGAAGGCGTGGAGCATCCATGAACTGGGGTAACTGGGACAGCATCTTTCACCACCCCGCGAAGGCGCGGACACACGCCGCCAAGCGTGACCCGCTGTCGCTCGGCGTCAGCTTTCTGGTCAATATCGGCTGGGGTGGCGCGATCTCGGGCCTTGGCGCCACGCTGGTCGGCTCTGCGCTTATCGGCGCGGCTCTGCTCGGCGCATCGCTACTGCTCGGCGCGTTCAACCAGGGGCCGCAGAAGCCAAGCCCCTCGGATCGCCAGTCTACCATTCGCCAGTCAACCGGGCCGCGTGTGCGCTTCTACGGGCGCAACAAGGTCGGCGGCACCCTGGCGTTCTTTGAGAGCAAGAACGGCTACCTCTACTCGCTGATCACGCTCAATGAGGGCGAGATTTCGCAGGTGCGGGAGGTCTGGCTCAATGACCAGAAGGTGACGCTGGACGAGGACGGCTATGTGATCGAGGCGCCGTACCGCTTCACGCACTCCGTCACTACCGGCTCATGGCCATTCCAGAGCACCACGACCACGAACTACAAAGTCGCCCGCATCCTGTTCAGGACCGGAACGGCTAACCAGACCGCCTATAGCGAGCTGATCAGTGCCTTCCCTGGCCTCGTCACCGCCGATCATCGGCTCCGCGGCGTGGCAACGTGCCTGGCCATCTTCCAAGAGGTGCCTGGAGAAAAGATCGGGGAGGTCTATCCGCAAGGTAATCCGGGCGTCCGCATCGTTGGCGACATGTCGCTGGTGAAGTCCGTTCGGACCGGCGCCCGCATCTATTCGGACAATCCGGCGGACTGCATCTACGATTACCTCACCGGCCGCGACGGCGCCGGATTTGCCTATGGCGCCGGTCTTTCCGAGAGCCAGATCAACCTCGCGAGCTTTCAGTCCTTCGCCAACCTCTGCGATGAGGCCGTTCCGAAGAAGGGCGGGGGAGCGATCAAGCGTTACCGCTTGGCTGGTGCGTATTCGCTCAACGAAGAAATGCGCTCTGTCCTCGGCCGCATGTGCAAGGCATGTGACGCTGACCTCTACATCGACGGCAACGGCAAGGTGGCGATCCGCGGCGGCAAGTGGACGGCGCCAACGCTGACTCTCGACTCCGACCAGGGCCACATCATCAGCGCCGACTTCCAGCGTGGCCGGGCCGCTCTGGTGGCCTTCAACGAGCTGACGATCAAATATACGGACCCCGCTCAGGACTACATGGAGGTTGAGGCTGAGCGATGGATTGACGGCGGCAATGTCGCTCTGCGGGGTAAGGTTCTCCCTCAGTCCCTCGACTTGGAAATGGTGCCAGAGCACGCTCAGGCGCGCCGTGTCGCCAAGATCCATACCCACAAGGCCAATCCGGCATGGGTAGGGACGATCACCACCAACTACTACGGCATGAACGCCATTGGCGAAGAGACGGTGACGATCAAGTTCGGGCCGATGGGCATCGACACCACGTTCAACATCGACTCCCTGCGCATCCTTGACGACCTGACCGGAGTGCAGTTGCAGGTGTCGTCTCTCACTGATGCGGCTTACCTGTGGGATGCCGAACTTGAGGAAGGCACGCCGCCGGGCATTCCGCCGAACACGAGCACGCCGATCTCGCTCGACCCGCCGGAAGACATCGTGGCCGCCTCCGAGCAGATCATCATTGAGGGCAGCACGGTTGGCGTTCGGATTGTTGTCGGCTGGACCATGCCCGACCGCGCGGCCCTCCGCCAGCATGCTCAGTACCGGGTTTCCCCCAGTGGGGCTTGGCAGGACATGCAGACGGCAGAGGGCGGCGGCTTTGCCGTCTCGGGGCCGGTGGACGATGGCGGCACGTATGACTACCGCGTCCGCACCCTGTCTCCCGGCGGCACTCCCGGAGGTTGGTCGAGCGTCGGCACGATTACCGTCACGTCGGACCCGACGCCAACAGGAGTGGTGACTGGCGTCTCAGCCAGCGGCGGGGCAGGGGAGATCACGTTCAACTGGACCGCGCCGAACTCGCCCAACTATGCGGCGGCTCGCTTGTACTGGAACACCACCGACGACTTCGACACCGCCACTCTGGCGGCCACGGAGTATGGCGCCCCGAACTCTGCCGATAGCCGCACTGTCACCGGCATCAGCGCCGGCACGCGGTACGGATGGGTTGTCGCTACCAATGGCTCCGGCATTGCCGCATCTCCCGTCGCCACCGGTGCCGTGACCGTCACCTAACCCGACTTCCAACTCCACCACTGACCACCTGGCTCGCCATCTCGGCGGGCCTTTTTGCATTGAAGGAACTGCATCGTGTCCCAAACGATCGATCAGGTATTTCGCGACTACAAGACCCAAGGCGTTCCGGCTTCTGGCGAGCACGAGCCAGACAAGCGGGAAATCCGCGCGCTCTTGAAGATGATCCAGAACAGCGGCGGGCAAGCGGTTACCCGCAACACGCTCTCTGCGCTCAATGGCGTCACCCCGCCGACTGAGAACTACATGGGCGTCGTTCTCGCGGACCCGACCGCCAGCAACAACGGTTACTACTACCGCTCTGGCGGCGCGTGGGTGTTCGGCAGGCCCTTCCCTGACACCTTTGCGGAAGTCGCCCTGTCGGGCTCTGGTACTGCGCAGACAGGCGCAGTCGATACTGGCGTCAATCCGAGTGGCGTTGAGGTGTTCTTTGCCCGCGTCACTACTCCGAACACCGGGCCGCTAACTCTCTCCATCAGCGGCGGCCCCGCGCGTGAGGTCGTGAACCTCGCCGGTAATCCACTCTCCGCCGGCGAGTGGACCGGCATGGTGATGTTCTTCCTCAACGAGGGTGGGCAGTATCAGCTTCTGCTTGATGCTGGGGCTGCGCAGGCTGCGGCGGCGAGTGCTACGTTTGCTGATGAGCGAGCCGATGACGCGGACGCTGCGGCTGTTCGCGCCGAGAATGCTGCGGCCTCGTTCTCGGAGATCGGCACCAACTTCAAGACCGTAGCGAACCTGCTGGCTGACACTACGGTCGGCTACTCCGGTTCAGGGGCTGACACGGAGGTTGACGCGGGCGACATCATCACTGCGCAGGGCTTCCGCTATGAGGTGGCGGCAAGCGATGCAACAGATGCCCATGTCGAGACTGCGGGCGGCGTGAAGCTGTACGTTAGGACGCTGCACGTGCAAGCCTTCGGCGTCGGAATTGGGCTGGGGGACGACGCACCAGCCATGCTTACGGCATTGACGGCTGCGGACGGCGCACAACTCGATTGCCGAAATACTGTGCCGGTTTTCAATTCCGAGCTGGCATATGATGGACCAGTCAATCTGATTGGCCCATCCACTATTAACCTGTCTGGTGGGGGGAGTATCCGGTGGCGGATCGAGCCCGAAACGCTTCCGGACCTGGCCGCCGATATCCTGGGCGGTCGTTCGTCCGTGTCGTTCGCCTCTGCGCATGGGCTGGCGAGCGGCGACGTTATCGTTGCTCACAATCCTGCTGACTACTCGTTTGCCCCGTACCGAGCTTACTACAACGACGGTTGCATGTTCGAAATCGATCAGATTTCGTCATCGACCGCTGCGACTTTCTTTGGCGTGTCTCCAGACACTTACCTTGCCGCCGATATGGATATGTATCGCCTCGTGGGAGGTGGCGTGTCTCTCCGAGACATCCACTTCATGCCAAACACCGCGGAAGCCGTGAACGTCTGGATTGACGGTCATCCCAAGGTCCGCCTCCATGATGTCACCTTCGAAGGTAGTGCCGCAGATACAGGCATCGAAATCTATCGCTGCTACGATGTGCTGATTAAGGACACGTCAGCGGAAGCGCTCGTTGGCTCGGGGGCATACCCGATCATTCTTTCCAACAGCCAGAAGATTGTCTGTGGTGGCATAAGCAACAAAAGTACACGTCATGCGCTGGCATTTGGGGGGCGAGATGGCGCTGCCGCCGTCCCATACCGCGATGTCTTGGTTCACGACACCACACTCGTAAACCGAGCATCAGGCGGCATCGGGTCCGCAGATATGCACGGCAATGGTGCCAACATCACCTTCGACAATTGCATCCTGAACACAGGTGCGAACATGGCTGGCCTCGATGTCGCTTACAGAAATTGCACCATTTATGGTCGCGATGTTGGGGCCTACGCTGACGGCATTTGCCTGTATGGCGATGAAGTCGTTGGCGGGACTTTCACCATTGAGAACTGCAAGTTTGTGACATGGGGGCCGGGGTCGAGCAGCTTTGGTATCCTGACCCTTGGTGTTCAGGGTCGTACCCGAGACTTCATGCTTATAGCTCGAAACAACACTATCGAGCAGCGCGGGGCTGGAACTTCTGCGCGGCTTATTATGGTCGTGATCGGAGACGCTGCGGACACTAACACTAAGCGCATCGACACTGTGATTGATGGTCTTGTCTACAAAGCCCCTGTTGCGCCTCTGATAATCTGTTCGCTCTCGGGCTTCAAGAATGCTCCGTCTCAGATGTCGGCCGTGGTCGATAATGTAACCGCGCCGGGCGGCCAGCTTCTGGCTGCTTCAGAACCGGCAAACTATGCCATGCCCTTGCGTCTACAAAGGCAGTCTGGAGCCGTGACGACCTCTTGCGCTTCGGGGTCTTCAACGGCAAATTCTGGCGTCATAACGTATAAATACTCCTACCCGCGAGCCCCCGTCCCGTCTGTAACTCATGCCCCGGTGGGTACTGGGACGGCGGCGGCATTTGGCGGGAAGCGCGTTCAGTCTGCTGCGTTTCAATGCTCGGCAACCACGATACGCGTAACGACCCAAACGTCAGATGGAACCACGTTCTCCTCGACAGAGGATGTCAGGCAATCTTGGTCGGTGGGTATAGACGAGGTTTAGGCCGGGAGAAGAAGGCTCCTCATCATTGTTGGTTGAGGCAGAGGTTATCGCCTTCGATGTAGTCTTTGACTTGCAACTGATCGGACAGGATGCTGAAGCGGCTAAGTTTGACGGAGGTGGGCGCCGTCAGGTCTTGAGTGTAAAAGCGTAACGTAAGGCTTTCGATCTCTTCACCAAGATCCTCGTAGTTAGTGAAACCGACCTTGCTTAGAAGGATGAGGTTGTCGCAGCCGGTAACAATTTTCGGATAGTACCGGTGAGCAACTGAACCATCGGCATCGATCAGCAAGGCTGACATCGTCATGTCGTGGTCGGAGGTTGCAGTGATGGCGATCATATCCCTGAGGTCCAGATTTCTACTCAACTGGATTGTCGCGCGGGCTTCACCGTGTTCGGCGGAATCGGGTTCGATGGTCAGCGCCCCGTTCTCGAACCCTGTGGCGTCATGAGATGCCACAGGGTTCCACTGTTCCTGCTCTTGGTCTTTGACACCGATTACCTCGAAGACATCTTGGGTAAACAGTGGAAGGCCGCCGCCCCCTCGAACGACCTCATAGGTGCAGTTGTTGGGATAGGACGGAATTTCCATCTCTGGCACGAGCCTGAGGTGTAGTGGAATATTGGTGTTGTAAACGTCGGAGAACTCTTGTTCTTTCACCCAGCCCTCGCCTTCACAGGTCAGGCGCAGAGGGTAGTTGTCAGGCCAATATGGATTGGGAGCACCTATAGCCGCCACGACTGCTTCATAGCCCTTTGCTGTTTTCGCGACGGAGATGGGAAAGTGTCTAGCGAAGACATCAATGCGGCGCTCAGCTTGCTCGGCATAAAAGTCGTCGTTGGTCAGCTTTGAAAGAGAGCGGAACTCAGCCACCTCGTATAGCAGGTAGTGAGAAGCGGAGATCACCTTTGGATCGGTCTGATAGTATGTCCAAGTGTCCAGCGGAGCGAAGTGCTCGTCAGCGCGAGCTTCCGTCCCCTGGCGAGCGCATCGATAGGCATCAGCAAGGCGGTCGTCACCGGTCAGAGAGGCAAGAATAAGCAATGCCTGTGTGCCAAACAGGTGCCCATTCATGACGTGGTATTCTTGCTCCGGCTCTATACCTTCCCATGTGTACTCGGATACCCAACAGCCATCCTCACCAGTCCAAAGTACGCCGCCATCGCGTGGCGACCTAATGGCCATATGCGCGGTATCAAGAGCTACTTTCCGGTAGTTCTCATCTCCTGTTAGGTCGGCCAAGAGCCAATAGACCAGCGGGGCTAGAAGACCGTCCATCCCTGACCACCAGCCGGGCTGGAGTTGCTGAAATTGGTAACCGTAAGTCCAGCGCCTGCCGTGCCCCTGAATGTCTACGAACTCATAATCGGTCAGCATCCAATCGAGCTTTTCGCGTACCGCAGTCAACAGCTCGTTGTCCTCGGTCTGCGCTGCATGGCGCAGGACTCGAAATGCTCGAACAAAAAAGCGAAGCGGGTCGTGTTCTTCGATAGTTTCTTGGAGATCCTCAATCGTTACGGACGATTCCGGGCGGCTGTCCCACGTGAAGGTTGCGAGGGCTTCAGGCGGCAGCAGAAGCACGTCTTTCGCTGTTAAATCTGGAATGTCGGATCGCGCGATAAGGGCGGGAGACCACATTCCAGCCGCTAGAAATAGAGCAGATGCGATAAGGCGGGCAAGCATAGCGGTTCGATCTCCCTTGCGTCTGTGGGTCGTAGGAGCAGGCAGCAGACGCTCCAGTCAAGCCTCAGTGTCTCATTACAAGCCTCGCTACTGAGCGGGGCTTTTTCTTGCCACCCCATCCAACACACATAGAGGTTTCCGATGGACCGCAATTTCCCGCGGGCGCTTCAGCTCGTACTCAAACACGAGGGTGGGTATGTGGACCATCCCCGAGACCCCGGCGGCGCCACCAATCTCGGCATCACGCTGGACACGCTTTCGAGCTGGCGCGGCCGGCGAGCGTCAAAGGCCGATGTGAAGGCGCTCACGGTCGATGACGTGACCCCGATTTACCGCAAGCGGTATTGGGACGCGGTATCGGGTGACTTGCTGCCGTCCGGGCTCGACTACGCTGTCTTCGACTACGGCGTCAACAGCGGCCCCTCCAGAGCGGCGAAACACCTTCAGGCGGTGCTTGGGGTCGCTCAGGACGGCAAGATTGGCCCTGTGACCATCGCTGCGGCCCGAGAGGCCGATATCGAGCGGGTGATCGAGCAGCTTTGCGCCAAGCGCCTCGCCTTCCTCAAGGGCCTACCGACCTGGGGCACTTTCGGCAAGGGCTGGGAGCGCCGCGTCAACGGCGTGCTTGAGGACGCTCTGCTGATGGCCGTGTCCCCGGTTCCGCCCGCCGACGACATTCCCCACCATCCCGAACAGCCGCAGGCCAAGCCACCCGCCCGCATGGGCTGGAAGGGCTGGCTGGCAATCGCCGGCTTCCTGCTGGCGCTGCTGTTCGCCTTCCTCGCCTTCAACCTTCGCGTTTTCTAGGAGCCCATCATGGCAAAGACCCTTGCCGAAGCACTCGGCGGAATGATCTTCAACCGCGTCCTCGATACCTTGCTCAAGCCCGATGTCCCGGTTGAGAACAGCAAGGCTGAGAAGGTGGCTGCGGAGATCACCCGCGAAATCCGCGCCGAGATCAAGCCGGTGGTTGAGAACGCGACCAATGCCGAGCCCTGGTATCGCAGCCGCATCTACATCGGCCTGATCGCTGCCGGACTGGGCGCCATCGCTCAGCAGTTCGGCGTGCAGGTGAGCGGCGAGGATATCCAGCTTGTCACCAACAGCATCCCGGAGATCGTGCAGGCTATCGGCACGCTCGCTGAGATCGGCGGTCTTCTCTATGCCGCCTATGGCCGCTGGGTCGGCTCTCGCAAGGCCCCGCTGGGCAAGTAAGCGGTCGAGCAAGGGGCGGCAACCCCAAGCTCGACCTAACCACAAGACGGAATGAGGTTCCGCCGTATGGCTCCCCCTATAATTCAGAAGCCACCGTTTCCAGACGGTAAAGCAGCAGGTCAGCACAACATGTTCATTAGGGTGGTGACAGGCATCCGAACCCATTTCGAGGCCCGGTTCGTGGAATGGGTCATGGGCGGAACAGCCGTTTGGTGGGGCCTCAAGCTCGTCGGGGACGATACCGCGTGGACCAATCCTGCGGCATGGCAGAACATGGCCGCGCTGATGCACGAAAACCAATGGGGCTGGTTGGCAATTGCCCTCGGCGTGGCGCGGCTTCTGGCGCTCGCTATCAACGGCACCTTCGCGGACACTGCCTACTCACGATACTCGCCAGTGGTGAGGGGCCTCACAGCGATCATAGGGGCATGGCTCTGGCTGATGGTGTTCCTGTCCGTCAGTACCGTCTCTACCTCCGGGAGCGGCATCTACCAGCTCCCGCTGATCCTCGATGTCTGGTGTGTATTCAACGCCTGGCGTGACGTGGGCCGAGCCAAGGCAGCAAGCGATGGAACAGTTTAATGGTCTGTCTGCCGAGCATCAGGCAATCGCTGGGCTTGCCTTCCTCATAGCCCTTGGGGTGTTCGGCGCATGGGCGCGGATATTCGGAAAGAAGGAAGGCCCCGCAAAGCCTGAGGTCAAGGAATTCGCCCTGACCGGCCAGTTTGCCGACATGAGCGCGGTCAAGGAGCTTGTGGAACAGGCAGGGCTGGTCTTTCAGCAGATGGTCCGAACCAATATGCTGCACGAGAAAGACATCGACCTCCGCGCCAAGGCCGTCGAACAGAGCACCGAAATCGTCCGCTCACTGGTCGAGCAGCAGGCTGATACGGCTAAGGCCCTGCACCGACTGGCGGTTGCCTATGAGGCGCACATTGCCGACGAGCAGCGGGAGCGAGAGATCGAGGAAGAGGTTGAGCGCCGGGTGAGGGAGCGGGGCAAGTGAACTGCTCGTGTGGTCGGCAACTTGAGGAAGCCGTCTACCTCATCCGAGGCAAGTGGCATGGGTTCACTCGTTGCCGCCACTGTTCGCCGTCCCTGCGCTGGGATCCTCGTGGTCCTGTTTCAATTGTGTGGCCGCCACTAGAACAGGAAGCGGGCGATCATCCCAAGCCCCGCCAACGCTGACGCCGCAACCAGCGTTCGGACGTATAGCCGAACCATGGTCGCGCCGAAATATTCCTCCAGCTTCTCCATCGTCTCACTCTCCATTAGGAGCTGGGGGAAGGGCTTCGGCGGGGCAAGTCCATTTCGTAGCCGATGTCTTTCCAGCCGATAGGCAGGATTTCGAACTCGCCGCAGCAGTTTGGTTCGTCCGGCTCTCTGTACAGCCACATCCCAGCCTCCAGCCAGCCGACTTGCGCATAGCCATCGGGAAAGCGGAGTGCCACGGCTGGACCCCAGCCGCCGTCACATGTGCAACGCGGGTAGCTCGCTATATCCTTCCACTCCTGCTCAGCCATGGGAGGGGGTGTCCTTGGGTGATGGGTCCAGCCGGTCGAACAGGTCGAAGGCCGCGATCCGCTTGTTGGCGCGCTGCAGAAGCTCGTTGGCCTCGGCCATGTAGCCCTCATACGTGCCGGTATCTTCGCTGTGCTGCGTCCAGCTTTCTCGCTTGTCGCGCTCAAAGCTCTCAAGCCGCCCGTCAATCGACGCCCATGCGGCAGCGAAAGCCTCCACCACATCGGGGTGGTAGCACTCGGTTACGGTTGTCTCTGCCATGCGTTGGTCTCCTGTGAACAGAAACGGAACCGACTCACCAATCATTGGTGGTTCCGTTGGAGACGCCCCGCGCCCAAAACGCTAAGTGCTTGAAAGGAATGGTGGGCCCAGCAGGACTCGAACCTGCAACCAGACCGTTATGAGCGGGGCCGTCTCGGGTTTAAGTGTTTGCTACGCCTACCTTTTTGTCAACGATTATTGTCGTTTGTTCCGTTTTGGTTGCGGATATTTTTGGTGATTTCATTGGAGATGCATTGGTGGTGCCGTTTCGGCGCCTGATGCCCTCCGCGGCACCCCGCATATAGTCAGGGTGATGATGCCCGTAGACCTTGCGCAGCGTTTCCTCGCTCATGCCGAGATAGCCCGCTGCCTGCCATATCTCGACGCCGTTCTGCATCAGCCATGTTGCCGCCGTGTGCCGCAGCGTGTGAGGCGTTACCTTCCCATCCAGCCTTGCTAGTTCGACCGCTTTGGCGAACCCCTTGTTTACTTCCTTCACCGCCTTGCCGCGGTGTTCGATGAAGTGGCTGTCCGAGATTTTCCGCTGCTTCCAGCGGCGCATGTGCGCCAGAAGGTGCGGCGGGATAGGAACGGGCGGCTGGCGCTTGTTCGTCGCCCTGGCGCCCTCCGCAAGGCGATAGTAGAGCCCCGCGTCCAGGTCCACCCATGCGCGGCCCTCGGCTTTGTAGGGCGATGCCGCAGCAATGGCGCCGGCTCTGGTGCCGGTATAGGCCGCAATGAGGATGAAGCGCGCAATGTGCTGCAGGGGCCGCTTGCCGGTCGGCAGCGCCTTCCCCTTGTCCTTGCCTCGGTGCCGCGTCTGCACCTCCCTGTGGCGCCAGCAGGCCCATACAAGGCGCGCCACCTCGGAGCGGGTGAGCCAGCGTTCCCGCGGCTGTCCCTTCGGCGGCAGTGACACGCGGACAACGCCGCGGTGCAGCCCTTCCTTTTCGTGGTGCCGGATAGCGGCGCGGAGGTCTTCAAGGTCGCGGCGAGCGCCGCCGGCCGAACCTCTGTCCTTGGCGAAGTCACGGCAGGTTTGCCCGTTCACCTCGGCAAGGACCATATCGCCCCACCAGTTGTTGAGCCGGGAAATGCGCCCGTCAAAGGTGCGCTTGTTCGCCTGCAGGTCGCGGCAGTCGGCGTAGTACACAGCCAGCACCTCCGCGACCTTGATCTGCTCTATGTCGCGTTCACGGCGCGGCGGCCGGTATTGCGAGACAACGTACTCTGCGAGCGCCCGCTCTGCAGCTTCAACATCTGGTTGAGCGCATCCTGTGGAGATGTGCTTGCTGCCATCGATGATGAACCAGACGCCGTGCGATATCCGCTTCCCGTCCTTGTCGAACCGCTCCGGGCGGAACCAGAGGCGCGGACCTTTCTTTGGCCTCGGCACTTCTCTCGCATCTCCTGAATAGCGCGCATGGTGACGAACTGCTTGCCGGCCACCAGCTCGACAATGAGGTTGCCCTTGGCGATCTCCCGCCGCAAGCCGCTTACCGTCATCTCGCCGCCAGGATAGGCCAGCGGCAGGATGTCCTTGAGGCGGTAGGGGCGGTCAAGGTCAATGTCGCTCATTCCTTCCCCTCCTTGGCTTCGAAGGCGAGCCCGTGCTTCTTGGCAAAGCGCTCGGCGCCTTTCCGGTCGGTGTCGCGACGGAACGCGCGAGGGTGGCGAAGCCGAGAGTTGGGATAGTGAAAATCTACGGTCCACGAAATGCGGTAGCAACCATCGCCAAGATCGGCGATGTGGTGGCCGTAGCTCGACGCTGGGCTGTGCTTTCCCATCATCCCCGCTCCTGAGCAGACAGGGCGGCGGCCAAGGCGCGGAGTTCAGCCGATATCGACTGCCGCCAATTGTACGTGGACGCGCCGCGTTGCGGGTTCTCGTGCCCTAGCGGCACCGTCTTGGTTGCCGCATCGAAAGCGTTCAGCACCCGCTCTAGCGTCACCCCCGTGGATTGATGCCGTAGGGCTTGGGAGCGTAACGCAGCCGCAGCTTCGAGTGCATCCTTTGCGGCTTGCTTCATCACCACGTTGTGCCACGCCTCTGTGAGGTTAGGCAGTTGGAGGCCGTCACGCAGCATCTCCGCATTTTCCTCAAGGCGCTCGATGAGGTCGGGCAGAAGGTGAGAGGTGCCTGCGTCCCGTTGCAGCCGCTGCTTTTCCTCCAGGCTGTGCTTCTCCCAACCGTCACCGACCGCCACCGGCTCAGAGGATGAGTGTCCCGGCGACTGGCTGCGGAGGGCTTCACGGATTTCCGCAAACGTTGCTTTCCAGAAGCGTCCGTGGCCGCTGTCGCCAAGCTGATTATCCAGCCAGTTCCAGTCCAGCCCATCAACGTTGCGGAAAGCGTGACGCAGAGGGTCAGGCATTGGAGGTCTCCTTGCGGCGAAGGTTGTTCGCGGAGTTGATCTTTCGGCCCTGCGGCCATCGGGGCTTCGCAGGCTGGGGAATGGGGGTGCGCTGCTCTGGTGGCTTGCGGGGCTTCACAGGGCGCTCGCTAGACAGCCGTTCGGCGTCGAGCGGGATGATGACGATGCCGCGCAGCACCCGATTGCGGAGGGTGCGCTGTAGGCCGCGACGGGCGTAGAAATTCCACTCCGCCTCGGTCAGCGGGCGGTGCGTCCGTCCGTCGAATACATCGTGGCAAGCCTGGCAGGCGTCCACCACGGAAATGTCGTCGGCCTTCTGTGCCATTCCGAACGTCTCGTCACGTACATGCGCGGCGACGGTGGTTTCAGTGTTGCCAGTGCATGTGCCGGTGATCTGCAAGGTGCAGGGCTGGCCGCGCGAGGCGTCCAGATACTTGCGGGAGCGGATTTCCTGGCGGCGGAAATCAGGCATGGATAGCCTCCCGCAGAGAAACCCGGATGCCATCGTCTGTAGGCTCGACCAGAAGAACGCCACGCCTCTCTAGCTTCCGAATGAGCCGATGCGTTTCCTTCGATATTGCTGCCGATGCTCCGGGGCAGTACGTGCCGCCAACAAGGGAGATGAGTTCGATAAGGCGGGCTTCGGAGGGGGTGAACTTCACGCGTCCTTCCTCCTGCGGATGCAGAAGACCCCGAGCGGGTAGCCGTTGCCGACATTCATGCTCTGGATGATGCCGACACAATCGAACTCGCGCCCAAAGTAGGCGGTGACCACCTCTTGTGCGGCCTTCCGGTCAACAGGAACGCTGCCGTAATTGCGCATCCGGCCCTTGGTGGCGCGCAGATACTTCTCTCGGTCCCATGAAGCCATGCGGTCGGTGTAGTAGTACTCGACCGACGCATCGCCCTTCTCGAATTTCCGCCACAGGTAGTATTCGCTGTGACTGTAGGGGTATTCCTCGGGCGTTCGTTCGCTGCCGGGGCTCACCCAGTCATAGCGAGATCGGGTGCCCCAGTGGCTCTCAGAGTAGATGCGAACCAGCCCGTCGCTGTCGTAAAACACTCGCTCGCTCATGCTGCGGCCTCCGCCTTCTCGTCATGGAACACCACGCCGTGCTTGGCTCCGAAGGCATGGATGATCTCAATGAGGTCGGAGAACTCGGCCTTGCTCAGGTCGGAAGACGAGCGGCCCAGGTTCACGAACCCATTGCCGTCGATGTTCGGGACCATCCGCACTTCGCGCTTGAGGGCATCGAGAAAGACAAGCTTCCAATCTTCCGTGGACAGCTTTACGCCGTGCCAGGTGAGCTGCTGCGCTACATCGGTCAGCATGGCCCACATGCGGGCGTTCTGGTCACTGGTGCGCTTGGCTTCCTTGAACTCGCACCTCGTTCCTGGTGGAACCGCCATAGCCCAGCGAGCGACTTTCTCACGATCGGCGCGGCTGTTGAGGATGACTGTCGCTCGGGACATTATCGCCTCCTGAACTCGCCATGAATTTCAACTGAAGCGGATTGGTAGGCCTCGTGCCCCTCCTCAGGGCTACCGAAGAACCCCAAGTGGCGCGTTCGCCCACCCCTCCTTATTTCGGCCCTCCACTTGCCGGACCTGCTATCGAAGAAGACGCCCTTGAACCCGCTCTGATTGTCGGAGCGCACACCGAGGTTCAGGTTGTTCTCAGCCTGGGTGCATAGGCGCAGGTTTGCCGACCTGTTGTTGAGCCCGTCGCCATCAATGTGATCGACGTGCATGTCGGCTGGCGCTTGTGCGATCACGCGGTGCATAAGGATCGTGGTTTGCCGGTAGTGGTTGGTATCAACTCGGACTGCGTAGACAGCCTTGCGCTTGGGAGAGACCAAGGCGCACCAGTTCCGGCCAGAAACCTTGTCTATGTCTGCGGCATCGATGACAGCCACGTACCCTTTGGTGAGGGTGATGTAGGCGGTGTCGCCATCGACCCTGATCGGTCTTAGAGCGCGACTCATGGGGCCATCGCTCCCGTCACCTTCACCAGTGCAGCGGCATAGGCGGCGCTAAGGTCCACCTGGGCACCAGCGGGCAACTGAAAGAACCTGTCGCTGTCGATCAGCGCTGCGGCCTTCAGGAGGTCGCTGCGCTTTCCGCTCTCACGGGCCTTGCGGCATGCCTGCTGAACGGCGGTCAGGTAATCGGCATGGGCTTCTATGGTGGTCATGAAACTCTCCGGCAGGCTTTCTCGTCGGCGGTTGACGGTTGGGCCTGCCGGCCCCTGTATTGGCTCAAGCGGCGGCTTGGCCTCGGAAATCTTGGTACGTGCGGATGCTGTCCACGATGGCATCCAGCTCCTCGTTGAAGGCGGTGACTGCCTTGGCGAGCTTGGCGATGTAGTCTTCATCGCGCTCAACCTTGACGATCAGCGGGGGGAGGCGGGGGCAGTAGCTGGTGAACCACCAATGGCTCCGGCCCGTCACCCAAAGCGAACCCTGAACCTGGGCCACATGCTCGGGCGGCAATCTGCCGAGTTGCAGGCGCTCGATCTGGACGGCAGGGATGGCGCACTTGATCTCAAGCCCTGCCTCCGTGCCTATCAAGCTATCTGGCGAGCAGCCGGCGCGGCCTTCACGGACAAAGCCGACGCGCTCCGGCTCAAGGTCGGTGATGAGGGAGAACAAGCGGCGGGCGTCGTCTTCCTGCTCCTGACCGCGCAGCATGTGGTCGTTGCTGTAGCCAGCCGGCGCGGGTTCGCCCGTCAGGATTTCACCCGCCAACTGACGCAGGTACTTCGCGCGGGTGACGGACTCGCCGCCGCCCTTGCCGCTCGCCAGCACTGTCTTGAACTCGGAACTGGTCGGAATGCCAGCGCGGGCTTCGAACCAAGCCAGAGTGCCTTGCTCCAGATCGTGGAATATCTCAGGCATTGCCGGCCTCGCTCAGCTTGCGGGCCAGCTTGATGTTGAGGCTCTTGACCGCGCTGTCGAAGTCTTTGACCCGAAGGTCAGGAATGGCCCCGACGCGGAACGTCTCGCAGAACTTGGCAATGTCGGTGTCGGTCTTGGCGATCAGGTCGCGGATCGTCTCGACCTGCTCAGGCTTGAGCAGATCTTCGGCCTTTTGCTCGTGCTTTGCGCCGTCATCGTCGTCGGTAGCGGCAAGCCCGAGCGCAGCCTTGAGGGTGTATCGCTGAAGATAGGTGACAGTGCTTCCGATGGCCTGAATGCTGTTCTTGTTCCCGCTCTCGTCATGGCCGGCAACAAGCTCGTTCCGAACCGAATGCCCGTCGCGGTGGGAGACGATGCAAACCACCTTGACCGTCTTGGCCTCGGTGATCGTCTCATAGCGGTAGGAAAGGCCGTGTCGGCTCAGGATCGGACCGACGATGCGGGCGATCTCGCCAAGATCTTCGTGGCGGTAGTTGGTGCGGCCCCGAGCGGAGGTGAAGTCAACTGCGCGGTTCTTGGTGATGGTCGGGATTTCCGCCTTCGCGGCAGACATCGCGGCCTCAAAGGCGCGGCGGGCTTCCTCGGCGGAAAGCTCCATCGCCATAGCCTTCAACTCGCGGATCACCTCCAGCGATTGGCCGGCGGCGACGGCCTGGGCGATCATTGCCATGACTGGCGACTGACCCGGCTCCGGTGCGACCGGCAGTTTATCGACGGGGACTTGTGCAACAGCGTTCAATTCATCCTCCTACGGCCAGAGCCGGAATGAGTGATATTACGAGGAAAGCCAGAGCTAGGGCTTGAGGGTGATGGAGGAGGAGGGTCATGGTTTGGCCTGCGCCTTGGCGATGACGGCGCGCGCATCAGAGCATCGCTGACACGGACCTTCCCTGTGCGGCGGTTCCGTCATCAGCATCTCGAACACGTCCACGGCCATGCCAGTGCCCTTACAGACGGGGCAGTTACGAACCTGCAGGTCGAGCTGGCGCAGCAGGTCCGGCGCCGCGGCGATCAAAGCCGAGTTCGCCTTAGCCTCTTCCGAGTTGGTGAGCGCCAGTCCCTTAGCCCGAATGTTCTCCCCGGCGGCGTCAACGGGCTCGCCGTACTGGTTCAGCGACCACGGCCCCGGTGTGTGCTTCGTGCTCATGCTGCTTCCTTTGGCTGCTTCGGACTGTCCAGTCCGATGGGTTTGAGTTCGAGACGAGGCGCGCCGTTCATTGCCCAGACACGGAAGTCGGGGAGGTCAAAGAGGGCGCGGCCAGAGCCGATGGGGGTGCGGGTCATGGGAATGACCCGCCGCTTTCCAGAGCTTCGGCAAGCTGCACGAACACGGCAGCGGCGGCGCGAAGATCAGAGGCCGTTGCCCGCGCTTCGTGGTAGTGGATAGCGGCAGCATTGGGTGCGAGCCCGCTATCCACATGCACGTCGCTATAAACGCCCGGAACAATCTCGATGATGGTGCGGGCACGAACAGGGCTATCCAGCCACTCTGCCACCAAGTCATGGTTGCTCTCGGTGTCGTTGCTGTAGAATGACCCGTTCTCGCCACGGTAGTAGGTCACTCCGAGGCCGTCGGATGCTGGGCCGCACCACGGATGGCTACCGTCACAACGCCTCATCGGGCCGATTTTTCGGCCGTCACGAGATCGATAATATTTACCGGCTTCGATCAGCATCCCTAAGCCCCCACTCTCATGTCGTAGTGGCGATCTGCGGCGATCTCGGAGGCGTAGACGAACTGCTCAAACCGGTTCACCGCATCACGGAAATACAGGTGCGCAAGCCAGCAGACCTTTTCCCCGCCAGTGATGGCGTCGAAGGTGTCGTGCTGCCCGTTGGCCTTCCACCAGTCCTTCGCAACCTGCTCGGTCACGTCTGCCATCTGCATGGTCTTCGGATTGAAGCCGAGGACGATGTAGTCCAGCTTGTCGTGGTAGGAGACATCGGACAGCAGCTCGGAGTAGGTGGCGTAAACCACGCCATCGACTGCGCCGACACCATCGAAAATCATCCAGTGGGTGAAGCGCGGGGCTGCGGGGTTGGTGGTCGGGGTCATGNNCACTCCTCCTCCACTTCGATTTCCCATGGCTGGGGGAAGCAAAGGACGTTCCCCCTCGAAACCGGGTCGAGAACTTCCCATTCCTCGATGTCGGCCCGCGTGACCGTGTTCATCGCCTCTTCCTTCGCGGCCTCAGGGCTCTCAGCCTCGACGGACACGTAGGCATGTCCTCCAATGGGCAGCGTCACGAGGTAGCTTTTCTTGGTCATCAGTCGCTCTCCATCGGGAGGGGTGAGGGGTTGGTGGTCGGGGTCATGACTGCTTCCCTTCGACCTTGGCGATGGGGTGCGTGAAGACTGGCACCAATGCGGTGACGGTCACGCCTATTGGCGTCGTGGTGCTCTCGGGGGGCTTGCTCCCGTGCAAGATGCGCTTCATGCCGTCAGAGCTTTCCACGAGCCAGCCCACCGGCTCAGAGGAGGAGTGCGACCGGTTGCGGAGAGCTTCGTGCTGCTGATCTATGAGGTCAGCGGCTTCGCTCAGGAGGTCGAACAGCTTGTTCGTGTCATAGTCCGCCTCACGGAGCTGCTTTGAGATTTCAGGGGCATCGGTCATTCTTCCGCTCTCCATCGGGAGGGGTGAGGGGGTTCAGGCGGCGTTCGCTGCCGGTTCATAGGCAAGGGCTGTCTGGACACCCGCCATCTTGGCGAGCCCGAGGACCATTTCGCCCGCAGGGGTGAGGCGGTAGAACCAATCACTGTCGTCGCGATGTGCGCGCTGAGCCTCGTTGTATTCAGCGAGCCCGCGGCGCTCTAAGGCGCGGAATGTCGTGTAGAGATTTCCCGCGCCACCAGCGTTCGACCAACTCCGCCACTCGCCGGCCTCGATAGCGGCCATGAGGGATACCTGCGCGCGGCTACAAGAAACGGCGAATGCGGTCTCGGTGGCATATCCCCGGAAGCTGTCTTGCCAACTCATTTCGTCTGCTCCCTGCGGCACTGGCCGCGTTCGATCTGTTAGGGAGAGACTAGACGGGAAAAATCCCGATGTAAATAGGCTGGCGGGAAAAATCCCGAAAAAGATTGCGGACGTGCAGAATCCCGCGCGCTGCTAAGCGGCGATAAACATATGTTAGCGGCGGCGTTTGAGGTTGGCGTAGGCGGTCAGAACCACGCCGATGATCTTCACTTCCATGCCCCATCCGTCCACGGAGTGGTTGTGCGGGACCACGATTGTCTCGAATGACGGATCGCTGCTGACGGGGCGCAGCTCGTAGCGGTCGCGGAAGAAGTGCACTTCCTTGACGGTCAGTTCCCGCTCCTGCCCGTTATTGCGGGTGCGCTCGACCACTACCAGGTCGCCGGTCTGGATGTCGCCGTAAACGTCTATGTAGTCCGCAGCGTCGGCCCCAACGACCCACATTCCGTCATGGATCCCGGCCGCATCCATGCTGCCGCCGCGGGCTTGCCACGCATATTGACGGACACGCGAGTGAGAAGCGTCGGGCAAGACGTGCGGCGGAACTTGCTGTGGGTCCTGATTAAAATACTCGTCGTTCACGAGGGTAAAGTAACCAGCCTGCACTTCGCCGGCAAACGGCAAAACTCTTCCACTTCTAACTATCGCGGGGCCGGTTAGCTCTCCGTCTTTGTCCCGGCCAAGAAGATAGTCGCTCGTGGTGCCCAACTCGGTAGCCAGTAGCTCAAGGCTTTCAGCGCGCGGAGACTTTGTTTTCCCTCGTAGAATATCACGGATGAAGCTGTCGCTCAGACCGAGCCGCTTTCCCAGCGGCGCAGGCTTTTCCTTCCGCGCCTCTAACAGGGCGGTAAGTCGCTGCTGAAGAACGGTTTGCGGCTGCTCGGTCATGGCGTCGGGAAGATGCGCCGATGGGTTTTCACAGTCCAACGGGATCATTCCCGATTTTCCCTCTTGCGCTATAGGGAAAAATCCCGATAATGGACCGTATGCAAACCACACCGATCACCGCAGCCGCCGTTCGCTCCGCCCTCTTGGCGCGGATTGACGCGTACCAGAAGGCCACCGGCAAGTCCGACAGCGCCATCGGCAAGGACATGCTGAACGACGACAGGTTCGTCAAGCGCATCCGGGCCGGGGGCGGGTTCACGCTCGCCACGTTCCAGAAGGCGACTGAATGGCTCGATGCCCACTCTGCTGATGTGGAGAAGGTCGCATGAGCGCTCACTTGCTTTTCCTCGTTGGCTGGATGGGCGGCATAATTTCTGGCCTTGCCATCGCCCACGGCGCCCGCTGGGTCCTGCTGGGAGTCAGCCTTGCAGGTGGCTCAGCGGGGTACCTAGTAGCTCTCCACGGAGGCCTGCTGTGACAGACCTCCACGCCCTCTACAGCGAATGGGAACGCGAAGAAGTCGCCCGCCGGGAGCAATCCGAGCGGCTGAAAGCCTTCTTCAAAGCTGCCAAGGACAATGGGCTCAACCCCAAAGCCCTGCGTGTGGCTTTCGCTGAGAAGTTCGCGCTCGATCACTTCCCCGCCGCGAAGGTGGAGAAGCGCAGCAGCGATGCCAGCGATGCTGATCTGTACCTCGCGACCCTCTGCGGTCCTCGCACGCCTGCGTATACGCGAGAGGAGGCCGCGTGATGTCAGCTCACCGCACCCGCAACGTCCTCTGGATGATGGCCGCAATCCTTGCTGCCGGAACCATTCTCTTTGCAGCCGGGAGGCTCCTCGTATGACCTCCCTGCTTCCGATCCTCAGCGCCCTACTCACGATCCTTCTGTGGTGGACTGCTGCGGGGTTCATCGTCCTGCCGGTCGCCCTGGCGCTGTTCGCTGTCAATCCTCGGGAGCCCGGCGAGTAATGCGTCACGCTTCCACCAGTGCAGACGCGACGGCAGCGGCCTCTCCCAAGGCCATGTCGGTTCGCGGCTACTCAATTGCTGGACACCAGCTTCAACTTCGCACGGCTCTTGTGTGCGACGTTGAACCTGTTGTCGGCCACAAGCCGCAGCAGGGTAGTCCTTGTGACGTGAGAGCCCTGGCTCTCGACCTCCCTTGTAAGTCTGAACTTAGCCGGGGCTTCGGCCTCGGCACTTTTCCAGTTTCCCATTCCGGTTTGCGTGCCTCCTCCCCGCTGACCGGAAAGGCGAGCGGCTTCGCGCCGATCCTCCTCCCTCGCGTAGGGGCTGCTCGCCACAAATTCCTGCGCTGCGCCGGCGCCAACCGGCTGCGCGCTTTCTCCGCCACGGAAGGGGTTGCCGCCCCGTCCATTGGCAATGCCACGACCCATACCGGCTTTGTACCAATTGCTCTGACGCCGGTGGTCCATCTGTCTCCGCGTCCTTTCCAACGCTTGCTCTCGTGCTGGTTCAATGAATGCCAGCAAGCGAGGTCAAAAACTTGGGAAAGCAGGACAAGCCGGAGCCGCGTGACATGACCGCCGCTCTCGCCAACGATCTTCGTGTGTTCGCCGGTCGCAAGTGGCCGACGATGAACCACAAGTGGCGCAAGGCCCGTCTCGCATCCGTTCTCGGCATGAGCGAGCGCCGCGTCAAATCCATCTACGAAGCCGAAGCCACCGCCCGCCTAAGGGCCGACGAGGAAGCTCGTATCAAAGCCCTGATCGGACAGGAGGAACAAGAGGATGCGGCTATTGCGAAGCGCATTGCTGAACTGGAGGCACAGGTTGCCTTTCTCATTGCGGCGCTGGCTCGCGACGATGTGGCGGCGCAAGGCGCGTCGGCACACGGACAAAGCAGCATTCCTGCTGCGGGGCGCGTCCGCGCTTCGGCAGGACGCCCAACAGATCACTGACCAGGAGGAAGACACATGACCGCTCGCAAGCCCGCAGCCGAAGCCCAGGACGCCGTTAACCGCGCTCCGCGTGTGTCTCCCGCCCAAACCTATGTGGCAGGCTCTCATGCCGCCCGCGTCCGTGCAGAACACGATGCGCGCCGCACTGAGCTGCTGGCGCGTGATGAAATCCTCGCAGCGGAGATCGAAACCCGCGAGGCCGAGCGCCACGACATCAACGAAGCCCTGCGGCTCATGTCCCATCCCGGTGATGTTGAGAACGTGGTGCCTCTGCGCGGAGCGGCGGAATGAGCAAGCTCCGCGTCCTCGATCTCTTCTCCGGTATTGGCGGCTTCAGCCTTGGGTTGGAGCGCACTGGCGGGTTTGAGACGGTCGCCTTCTGCGAAATAGAAGAATTCCCCCGCCGCGTACTAGCGAAGCACTGGCCCGAGGTTCCTTGCTACCATGACGTTAGAGAACTCAACGCCGACACTCTTTCCCGAGACGGAATTGCCGTCGATGTCATCACTGGAGGGTTCCCTTGCCAAGACCTCTCGGCGAGCGGGAAGCAAGCTGGCATCGCTGCCGAACGCAGCGGTCTCTACGCGGAGGTCCTTCGACTTGCTCGCGACATTCGACCCAAGTTCATCGCAATGGAGAACGTCGCAAACCTTCTTGTTGGCGAGCGGGGAGCTTGGTTTGGAGCCCTTCTCGGAGACCTGGCCCGCATCGGGTATGATGCGGAATGGTTCTACATTCCTGCGAGTTGGGTGGGAGCGCCACACGCTAGAACCCGTGTCTGGATTGTTGCCTACCCCCACGAAATCGGATGCGGGGGCCTAGCACTCGGATTTGATACGCTTCGACAGTTTGAGCGTCGAGCTTCGGAAAAGGTATGGGCACCCGAGCTATCCCCATCCCCGATATGTCGAGTGGATGATGGGGTTCCCCATCGAGTGGACCGACTTGCCGCCCTTGGAAACGCAGTAGTCCCGCAGATCCCTGAAATCATTGGTCACGCCATACTCGCAACCCTGCAACAGCAGAGGGAGGCCGCATAGCCATGCACACTCCTGACCAACTCCTAGAGAAGCTGACAGACCTCAAGCGCGGTTCACTGACCTCTCGCCTTCCCAAGAAGTGCTCCCAGGTCAACGCGGCCCTGATCAAGGCTGTCAAAGCCAAGGAAACCACCAGCACAACGCTTATGAGCGTGAAGGGGTAGGGGGATGGACCGGGCAACTGGCGTTCGCACCAAGGGCCTCAACAGCACCGGCAACACGGCGCACCTCAACCTGACCGTCACGATGGCCGGCGCGGTAGCTGCCGAGGCCGCAGACCACGACAAGAAATCCACCATGTCCCGCAAGCGCCGCTACGAGCGCAGCCAGCGGGCCAAGATCGGCTATGCCGGGAGAGAAGATTGACCTTTCCACTTACAGCCGCCGAACAGGTGCGGCACTATGCAGACATTCGCGCTCGCCTCATGGGCCATCCGCGCCGGGCTGTGCCCCTGCTTGCCATTCCGGCCCCGCAAATCGCCAGCGCGCCCGCTCCAGTGGCATTTGCACCTGTCGAGGACTACGAGCCGCCCGTGGTGGACAACACGCCCCACGGGGCTCCGCTGAACATGCTTGCGCCCTGCTCGTGGAAGTTCCTCCGCGACCTCGCCGCGCTTCGGCACGGCATCAGCGTTCGTGAGATTATGAGCCCCAGCCGGGGCAGGCCGGTCGTCGCCGCTCGCTACGAGGCTATGGCCCTCGTGTACCAGCATTCGCAATTGAGCCTCCCCCAGGTCGGCCGGCTGTTCAAGCGCGACCACACAACCGTGCTGCACGCCCTCCGCAAGGTCGGCGCCACCGGCAAGCTGGTCGAGGCCAAGGAAATCCCCGACCTGCCTCTAGAGCCGGCCCCACGCCGTCCCAAGCAGCCCACATGGCTCCAGAAGGCAGTGAAGCGCGCCTATGCCAACAACGTACCGCCCTCTGCCCTGGCTGAGGAATACGGCTGCAACGTCAAGTCTGTGAAGGTGATCGCCCACAACCTGGGCCTGACCCGCAGCAAGGCTAAGACCGATTGGCAGGCCAGCGCATGAGCCTTCCGAACCACGTCATTGATGCCTTGGTTGCGGCTGGCTGTTCAACTGAGCAGCTTGCCGCCGCGATCAAGGCCGCCAATGCCGCGACCGAGGAAAAGGCCGCCGAGAAGCGCGCCAAGGACGCCGAGAGGAAGCGTCGGCAGCGGTCCAGTGTCCTGCAAAGTCACGCGGAGTCACGCGGACAAAGTGGGACAGACGGGGACAGCGCGGACACGGTTTCCCCTAAAAAAGAAACCTCCCCCACACCCCCTAAAGAAAAAACTACCCCTTCCTCCACGGAACCTAGCGGTTCCTCAAAAACACGCGCTGCGCGCCTCCCGGCTGATTGGACGTTGCCGGTCGAGTGGCAGGCCGATGCCATCAAGGCCGGATTGCCGGCAGACCGCATCGACCTCGAAGCCGAGAAAATGCGGGACTGGTCGCTGAGCAGTCCGAACGGCGCCAAGCGCGACTGGCGGGCCGCATGGCGGAACTGGGTCAAGGGCGCCGCTGACAAATTGCCGAAATCCCGAGGCTCCCCGCCTCGCCAGTCTCAACCCAGGGGATCGGATTTCTTCGACATGGAAGCGGAAAGGCTGAGAAATGAACGAGCAGGAAGCAGCAGAGGCTACCAAGGCGATTGGGATGATGCTGCGGGCGTTCCCGTCCTCACAATCGACTATCACCGCTGACAGTGCCCGGGTCTACATGTTCGCCGTCGAGGACTACTCGCTCGACGCGATCAAGCGGGCCTGCCGCCTGTTTGTCCGTGGCGAGATCAAGGGCCGTAACAACGCCTTCGCACCCTCGGCTCCCGAACTGGCCGACGCCTGCAAGACTGCCGAAGGGCAGTTGAAGGTCGAGCACTACGAGGCTGAGCGGGTGTTTGTGGAAGCCGGGAGCGCCTTGTGGAAGCAGCTCCAGATCCACAAGGGCGACCATAGCCTGCCGACATTCCAGCGCGGCGGCAAGGAAGGCTGGTTCTTCAGCAAGGAGGACTGCGCCCAGGCTGAGATGATCGCGCTGCCACCGAGCATTTCCGAGCAGCAGATGGCGATCAACGCGACCCGGGCGAAGGGGCTGATTGCGCAGGTTACGACCTTCAACAGCGCCGACGACGACAACCACGACATGGGCCAGATGGGTGCAGCATGACCACGGACGAAGAGATCAAATTCATCTCCACCACGCTGAAGCACAACGACATGCCGCCCGCCGCGCGCCAGTGGCTGAACAAGCGGTTTGTCCATCTGCTTCTCAAGGATTTTGGGAAGTTCCCGAGGTGATCCGTTTCGAGCAATCCGCTCCCGGCATCCGCAAGCCAGTCGCGTACTGCGATGAGCCTGGCTGCACCGAGTTCGGCCCGTTCGGGTTCAACGGTCGTCTGTCTGACGCAATCGACAAGCGGGACGCAAAGCTCGCCGGCCAGCACTTCTGCAAATCCCATCTCCCCCTACCGAAGGAAAGGAACGTGGCGTGAGTGAGATGCCAGACGACCAAACTATCATGCGCGTTGTGGCCGAGCGGCGCTCGCTGCCGACATACGTGCTCAAGAACTGGCTGCGAGGCGAGGGGTTCAAGTCGGTCACCACTCCGTGGCTCCGCCGACAGCTCGTGCGCCTGTCCAAGAGCGGCAGGGTAGAGCGCGACGAGCGGGCCGAATACGGACAGAACCATTGTTGGCGCCTCCCCGCCTCCCCCACCCAGCAGGATAGGAGGGAAGCGTGAGCACAGTGCTGCATCTTCCGCTGGAGGCTGAATACTTCGATGCGATCCGAGACGGCAGCAAGGTGGAGGAATACCGGCTCGTCACACCGTACTGGAGTCGGCGCCTTGAGGGCCGCTGGTATTCCGAGATCGAGTTGTCCAAGGGCTACCCAAAGGCAGGGGACGCAGAACGCCGCTTCCGCAAGCCGTGGAAGGGCTACGTCCGCAAGACCATCACGCACCCTCACTTCGGCCCCGATCCGGTCGAGGTGTTCGCCATCAACGTCGCCTAACCCCACCAGAGACACACACAGAATGGCAACTCACTGGTACATCGTGCAAGTAAACCCGAACTGCGAGCGCAAGGCGGTTGCTGAGATGCGTCGTGCGGGCTTCCGGGCGCACATGCCGCGGCTTGCCATCGTGCGCCGGCACCACCGGACCAAGGAGCCGATCATCAAGCGCAAGCCACTCCTGACCGGCTATGTGTTCGTTCGCTTCCCCGGCCCCGAGAACTGGTATGCTCTCCGCCAGTGCCAGGGGGTCAAGGGCGTGCTGTACGTGGACGGGCACCCGTTCAAGCTCAAGCGCAGCTATGTGGCCGAGATCATGCGGGCGCAACGGCTGATGACCCATGAGGACGGGAACACCAGAGGCGTTCGCCGGGAGCTGCGGAAGGGCAGGGCGGAGATCCGCGAGGCCGAGCGCAAGGCCAAGCTCTCACGCTTCCGCCGCGACGACCTTATCACAGCGCCCATCAGTTCAGCCGAAAGGGTGCTGGCTCGCATCGTTAGCATAACCCGGAAGGGAACTATCCGGGCTGTGGTGCAACGGGATGGCAGGGAAATCCCTGTGGAGTTCACCGATGTGGATAACTTGGAGGTTATTGACAGCAACCGCGAGGCGGCCTAATGGTTAACGCTAAAGGACGATCGGGTGTTCTGTAGCGTTCGTCGCCGGCCCGACCCAGCCAGTAGGCGCAACTGGCACATTGGTTTTTGCGCCCTGAATTCCCGAAATTGAGGCATAGCCCTTGGGACGCCTAGGGCTTCTCCGTTAAACGACAGACGAATGCCCGGTTAGCTGTCGGCCGTATCAGGTGCGGAACGGGTGCCTCAATCCCCATCGAGCGCGGCGAACACCCATCATCAGACAGTGTAGCCACACCAGTCGCCCGCTCGACCCCATTCCCGTCTGCCGCTCTGCGAAAGCATCGGCATTAAGTCCGTGGCTCGCCCACGGCCACCGGGCTGGCCTCCGGTGCTTCCCATCCGCAGCGCACGGTGTCTTGCGTCGAGCCCGGTGGAAGGCCGGGTAACTACTCGCGCTCGCACCGAGAGTTCAGGATTATCATCTTGCCAGGAGTGAGCGGCCTCTTGCTACCGTCGAAGATCGGTTGAACCTCTTTGATCAGGGCGACGCATTCGAAGCGAGATAGGCCACTGGCCGCCACTACTTCTACGGCTTCCCCGTCAGGTCCAAGGACGGCCAGCAGAAGCACAAGCGAATAGGTGTTCATCGTTATCCTCCGTCCCGTAGCGAAGGTACACGAGGTTCACTCCGCTCGTCACCAGCTTGCCGGGAGACTGCCTCCATAGGAGAGGGCGCCAGTGCAGGCAGTCCGCGTTCCCGAAGACCGTTCTATGGTGGTTCCTCCCGGCGCTACAGTCCGAACAGGGTATGTGCCGGTAGAGGACGTGGTGCTGGCCTGCAAAGAGCGGATGGACATCGCCGCAGTCGAGAAGGCCATGCAGCGACGTATGGCGATAGCGCCCGCCCAGCCCTGGCCATGTCCTGTAGGCGAATGGGCAGACAACCGCTTCCGCCTCCACGATGGACGGCACGACTACCTCGCAGCCCTAGCCCTCGGCTGCACTCACATTCTCGTCGCATGGGTAGAAGCGATGGGCTAGAATACGAGCGGGAGCAGCCGGCGTCGAAGTGTCCGGCCTGCTCGCGTTGGAAGCGGCCCATGGGCCTGAATGGTGATCGTTCTTTACTAGCGCCGCATCTTAATGCGGAGTCGTGGGATTAGGACTTCCACAGCCGGGAAAGCAGGCATCCCGGCTTAGCTAGGGAAACAACAGCCGGTTCGAATCCGGCCCGCTTCCGCCGCTGCACTCACATACTGGTGGCATGGATAGATGGTGAAGCCTGACACCCGTAGCACCGAAGCCCAAGAGTACCGACGCTGGTACAAGCTGGCCAGGTGGTGCGGCAAGCATGGTAGGCGAGCCCAACAACTACAAGCCGAACCGCTCTGCGCCATCTGCCTCAAGGAAGGCAGGATAACGCCGGCCACTGTGGCGGATCATGTCGAACCCCATAGAGGCGACTACCGCAAGTTCTGGTTCGGCAAGCTGCAATCGCTGTGTGACGCGGATCCATGGCGCTGCCACTCAATGGTGAAGCAACAAGAGGAAGCCGGCGGCAAGCCAACCG
>JACYYJ010118261.1_pt1 | contig 41003 bp, 55 predicted proteins | sample 8236861 | NCBI WGS metagenome assembly JACYYJ01 (sample SAMN14103086, study PRJNA606662) | landfill metagenome | isolation source: landfill solid waste | place: India:New Delhi, Okhla landfill site | collected 2017-11-05
CGGCGGCGGGACCATCGACACCTGGGAGTTCCAGGTGGCGACCAACCCGTCGTTCACGGGCGCGACCACGTACTCGTCGGGCGGCACCACCATCGTGACGGGCCTTACCCCCGGCACGACCTACTACGCCCGAGCTCGCGGCCACAGCATCCAGGCGGGCTGGGGCGCGTGGTCTGCGACTGACTCGATGACCACGCTTCCTGGTGTCTACGTGTCAGATGGGGTAAACTGGGTGGCATCGCCTATGGCGGTTTCGGACGGCGCGTCCTGGGCCAACGTCGTCCCCAAGATCTCCAGTGGCTCCGCATGGCAGGACCCCGTTTCAGTATGAGCACGAACTACTACTACCGAGTCGACGCCCTCCGCAACGACGGCAAGGCAGGCGACGTGGTGTTCGCCCGAGCGACGAACCAGGCCGGGGCGATCAAGTCCGCCCTCCAGGCCCGACCCGACCTCGCGGACGACTGGACCCTCACTCCGGTCAAGATCAAGAAGGAGGACTACCCCGTGGCAGTCGAATACGAAGAGCTGGTCATCCCGCCCATCAACGAGGTGATCCCCGGTGCCGACCCGGAGAACCCGACGATGGAGGACACCGACGCGTACAACGCGTGGGCGACCGAGACCGTCCAGAAGCGGCTGGAGGAGCTCAAGGCGGGCGGCATGGAGCCGCCGCACCTGCGCACCCGGTACCCGCACGACTCCGTGACCCTCACCGTCGACTCCCGCGACCTGGTGTCGCTGGGACGCCACGGCGAGGTCGTGGTGGTGGACGAGGGGGACTTCTGATGACGGTCCTCTGGCCGAACGGCTCGGCCTCGCAGAGCCCGCCCACGGTGACCTCGGAGTACGGACCCCGTACTCACCCGGTGACCGGGGTTCAGAACTCGTTCCACTACGGGATCGACCTGATCGGGTGGTCGATCATCAAGGCCCCCGTGTCCGGCCAGGTGATCTTCGCCGGGTACAACGGTGGCGCGGGTAACGAAGTCCGCATCCGTGGCAACAACGGCCACGTCTACCGGCTGTTCCACAACCGCGAGCTGTGGGTCAAGTCCGGTCAGTGGGTCTCCCAAGGGCAGGACGTGGCCGTCATGGGCACGACCGGCTCCTCCACGGGGGTTCACTGCCACTACCAGATCGAAGTCGGGGGCTCGACCGTGAACCCCCGCAACTACATGTGGGCCGCAAACAGCGGGTCCGCCCCAGCAGGAAACGAGGATGACGACATGACCCCCGAACAGGACGCACGACTCCGCAACATCGAGGCCCTCCTCGCAGGCACGGGCCCCTCCCTCCAGGACCCGAACTGGCACGCCGGTCAGGGCTCGGTGCTCCAGCACCTCCAGAACCTCACCGGGTTCGTCTGGGCGGGCGGCACCAGCGTCAAGGACCCGAACTTCTTCGGCGCGCCGGGTTCGTTGTACTACCTGGCCAAGTCGAACGTGATCCGGACCGTGCCGGACCCCGCCAACCCCGGCAAGACCAAGACGGTCCCGATCTCGCAGATCCAGGACAACGCCGACACCAACACCATGGTGCGGGAGCTCCTGGCGCGTCCGGCCATCTCGCTCACTCCGGAGCAGCTCTCGGAGATCGCCAAGGACCTGGCCGACGCCGGGGTCGGCGGTGCCTCGGCGGAGCAGGTCGAGGAGATCGTGAAGGCGGCGTTGGAGTCGCTCGTCCTGGTGCCCCAGACGCCAGCGGCGGCGGCTCCCGAGCCCACCAAGTAACGACCCGACTCGGGCCCGCGTCCGTTCCGGCGGCACGGGCCCGGGCTCCCCACCTCACGGAGTCCTAAACCCCATGACGGACGGCATGACCCCCTCCCAGTTCCAGATCCTCCGCGAGGACCTCCAAGCTATGCGCACGGAGTGGAACCAGAGGTTCGACAACCTGATCACCCGCGACACCTTCGCGGATGAGCGGCGGCGAGTCGACGGTCGGTTCACCGACGAGGCGCGGCGGGCGGACGAGCGGCACACGGCGCTGTCCCGAGAGATCGGCGAGCTCTCCACGGCTCTGGCTACTGAGGCGCAGACTCGGCAGAACGAGCGGGTGGACACCCTGAACCGCCAGGCGGCTCAGGCGAACGAGCGGGAGAAGGAGCGGCGGGCCCGGATGTGGCAATGGCTCCTGACGGGCGCTACGCTGGTACTCAGCCCGATAGTGGCGGCACTGATCGCGTCGGCCATGGCGGGGATTGGAGGTCCGTGATGGACGAGAAGCACGACGACGAGGCCCCCGAGGGGGTCTCCGAGAACACGGGGAGCATCCCGGGGGTCCCAGGAACCTACGTGGTTCCTGAGGTCTCGGAGACCCCACGGAAGGCCGCGTGGGGGTTCACCGTCACGGTGGCTATCCTCGTGCTCCTGCTCGTGGGCATCGGGGTCTGGTTCCTCGGCAACCTGGTCACCCGGAACGCCGAGCTCGGCGACACCGTGTCGGCCCAGCGCGAGGAGATCGCGGACCTCACCGACGACCTGGTGGCGTCCCAGGCCAACGCGCAGGAGCTGTACGACCAGCTCCTGGCCCTCGGAGAGGACCCGGAGGGTCAGAACCCCGAGACCCTCCCGGTGGGCCCGGAAGGTCCACGGGGGCCCGCCGGAGACCCCGGCGCGCAGGGTCTCCCGGGTGAGGAGGGCCCCCCTGGTCCGTCCGGCCCCGCAGGCCCGCAGGGTCAGACCGGGCAGACTGGCCCTGTAGGCGAGTCTGGCGAGCCGGGACCGGCTGGGCCTCAGGGTCCCGCAGGTCCGGCGGGGCCGCAGGGTGAGCCCGGGGCGACCGGCCCGCAGGGTCCGGCGGGCCCCGCTGGTCCGGCGTGCGCCGAGGGCACCACACCCACCACGATCTGGGTTCAGACTCGCACTGACCCGTTCCTACCATCGACTCAGCAGTGGCGGCAGGCCACGCTGTGCCTGACACCCTGAGAGGAGGTAACAAGATGAGCAACCCTCAGTTCCCCACCGAGACCCCGAACGTGGCGATCTCGAACCCCAAGGTTCGCGAGCGTATCCGTACGGTCGTCGACGTGTACGGCGCGGCGGTCTTCGTCGTCGGCGCTGTGGACGCGGCCTCGGCAGGTTTCGACCTGGCCTGGCTCCTCGTCCCGGCGGGCGCGGCGTACATCGCCATCCGCTCGGTATTCGGCTTCGCCGTCGACAACCGCAACACCCCCAAGGTGTAAGCGAGCTCCCCGAGTAGGGTCGGGTAGACCCGGAGCCCCTGGCCTCACGGCTGGGGGCTCCGGCGTGTCGGGGCTTGACAAGCTGTCAAGGCCGTGGTAGACTGGTTTTACCAGGGCGGGGAAGGGCCCCGCCGGGGAAAGGACAGGAACCATGGAGATCGAAAACCTCAGCATCGACGAGGCCCTGGTGAGCATGCTGGTCGAGCAGGACGGCGTGGACGCCACCAACGCAATCCAGCTCCTCCGCGCGGCGCAGGCCAAGGTCATCGAGTACACCGGGGCCCGCACCCCCGAGGACGTCGTGGCCCACCTCTCGGCGATCCGCACCATCGAGGAGGTCGACTCCATCCTGATCCTGGTCTCGGAGAACGGCAAGGTGGACCTGTTCCGGGACTGAACCGCTGGGGGCACGGAGCCCGGACCGCACCCGAAGCGGCCCGGGCTCTCGTGTATTCAGAGCAGGGCGGTGAACTGGGCGGCGGTGAGCGCCCGCATCTGCTGGTCGGTCTTCTCCGCCAACAGGGCCCGCTTGTTCGAGTCGACGCTCCGGGGGGTCACGTAGTCCAGCACCGTGACCGGGCGCGTCTGGCCGATCCGGTGAACGCGGCGCATCGCCTGCTCATTCCGGCTCGGCTTGTAACTCTTCTCCACGAAGATGGCCATGTCCGCCCGCGTGAGGGTGAGGCCCTCGGATACGGTCTCCAGGGAGCCGACGAGCACGTCGAGCTTGCCCTCCTTGAACCGCTTCACGACCTCACCAGATTTGCTCACACCACCATGCACGAACCCGGCCCGGGCACCAACCGACTCCGCAACACGGGCACACGCCTCCACCGAGTCGCGGTAGTGTGCCAATACCAGGGTCGGCTGGGACCGCGACGACAGGTCGTGGCGCAGGCGCTCCAGCTTGCCCCCGCGCGGCTCCCCGTCCATCGAGGCGAACCACCCCGAGGTCGTGATCTTGTCCAGCATCACGTTGCGGCTCCCCAGCGTCCACGTGACTACCTCCTCGCCGTCGTCGGTCTCGGTGATCCAGTCCTTCTTGAGCTCGCGGTACATGCGGGCCTGGGAGGTGTCCATCGGAGTCTCAATGAGCTCCTCGGTGAGTGGCGGGAGCTCGTCGAGCACGTCGTCCCGGAGCCGCCGGAGGAACCGGTCTCCGAGGTTCGCGGCGGTAAACTCCAGCCAGTGTTCACACGGGTCGTTCGGGGGCCGGTTCCGGCACCCCTCGCGGTTCCCGCAGGCGAGCAGACCGCCGATGAGCTCGGACCCTGGCTGGGACGAGAACGGGTTGGCCTTCCGGATGAACCACTCGTTCAGCCAGCGCTGGTAGGCACCGAACCGGACGACGTGGCCGGGACGGCTCCGGGCCTCCTCGGGGTAGAGCAGGCGGAGCAGGGTGAAAACCTCGTGCGCCCAGTTTGGCATCGGGGTGCCGGTGAGGGCGACGAACTGCGACCGTGGCGAGCGCTGGGTGATGGTCTCCACCGCTTTGGTCCAGGAGGTCCCCCGGCCCTTGACGTAGTGGGCCTCGTCGAGGACCACGGCGTCCCACTGCTGGAGGAACTCGGGCTTGGGCTCGTCCATGATCCGGTTCTTCGCCCCGCGCTGGTTCAGGCCGGTGTACGCGGCCTGGGTCCAGAGCTCGGGGTGGTCGGACCACTTCGCGATCTCGTCGTCCCAGGTCCCCGAGCTCAGGATCAGCTTGGGGGCGATGACGAGCACGCGGCCCCCGTCGAGGGCCTCAATGGTCTGCCGCGATTTACCCAGCCCGGGCTCGTCGGCCAGCAGGAGCCGACCGGCGGACCGGATCTTGTCGATGCCCTCCTGCTGGTAGGCGTACGGCTCGGGGCGGCTCATCGGAACCACGGCCAGAGGAACAACACCCAAGCGCACCCGGTGGCGAGGGCGACCCCCGCGCCAATGAATGCCCACTGGAACCAGGGGCGCTCGGTCAGTGGCTTACGACCCATGCGACACCCCACACGATCAGGGCCACCACGGCGGCGGCTGTCACCGGGGCCAGGACGTAGTAGCCGAACTTCTCACCCGCCGTCTGGGGGTGGTACTTGACCCGCACGTCGTGGGACCAGTCGGGGGTGGTGTGCCGCCACCGCAGGCCGTCCCGGTAGACCGACGCGCCGCACCGGGTGCACTCACTCAGTTCCACGGGCCTGCTCCTCCGCCACGGCGTCCAGGACCTTTACGAAGGCCCCGGTCCAGTCCCCGGCCTGGCGCGCGTTGGACTGCCCCTGCACGCTCCAGCCGTACACGGTCTCGATCTTCTGCATCACTTCGAGCGAGGGGAGGCGGTCGCCGCTCCGGAGGCGGGACACGCCGGACTCACTCAGCCCGAGTGCTTCCGCAACCTGACCGTTGGTCAGGGGCGGGATTGACGTCTCTTCCATGACCCCCAGTCTACCAGCCAGCGTGACGGGCTGTCAAACGACACGCCGACCTCCCGTCGGGGCTTGACAAGGCGTCAAGGGTCTGGTAAACTGGTGTTACCGGTCAAGGGGAAACGCCCCGACCGGAGAAGGGAGAGGCCAATGGTTGGTTTCTCGTCGGACTGGCAGGTTCCCTGCCCCGCCACCCCGAACAAGCGGAAGTACCGCACCTCCGACTACGCTTACGGCGTGGCGGACGGCGTGCTCCGTCGCTCGGGCGTCCGGCTCGCGGTCTACGCGTGCGCGGCGTGCGGCTGGTTCCACCTCACCCGCAAGGTGATGGGGTCCGACGTGGTGCTCCCGGGCACCAACGAGACTAGGGCGCAGGTATGGCGGCGGGAGCACCCCGACGACCCGATCTACCCCTACGATCGGCTCGACGACAAGTAGTCGGGCAGGCGGGGCCCTCGGCGACACGCCGGGGGCCTCGTCCGTACTTGACAACTGGTCACGCATCTGGTAAACTAGTCCTATGAACGACGGAAACCCCACCCCGATCCCCGGCCTCACCTACCCTGAGGACCCCGACTACGGCGTCTGGACTCGCGCGGTGGAGCGCGTGGTGGACGCCCTCGACCTCGACTGGTGGCCCTCCGAGGCGCTGGTCCTGGACTGCGTGCAGGAGCTCGGCCTGACTGACCCCGACCTCGACGACCAGATGGAACAGCTGGAGGATGAGCTCATCACCCTCCTCGGCGACTACTGAAAGGAAACCCCTACCGTGAGCATCACCATCAAGACCGAGAAGCAGTCCGCCCACCCGTGCGGGTTCTGCTCCACCGGAGCCCGCCACGACCTCTGCCCGGGTGGCGTCCTGAACGGGAACCTCACCGAGGTCTACCTGTGCGGGTGCACCGAGCACGAACTCCGGGTCCGGTGCCTCGACTGCAACAACCGCAACGCTGACGAGGTTTCACGTGAAACGTGGACCTGCATCGATGCCGAGGCGTGCACCGCGAAGCGCGAGAAGCGCCGCCGGGAGGCCGACGAGGCCCTCTACGGGGGTCGGGCCCCCGAGGCCCGCCGCGAGGCCAAGGAGAGGGCACCGAAGGCCCCCGCGAAGCCTAAGACGGGCTCGTGCCTGTGCTGTGGCGAGACCACCGGGGGCGGGCTGTTCCGCCCGGGCCACGACGCGAAGTACCTGTCCCGCTTCGTCGACCGGATCAAGGAGGATCCGAACCCGGCAGGGGCGCTGTCCGCCGCGCTCGCCGCGTGGGAGGCCCAGGGCATCTCCGAGGCGCTCCGCGCCAAGCTTCAGAAGCGGGTGGTGGTGTGACCCTCATCGGCCTGGCGCTGATCCTGGTGGGTGTGCCCACCGGGGTCTTCGCTGACACCTACAACGGGCAGTGGCTCCTCGGGGTCCTGCTCACTATCGCCGGACTGGTCCTAGTCTGGCTCGACAGGAAGGGTGGCCCCCGTGACCACTGAACAGATGGACTGGCTCGACGACGAGAGGGCCGGACGCCACAAGACGCCGAGCGCCGCCGGAGCCCTGGAACTGTCCAGCCCCTTGCCCCCAGGGCGTGTGCTGGGTGAACTGGTCGAGCAGGTCGAACGGGACGTGTACTTCATCCCCGACCGGCTCCTCGTCGAGAAGGGCGTACAGGAGCTGTGGTCCTTCACCACTGCCCTGGCCCAGGAGTTCAACCGAGCGAACCCGGGTACCGTCGTGGCGGTCGAGCGGGACGTCGTACGGTCTGGCACCCGGATGGTGGTGATCGTCCGTGGTGATGAAGCAAGGTAAGCCCGCGCTCGCCGCAGACTTCGGGGTCCGGTCCCGAGCCGCCGAGCATGCCCGGTGGCGGTTCCTCGCCATCGACCCCGGCGACGTCCACGTCGGCCTGGCCGAGTTCGAGCGCAAGAGCGACGGGGTGTGGTACTGCGTCTGGGCCGGGGAGAAGACCCCCGACCAGTTCCTCGAATGGTACGTCGAGGGGCTGAAGAAGGACCGCTGGGAGTGGGTAGTCTGCGAGTCCTGGAAGCTGTTCCCGCAGGCCGCGCCGATCTACATCGGGTCTGACATGCCGACCTCGCGCCTGATCGGGGCGATTCACGCGCTCGCCGCGTTCCTGCCCGACGATGGGGCCTGGTTCGACGACCCAGTGAGGGTGCACCTTCAGGACCCCCAGATCAAGGTGCCCACCCGGGGCTGGCTGAAGCGCCGGAAGATGCGCTCCATCGCCAAGGTGCTGGGGGTCCAGCTGGACCACGCGCCCGACGCCGAGCTCCACGGGTACAAGTACCTGATCGACAACGGGGCGACCATCGAGAACACGACCGCCCAGCAGAAGCGCCTGGCCGAGTCCCGCCCGGATTCCACGCACCAGCACGCCCTGTGGTGACCTTCCGTCCGGGCTTGACACCCCGGCAATCTGCCTGCTAGACTCAGTTACTGACGGCCACTGGCCTATAACAAGAGAAACGAGAGAAGATGCCCAACCGCAGTTTGCAAGCCAAGAAGTCGCCCAACAGCGACAACTGGAAGATGCTGTTCGACCTCATCAACTGGCGGAACAATCGCCTGAACGAAGGGTTCCTGGCTACCCCCGAAGGGGCAGAGCTGGCCAAGATCCTGGACGCGGCTGGTCTGGTCTACGACCTTATCGATTCCCAGCCGTACCTCAGCGCCAACGGGGATTACTGGGCTCCTCGCACCCGAGCTCGCAAAGTGGTGGAGCTGTTCGGACACCACCGAACAGAGTTCCCCGACGGACCCGTCGAGGAGTTCATCCAGGAGTTCGTAGCGCACCGCGATGCAGACCAGGAGGCGAAGACCAATGCCTAAGCTCGCCAACCCGCCCCGCCCGAAGGGCTGGCAGACCCCGCCACTGGTGGAGGCCGAAGAGGGCGACAAGGTGGTGACCCACTCGGAGATCGAGGCGTACCGCCAGTGCCCCCTGAAGTGGAAGCTCGCCTACGACGAGCGCTGGATCAAGCAGGACCGGATCGACGACCACCCCCTCACCAAGGGCATCCTGTGGCACGACGTGATGGAGATCCACTACCACGGCCTGAAGCAGATCCAGGACGGCGTATGGGGTGAGGCGCAGGGCCTCGACCACATCGCCCGGGGGGTCGCCGAGCTCCTGTTCGACCAGCAGACCGGCGAGCAGTCCGAGCTACAGTCGCTCGTGTGGTGGATGTACCAGGGCCACCTGGAGAAGTGGGGCAACGACCCCCAGTGGGAGATCCTCGCGGTCGAACAGAAGTTCCAGGCCCGCCTCCGCGACCCGCAGGGCAGGGCCACCCGGTTCCTGGTCAAGGGCAAGCTCGACCTGGTGGTCCGCGACCGCAAGACCCGCAAGATCTGGATCGTCGACCACAAGTCCGGGCTGAACCTCCCCGACGAGATGGAGCTCGACCTCGCCGACCAGTTCGGCGTGTACGCCTGGCTCCTCGCCCAGTACGGTATCGAGGTTATCGGCGTCATCCACTCGGCGAACCGCACCACACGGAACCAGGGCGACTTCGACGAGAACTGGATCCTCCAGGAGGACGGGACCTACAAGCCGATCAAAGCGGGGATGAAGAAGCAGGAGCTCGACCAGCGCCTCCGGCGCACCCTGCTGAACCGGGGCAAGGGCGAGATGGAGTCCATCGCCCGCGACTTCTGGGCCGTCACCGTGAACGCGTACCCCGAGTACGCCGACATGGAGGCCCTGCCGATGTACAGCTCGCCGGACCCCCGGCAGTGCGGCTGGAAGTGCGACTTCCTCGACGCCCACCTCATGGCCCGCAAGGGCCGCGACATCCGGTCGGTGCTGAAGGAGCAGGGCTTCGAGCAGCACTTCGAGGAGCGGTACTGATGCCGCCCGAGGAGGTCTACTCGACTCCGGCCCTGTCGATCTACCAGTCCTATGCAGTCACCCCCGGCACCGCCGTCCGGTTCGGGGACAAAGTAGTCCTGCACCCGCAGGACGTCCACCACCTGAGGAGTCAACTCATGAGCAACGACAAGGCGGATGCCGCCTACCACCCCACCACGGGCCCGACCGGGACCTCGTTCCCCCACGGCATCGTGAAGCAGTCGAAGACCCGCGAGCGTGCCGCCCGCGCCCCCTGGCCCGCCAAGATCGGCGCGGCGCTCCTCGTGGGCGCTCTCCTGGTCTGGGGTGTGGTCTCCTGTGGCGCGAGCGTCGCCGCCGGGGCCCAGCGCGCCGAGTGCCGCGCGGAGCTCCAGAAGGTACTCTCGGAGGCCGGGAGCGACCGCCAGCCCACCGAGCGCGAGATCGACGCCTGCGTGGCGGGGGAGGCCCGCTGATGGCTCGCGTGCGCACCACCACCTGCAACGGCCAGGGCCGCGAGAAGAAGTGCTCCTCGTGCGGCAAGGTCATCGAGAAGGGCGAGAAGTACCTCTGGGCCAAGCCCGGGTTCCGACGCCGCATCCCGGTGATCCGGTGCCTCAAGCACCCGTTCCGCGAGTCCGACCTGATCACCGGCAACCGTGCCGAGATCGTGCGGGCCAAGGAGGACGCCATCGACGCCATCGAAGCGGCGTGGACCATCGAGGAGATCGAGTCGGCGATGCGGGATTTCGAGTCCGCCGCCGACGACTACGTGTTGCTGAGGGAGGAGGCCCTGGACGCCTGGCCCAACGGCAACTCGCAACTGGAGGAGTACGTCTATCAGGCCGAGGCCATCCAGTCCGAGGTGAGCGGCTGGGCCCCGGACTACAGCGACTCGGACGAGCCGGACGAGGTGGACATCAAGGACGCCGCGTACCAGGCCCAGGAGAGCGGCGAGAGCTTCAACACCGACAACTGGATCGAGTCATGGCGGGAAGAGCGCCTCGAAGAGGTCAAGGACTCGGCACGCGACCTGCTGGAGGGACTCGATGCCTAAGCTTCCACGCCGCACGCCCGTCGTCGCCCCTCCCGCGCCTCCGGAGGAGCCGAAGGGTACCGACGCCCCCACAACGCTCGCCGGGGTCACGGAGACCCCGCCGGAGGTCGGGGAGACCACACCGGAGCCGTACCGCCGCCCGCGCAAGGTGCGGTACACCCACGACGCCCACACCGTGCGGCACCCGGTGGACGACTACCCAACCCCGTACGCGTTCGTGGACGTGCTGTTCCAGAACCTCGGGGTGGACCCTGCCACGACCCGGGTGCACGAGCCCGCCGCAGGTGGTGGGTGGCTGGTCTCGCACCTGAGGCGGCTGGGCTTCGCCGAGGTCACCTTCGAGGACCTGGTGTACTCCGGGGTTGACTACCTCGACGGGGACTACACCCCGCCCGAGACCGACTGGGTGATCACGAACCCTCCGTACAAGTACGCCGAGGCGTTCGCGGTCAAGGCGCTGACCCACGCCAAGTACGTGGCCCTCCTGATGAACTCGTCGTTCATCGAGGCCCTCGGACGGGCCCGGGGGCTGTTTACCGACCACCCGCCCCGGTTCATCCTGGTGAACGCCCGGAAAATGCGCCTGAGGGACAACAACCCCTCGGTGTTCGCCCACTACTGGCTGGTCTGGGAGCGAGGCTACGGGGGTCCGACTGAGCTCCGGTGGGTGGTGCCCGAGGGTGAGATCAAGATGCCAGACGGACTGGCACCGGGAGTCTGGCCGGACGCGTGACCGACGAGCCCGAACTGGACTGGTCGGACCCCCGCACTATCCCGACCACGAAGTACGCGAAGGGGCCCCGGACCACACCGGACGGGGCCCCCGACCCCCGCTACATCCAAACCAACCTGTTTACCCTCGCGCAGATAGGCGGGGGGTACGACTTGATCGCCCTGTGCGTCGAACGCGACCACCTGTCAATCCTGGAGCCGTGGAGGCTTGACTCCAAGGCACCCTCCGTGGTAGACTACCTGAGAGAACGCGGCCACTAGGCCCTGAAAAGAGAGAAACGAGAACGAGATGCCCAAAGCTGGAACCCGCCCCGCCTCCACCCAGGAGCCCCTGGAGGACATCGGCGAGCTGGCCGTCGTCAAGACCGAGAGCCGAGGCTGGACCGACGACCTGTTCGCCGCCTACGACGAGACCGAAGAGCACCTGAACGTGCTGTACTGGGGCCGCGAGGGCTCCGGCAAGACCATCGATCTGGCCAAGGCCACCGAGCTCGGTAAGGTCCTGTTCATCAACGCGGAGGGCGGTCTGAAGAAGCGGGCCCTCCTCGCCAACGGAGTGAAGACCGAGAACCTCGTGGTGTTCCCTCGCCCCGGCCAGCCGCTGAACTACCGCACCCTGGAGCAGGCCCTGTTCCGGGTCAAGTCGGACCTGATGGACGACCCCCACTCGTGGTTCCTGATCGCGGTGGACTCGGTGACCGAGCTCTACCAGGCGTTCACCGACGAGGCGTCCGACGACCGGTTCGAGAAGGGTAAGAAGAAGAACCCCAGCTGGGCACCGACCATCGGCGACGAGTTCTTCACGGACCTGGCCGACTACGGCACCTCGACCAAGATGGTCCGCAAGCTCGTCCGGATGATGCGAGACCTGCCGGTCCACGTGGCGATGACCACCCTGGAGCGCCGCGACGTGGACGAGGACACCTCGAAGGTGGCGTACGGCCCCGCCGTGGGTCCGGCCCTCCAGACCTCGCTCCTCGGGTACGTCGACGTGGTGCTGTACTGCAAGGCACCCGACGAGGACCGCGACTACTTCCGCGCCCAGACCAAGAAGGTCGGAGCGGCTCGCGCGAAGGACCGGATCGGGGTGATCCCCAAGGTGCTGGTGAACCCCACGTTCCCCCGCCTGCTGGCCTACAACGAGGGCACGCTGGTCGAGGACGTGGACCCGGTGCAGGAGGTCCTGAAGGCCACGCCGGAGCCCAAGAAGGGCCCCGCGAGGAAGACGACGGGTGCGGGCAGGGCTGGGGCCCGCCGCGCGCCCGCGAAGTCCAAGGAGAGCTCGGGGGAGCCCACCAAGGACACCGGGGCTGGGGAGCCCGAAGCCGCCGAGTAGGCCACTCGGCAGGAGGCCCCGGGCTCGGGGGTGTGCACGCGGTGAGGTTCGACTCCTCCCCCTCCACTCAACAACTCAACAGAGACTAGCCACGGGGGCGTTTACGGACGCGCCGGGGACCATAGGGCTGAACCGACTATCTGACTAGGGCGCTCACGCGACGACCTATGGCCTGCTTAACCTTCCACCGAAGGAGGGGCTGGGGCGGAAGAGGCGACCGAACGCCCTGCCAGCCCGACTGCCGAGAGGCGGACGGATAGAACCCCTCCTGCGACCCTGTGGCCTTACTTGACAGCCTGGCACAGCGTGTGCTGGACTGTACAGGCGGTCTGGCCCTCCGGCTCACACGAGCAAAACGGGCCACCCAAACAGAGAACACGAGAGAAAAGAGATACCAATGCCCAAGCTCAGTGCCGCCGCCGCGAAGCTGGTGGACTCCTCGGAGGCCCGCCACGAGTCCGGCGGCTCGTTCGAGCCCCTGGCCCCGGGCCGCTACCTCGCCAAACTGGCCGACGTCGCAACCGTCGACCCGAACAAGCACGGTGCGGTCGTCTGGAACGCCGAGTTCCAGAACCTCATCAGCCTGGAGACCGAGACCCCCGCTCCGGGGCGTCAGTGGCTCCGGCTCACCCTCCCCTCGGACCCCAGCAAGGGCATCCCGGCGACCTACACCAACGGGCCCGAGAAGTGGGACAAGTACCAGGCCATGCTCCTCGGCCTGCTGAAGGGCTTCTTCGAGTCCTTCGGGTACACGGTCGACTCCGACACCGACGAGCTCCTCGGCGAGTACGCGGTGATCGAGCTCGGGATCCGGACCATCCAGTCCGGCCCCCGCGAGGGCGAGAAGACCAACGAGGTCAAGGGCATCTACCCGGTGCCGGAGGACCTCGACCTGGAGGCCCTCGGGGTCTCCAGCATCGCCGACGAGGAAGCCTTCTAAGCCCCCTCGACACGGAGCCCCCGCGCCTTACTTGGTGCGGGGGCTCTGCTGTGCTAGGCTAGCTACTACCCGGTGCTACCACCCCCACCTGCCCGGGTCAACAACCGATAGGAGATGCAGTGCCCAAAGTCCCGTCCTACGTGGACCCCGATACCCCCGCCGAAACCTCGCTGTCCATGCTGGACTGGGCCCTCGACTGGGCCTCCAAGGGCTGGCCGGTCTTCCCGCTCCGCCCCGGCGACAAGATCCCCCTGTTCCCGAACCCCCACAAGAACCAGACCGACGAGAACGGCAAGCCGGTCCGGTGTGACGGGCGATGCGGCCTCGTCGGGCACGGTGTCCTGGACGCGACCCGCGACCCCGAGAAGATCCGGAAGTGGTGGGGGCAGAACCCCACCGCCGGGATCGGCGGGAGCACCGAGGGACGCCTCGTCTTCGACTTCGACACCCAGCACGGGGCGAAGCGCGCCGAGGTCTTCCCCGGGTCCCGGGAGCACCTCTCCGGGCGCGGGAACGGCAACTTCCACCTGATCTACCGCCCGGGTGGCGCAGTGGCTATGGCGCAGGGTCCCGGGACTAACGTCCTAGGCAAAGGCATCGACATCCGGGCGGGGGCCGGGGCGTACGTGGTCCTGCCGCCCTCGGTGCACCCCGACTCGAAGAAGCCCTACACGGTATCGAACGACCTGCCGGAGCACTCGCTCACCGACGACGAGATGGCCGAGATCTGGGCCTCGTACGGTATCGGGGAGACCGCGACCGCGAAGGGGGCCCGGAAGGGGCTCTCCGTGGTCACGGGAGACACGAAGAGCGCCCCCGGGGCTCCCGGGGCCCAGAAGCTCTCCGACCTCCTCGGAAACCCCCCGGAGCGCGGCGAGGGGGCGACCAACGACTGGCTCACCCGGGTGGCCGGTCACTACGCCAAGATGCACCGCGACAAGCGAGACCTGTACGAGACCCAGGTGCGCCTGGCGGCGGCGCTAGTCGACCCCGACTACGAGGACACCGAGAAGGTCCTAGAGTCGGTCTGGGGCAAGGAGATCTCGGACCACGCCGAGCGGGACGCCTCGGAGGCGACCGGGTACCTGGTCGGCAACGGGGTCAACCTGCTGGCGTCCGGCAAGGACGGCGACGGCGAGCTCGAACTCCAGCCGTGGGGCGACTTCGACATCCGGGTGGTGGGCGTGATGGTGGACGCCGACGACCGGCGCTCCTTCCAGATCACCCTGACCGCCCGAGGCAAGGAGATCGAGACCACCCTCGACCCGACCGTCCTGGTGGACTCCCGCAAGCGCGCCGCGTGGCTGGCCCGCTACGGCGCGACGATCACCCCCCGGGTCACCGCGTGGCCCCAGATGGACGCCGGGGCGCGGCTGGTGCGCTACCTGGAGTCCCAGCGCGCGGGCGAGGTCCGGGTGGTGGAGCACCTCGGGTGGGACAAGGGGTCCCAGCAGTTCGTGACCTTCGAGGGGGCCATCCGCGCGGGCGGTACCGTCGACGTCCGGACCGCCGGGGTGATCGCGGACCGGGGGCGGCTGGAGAAGTCGAAGGTCAAGCAGAACTACGGGTTCGAGGGCTCCTGGGAGGAAGCTCAGGCCGTCCTCCGCGAGGTGCAGGACTACCACTTCGAGGAGCTCACCCGGCCCTTCGGCGCGTGGTGGGCCGCGTGCCTGCTGAAGCCCCAGTCGCTGGAGTTCGCCTCGGTCTTCCCCTACTTCGCCTTCGAGGCCGCGTCGGGGTCCGCGAAGACCAACGGGTACACAGGTCTCATGGTCCAGCTGAACGGCAACCACCTCGGCCAGGTGGTGCCGACCACGGCGTCGTTCCGAGACTCGGCGACGACCAACCACTCGGGCATCGTCTGGGCGGACGACCTGGACAACCCCGAGCGGCTCCAGGAGATCCTGAGGGCCTCCGCTTCGGGCGGCACGGTGCGCAAGCTCGACGAGGACCGGCGGGTCAAGGATACGACCATCGTGAACCCCCTGCTGTTCACGGGCGAGGCGCTCGGCCTGTCCGGGCAGAAGGCCCTGCTGGAGCGCGGCTTCCTGTTCCAGGTGGCGGGCGACGTGACCAAGCGGACGAACGCCTCGGGGGCCCCGCAGTGGGACGACATCACCGCCCTCCAACGCCGGTACCGGGGCGAGCTCGGGCTCACCGTGCTGGCCGGGTGGTACGTGCAGAAGGCCCTGGAGTTCCAGGACCAGTACGAGAGTGCCCTCCGCGAGCTCCGGAAGGGCACGGGACGACGCGGGGACAAGTACGCGGTACTCCGGGCCGGGGCGCGCCTATTCGACGCTCTCCTGGGCGAGGAGGGGGCCTGGGAGGGCCAGGGGCAGACGGCGCAGTGGGTTGACCCGTGGGTAGAGGCCGAGGTGAGGTCGACTCAGGGGGTGGAGAACGACAACCGGATCACGATCAAGCTGATCCCGTGGGCGATCCAGCAGTGGGGCCCGATCTCCCCGGACGGCCAGGTCCCGCCGGTCGACTACCGGGGGTCGCGGAACCAGGCCCCGCCCGTGCTGGTCAAGGAGGCGAAGGAGGACACCTTCGACGACCCCGAGGTCTGGGTGAACACAGCTCGCCTGGCCCGGGCCTGGGAGGAGGCCCAGAACGGTCGGATCGACGCTCGCCTGGAGTCGGCGGAGGGCCTCGCGGCGCAGGTGCCCCAAATCTGCTGGAGCCGGTCGGTGGAACAGATCAACCGGCGGATCAACGGGGTGCAGACGGTCTACCGGAAGCTCCTGCCCGAGTACGCCCGCCTGGTGCTGAACCGCGCCGAGAGCTAGCGTTACTTGACTCGGTGACGCGCGTCTGGTAAGGTTCTACACGAGGCAGGTAGGGGTATCTCCTTCACAGTTCGGCCCCCTCTCCCATCTGGGATTGAGGGGGCCGACTGGTGTCCGGGGTGCGGGGGGTCACGCCCCCGCCGGGAGAACCTGGAGGGCGTGGCCCAGACGAAGCTGGGTGAGTGCCTCTCGCACGTTGTCCGAGCCGTACGCGGAGGCGACGGCGCGGAAGGCATCGCAGAACTGGCGGACCGCCTGTCCCGCGTGCTCGGGGAGCTCGGCGGCATCGCGCGCCGCGACCATTTCGGAGCGGAACCGGTCTTCGTCCCAGCCGGGGGCCCAGTCCGACCCGGTGGCGCTCTCGCCCATGATTCGGGTGAACTCGGCCTGCATGCTCGCCCAGCGCCCCGCGACCTCAGGGGTGAGGTTGGTCGCGTAGAGGTCCAGCCAGTCCACGGGAGCGAACCGGGCGATGTCCATGCCCTGTGCCCGGGCGCGGAGCTTCCGACCGTAGAGGATCTGGTTCTTGATGGTGGCGATCTGGGTGTTCATGGCTTCTTCTCCTTGCTGGGGCCGGGGCCCTTCCCCTGCCTCGTACGACGAGTTTACCACAGGTTTGACTCGGTGTCAAGTGCTACGGCCTGTAGGTAGCACCCCCGGTAGCGGCCCTGTATTGGTCTTTTTGCTACGGATTTGCTAACACAGTGCTAGAGTAGTGCTAGAGATAGGTACTGTAGCGTTCTGGAGCCCGTAACGACGCGGGAGAGAGGGGGTGCTAGGGGGTGAGTGCGACGAGCGGCGCACGTGTGTGCGTATGCGTGCGCCTTGGGCTGGATAGAGCAGGGGTACCCCTCCCCGTGTGCGCGCTGTTCTCGGAGAAGCTCTAGCACAGCGCGGTTACTTGCCAGGACGACACGGCCTCGGCTAGGATGGATGGGTACCCCTACCGAGAGGAGCCGCGCGTGGGCGCGAAGATCTACCCAAGTACCTTGGTCCGCCTCATGGACACCCGGGGCCTGAAGCCGCGTAACCCAGTCGCATACGACACCGAGACCTCCGGGCTCTGGGTCGACGCCGGAGCCCGGGTGTCCACCGTGTCCGTGGCGTGGATCCTCGGCGACGACGAAGTGGCGGAGTGGGCCGAGATCCTCGGGCAGGAGGAGCAGTACCTCTGGGACGACGGCATCTGGACGCTCCGCCGCGAGCTCACCCACGGGGCCAGGAGCTCGGAGTGGCCCAACGGCGACTGGCTCGGGCGCGAGTGGGTGATCTCCTTCGCCTGGCCCTTCGACCAGGGCGCGATGGGCACCGGCAAGCCCGAAGACCGCACCGCCGAGATCGTGGCCCGAGGGCAGGAGGGCCTGCTCGGGATGATCGACGGCTGGACCCCCGACGCCCCAGAGCCGGACTCGAAGAACCTGCCCCGGTCCGAGTGGTCCCAGCTGTGCTCATGGCTCCAGTCGTGTGGGCGGGACGTCGGCCTCACCTGCCACAACGCCAAGTTCGACATCCACCTGATGAAGGCCGGGGTGCGCGGCTACGACTGGGCCGGGGTCGACCTCATCGACCTGGTGACCTGGGACACCCAGGGCGGGGCCGACATCTGGGTCGGCTGGCGGACCGCTGACGTCGGCAAGCCGACCACCTCGCTGAAGCCCAACTCGGCCTGGTTGTGGGGCGAGCACGAGGGCGACGAGAAGAAGGTCATCTCGGCCTACCTGAAGAAGCACAAGCTCCCGGCGGGGAGGTGGGACCTCATGCCGTGGCGGGTGATCGCGAAGTACGCCGACGACGACTCCCGCAAGACCGCGAGGTACCGCCGCTGGCAGGAGGTCGAACAGCGCCGGGTGTACAAATGCCGCGAGGGCGCGCAGTACGCCGAGCGGGGGTGGAAGGCCGGGTACTCGCCCGAGTCGTTCGAGCGCCGTATGGAGACCATGCGGATGCTCACCCGGGTGGAGCGCCGGGGGCTCCCGTTCAACGGCGAGCTCGCGGAGAAGACGGCGGCAGAACTCGACGCCCGGATCGCGGAGGTCGAGGCCAAGCTGGAGGCGGTGCTCGGGCAGGTCACCCTGCCTGTGGCGAAGCACTACTGGTTCGGCTCCGGGGACAAGCTGGTAGGGCCCAAGGGGGCCAAGCGCGACGTGCGCGGGCTGGGGCTGGCGGACTACGGCAGGACCGATACCGGCGAGCCCATCGTCGACCAGGCGACCCTCGCGAAGATGCGCCGGGACGGGTACCCCCTGGTCGAGGAGTGGATGGCCTACAAGAAGCTCACTGACGCCAAGTCGAGGTGGTACGAGGGCTGGGGGAACCGTGCCGGAGCGGACGGACGCCTCAGGACCGGGTTCCGGCAGAACGGCACCGCCTCGGGGCGGTTCTCGGTCGAGGAGATCCAGCTTCAGGCGATCCCAGCGGACTACAAGGTGAAGGGCGGGCCCCTCGCGGGCCTGGCCACCCCGCGTGACCTGATCGGCGAGGGGGTGCCGGACGGCTACGAGCTGTGGGAGATGGACCTGGCCCAGGCCGAGCTCCGGGTGGCGGCGGACATGGCCGGGTGCACCCGGATGCTGGAGATGATCGCGGCGGGTGAGGACCTCCACGGGTACACCGCCCGCGAGCTGTTCGGCGTCGACGAGAACGACGAGCGCTGGGGCGAATACCGGCAGGTGGCCAAGCGCGGTAACTTCTCGCTGATCTTCGGCGTCGGCTGGGAGACCTTCTCGGCCACGCTGTGGAAGGAGGCCGGGGTCGACTGGGGCGAAGGCGAGACCCGGGCGATGATCTCGGCGTGGAACGCGCTGTACCCCGAGTACAAGGCGGCGATCCGGCGTCACGAGGAGGCCGTGATGAACCGGTACGGCAAGCACGGGGTCGGCTGGATCGAGGACAAGGCGACCGGCGAGCGCCGATGGTTCACGAAGTGGGACATCGAGTACTTCAACCCGAGGACCCAGCGCCTGGAGAAGGGCGCGCACAAGGCATTCAACCAGAGGGTACAGCCCGCTCTGGCGCAGTACGGCATCGACCGCTGGCTCGGCGAGGAGCGTTACCTCACGGACCGGGCGAAGCGCGAGGGCTGGGACGAAGGCGCGGGCCTGGTGCTGATGGTGCACGACTCGTCGGTGCTCCTGCTCCCCGAGGGCGTCGGCGAGGAGGTCACGGCGGACCTGAAGGTCATGGGTGAGGACCTCTGGGACCGCCGCTTCCCGGGCCTGCCCGGTGGCCTCGACATCAGCCGCTGGGCCGCACACGCGTAAAGCGAGAGCGTCACTTGCCCTGGCGTCAAAGCGTGTGCTAGGGTAGGGTACGTGGCTCCGGCAAGCGGAGCCGAGCCCGGGTCCCCAAACGGGGGCCCGGGTACCACAACAACCGATAGGAGAACCCCTGATGACTCAGCTCATCGACGTGATCGTCGGAGGCCAGTACGGCTCCGAGGCCAAGGGTCACGTGACCGCCCAGCTCGTCGCCGCCGCAGTGCGCGACAACGCGACCCAGCCCGACCTCGACATCGAGATCTGGAACGTGAGGGTCGCCGGACCGAACGCGGGGCACACCGCGTACGACCGGCACGACCAGAAGTTCGCGTTCCGCTCCCTGCCGGTCGGTGCCGTGGTGGACGAGTCGGTCAAGCTGTACATCGCCCCCGGCTCCGAGGTGGACCTGGAGGTCCTCTACGGCGAGATCGCACAGGCCGAGTCCGCCGGGTGGCCCATCCGTGGTCGCCTGTACATGAGCCGCCAGGCCACCCTGCTGGAGCAGAAGCACAAGGACACCGAGGCCCAGGCGGACCTCGTGGCCAGGGTGGGAAGCACCGGCAAGGGCATCGGCGCGGCACGGGCCGACCGCCTCATGCGCACCGCCCGCACCGTGGCGGAGGCGTTCGAGTACGGCCCCGACAAGGACGGCGACAGCCAGCCCTGGCAGTGGGCCGAGCCCGAGGACCTGTACGCCCACGACGACCACGCGCACAACGGCAACCAGCACGTGTTCATCGAGGGCACCCAGGGCTACGGCCTGTCGCTGAGGGCCTCGGGACACTACCCGCAGGTTACCAGCAGTGACGCCCGAGCGGTGGACTTCCTGGCCATGGCGGGGATCGACCCCACCCGGTGCAACACCCGGGTGACCAACTGGATCGTGGCGCGCGTGCACCCCATCCGCGTGGCCGGGAACTCGGGAGCCATGGAGGGCGAGACCTCCTGGGACGAGCTCGGCCTGGAGCCGGAGAAGACCACGGTGACCCAGAAGGTCCGCCGCGTCGGTGCCTGGGACCAGGACCTGCTCGCGCGTGCCGTCCAGGCCAACGGCGGGCACAACGCCAAGGTGGTCATCACCATGCTCGACCAGATCTTCCCCGAGCTCGGCGAGCTCACCGACGAGGACCTGGAGCCGAAGGCAGGCGAGGAGGTCATGCACCCGGCCCTGGAGAAGGCCCTCGACTGGATCGGCGAGCACGCCTCGCCCGAGCAGATCGGCGCGCATGTCGCGGCCATCACCTTCTCGCCCACCAAGATGCTGTTCACGAACCACGCGTTCGACGGCGCACCCCGAGACCACGTGTCGGAGGCCGCGCTGGAGGCGGCGGTCCAGCAGGCCATGGCCGAGATCTTCGGTGGTACGGCTGAGGCAGTCGAGGAGAACGGGCGATGAGCGGCACGCGCGACCAGAAGGTCGGCGAGGCCCTGGCCAAGCTCGATCACCTGCTGGACAACACCTTCGCCGGACTGAACGGGGGCACCCGGGTCCGGGCCCGGGAGATCCTGGAGGCCCTCTACGACGCCGGGAAGGTCGACGGAGCCTGGGACCCCCGGGACTCCTCGCCCGTCGCGGCATGCGGCGAGCCGCCCGTGGCCCCACGGAGCGCTTCGGAGCACCTCGGGGCTATTCGAGGGCGTCGGGCCATCCCCGAGGTCACGGAAGGCCAGGGAGAGCCGCCGGAGGTGTCCGCGCTCCGTGGGTGGTGGGAGCAGACCGCCCACGACGAGGTGGCACAGCTGGTGTCCAAGATGGTCGAGTACGGGGGCCTGTCCCGGGCCACCGATCTCACCGAGATCGGGCGGCACCTCACCGAGGTGGGCGTGAGCTCGGGCCCGCTGACCGGCGGGGGCGCAGTTCAGGAGGGCTGGCTCCAGGAGCTCGGCATCTACTTCTACCTGGTCGGCAAGTTCGCCCGGTGGAGCGCCGCGATCCAGGAGGGACGCCCGGTCTCGGACGACACCCTCCTCGACATCGGCATCTACGTCCGCATGGCCCAGCGGGTCCGCGCGGTCGGGGGGTGGCCGGTATGACTCAGAAGGCGACCACCAAGGACCAACTGCTCGCGGCCAACACCCGCAACGGGCAGTTCGACACCGACAACGGAGGGCGACAGCCCGACGTGCGGGAGGCCATGCGTCAGGACTGGTACGGGCTCGCGGCCCTCGCCAGCGCTGACCGTGAGCACCTCGATCTCCTGCCGCTTCACGACCTCGTGATGATCCAGCGGCTAGCGGCAATCGTCGCGGCCAACGCGGCAGAACTCACCATCGTCCGACTCCAGCAGTCGGGCAACGAAACAGCATTCAGGAGCAAGCAGTGACCGTCAAGATCGAAGTGGGTCAGCTGTGGGCTGACCTCGACGTGAGGAACGCCCGACAGGGCGAGAACGGCGCGGTGGAACCCCGCACCGTCGAGATCCTGGAGCTCCCCACCGGGAGCCGCCAGGGGGTGTTCAAGGTCGTGACCGCACCCCAGAACCCCCGCAGTGTCGGACAGAAGCGACAGTTCACCGAAGGCAAGCTCCGCGCACACTACGCCGTGGTCCGGCGCAGTGCGGACGGCCTCGGCGACGGCATCGCGGAAGCCCGAGCCCTGGGGGTCGTGCGCTGATGGCCGGAACACGCAAGATGCGGATCCCCGTACGGCTCGACCCGTACGACCAACTCGACCTCGGCGACGAGTTCCAGCCCGAAGCCCGAATGCCCATCCGGGCGCACCACGACGACGCAGGCTGGGACCTGTTCGTGTCGCAGGACGTCACCGTCCCGCCGCACGCCTTCTGCGACGTGCCCTCGGGGGTCTCGGTCGAGCTCCCCAATGGCTACTGGGGCCTGCTTACCGGACGGTCAAGCACGATCCGGAAGCGGGGCCTGCTCGTGGTTCAAGGTGTGATCGACACGGGTTACCGTGGGGAGCTCTTCTCGGCGGTGTGGAACCTGACCGACAGGTCGGTGGTCCTGGAGCGGGGCGAGCGGGTGGCTCAGCTGATTCTCCTGCCGAACTCGACGGCCTCGTCGGTGCTGGTTCAGGCGACCGAGGAGCTGTCGTTCTCGGAGCGTGGCTTCGGCGGGTTCGGGAGCTCGGGCCGGTGATGGCTCCGGACGGCTCTAAGTGGGTCGTCCGGGGCTTCGGCTTCGGGCGGTGGGTCCACCGGGCCCTAATCTGGGATGGACGCCGGGAGAACGCCCTGGTGGTCACCTCGACCCAGGTAGGGCCGTTCCGGCACCTGGCCTGGACCTGGCAGTAGATACGGCGGAGCCCCGCTCACCTCTTCGGTGGCGGGGCTCCGTTGTGTTCGGGTTAGGCGACGACGACCCACTCGCCCGAGCCGTCACGCTTCGTGTTGCGGAGGGTGACCTGTTCGCCCTCGGTGGTCACGGCGTCCTTGGCCGGGTAGTACCAGCGCCCGACCTTGACGTCCTGGCGGTCCTTCCAGCGCAGGATCTCCAGGCCCTCGACCACGAGGAGCGGGTCGGCCTGCTTGGTGGCCTTCGGGGCCTTCGCGGGCTTGTTGAAGAGCCGGTCCGCCGCGCGGAGGTACTTGGCCTGGAGGGCCTCGGAGGGGAGCGCCGACGCCTGGCCCTTGATGAGCTCGGGGGTGACGGACTCGCGCCCGTGGTCGGCCTCCTGGTTGATGAGGCCCTGGAGGAGGTAGGACACGTGTGCCGCGTCGTGTCCGGGCTTGTACGTGGCCTTCGTGGTGATGACCTGGTTGCATCCGCAGAGGCAGAAGTGGCCCTGGGCGGCGGCGGTGTTGGTGTTCGACATGGTTCCTGTCCTATCTCCCTCGGGGGCGTTTCCCCCTTGGTAAAACCAAGTTTAGCATCCACCGTGACCCCGTGTCAAGCACGGACGGAGATCCGGGCGTGTCGGGTTTAGGCGTGGTACACTTGACCCCAGGTCCGGGAGGGCCCGACGCGGGATGCGTGAGGAGATGAGATGGCAAGCCGAAGCCCACAGGCCGACCCCAGCAAGCGCAAGCCAGGGGCACCCCTGACTGACGCCGAGAAGGCCCGGATCCGCGAGCTCGTCGCCCAGAACGCCACCCACGCCAGCATCTGCCGCGAGCTCGGCATCGGATCCTCCACCCTCTCCCGGTTCAAGAAGCAGGAGGGCCTGACCACCGTACCCGGGCCAGGAGCCGAAGCCGCCGCCCTCGCGAGCTCCGCCTACAAGCGGGATGCCGCCGCCAAGCGCGCCGAGCGGACCCGGCTCCTCGACGAGCTGTTCGCCGACCGTGCCGAGTACCTCCGCAAGGTCCAGCGCGGCGAGGTCAAGTACAAGACCCTCGTCAAGATCCCCGGCGGCGGCGAGATCACCGAACAGCTGTCCTACATCCCCGCCCAGGACTGGCGCTCCGAGGTGTCCGCCCTCGGCACCCTCGGCACCTCCATCGACCGCGCCGACGACCGAGCCGACGACGGGGGCCTCGCCCGCGCACAGTCGATGCTCCAGGCCGTCCTGGCGGGCATCCAGGGCCGACCCATCGAGGTGCCCGCCGAGCAGGGGAGCTTCGAGGAGTGACCACCGCCCTCCCGGCGGGCCTGTCCGCCGCACAGCAGAAGTCGCTCGACCTCGCGTTCAGGCCGAACCACTTCGGCGAGGTCCCCAAGGTCTGCCTGTGGGACGGGGCGGTCCGCGCCGGTAAGACCGTGGTGTCCGCCCTGGCGTTCCTGATCGCATGCCAGGACCCGCCCGCAGGTGGAGCCATCGTCGTGATCGGGCGCACCCGCGACAGCATCGCCCGTAACCTGTTCGACGTGCTCCAGGACCCCTCGATCTTCGGCGAGCTCGCCCAGTACGTCCAGTACACCCCCGGGGCCTCGACCGCCAAAATCTACGGCAAGGTCGTCCACGTGCTCGGCGCGTCCGACGTCAAAGCCGAGATGGTCCTCCGAGGTCTTACCGTGGCGCTGGCCTACGTCGACGAGCTCACCCTGATCTCGGAGCCGTTCTGGAAGCAGCTACTGGCCCGAATGAGCCCCCCGGGCGCGCGGATCTTCGCGACCACCAACCCGGACGGCCCCCAGCACTGGGCCCACAAGTCGATCATCAAGAAGGTGCACGAGCTCGGCTACAAGCGGTTCCGGTTCCGCCTCCCGGCCAACGAGTGGCTCATGGTCAACAACCCCGCGTACGTGCGGCAGATCGAGCGCGAGTACACCGGCCTGTGGCGTCGGCGGTTCCTCGACGGCGAGTGGGTGCAGGCCGAGGGCGCGGTCTACGAGGAGTGGAACCAGGAGCGCCACACGGTGGCCCCCGGGCTAATCCCCCGTCACGGTGGCAAGCTCGTGGGTGTGGCCCTGGACTACGGAACCCAGCACCCGACCCGGGCTTACGCTATCTGGGTGGCCGACGACTACCGGTTCAAGCGGACCCCGACCACGTACGACCACGAGGTCCCGCAGATGCTGTACACGGTCGCGGAGTTCGCCCCCGAGACCAACCTGTCACCCAACAAGCAGAGCGCGCAGTTCCGGACCTGGCTCCAGCAGGTTGAGAGGGAGTGGGGCCAGCGTCCCGAGTGGGTGTTCGTCGACCCCGCCGCCAAGCACTTCAGGGTTCAGCTGTTCGAGGACGGCCTGACCACCGCGCCCGCCCACAACAGCAAGGACGGCGGCATCAAGACCCTGAATTCCCTGCTGGCTATCGACCGGATCGCGGTGTCGCTGGACTGCCCCGAGCTTATCGACCACATCCCCGGCTACATGTGGGATCCGAAGGCGGCGAAGCGGGGCGAGGACGAGCCGATCAAGGAAGACGACGACGAGGTGGACGCCTGGCGGTACGCGGTGTACTCCACCCGCCGGTTCTGGCGTGACGACGTGCCAGTCCTGGTGGCAGCGGACCACGCTCCGGGCATGCACGACGACGAGGACTACAGCGAAGCCGCGTGACTGCGTGGTAGACTAACCTCCAGCATCCGCATACGCGGACAACCTGACTTCTGGAGGAGCGCAGATGGCCCTGCCCGCCGAGAACACGCCGTGGCCCCCGGCCAAGGATGCCGCCCGCTACGACAAGATGCGGGTCAACGCCATCTGGTACGAGGGCGACCCCGACAAGCTCGCCGCCCAGTACAAGGGTGGCCACATCGAGACCGCCGACGCCGGAGTCGAGGGCGGGTTCAAGGCCAAGGTGTACCGGATCGTCCACCGCTGGTTCTGGGGCACCACCCCAGGCGCTGGCGACAAGGACACCAAGGTCCACGTGCCGCTCGCCGAGGACATCGCCACGATGAGCTCCGAGCTCCTGTTCGCCGAGCCCCCGCTGGTGCGCCTCGACGTCCCCAAGATCGAGAAGCCCAAGGACCCGGTGGCCCCTTCCCCAATCACCGGTACCCTGCCGCCCGACCCGATCACCGGGGAGGTCCCACCGGAGTCCGAGATCGGCCAGCCGCCCACTGACCCGGTGACCGGCGAAGTCGAGACCGAGACCATCGACGACCCTGCCGGGGTCGAGGCCCAGCAGACCCTCGAATGGCTCCTGGACCGTATCGGGTGGCAGGCGCTCCTGCTCGCCTCGGCGGAGACCCAGAGCCCCCTCGGTTCTGTGGCGCTCCGGATCGCCTGGGACAAGGAGATCGACGCGAAGGCCCCGTTCCTCACCCGAGTGGACGCCGACGCGGTGATTCCCGAGTACCGCTGGGGTCGCCTGGTCGCGGTGACCTTCTGGTCGACCATCCGGCACAACAAGACCAAGGTGGTCCGGTTCCTGGAGCGGTACAGCCCCGGCAAGGTCGAGTACGGCGTGTTCGAGGGCTCCTCGGACAACCTCGGCAAGCGGGTCCCGTACACCGACTACCCCGAGACCGAGTGGGTCGCCTCCATCGAGGGCCTCGAAGGCGACACGGTGGAGTACGCGAACCTCCAGGGGCTCCTGCTGGCTACCTCGATCCCGAACCGGCTTCCGGACCCTTCCGACCGTCAGGCCGTGGTGGGTCGCTCGGACTACACCCCGGGCACGCTCACCCTGTTCGACGCGGTGGACGAGATCGCGAGCTCGCTCATGCGGGACATCGCCCTCGGCAAGGGCCGGGTGTTCGTCGCGAGGTACATGCTCGAAGACCAGGGAGCCGGTAAGGGCGCGTCGTTCAACCCCGACCAGGAGTTCTTCTCCCCGGTCCGGGCGAACCCTTCGGACAAGGACGAACTGCCGCTCGTGGCGTCCCAGTTCGCCATCCGCGTGGAGGAGCACCTCAAGGCTATCGAGTGGTACTCAGCCAAGGCCATCCGGTCCGCTGGGTACAACCCCGACTCGGACTTCGGCAACGAGGGCGGCGACATGACCGCCACCGAGTACAGCGGGCGCACCCGCCGGAGCTTCAGCACCCGGGCGAAGAAGGCCCTGTACTGGACCACCGCCCTGGAGCAGATCGTCGAGGCGCTGATCCGGGTATACAACGCCGAGTTCGCCGGTACTGACGGCAACCGCCCGCCGATCCCCGAGGACTGGCCGGTCATTGTCGAGTTCCCACCCGCCGCGCACCCCGACATCAAGTACCTGGCCGAGACCGCCAACCTGCTGAAGCAGGCTCAGGCGGCGTCGACCCGGGTTCGGGTCCAGCTGGTCCACCCAGACTGGACGGACCTAGAGGTCGACGAGGAGGTCGCGCGGATCGAGGACGAGGGCGAGGTCATCGACCCGGCCACCTTCGGCCTGGCACCCGACATGGGCACCGGAGCGGAGCCCGAGATCTCCACCCCGTCGCCGTTCGAGGGTGGGCCGACCGGTGAGTGACCACCCCGAGGGCTCGGTCGTCCTGGGGTCGCTCGTCATCGATCTAGTGGCGACCCCGGACGGCGACCTCCTGGTCGCGGCGCGCTCGGAGGGCACCCTCCAGTACGTGACCGCCCTGGGCATGCTGGAGATGGCCAAGGAGACCCTGGACGACCTGATCAACGACGACGAGGAGTGAACCGATGCCGGTCTCGCCGACCCCGCCCGAGGGGTACTACGCGGAGATCGCCCGGGCGTACCAGCAGGCCGAGCTCGAAATCCTCGCGCTGATCAAGCGGCGGCTCCTGCTGGGGGCCGATCTCGACGACCTCGATTGGGCGACCGCTCGCCTGTCCGAGGTACAGGTCCTCCGCCGCCAGGCTGTGGCGGTGCTGTCCAAGGTCAACGGCCAGCTCGCGGCCCAGCTGAACGGGTCTCTGGGGCGCGCGTACGACGCCGGAGGGGCTTCCGCGCTCCGGGACGCCTCCGGGCACACCCCGGAGCGACCCACGGCGGTATCTTCCGCGACTCGGACGGCCTCGGTACGGGCTCTGGCAGGGTCGATTACCGGGAGCCTCGCGGAGAGGCTTCCGTCGATGCTCCGGCAGATGGAGGACGACTACGCCCGGGTGGTCAACGACGCGGTGCTGAAGGTCCAGGCCGGGGGCACCGACCGCAGGACCGCCACGGGGCAAGCGCTCCAGGCCGCATACGGCAAGGGCCTGTCGGTGGGCCCGAACGGCAAGATGAACCTGCCGGACTACGTGACCATGGCGACCCGTACCGGCGTGGCCAACGCGTCCATCCAGGGTCACGTCGACACGCTCGCCGAGAACGGCCTGGACCTGGTGTACATCCACCCGGGCCCGCGCCACTGTGAGACCTGCGACCAGTGGGCCAACAAGCCCCTCTGGCGGGGCACCGGCCCTGCCGGTCCGGTGGTGGTCGAGGACGTCCAGACCGGCAAGCCCCGGACCATCCAGGTCTACGGCACGCTGGAGCAGGCGAAGGCGGCGGGCTGGGGTCACCCGAACTGCCGATGTAACGTCGGCGTGTACCTCCCGGGCGCGTCCCGGCTTCCCACGCCCCGCCCGAAGTGGGACGAGGACGGGTACGAGGCACAGCAGGGCCAGCGGGCCATCGAGCGCAAGATCCGCGAGTGGAAGACCCGCGCGGCCCTGGCGACGACCCCCGAGGAGATCGCCCGGTCGAATGCTAAGGTCAGGGAGTGGCAGGCGGCACAGCGGGCGCACCTCGCCCAGCACCCGGCCCTGAAGCGCCAGTCGGCCCGAGAGTCCATCAACGGGACCCTCGGGCCGGGGCGGTAGGTCAGCCCTTGTAGTGCTTCGCCGCGTAGGCGGTGACGCGCGCTTCGAGCTTCGCCTGGAGCTTTGGCGCGTGGGCCAGTTCGCGCTTGGCCCCGTCGACGTCGAACTCCGACTTGATCCAGCGGGCGAACACCTCACTGACGTGGCGGGCGTCGTGGCCGGGGAGGTAGGAGCCGCCCTTGGTGGTGCCGCCGCACTGGCACTTGCAGGCGGGGCCGGTCGAGGTGGGGGCCGGGGCCTGAGCGGCGGTGGCGAACACCGGGATTTCGGTAACGGTCGCGCCGCCCTTCGAGGTGCGGGTGGGGAGGGGGTTCTTGGTGTCGACCAGCCAGAGCGCCCCGTGGCACTTCCGGTGGGTGTAGTAGGCCACCCCGGCGGGCATCCGGTTGACCAGGTGCTTCCACGCGCCCTGGGCCTGGTGGCGGTGGCCGATTACGCCGCAGTTTGCGCAGTGCACCTCGTAGCGGCCCTTGGGGGTCTCCATCGAGTGTGTGCGGGCTCCGGTGCCGCCCATCTCGATGAGCTTGGCCCGCCACACTCCGTCGTGGTTGTGGCCGGGGGTGAGGGCGTGGGCGACCTCGTGGAGGATGGTCTCGCGGACCTCGGCGTCGGGTGCGCCGGGGAGGATGTGGCGGGAGAGCGAGATGGTCTTGGTGCCGTAGTGGCAGGCCCCGGCGCGGCGCTTCCCGTTGTCCCAGGCGGCGCGCCAGCCCTGTTCCAGGAGGCCGTACTCGGCGAGGGTGCGGACGGCGAGGTCGAAGATGGCGGAGGTGTTCATCAGGGGTACCTTTCAGAGTGCGGCGAGCTGGTCGGCGAGTTCGGTGTAGCCGTAGGGGCGGAGTTCCTCGGCCCACCCGTGGGCCATGACGGCGACACCCTCGGTGTAGGGCTTGCCGGAGGCGATGTCCGAGAGCATCAGCTCTGCCATTGCGACCTTGGTTGCGATGCTCACGGTTCCCGCTCCTTCCGGGGTCTGGGCCCTTCCCTGACCTCGTAAGACTAGTCTACCAGGTCGTTGACTCCGTGTCAAGTACCGGCGTGTTGCGTGTCGTGACTCGCGGTAACGCTATTTGCCGTGGTAAACTAACCCGCGAGGGTCCGGGATGGGCCCGCTACCGGGAGGGTAGAGATGACCGAGCAGAACCCCGCCGCCCCCGTGGGTGGCCAGACCACAACTCCACAGGCACAGCAGGGGGTCACTCCCCCGGCGGCACCCGCCGCCCCTGCCGCACCCGCCACAGGAGCCGCACCGGCCCCTCAGCAGAACCAGGGCCAGACGGCCCCGGATCCCAACGGCGGCATCGACATCGCGGCACTCCAGGCCGAGAACGCCCGCCTGAAGAAGGAGGCGGACGACGCCCGAGTAGCGGCCAAGGGTCGAGTGGCGAAGGACGCCCAGACCAAGCAGCTTCTGGCACTGGCGCAGGCCATCGGCATCGAGCTCCCCGAGAGCGACGACAACAGCCCCGAGGCGCTCCAGAAGAAGCTGGAGGCCGAGATCCAGGGTCGGCAGACCGATCAGTCCGCACTGGCGCAGGAGCGCCGGACGACGGCCATCGAGCTCGCGGCCCTCCAGGCGGGTATCCCCGCCGACAAGCAGGGCTACCTCGGCTTCCTGCTCAACAGCAACGAGGCGTTCACCAAGCTGGACACCTCGTCGGCTGACTACAAGTCTTCCGTTGCCGCGCTGGTCAAGACCATCGCGACGGCGGACCCCTTCTTCGCGCAGGCGGCTCCGGGTGGGACCTCGCGTAGTGGGGCCGAGGGTCACGGCGGAGCCGGAACCCCCGGTGAGGTCTCCCAGGAGGCCTTCAACCAGATGGGCGTGATGGAAAAGTCCGCCCTCTACCAGAAGAACCCGGAGCTGTACGCCCGCCTCGTGGCGGGGTCCGCTCCCTAACCCAAGGAGGAAACTGTGGCACAGACCACGGCATCGGACCTCATCATCCCCGAGGTGTGGGGTCCGGTCATCTTCAACGCCGTCCTGGCGCGCGCAGTCATGCGCAACTTCGCCACCGTGGACGACACCCTCGTCGGCAACCCCGGCGACACGGTGGAGTTCGGCTCGTGGGAGTACATCGGTGACGCCGATGACGTCGCCGAGACCGACTCGCTCGTGCCCGTGAAGATGGGTACGAACCGCGACAAGGTGACGATCAAGGAGGCAGGCAAGGCCGTCGAGCTGACCGACAAGTCGGTCCTCACGGCACTGGGTCGCCCCCAGGACGAGGCCGTCCGTCAGCTCTCGCTGTCGATGGCCCGCAAGATCGACGCCGACCTCGTGGCGTCCGCCTACGCAACCAACCCGGACAACGACCCGGACGCTGGCAACACCAGCTACCAGGCCGGTGGCCCGCTCACCGTCGCCTCCACGCTGGACACCTTCGACTGGAAGGCGTACACCCTCGGTGCCGCCCTCTGGGGCGACGAGTACGACCCCGCCGAGCTCGCGGGCGTGGTCATCCACTCGGCGCAGTCGACCGACCTCATGAACGACCCGAACTTCATCGGGCTGGACAAGATCGGCAACGACTCGGTGCTCCTGCGAGGCCAGGTCGGTCGCATCGGCTCCGTGCCGATCGTCATCTCCGACCGCGTGCAGAAGACCGGCACGGGCGGCGACACCATCTACAAGGCCCTCATCATCCGCCGGGGCGCTCTCGCGCTGGCGCTGAAGCGGGACGTGCAGATGGAGAAGGACCGCGACATCCTCGCCCGGTCCACCGTCCTGACGGCGGGCGCGCACTACGCCACGAAGCGCACGGACAACCGTGGCATCGTGGTCGTGCCGACCTACGCGCCGACCCTGAACGGTCCGAAGACCCCGTAAGTCGTCGGGGGCCCTCCGGGGCCCCCTTCGGCCTACCTGACACAGGAGGTCAAGCATGGGAATGCTTCTTCGCCGTCACCGTAAGGGTGTCGACGCCGCGCGCCAGGTTGAGCCCACCGAGGCCGACCCGACGCTCCCCACCCCTCCCATCGTGGAGGAGACCGGGGTTCCCTCGCCGCCCAGCGGTGAGCCGACCGTGCCCACGGGCGAGGTCCCTGCCGAGCCGGTCGACCCGCCCCAGGGCGAGGAGGCCATCGCGGAGGGCACGCCGGGGGGTTCGGAGGAAATCAAGGACCACGAGGGCACCTTCGATGGTCAGACGACCTCCGAGGTCAAGGACGAGGTTCCGGGAGCCTCGGCTGAGTCCTCGGACGTCCCGTCCGCCCCGACCCGCAACGCGTCCAAGGCCGCGTGGCGGGAGTACCTCGGGATCGAGGACGAGAACGACCCCCGCTCGCGCGACGAGCTCGCGGAGTCGGTTCTCGGCCCCAAGGAGTAACCACTCCATGAGCGCCCCCGGTCAGTGTCGCTACTGGCCGGGGGCGTCCTCGTACGTTAGGATGTAACCATGGCTGGTCTCTCGAACTCTTACCCGGTGTACGCCCCCGCTGAGGACCTCAATGCCTACCTCGGCGAGACCCTCACGGACGCCGACGCCCGACTGGCCGACGCCTCGGGCACTATTCGCTACTGGACCAAGACCGCGTTCTACGCCGTAGGCGACAACGGGTACACCCCGACCGACCAGGCCCTCGCCGACGCGTTCCACGATGCCGCCATCCTCCAGGCGGCGGCGGCGTACCGCGCCGGGATTAAGCCCGGTGACGACCAGGCCAGCGGCGCAGGGTCGGCGGGTAAGATCCAGTCCAAGACCCTCGGCTCCCGCTCGGTCACGTACGCGGTCGACGCCAACGCCGAGGAGGCCAAGTCCGCCCTGCTCGGGGGCGCACTCACCCCAGCGGCGGCGGCAGTGCTGTCCGGCGCGGGCCTGCTGACCTCGACCGTCTACACGGGCGGAGCCGCCGACTACGACATCCTGGCCCGACGCTGGGTGATCGCATGAGCTTCGAGGAGGAGTTCGGCGACTGGCTGTCGTACGCCACGGTCTCGGTCGAACCCTTCGGGGGCTCCGGGGCCTGGGGCGACAGCTACGGCGCGGCTGTGGCGGTCCCGGCGTTCTACGACTTCCAGGAGCGCCGGGTGGTCACCACGGACGGCACGGTCATCACGACCTCCACGGTACTGTTCGCGGCCTCGTCGTTCCACGACCAGCTCGCCCCCGGGTCGAAGGTGACCATCCCGGGCGAGTCCGCCGTCTACAAGGTGATCCAGCGGCGCGCGTGGCCCGGTGACGACACCCACCTGGAGGTGACTCTCCTGTGAGCGCTTCGATGCAGTTCCAGTGGACGGACAACAAGATCCCACTCGTACAGGCGAAGGTCAAGGCCGCACTGATGCGGGGCCTGGTCATGGCTGGTGAGCACATCCTCAACGTGAGCAACCGACAGGTGCCTCACGAGGACGGCGACCTAGAGCGCTCCGGTGTGGTGTCGAGTTCGGACCCGAGCGACCTCACCGTGGCGGTGTCCTACGACACTCCCTACGCGGTGATCCAGCACGAGGACCTCAGCCTCCGGCACGACGCCGGACGTAACGCAAAGTTCCTGTCGAACGCGTGTTCCTCTGAGTCGCGCACGGCAGGCCGGATCATCGCCCAGGCGGTGCGAGGGGTGGTGGGTGACTGATGGCCAGCTTCACTGAGAACCTGCTGAACGGGCTGGGGGCGCTCCTCGCGAGCCCCCGGGTACCCGCCGCACAGCACCCGCTGACCTGGCGACAGAACGGCGCGTACCAGGCCGGGGAGTCCGGCATCTGGGTCTACCTCTCCGGTCAGGCACACGACAAGACGGGGGTGGCCATCCGCGCCTTCGGTGGCGCAGACGACCCCACCCTGTCGGACTCCGAGCCCCAGGTCCAGCTCGACTTCTACGGCACGGCGGCGCAGGTCGTTCGTATGGTCGATGACGCGTTCGACCTGCTCCACGGGCGCTGGGGTGGTACAATCGGGGGTGTCAAGATTCAGCAGATCCTCCGCACGTCGGGTGCTGTGCTGGGTCAGGACGAGGCCGGTAACGTCCGGCAGACGGAGAACTACAGCCTGGCGGTCCACCGACCGTCACCAAACCGGACCTAGTGCCGGACGAGCCCTGAGGAGGGACAGAAAATGGCAGTGACCCCCAAGGTGCCCCTCGGGGCATCGACCACCAACCGGAAGTGGTGGCTCGACGTCGATTCGAGCGACGGCTCCGGCACGGCGACGTACATCGGCGTCTACGGCATCCAGGAGTTCAAGGACAACGTGGAGGCCACGTCCCAGGACGACTCGGACTTCGACGGCAACGGCTGGAAGTCGGAGACCGTCACCGCCCTGCTCGGCAAGCTGGAGTTCAAGGTCGGTCGGAAGACCCTGGCGTCCACGCCGACCGCCTACGACCCCGGCCAGGAGAAGCTCCGCCTGGCGTCGCGCCAGACCGGCGTGGCCAACCGGGTCCGCGTCCGCTACTACGAGATGGAGCCGGACGGCCCGCGCGTGGAGGCGTACGAGGGCTGGGCGTCGGTCTCCTGGACCCCGGACGGCGGCGCGATGGATGCGCTGTCGACCGTCACGGTCACCCTGACCTTCCAGGGCGAGCCGAAGGCCATCACGCACCCCGACTCGGGCGCGTGACCCCACGCCGGAGGGGAGGCACCCCCCAGGACCCCCCAGGTCCACGACCTCCCCTCCGGTCCCCACTCCGTACCCTACTCTAGGAGAACAGACAGATGGACCTTTCGCAGTTCGACCACTGGTTCGACGACGACGAGCTCAAGCTCCCGCCGATCAAGAGCCCCAAGTTCCCGAACGGGAAGCGCTACACCGTGGCGTCCCCCGACTTCGAGACCGGGGCCCAGCTCCAGAAACTCGCCAGCATCGCCCAGCGGCTGAGCAACGGCATCACGGTCTCCAAGGAGGAGGCCGAGAAGCTGAGGTTCAACGATGAGGAGGAGGTCGACCTCTCCAAGATGCTCCTCGGGGCCACCCTCGACGAGATGCTGGCCGATGGCGTCCCCTGGGGGCCGATCCGGAAGGTCACGCAGTACGCGTTCACGTACTACGCGATCTCCCCGGAGGCGGCGGAGCGCCTCGTGGGCCCAAAAGCACAGGCTCCGGCGAACCGGGCGGAGCGGCGCAAGAAGAACAAGAAGAAGTAGACTGGCGGGGACCAGCGGGACCTAACGGGCAGACGCGCTACGAGGCACCGAGCTCCTCCGGTTTCAACAAGCTCCATGCTATGCTGGAGCGGTGGAACCTCATCGAGGCTGACTTCCAGGAGGTGTACGGAGTGGATCTCACAGCGGTTCGCGGCCAGCGGTCGTGGCGGTGGTTCGTGATCCGGCTCGCCGGTCTCCTCTCCACCGAGTCCAGGATTCAGCGGGTGTTCAACCCCGTGGAGCGTAAGAAGCCCTCGAAGGGAGACTCCCGCTAATGGCACTCGATCTGGGTACCCTCGTCGCCAAGGTCAAGGTCGATGACGACGACTTCGACAAGAAGACCTCCGGCTGGTCTGGCAGGGGCGCGGCTGTCGCGTCGACCTTCGGTAACCTCGCCGCCGACGCCATCTCCCAGGCTACCTCCATGCTGGGTGATTTCGTCGGCGAGGCCGCGCAGGCGTCAGACGCCACCCAGAAGTTCGAGAAGACCCTGGAGTTCGCGGGCCTCGACACCTCGAAGATCGACGCGCTTCGCAAGAGCACCCAGGCGTACGCCGACGAGACCGTCTACAACCTCGGCGACATCCAGCAGATCACCGCCACACTCGCCGCAAACGGGGTCGAAGGCTACGACTCGCTGGCCATGTCCCTCGGTAACCTGAACGCGGTGGCCGGTGGTAACGCCGAGACCTTCGGGCGGGTGGGCTCGGTGCTCACCCAGACCGCCGGTCAGGGCAAGCTGACCACCGAGAACTGGAACCAGCTGACCGACGCGATCCCGGGTGCCTCCGGTAAGCTCCAGGAGGCCCTGCTCCAGGCCGGTGCCTATACCGGCAACTTCCGGGAGGCGATGGAAAAGGGCGAGATCACCGCCGAGGAGTTCAACGCGGCCATCCAGACGGTCGGTTCGGATCCGGTGGCGGTCGAAGCGGCAAAGTCGGTCGAGACCTTCGAGGGTGCCACCGGCAACGCGGCGGCGGCTATCCAGTCCAAGCTGGTCGCGGCCCTCGACCTGGTGAAGCCCGCCGTCACCGGGTTCATCAACGGCGCGGCAGAGTTCGTGACCAACATCGAGCAGTGGACCCCGGTGCTCGCGGGCGTCGGTGCCGCGCTCCTGGTGGCGCTGGCCCCTGCGATCTGGGGTGCGGTCACCGCCACGTGGGCGTTCACCGCCGCACTGCTCGCGAACCCGATCACCTGGATCGTCCTGGCAGTCGGTGCGCTCGTCGCCGCCATCGTCTGGCTGGTCATGAACTGGGATACGGCGGTCGCCTGGATCACCGAGGTCTGGGGCGGCTTCATGGGCTGGATCACCGGGGTGATCGAAGGGTTCGTCGGCTGGTGGAACGGCATCTGGGCGGCGGTCGGCCAGTGGATCTCCGACGTGTGGTCCGGGTTCACTCAGTGGGTGTCCGACGTCTGGAACGGGTTCATCAACTTCATCGTCGCCGTGCTCGTCGGGTACGTGTCGTTCTGGATCGGCGTGTGGACCTCCATCGGTCAGTTCGTGATCGACGTGTGGAACGGATTCGTCAACTGGGTGCAGTCGGTGTGGTCCGGGTTCGTATCGTTCATTCAGTCCGGGCTCTCCGGGTTCCTGGCGTTCTGGAACCAGATCTGGACTAACGTCGGCAACTTCCTCCGCGACACCTGGAACAACGCCGTGGCGTTCATCCAGGGCATCCCGCAGTCGATCCTGAGCGTGTTCACGGGTGCGGCGACCTGGCTGTACAACATCGGTCGCGACATCGTGCAGGGTCTCTGGAACGGCCTCAAGTCGATCTGGGAGTCGGTCTCCAGCTGGTTCGAGGACACCTTCGGCGGGATCATCGACACGGTGGCCGGAATCTTCGGGATCCAGTCGCCGTCCAAGGTCATGCGGGAGATGGGCGTCTACGTCGGCCAGGGCTTCGTACAGGGCCTGGAGCTGATGGAGGACCCCATCGAGCGGGAGCTCCAGCAGATGCTGGCCGTACCGCCCGTGAGCATCCAGACCGACACCGACGCGGACGCGGCGGCGGCTCGCGGAGGTACGAAGGTGGTAAACTACTACGCGGCGGAGCATCAGTCTCTGTCCGACGAGGAGGCGCTCTTCGCGGCCCTCGGTTCGCCCCGAGTGAAGGACTAAGCGATGGCACGGAGTCTGGCAGTGGCGTCGGCTGGCGGTTCGCTCGTGCTCGACGGCTCCCAGGGGGTCCGGGCCCGGGTGGCGCTCCGAGGCACCGGTATGGCCCCGGTCTCGAACCAGTGGTTCGAGGGTGCGGGCACGGGCAAGACCTTCCGGGGTGGTCGCACCCTCGCGCGGGTGATCGACCTCCCCGTGAAGGTGTACGCCCCGCCGAACGACCCGACTAACCGAGCCCTGGTCCGCGACCGGTTCGCCAACCTCGCCCGCATCCTGTCCCTGCCGAATGCCCCCGCACGGCTGACCATGGACCTGAACACCACACCCGGCCAGTCCGACGAGTGGTGGCTGGACGTGGTACGGACCGGCGGCGGCGACTGGGACTGGGGCTCCGACACGGACGGCAAGTCGTTCATCCACTCGGTGTTCACCTTCGAGGCGGGCGATCCGTACTGGACCTCCATCGACCAGGAGTCCAAGGTGATCTCGCCTGAGGGTGTCGGTATCGGGCTCCTCGGTCCGGGGGTCTCCCTGGCCCAGCTTCGGGTAGGCTCGGCGGACGGCTTCGGTCAGACGACGATCTACAACACCGGAGAGGTCGAGGCGTACCCCGTCTGGACCATCGAAGCGCCCTTCTCTTCGTTCACGCTGACCTCGCAGGATGGCCGGGTGCTCAAGTGGGTGGGAGCGGCTACGAAGTCCACCGGCTGGATTCGGGTGAACACCCAGGATGGCACGGTGGTGGATGAGACCGGCGCGAACCGGTACGCCGAGCTCGACCCGGCTCCGCAGTTCTGGACAGTACCTCCGGGAACCACTACGGCCAGTGTGGTGATGACAGCGGCGGGCGCTTCGACGCGTGCCACGGTCGTCTGGAATGTCCGACGAGAGGTGATCTTCTAATGCGGGCCAGTGACCTGACCATCGAGGTCCGGAACCGGAGCCTCCAGCGCCAGGGTCTGATCCTGACTCGCGACCTGGACCTGGAGACCAAGCTCCGGTGGTCCGGCGTAGGCGAGTGGAAGCTCACCCTCCCCGGCGATCACCCGATGGTACCCCACCTCCGCACCCCGGGGTCGGGCCTCATCGCCACCGGGGCAGTGGACACCGCCGGGACCCTCGGTACGGTGTTCTCCGGGCCCACGGTGCGACCGATGCAGGTGCGCAACCTCCAGAACCCCGATGGCACCCTCACGTTTACGGGAGTGACCGACGAGATCTTCCTCCAGGACTCGCTCGCCTACCCCGACCCCACGTCGGCGAACCCGGCGGTGCAGGCGTCCGCCAACGACGTCCGGTCGGGCGCGGCGGAGACCCTCATGCGGGCGTACCTCGACGCCAACGTGGGCCCGAGTGCGCCCGCTGGTCGACGCCGGGGCCTGCTGGCCAAGATCACGCTGGACGGGTCCGACCTCGGACGTGGCGTCACCACCCAGAAGTCGCCCCGGTTCCAGAACCTGCTCGAACTGCTCCAGGAGCTGGCGGTGGAGTCCACCCTCGGCTTCCGGGTGGTGCAGGAGGACGAGTCGCTGGTGTTCAAGGTCGTGGGCGTCCGCGACCTCCGTAAGGTCGTCCGGCTGGACGTCGACAACGGTACCCTGACCTCGGAGGAAGTCGCCCAGCAAGGGGCCACCCTCACCCGTGCTATCGTGGCGGGACAGGGCGATGGGGTCGACCGAACCATCGTGGTCCGCACTACCGCCGACAGCACCTCCGACGAGACCGACTGGGGGCGCGCGGTCGAGCGATTCTTCGACCGGCGCGACACCGACGACACCCTGGAGCTCGAAGCCAAGGGCGACGAGGAACTAGAACTCGCCCGGGGTGGCACCGCCGCCAAGGTGGTACCGGCGGACGACGCCACGATGCGGTACCTGGTGGACTGGCGTGAGGGTGACTGGCTGACTGTGGTGGTGGGTGGCCAGGAGGAGACCTCGGTGGTCACCGAGGCGGTGATCCTGATCGACAAGGACCGGGCGGTGGTCGGCGCGGCCCTCGGCGACGTCACCACCTTCGACCCTCGGGACCAGGCCCAGGCCAAGCAGGAGACCCTGGACAGCCGCCTCGGGTACCTGGAGCGCGCGAGCTCGGGGCCGGTGGCCACCGACCGCCTGAACGCCTACGAGGTGCGCCTCCAGGGGACCACGGCGGAGCGGGACGCCCACTTCGGAGTCCCTGCCACGAACGCGGAGCGGGCCTCGCTCGCGAACCGGCGAGTGTCCTGGTTCAATACGGACCTGGGCTGGGAGGAGTCCTACTACGCTACCACCGGACTGGCGGGACTCACTGTCCCCGGGCTGGTCGCGGGCGTGCCTCACGGCTGGTTCCCTACAGGTGAGGGGCCGGTGTGTACGCTCCGGCCCTCGGCGGGTGTGGGCGTGGCGGCGGGCGGGTACGTCAGCGGCTGGAACGGCTCGGCGTACCGTCGTGGTGGTGCCTCCTGGTTCACCTACGCGGCGGACCGCATCTCGATCCTGAAGCCGGGTCGGTACGAGCTGTCCGGGTGGACCATCCAGCAGTCGGGTACTGGCGTGGCCCGGTACTCGCTCCGAGTAAACAACGCGGCGGTGAGTGCAGTCCTGGCGGGCCGGTCCCACGCGGCAGACGCCCTGCAAGGTTCCCCCACGCTCACCCCGGCGGACTACTCGTACGAGATGGTCATCGACCAGTCGGCCAACCTCATGCTGTACGTGGACTCGGGGTCTCTCTCGGTCCACCAAACCGCCGAGGCCAATGGCGTCCGGGGCCAGCTCCGGGCCAAGTACGTCGGACCGCCCCTGGTGCTGGAGTAAGGAGCCCCCATGGCAAACTGTGAAGAGTGCAACGCCGAGCTGGACCCCCAGGACCCGCCACGATTCGACGTGTTGGGCGAGGGATTCGACCCTGACCACCCGCTGGAGGGCCACTTCGGGCCCTTCTGCGCGGTGTGTTTCGCGAACACGGCAACGGGCCGTGTGGTAAACTGACCCCCGAGCAGGAGGAACCATGGCAGAGCAGAGCTGGCCGTTCTACGGCGCGGAGACCAACGAGACCCAGTTCTCGCAGTGGGCCCGCACCCTCGGCGACTCCGGCATCGCGTCCGGCCTCGCCCTCAGCGCCCCCGGCGGCATGGCCGTCCGGGTCGCCTCCGGCTTCGGGCTCGTCCGAGGTGTCTACTACAACAACGACGCCAACAAGGACCTGGCCGTGGGCGCGGCCCCCGGTACCGCCGGTCAGACCCGCCTCGACGCTATCGTCCTCCGACTCGACCAGACCGCCAACACCATCACAGCGGCGGTCAAGGCTGGTACCGCGAACACCACGGGCGGCGCGCTCCCGGCGCTCACCCAGACCGAGACCACCTACGAGCTCCTGATCGGCTCGGTGTCGGTCGCCCAGGGTGTCGCGGCCATCACCTCGGGAATGATCACCGAGCTCCGCCCGCAGATCGGAAACCGAGTCCTGGTGAACACCAGTGCCCGACGCCCCACGGCGGCGCAGGCCCCCAACGCCCTGTTCTTCAACACGACGACCAAGCAACTGGAGTACAGCGACGGCGCGGCCTGGTCCTCGCTGATCACCGTGGACGTCCTCTCCGGCACTCTCTCGGTGGCGAAGGGCGGCACCGGGGTCACCACCCTGAAGGCCCTCCGGGACGCCCTCGACATCCGGGTTCAGCCGACCGACCCCGGGCACAAGAAGGGCCGTGTCTGGATCAACGGCCCCGCACTCGACTAGGGGGTAGGCGATGCCCAGTGCAATCACCAACCTGAGCGGCTACGGTCCTCAGCAGGTCTACCTGTACCTCGCTTACGTGTCGTACGACCAGGGCGGCAACTACTCGACCTGGTACTGGGAGATCGTCTACAAGAACAACGGCGGAGCCCAGTGGATCTCCGACGCGGTGAACGCGTGGTCGCTTGGTGGTTTCGCCGTCACCGGCCAGAACTACTTCGGCATCCCTAGCTCGTGGGCCGGTTCCGGCGACCACCTGCTCGGGTCGGGTTACTTCACGAAGGCGCACGACGCCAACGGGTACCTGATCGTCAACGACAACTTCTACGGGGCCATCTCGTCCCCGCACGAGGGCATCGGGTCGGGTACGGCGGCGATCACCTCCGGGATCACCGCTCCTCGTATCCCGAAGCCCCCGCCCGCGCCCTCAGTGGCGGACCCGTGGGGTTGGAACCAGATCCAGGCCAACCAGGCGCGGTTCCAGTTCTCCTCGACCGGCGA
>JACYYJ010082423.1_pt1 | contig 40263 bp, 45 predicted proteins | sample 8236861 | NCBI WGS metagenome assembly JACYYJ01 (sample SAMN14103086, study PRJNA606662) | landfill metagenome | isolation source: landfill solid waste | place: India:New Delhi, Okhla landfill site | collected 2017-11-05
GCTCCGACCGCTGGCTGGACGAACAAGGCCAGTTGGTGGGGATCGGCCGACGGCCACCCGACCACGCCGAGAGCGCATTCCAGGGCATTCACCGGCAGTTCGTGCTCGCGTTGTTGGACGAGGCCGGCGGTATCCCCGCGTGGTTGTGGACCGCCACCGAGGCGATCACCACGGGTGAGGACTGCCGCATCCTCGCCATCGGCAACCCCGACGACAACAGCTCCGAGTTCGCCCGCGTGTGTCTGCGTGACCCGGGCTGGCACACCATCAAAATCTCGGCCTATGACTCCCCGAACCTGACGGGGGAGAAGGTCGCCGACGCTGCCCGCGAAACGCTGGTCTCACGGTCGTGGGTGGAAGACAAGCTCACCCGCTGGGGCGAAACGAACCCCCTCTACCTCGCGAAGGTGCTGGGGGAGTTCGCCGACTCCGAAGATGGCATCGTCCCGCTGTCATGGGTCACCGCCGCACAACACCGCTGGCACACCTGGAACGACGCGAAACAGCCCGCCCAGCCGGGCCGCTTCATCGTCGGCGTGGACGTCGCCCGCTACGGGACCGACAAAACGTGCCTCGCCCACCGCCACGGCGACGTCATCATGCAACTGGACCGGCACTCCAAGATGGACACCACCCAAACCACGTCCTTGGTGACTGCCGCCATGCACGGCAAACCCGGGGCCCTGGCGATCGTGGACGTCATCGGCGTGGGTGCCGGGGTGGTCGACCAGTTACGCGCCAACCGCCTCCCGGTGACCGCGTTCAACGCCTCCGCCGCTACCAAACGCCGCGACTCCACGGGCGCGTGGAAGTTCCCCAACGTGCGTTCCGCGTCCTGGTGGAACGTGCGCGAACTCCTGGACCCGCACCAAGGCTCCACGCTCGCNNGTCGAGGACAAGGACACCGTCCGCAAACGCCTCGGGCGCTCCACCGACTCCGCAGACGCCGTCTGCATGGCCCTGTGGCAAGACCCCACACCCGTACTCAACGAGCAAGGCCAAGCCCCCCGAAGGCGAGCCAAGCGCTACGCCGACGCCCCCACCTGGTAACCCCTCACCCCCGGATAGGACACACGACATGGCGCTGCACACCACCCGAGACATCACCGCCAACTACCACGGCGGGAACCCGTTCAGCACCGCCGCCCACACCAGCATCCGCCCGGCCAAAACGGTGCAACGCGAACGGATCACCCGCTACATCGCGCAGCAGCCCGACGGCGCCACCTGCGACGAAATCGAACAAGCGCTCGGACTCTCGCACCAAGCCGCCTCCGCGCGCTGCACCGAACTCCTCGCCGCCGGCCACATCGAATGGCGCGACAACAACAAGCGCCGCACCCGCACCGGACGCTGGGCCCGCGTCTACCACACACCCGACAACCGCTGAGGGGAGGTGACCACACCCATGGCACGCCGAAACCGCCGCCGCCGCACCACCAAGCCCGTCGACAAGCTCACCCCCACCGAGCAGAAACGCCTCACAGGGCCCGCGATCTCCACCCCGTTTGACGTCTACGACCGCCTGTTCCCCGACTACGCCAACGGGCAGGTCTTCGAGTACAAGTTCGACGCCCGGGAACTGCACACCATGCTCGGCCGCTCCGGGCGGGCTCGTTCCCTCGAACAGGTCCTTACCCTCCCGTTGCGCTCCGCCCAGTGGCGCATCGACGGCGACACCGAAGCCGCCGCGCTCGTGCGCGACAACCTCAGCGACAAGCTCGGGCTCGTGATCGACCAGGCCACCGCCGCCGTCATCTACCGGCGCGCGTTCTTCGAGCTGACCTGGACCATGCAGGACGGGCGCGTCGTCTATGACCAGATCGCCTGGCGTCCCCCGCACGCTTGCCAAGCCGGGTTCGACCCGAAAACCGGGCAACCGTCCGGGTTCCGGCAGCCCGTCGGCTTCCCGGCCGGGATCGTGAACTACGCCAGTGGGAAGAACACCGTGCCCGGGCACGTGTATGTGCCCCGCCAGCGGGCGTGGGTTTACACCCACGGCATTCACCGCGATCCGATCCACGGTGTCTCGGACCTCGACGTTGCCTACTGGTGTTGGGAGTCCCAACAGAAAATCTTGTACCTGTGGTTCCGGTTCCTGGAAAAGCAATCCCTCCCGAACGTGGTGGCGTACGGGAACGACCCGGGCGAGGCTGACCGCAACGCTGAAGCGATCGCCGACATGAACACCGGCGGTGTGATCGGGCTCGAACGCCCCCCGGACCCCACCATGCGCGCGTTCGACATCCTCGAATCGTCCGGTAAGGGCGCCGACCAGTTCATGCAGGCCATCGAATGGCTTTCCAGCGAGATGGTGTCCAGCGTCCTCGCCGGGTTCACCCAGCTCTCGTTCGCCGCCACTGCCGGACGCGGCTCGTATGCGCTGTCGGAGTCCCAGCAGCAGTTCTTCATGGCATCCCGGCAAGCCGTCGCCGACGAACTCGCCGAAGCCATCAGCCGGGACCTGTTCGGCCCGCTGGTGCGCTACAACCTCGGCGCCAACGCCCCGATCCCGAAGCTGACGATCGGGCCCCTGGCGGATGAGGACACCGCCCGCGCCCTGGACATGCTCAAGTCCATCGTGGTCGCGCCCCAGTTGAACGTGCCGCACGAATTCGTGGACGAACTCGTGTTGACCACCGCGGCCTACCTCGGGTTGGAACCCGAGAAGCTACAGACGGCGCTCACCGAGTTCGCGCAGAAACGCGCCCAGCAAGAAGCCACCCAACAGGCCATGCAAGCCCAAGCCGCCCAGGCGGCACCGGGACAGCAGACCCGGACCCGGCAGGCCGCCGAGTTCTCCGCCACCGTGGACGGCGCCTACAAGCTCGTCAACGCCGCCCGCGCCGGCATCAACCCCGGCGACGCGCTCACCCACCTCAAGGGGGCGGCATGACCGGCCTGTGGTCGTGGCTACTGACCGCCGTCGGCATCACCGGCATCTACTTCGCCGGACGCCGCCGCGCGCTCGGCTGGGCCATCGGACTCGCCGCGCAAGCCCTGTGGCTGGCCTACGCCATCACCACCCGGCAGTGGGGATTCCTGGCATCGGCCGTCGTCTACGGCACCGTCTACGCCCGCAACTGGTGGGCCTGGCGGCGCGACGACAAGGAATCAACACTGTGAGCCTCTGCCCCCCATGCCGCGAGCAATGGTCGGCGTGGCTCGACTTCCGCCTGGTCGAACCACCCCGGCTCGTGCAGATCGGACGCCCCACCGTTCGGCAGGCCAACACCCTCCAGCGCCTGCGCTACGAGAAGTGGCTGCACATCGTCACCACCCAGCAAGAACTGATCACCGACATCTGCCGCACCCACCACCAGGACACGCCGTGACCCAACCCGCCCCGCCACGGCAACCCCCACAACCCCCGATGACCGAGGCCGCCCTGGTCGCCACTGCCGCCGCCCTGCGTGCCGGGGTACCGGCCGCGAACGTCGCCGCTATCGCCGAGCTGCTGACCGCCGCCGCACGCCTGTACCCCGGCACCCCCCGCCCCCAACGTGTCACCCGGCAGGCCGCCGAGTACGCCGCCCGCATCGTCACTTCCACCCCGCCCGTGTCCACCCTGCCGATCGGGCCCGCCACCCGCGCCATGCAACGCCTCAACGTGCTACGCCGCGCCCAGTACCTCATCAACGCCGCCCGCCGCCTGACTCACACGATCCTGGCCAACCCCACACCGCAAGGCGTCACAGGCGCGGTCGCCAAGGAACAGCGCTACTACGCCCAGCACGTGCACGCCTCCAACAACCGCACCCAAGCCGCCGCACTTGCCGACTCGGTCGCCCAACAGCACGGCAAACCCGACCCCACCACCGGCAAACCGGGTGTGCTACTCGGCTGGCACGCGGTGATGGACGACCGCACCTCCACCGAGTGCCGCGCCGCCCACGGGAAGAACTGGCTCATCACCGCCATCCCCAAGATCGGGCTCCCGGGCACCGTCCACCCGCACTGCCGCTGCAAACCCGGCCCACCGTGGCCCACCCGAAAGCTCGTGGACGGCGGACAACTCCCCGCGATCCACCTCGCACGCCGCTAACCACCGCCCCCTGACCCGGTCTGTGGGGCGGCTCAACCCTGCCCAGAACAGCACCGGGCCTGGAGGAAACCCCATGCACGACACGGTTGACCTGTCCGCGAAAACCGCGGGCTACGCCACCCGATCCACCCCGTTGGGGTCGGGGGACCTGTGGAACACCGATGGTCTGGAACTGCCGCACTACATCCGCAACGTCGCCCGCGGAATCATGCGCACCGGCAAGTCGAAGTCCCGGTCCATCGCCATGGCCGTCGCAGCGGTGAAACGCTGGAAGCGCGGCGGGGACGACGTGTCACCAGAGGTTCAGGCCGCCGCCACAAAGGCTGTGGCTCAGCTGAACGCCGCCCGCGCCAAGGCCAAGGCCACCCCCAACAAGTCCGACCACGCCAACACCACGGGTGCCGTCGAACTGTCGGGGGAGCAGCCGCGCGTCCCTACCGGCAACCCCGGGGCCGGGCAGTTCATGGGCACCGACGACCCCACGCGGGTGCGGACCCGTGAGGTCCCGAAGGTCACCGAACACAACGCCGCGAGCCTGCGCGAACAACTCGACCAGGCCACCAACGGCGGCACCACGGAACTGTCCGCCCAGACGGCGCGGGAGATCCTGCTCGCCTCCATGAAGGTCGGCGACTCCTACCAGCACGTCCCCGGCACCGCCTACCACTGGCGGCACGGCTGGAAGCCCCTCGACGTCGCCACCGCCCTGCTGTGGGGCAAGACCAAGGCCGCCGAGAAGCTCCACAAGATCGGCGCGGGGCACTTCAACGCCGAACCCAACTCGTGGTGGCAGAAAAACCCCCACCTCAAGCAGACCCTCAACGTGGGCGAGATCGGGCACGGCATGCACCAGCCGACCCTCTACAAGGCTGTGCCGGACGCCGCCGCCCTGGCCAAGATCACCAAGCAGACCCACTTCGTGCTCAACGACAAGAAGCTCGGCGTCTACATCACCGCGCAACGCCCGAAGGGCGCGCACGTGACCGTGGAACCGGGTGGCTTCGCGGGCGCGGTCGGGAAGGTGCCTGCGGATCTGCCGAAGGCGTTGAAGGAGTCCGTGGCGAAGGCGCATGAGCGCGCGAACGACAAGGTGGGTGTGGCCACGCCGACGGCTGCCCAGTTGCGGCAGCTCGTGGACGGCACCCCTGCCACCACCGCCACCACACCGGACACGCCGACCATCTCGACGGTGTTCGACGGGCTGCCACCCGCACCCGGCTCCAAGAGCGACGGCTACCTCAGCATCATCAAGGCCAACAGCGTCGCCAAGAGCCTCGCCAACCGCAACAACACCTCCCACTACGTGGCTGAGGGGCAGGTTGACGGCCAAACCAAGTATCTGGTCACCACTCAGCCGCCCAAGGGCGCAGTGTCCGTGCACGACCCCAAGCCCACACCCAGCACGACCACGCCGTCCGCCCCGACGACACCATCGACCCCGGCGGCGCCGTCGCCTGCCCCGGTGACCACGGGCCCGGTGGACCGGTTCACCCCCGTCGACACCAGCACGTGGACCAAACTGTCCGGCCCCAAGGGCTCCAACCCCGGCGGCGTCTACCGCGACACCAACGGCGTCGACCACTACGTCAAGAAGCCCAAGACCGCCGACCACGCCCGCAACGAAGTCCTGGCCACCGAGCTGTACCGGCTCGCCGGGGTCGACATCGCCGACGTGCGCCTGGCCACGGTCGACGGGCAGATGGGCACCGCGTCCCGCATGCTCCCCGAGGCCCAGTCCAACCTCAAGGCCAAGCTGGACGACCCCGACTACAAGGCCCGCGTGCAGGAAGGGTTCGCGGTCGACGCCTGGCTGGCGAACTGGGACGTCGCCGGGCTCGGCTACGACAACATCGTCACCGCCGACGGCAAACCCGTCCGTATCGACGCCGGTGGCGCGCTGCTGTACCGGGCGCAGGGCGCCCCGAAGGGCGACCAGTTCGGGCCCACCGTGCCCGAATGGGCAAGTCTGCGTGACGGCAAGAAGAACCCGCAGGCCACCAAGGTGTTCTCGGGGATGAGCCCGGAAGCGATGCGGGCATCAGCGCAGCGGGTCGCCGACATCACCCCGGCACAGATCGACGCGGCCGTGGACAAGGCCGGCTTCGACCCGGACACGAGCGCGAAGCTGAAGAACCTCCTCAAGGCGCGCCGCGCGGACATCGCCAAGAACGCCGAGATCAACCTGCCCGAAAACAGCGGGTCCAAGGCATATGCGCCGACCCCGGCGGACGCGCCGAAACCGACACCGACGGTCAACACCACCAGCTACACCCCGAACACCCCCACCGCGACGTCGGGGGATGTGCCGGAGCCGACACCGGGCCAGATCAAGGTGCACACGATCGTCGCCCAGTCGTCCGGCAAGCCGACTTACATGGTGTGGGACGGGATGGGGTTCCTGTCCAAGAGCGAGCCATCGGCCGACCAGGTGTCGTGGAAGGTCACCCCGGACGGCAAGGCCACCAAGGTCGATCCCGCGGAATCGGCACCGGCGCCGATGGTCAGTGCGGTGACGGGCGAGGCTATCCCGCCGAACCCGTTTGCCGCGCTCGTTGCCCGCGCTGCCGCCCAGAACACCCAAGGCGCGGCCACCACCCCGGATGTGCCGCCCACGCCGACGGCCAGCCCCACACCCAACCCCGGGGCACCGGAAGCGGAGGAACCACCCGCCGCAATCCTCGACGGCGCCAAAGCCATCGCCCAGAGTCTCGGCAAACCCCAGTACGTCAAGCTCGACGGCACCGGCAACTTCGCGTTCGGTGACCACCCGCCCGCCGGGCCGGTCAAGACCAAGCCGACGCACTGGAAGGTCAACCCCGACGGCTCCATCTCCAAGGTCGAAGCCGGGGTGCACACCCCGATCACCAGTTCGACCCTGCCGCCGGACGCGCCGAAGCCGAAGGGTGGAATCCACCCGCCGCACGCCGCCACCCAGATCGCCACCGAGTCCGCCAAGATCACCGGCCAGCCGTACTACACGCAGCGCCTCGACAACGGCGACCACGGGGTGTTCGACAAGGCCCCTACCGGCGCGTATGTGCAGCACAACCCGGACGGCACCACCACCGCCGTGGGCGGGTCCGGCGCGGGGAGTGATGTCGGGTTGCCGACCACCGAGGTCAAGCTGCCCGGCTACCTCTCACCCATCCCGATGCCCGGTAAGTCACCCGACTCGAAAGCCAAGATTGCCGCCGCGATCGCCGACCTCAAGGCCGCGCCCACCATCCAGGGTGACGCGGACCCGAAGCACGGCACGCTCAACATCGCGGCGAGCATGCAATACGCCGCGGTCACGGGCAAGCCGACGTTCTGGTCGACCACCAAGGGTGGGATGGTCACCAAGCGGCCCGGCAAGGCGGTCTCCTACTACGAGTTCCGCCCGGACGGCACCCTGTGGAGGCACCACGGCGGCAGCATCCTGCTGGACGAGATGTCCCCCGTCCATGTGCTCAACCACATCGGCAAGCACCTCGGCAAGTCCTACGACGACATCACCGCCACCAAGCCGGTCAAGGCGGGCCTGATGGAGCCGGTGACGGTCAAGTCCATCGATCCCACCAAGTGGCAAGAAGCCCTGGCCGAGGTGAAGCAACTCGCCAACGCCACCGGTCAGCCTCACCACCTCGCGTTGGACGGCACCATCAAGCAAGGCGAGTCCACGGTCGTCAAGAACTTCTACCCCGACGGGAAGGAACCCGCGGTCACCAAGCTCGGGCTGACCCTATTCAAGGAGTCCGTCACCGGGGACCCGACGGTGGCGTCAACGGTGGCGAAGGTGGCCACCGCCCCCGACCTGTCGGGCAGCGGATCGTTCGCCGAAGGCATTCAGAAGGCCGTCAAGACAGGGGTTCCGCACTATCAGACCCACCAGTCGGCTCCCATCACGACACAGCGCCCGCCGAACAACAGCGGCTACGACGCTTTCATGCCCGACGGCACCATGTGGACCCACAAGGCCGGCGATGTCGCCATCGAGGAACAGAAGCCGGACAAGGTGGCGAAGCTGGTGGCCACCGACATCGACTCCTTCACCAAGGAGCAGGCGTTCAACCACCCATCCGCCGGGCCCGCTCAAGGCGAGACCGCCACGGTGCTCGACCCGGAGACCCTGCCGGAAGTGGGCTACACCAAGAAGGGCAAGAAGCCGTTCTTCATGGCCGCGGTCGGCACCTACAGCGAGGGCCAGAAGGTGGTCGGGAAGAACTCGGCGGGCAACCCCACCGAGTACGAGGTCACCGGGATCGGTAAGCCGTTCAAGAAGAAGGGCGTGGAGCAGCAGTACGCCTACATCACCGAGACCGGCAACCCCGTCCACATCGGCGCCCAGCCCAGCCGCGAGGCCCCGGGCACGACGCCGGGCCCGATCACTCTGCCGAAGGTCCGCTCGAAGCTGTCGTTCAAGTCGTTGGTCGCCGACTTCAAACGCAAGGTCAGGCCCACCCCGCGAGAGGCAGCAGCGGTCAAGCAGTACGGCTCGGAAAACTACGGCGAGCTGCACTACCAGGTCGTGAACAAGTTGCTCCGCACCGGCGGGGAGCTGTCGGACAAGCAGAAGAAGTTCGTGGCCGAACTGCACTCGGTGGCCCGCAAGTACGAGGCACCCGAGACGTTCACGGTGCGCCGTGGCATCAGCGGCAAGTTCTTCCCGAAGGGCAACCTGACCGGCAAGGTCTACCAAGACCAAGGGTTCGCTTCGGCGTCGGTGCCACCTCACGGTGGATTCGGCGGGGACGTGAAGTTCAACATCACCGTCCCGAAGGGATTCCACGGTATCGCTCTGGCAGGCGTGGCCATGCCAGACGGTGGGAGCGCCGCCAGCTATCCGGAGAACGAGTTCCTGCTGCCCGCAGGCACGAAGTACATGATCCTCAAGGACGAGATGAAGAACGGCGTCCGCCAGATCGACGCCATCCTCGTCCCGGCGGGGACACGCGAGATCGGCCAGCAGCAGGTCACCAAACACGACGCGCAGCGAATCTGGGAAGACCCGTCCGACGCGGGTCTCCAGGCGGGCGCGTTCACCCCGCAGGGATTGGCCTACCTGCAACGTCACGGCACCACAGCGTGGCGCCGAAAGTATGCTAGTAAGCAGAATGCCCCAGTGCCGGCTGGAGTAGGAACGTAGGAAGGACACGCCATGGCTGTCGCACAACCTGGAGACGCCGCCTGGAAACGGATGTTCGAGGACACCGGCGAGGGCGCCATCATCGAAGACGCCAACCCGGTCGAGCACAGCCCCGAGGCCCTGCGGATCTTGCAGGAGCAGGGCGTGGACGCCTACAACGAGCACATCGCCAAGCAAGGCAAGTAACAACAGCAGACCACCGAGAGAAGACCCCCGCACCCGCCTTGGGTTCGGGGGTTTTTTCATGCCCACACACGGGTCTGCTGGAGGGAAGACACCGTGACCACACAGATCCTCACCCCGCTGGACTTCGGGGCACCGACCCACATGTCCGAGCGGGTATTCCGCAAGCAGATCCTCCCGATCGGGTCGATCAACTACAAAGGCCGGAAGATCGACTTCACCCGCGACAAGCTCGCCGCGATCGAAGCCGCCTACCGGGACGGGGCATTCGACTTCGTGCCGCTGGTGGTCGCCGATGAACGCAACACCCACACCATGGACCCCCGCCACACCAGCGGGAAGGTCATCGACATGGAACTGGCCGCTGACGGGCTGGACGTGATCGTGCAGGCCGACGACGACGTCGCCAAGGTCCTTCAACGCCACCCGGAGATCGGGATCTCGGCGCGTCTGTTGGAGAACTACGAACGCGCCGACGGCAAGCAATACCCGGCCGCGATCCAGCACGCCCTGGTCACCGCGGACCCGCGCATCACCGGGATGCGCCCGTGGGAGGCCGTGAATCTGTCCACCGAGCAAGTCGAGGCCACCGTCGACCTGACCGGCCACACGTTCGCCACGCCCGGCGCACACAACCCCGAGGAGCACGCCATGCCCAATCCGTTCACCGACGAGGAAGCCGAGGAGCTGCGCGCCCTGCTGACGTTGACGCGCGCCGCCGCCGCAGACCTCGACAACGATGAGGACGACGAGGACGACGTCCCGGACCCTGACGACGAACTGCTGGACATCGACGGTGGTATGCCGGCCGACCAGTTGCAGCAGATCGCCAAGCAGGCACTCACCGAACCCGCCCCCGCACCCGCCCCAGTGGAGCCGATGGTGGTGGCCGCCTCCAACGAGCGCAGCGCCGAGGTGGAGTTGTCGCACGCCCGCGCCAACGAACTGGAACTCCAGTTGGCGAACGTGCAGCGCCAGCTTGACGAGCGCAACTATCTCGCCGAGCGGGAACGCCTCGCGAGGGACTGCGGTATCCCGCCCGCTGTCACCGACCTGGCCCGCCCCTTGCTGGAGGGCTCCACCGTGGTGGAGCTGTCCAACGGTGTCGAGGTCGACGCCGGGCAGGTGGTGCGGCAGATGCTCACCGAGATCGGTAAGCACGTCAAGTTGCTGGACCTGTCCAACGGGCAGCCGGTGTTCCCCGACGACGACAGCGAAACCCACGACCGGCGCCAGTGGGTGGACGACGCCCGCAAGCAGTTGGGTGTCTAACCCGACTGTCCCTGCCCAACCAACCAACCATCCTGACAACCCCCGCTATGCCGGGGGTTTTCTCGTATCCAGGAGAGACCATCATGTCTGGAGTTCTGCCCTACCTGTGGGACGGGCCCGACACCTGCGAGGTGTCCGCGAACGTCACCGGCGGCCAGCTCGTGGCACCTGACGGTGCCAACCCTGGCAAGGTCATGCCCGCCGGCGCGGGCGCCACCAACTGCCTGGGTGTCGCGCTCACCGACGCCCGCCCGAAGGGATCGGCCCCCACCGACCCGATCAACCTCGATTGGCCGTCCCCGCACACGTCAGTGGCCAACAACGTCGACATCCACGTCACCTACGCCGCGACTGCCGCCTACGGTGACCTGCTGGTGTGCGCCGCGAACGGGCAGGTCGCCCCGGTGGCCGCCGCTGCCGCGACCCCCACGGCGGACGACGTGACCAACACGCGCGCCATCGTCGGCCGCTGCACCGAGCCCGGCGGCGTGACCGGTGCAGGTGTTGTGGCCCGCGCCCGCATCCGCGTCTGACCCCGCCCTGCCGTCTACCGACTCTGACCTTTAGGCCCCGGCATCACGCCGTGGGCCTTTTTCGATGGGAGAACCACCATGCCACCGATTCCTGTGGTGTCCGCCAACGATGGGCCCCGCGTTGTCGTCAACGACTTCGTCAAGGACCCGCTGCGCCTGCCCACCCTGATCATCGACATGCTCAAGCAGGGTTTCGTCGCCGACGCTGTGCTCCGCAACGCTGGCACAACCGAGTCCGGCGCCGTGCGCTACAACGAATCCACCTCGCCCTACGCGGACACCGACTCGGTGGTGCGTGGGGAATTCAGTGAGGTGCCGACCGCTCAGACCAGTGTCGGCGCACCGAAGGTCGCCTACGCCGACGAGCGGGCGCTGGGCATCATGATCTCGGATCGCATGATCCGCCGGCAGGTGACCGACCCGGTGACCCGCCAGTTGCAGCAGGTCCGCAACACCATGATCAAGAACTGGGCCGATGCGTTCCTCCAGTTGATGCTTGACGGCGCGGGCTCGGTGGTCACGGGTTCGGACTGGTCCTACGGTGCCACGACCGCCACGATGCGCCGCGACATCAACCTGGCGAAGAAGGCGGTGCACACCGCGAAGACCTCGAAGGGCGAGTCGTACGGGTTCGTCGCCGACACGATGATCATCGGTGAGAACGCGGCGTTCAACCTGCTGGACAACGAAGAGTTCAACAAGCCGATGCAGGGCAACATCGCCGACGAGAATCTGCTCTACACCGGCAAGCTCCCCCAGAAGATTCAGAACCTCAACGTGCTGGTGACCCCGCATCTGGACGCGATCGCCGAGAACAAGATCATCGTCGTCCAGCGCGGTGTCTGTGGGTTCATCTCCGATGAGGTCCCGCTCCAGGCGAGCGCGGTGTATCGGGTGGAGGAGAAGAAGTCCTGGCGCTCGGACGTGCAGCGCGCCTCCGCGATGGGCCTGGACCAGCCGCTGGCTGCCGCTGTGATCGACCTGGAAGGGGTGTGACATGCCCAAGTACGTGCTTCGTAAGCGTGTCCTGAGCGGCAAGCACGCCTACCCGGCGGGCCAGACGGTGGAGCTGACCACAGCGGTGGGAGACCGGCTGGTCGCATCCGGCTACGCCACCAAGACCAGCAAGCCGGGCACACCGGCTGCGTCGAACAAGGCCGCGGAATCCGGCAAGGGCAAAGAGCCGAGCAACCCCACCAATTCGGAGGACTGACCCGTGTACGTGATGGCCAACGACGTGCGCGCCGTGCTCACCAAGACCCCCGACACACCGCAGGGGTCGGCCGCCGAGCTGGACGATGAGGCCATCACCGCGGCCATCACCTCCGCACAGTCCGAGGTGGACTCACGCCTGGCCGCCAGGTACGTGACCCCGTTCCCCGCCGGCACCGCACCCCAGTTGGTGCGGGACATCGTGCGGGACATCGCCGCGTACCTGGCGGACCTGGTCTACCGGCAAGGCAAGGACTACGAGTCCGCCCAAGACCCGATTCTGTTACGGCACCAGCGGGCCCAGAAACTTCTGGACCAGATCACTACCGGGGCCGTTGACCTGCCAGCCGAGGCAGGACAGCGGGCTGGGGGAGCGGTGATGCGACCCCACAACCGCTACACCGGGCGCTTGTTCACCGCGGGCGACTTCCACCTCGGATATGTCACCGGCCGGCGCGGTCCCCACTACTAGCGAAAAGGGGGACGATTGTGGCTGGCACCTTCGGTGAACGCACCAACTACCTGCTGGAGCAGGTGGGCGAGGGAAACCTGGTCGGCGGCGTCGAAGTGAACCAACGCTACGCGGGGTATCAGCACGAGCGGCTGGACTTGAAACACAAGCCCGGCCGTATCGCCCGCTTTCTGGTCACACCGTTGTATGAGCGGCACGACAAGTACCTGCAACGGTTGGCTGACAACGTGCTCGACGGCGACCTGGCGGGCGCCATGGCGGAGAACATGGAAGACCTCTCCGACCAAGTCGAGCTGGTGGCGCCGATCGACTGGAACGATCTGCCCCGATCCGGGCATCCCACCGTCGAATCCGACGGGGCGGTCGTGTATGACCGGCCGCCGAAGGTTGCGCGCCTGACCGACGAACAGCTCGCCCAGAAGAAGAAGCTGGGCCCCAGCCAGGGGGCGTGGTGACCCGTGTGGACCACGACCACGATCATCGGCTGGCTCGAAGGACTCGGGGCCACGGTGCCGTTGAAGCCGGGCACCGGTGACACCCGTGAATGGGACCTGCTGGACCGGGTCGGCATCGTCACCCCCACCGCAGGGCCCGGCCTGTTCCTCGAAGGCGCCGCCGACACCAGCGGATTCCAACTCCGTATCCGGGGCGCCCAGAACAACCCGCACGACGCCGAGACAACCGCCTTGGACGCCGACCGGCGCATCCTCACCGCCCGCACCCCCGTGCTGGTGGGGTCGACCCGCCTGTTGTCGGTGACCCGCGCCGGTGGCCGGCCTACCTCGCTGCCGTCCCCCGACACGGCGGGACGCACCGAATTCACCTGCACCTACCTCACACGCATCCTGGAGGTCCCATCGTGACGTCGCCCGACTCCAAGCCCACCAAGCCCACCAAGACCAACGACGACGACGGCAAGTCCGCAACCCGCACGGTGCGACTGGCGACGCCTGCGTTCGTGGACAAGTTCACCGCCGACGGGATCACCATCACCCGCCACGGTGTCGAGTTGTCGACCGCCGACGCCGAGAAGGTGCGAGCCGCGGCGAAGCGGTCCCGTATCCGGCTTCGTGAACTGTCCTGATCCTGCCTCGCCCCTGTTCTTGATTCGCGTGAACCCCGCCGGTGTGCGGGGTTTTCTCATGTCTGGAGCCCATCATGAGTGCACCGCTCACCCCTGAGTATGAGGCGCTGAACGTCCTCACCGGCATGGCAAGGATGTTCTTGCAGCCCTACGACCCGGCCAACCCGCCCGTGCTCCCACAGGACACTGTGGAGCTGGGCGGGGTGTGGGATGACCCATGGACCCCGGTGGGTGCCACGACCGAGGGCCTGAACTTCAGCTTCGAGCGGCAGACCCAGCCCATCAACATCGAAGAACAGATGACGCCGGTGGACGAGCGCACCCAGAGCCTCACGTTCTCGGCGGCAATCACGCTGGCCGAGGACACGTTGCAGACGATGCGGTGGGCCTACGGTGGCGGCACCATCAACACCGTCGCCGCCGGGGCCGGTACGCCCGGCACCTCCACGCTGATCATCGCTGAGGAGATGGAGACCTTGGCGTTTGCGTTCGAGGGCGTCAACGAGCACGGTTTCTGGCGGCGTGTGCTGATCCCGCGCGTGAAGTCGCGGGCGAACGTCTCGACGGCGTACCGGCGCGCCGACTCGCAGCGCACCTACGCGGTGACCCTGTCGTCGCTGGTGGCGCCCAGCGAGGTCGTCATCAAGCAGATGGACGCCGAAGCCGCCTAACCCCTGACCCGTTGTTTGAGGAGGACCTCCGTGGGATTCACCCTGTCCGAACACCTCTCGCCCCTGGACTACGACTTCGGTGACGGTGTCACCGGAACCATCCCGGAACCCAGCTCCAAGGCCGTGAACCGGTTCTTCACCCGCCTGCGCAAGCTCGTGGCCGACGCCGGTGTGGAGATCCAGGACGAGAACGACCGCGACGAACTGGTGCGGGTGCTGCGCAACCTCACCGAGGAACAACTGAACCGGGTCAGTGACAACTCGCTCGACGCGCTGTGTGAGCTGACCCAGAACCACCCCACGCGGGACCAGCTCGAACGGGCTGGCCACCGTGCCCGGCAGGCGTTCCTCGGCTGGCTGGTGGGGGAGCTGAATGACCCGGAAGGGTCGAAGCCCGCTACGACGCGCTGAGCGGCGGCGACAGCGGGCGACGCGCCTACTACGTGGCGCGGAGGTATCTCGGCTTCACAGCCGATGAGTGGGACGGGCTGCCGTGGTGGCAGCAGCGCCTCTATCTGGAGGGTGTCGACGCGGAATTCGCGGCGGCGGCACCGAATGAGCAGCAGCCCGTCCCCGCGCACACCAACCCCATGGACAGCGACGACAAGTTACGCGCCATGGGATTCACGATCACCTGACACCAAAGGAAAGGGGTGTGGTCCCGTTGGCTTTCGATGCCGGAAGTATCGAGTCCACGTTGACGTTGGACCGCACCCCGTTCAACGCCGGGTTGCGCCAGGCCCAGGCCGATGCCGCGAAGCTGGAGAAACGAGGTGTGCGGGTCAAGCTGGACCTGGACACCAAAGCCCTGGACCAGCAGTGGCGCAAGACCGTCACCGGCAACCGGGAACTCGACATCAGCCTGAACCTCAAGTTCGGGGCCGCGATGTCGGAACTGGACACGTGGCGGAAGGCGCAAACCACAACACCGCTCCGGCTACCGGTGGAGATCGACACCCGGCCGGCACAACTGGCGTTGGCGAAATTCCGGTCCCGGCAAGCCGCGCGCCCGGTGGAGCTGGCTCTCAACGTCGCCACCCAACACGCCACTACCCGGCTGGCCGCGTTCCGTAAGGTCGCCGAATCCGCCCCGGTGGAGCTGGACGCCGCGATACCCCGCGACGAGGCACTGTCACCGGGAGCGATGCGCGACCTCGGTGGTGAACTGGCTGAGGACATCAGCACCGGTATCCGCCGCTCGAAGGCCCCAGAGTCGGCGGGAGAGGTGTTCGCCCGACGCATGAACCGGCGCGCCTCAGCGCTGGTCGGGCTCGGGTGGTTCGTCGGGCTGCCCGCGGCTGCCGCGATCGGCGCGGCTGGTGCCACGGCTGCGCTGGCCGCCGTGCCTGTGGCGATGTTCGCAATCGGCACCGCCGCTGTCATGTCCAGCCAGGAGGTCCGCGACGCCTACAGCGACCTGTGGGCCGACATCCAGCAGCAAACCGAGGCGCAAGCCCAGCCCGTGGAGGACACCCTGCTGGCGATCGCCGACCGGGTCGGCGACACCTACGAGGGAATCGCCCCCCAGCTCGGCGAGATGTTCGAGCAAGCGCACGGCCCGATGCTGGAGTTCACCGACGGCGTGCTCAACCTGGGCATCTACGCGATCCCCGGCATGGTGCGGGCGGTCCAGCAATCGATGCCCGCGATGGTCGGCTGGAACCGGCTGCTCACCCAGATCGGCGGCGGGCTCGGCGACCTGTTCGACGCAGTCACCGGCACCGGCCCCGCCACGATCACCACCATGGAAGAACTCGGCGGGGTGGTGCGGGACCTGCTCGGGTTCGTGGGAAACCTGCTGGTCGCGCTGTCGGAGAACGGGGGCCCGATCCTCGCCCAATTCCGGGCAGTGATGCGCCAGATTTACGACATCCTGCTCGATTTGACCGGACCCGGGTTCGGCGCGTTGGAAGGCGCCATATCCGGGTTTCTGGACGTGATCTCAACAGCGTTGACGCTGGTGGAGGGCTTCACCTCACTGCTGGGTGGGTGGGCCGCGCCGATCCTGTACGCGGTCGGCGCGCTCAAGGCGCTGAACATGATCTCGTTCGGTCAGTTGGGCAAGCAGTTCGACATGATCACTGGGAAGGTCAAGACCGCCGAAGGGTGGGGCGCCAAGATCGCTGCCGGGCTACGAGGTGGCCTGATCGGTGCCGCGATCACCGGCGGTCTCATGCTCGTCAACGGTCTGATCGACATCTTCACCCGCAATCAGCGGCTCGCAGAGCAGGGCGCACTACAGAACCGCAATGCCCAAGAGCAGTACAACGCGGCGCTGCGTAAAACCGCTGGGCTGCTCACAGAGGTGTCGAAGCAGGAGATCCTCAACTCCGACCTCGGGAAAAAGGCCGCGGAGAACGTGCGCATTCTCGGCTACGACTACGACCGGTTCGTGGACGCGGTCACTCGGGGCGGTAACGCCGCCAACGACGTCCTTAGCGCCAACGAGGAACACTTCCGCGAGCTGATCTCGATGACCGGGCAGCGGATCGGGGAACAGTTCATCGACAGCTTCCGGGAACTTGCCGAGAACGGGCAAGGCGCGGCGTCCATGCTTGACCAGATCCGCACCGCCACCGTCCGCTACGGCGATGAACTCCGCAAGATGGGTGTCCCAGAGGACGTTATCGAGCAACGCCAGGCGTGGTTCGAGTCCGAGCTGACGCGCACCTTGGACTTGCAGGGCCAGTTCGGTTCGCTCGTTGGTGCGGCCGACGAGTACAACGACACGATCGCCGAGTCGTCAGCAATCGTGCGGGAGCTGAGCCCGGCGCAGTGGGCGGCGCAGCAGTCGTCACGGGCGCTGGACGAGGCCATGCAGACCCTCGCCGAGACCACGGGGAGCGTGGACGATCGGGCGCGGGCGCTGATCGAAACCCTGGACATCCTGTCCGGCCGGCAGCCGTCGCTGGAGGAGGCGGTGCAGGGGTTCAACGACCTCATCCGCCGTACCGCTGACTCATTCGGCAACGGGATCGACCAGGCCAAGGGATTCGGTGACGCGCTGGTCAACACCGACGGCACGATCAACACGCTCACCGAAAACGGCAGTAAGTTGCAGGACTTTCTGACCGAGGGCGCCGAGAAGATGGCGACGGTTGCGGCGGCCATGCGTGACGCCGGGGAACCTGCCGCTGACATCACCACCAAGTTGGGCGGGATGCGGGAGGCCCTGGAAGGGCAGCTTGAGGCGTGGGGCCTGGCACCCGAGACGATCCAGCGGGTCCTGGACACCTACAACGCGGTCCCGGAGCGGATCACCACGACCCTGCTGTTGGAGGGCGATGAAGAGTCGCTGAATCAGCTCAAGGACGTGCAGGGCCTTTTGTCGGGGCTGCCTGAGACCACACCGGTTGAGGTGGAGGCGCTGACCGACCGCGCACAGTTGGCGCTGCTGGAACTGGGCTACGAGATCGTGTCTCTCCCGGATGGCACGTTCCGGGTGTTCTCCAACACCGAGCCTGGACGGCGTGCCGCCAAGCAGTTCATTGCCGACTACGACGGGCGCGCGGTTCGCCTGACCGCTGACCTCTACACCGCTGACGCGCAACGCAAGGTCGAGACGTTCATCACCACGAACAGCGGTCGGGAGATCGTGGTTTACACCACGGTGCGCAACCCAGACGGCAGCACCAGCCGCTCGTTCCGCAAGATGAACGCGGTCGGCAACATCCTCCAGTTCGCGCAGGGTGGCATGATGCCCGCGCTGACTCCGATGCCCGCCGGTATCGCGCAGATCGTGCCGCCGAACACCTGGCGTGTGGTGGGTGACCGCGCCCAGGACGACGAGGCGTATATCCCGATCAACTCCTCGCCCCGGTCACAGTCGCTACTGGCCGAGACAGCGCGGCTGATGGGCTATGCGCTGCTGCCCATGGCCACCGGTGGGGTGCTCGACTCGGTGCAGCAGATGGTGGCCAGTGTCGGCACGTCCAATCCGGCGACGACCGCGACTGTGCGGGCGCCACGACGCACCACCCCGGCCCAGTCGGGGGATGCGTTGATCCGTGAGCTACGGGCGTTGCGGCAGGAGGTCGCGTCTCTGCGGGGCAGCCAGGGCAACTCGTTCACGATCTACGCCACGCGCGAGACCGGGCAGGAGATCGCTGAGGAAGCGGTGTTCCTGTCTCGTCACGCGGGGAAGGGTGTTCATGCCTGAGCTTGCCGAGATGCAGTACGAAATGCACGGGCTGCTGATGGGGCCGGGCACCCGGTACCAAGTCGAGCATGTGGACTTCGGCACCGCCGGGGTCCGTGACCACGACGCCGACCAGGCCCGAGAGGACGGGGTCCGGTTTGGCCGGGACTACCGGTCGGGCCGGACCATCACCTTCGACGCGCACGTGCTCACCGCCGGGTCGGCGTTGGGTGCGATCGACACGTTGCAGGCAGCGTGGCTGGCCGACGACATCCGGCTCTCACCGGGGGCGGTCACGACGCTGCGGTGGCGGCGCGGTGGCCGGTCCCGCCGCATCTACGGCCGACCACGCAAACTCGCGGTCACCACGGGCCGCACTCTGTCGGGGTGGGCACCGTTCACCGCCGAGTTCGTCACCACCGACCACTTGTTCTACGAGGACACCGAGCAGTCGGAGACGGTGACGATCGTGCCCCCACAAGGTGGGGGCGTGGTCTCCCCGGTTGTCTCGCCGGTGACCACCGTGCCGGTGTCCACGCGGCAGGGCGACATCGGCGTGGCTGGCACCGTGCCCACCTGGCTGACGGTGCAGATCAACGGGCCCATCACCAACCCCAGTATCGAGGTGTTGGGCCGGTGGCGGGCTTCTCTGAACCTGACGCTCGCCTCTGATGAGTTCGTGGTGATCGACCCGCGCCCGTGGAGTAGGCGGGTGATGACCCGGTTCGGAGTCAACGCGGCCGGGGCATTCACCCCGGATTCGCCGCGGCTGTCGCAGTTGCGGGTGCCACCGGGGGTGTCGACGGTCGTGCTGCGCGGCACCGATGCGACCGGCACCGCGTCCATGACCGTCACCTGGCGCGGCGCCTACACCAGCTTTTGACCCATCACAGGAAGGACACCCGCCATGTCGTGGGATCACTACTTCATTGAGGGCGGCGCCCAGCATTCGGCCGAGATCATGCGGCTGATCCCGTACATGGTTCTCGGCGCGCAGGAGGGCGTGCTGGGGCGGCTGGACTGCCGTGTCACCGAGTTGGACGTGCCGGGGACTGCGGTGAGCGTCAACCCGGGTGTGGTGGCGTTTTTGAACCGCACCCCTGGCCACGACTACCAGATGTATTTGGGCCGGTTGGCGTCGCGGGAGTCGGTGAACGTCACCCCCACTGACTCGTCTGGCCCGCGTTCGGATCTGGTGGTGGTGCGGTCGGAGAACCCGTTACCGGGAACACCGTGGGCGCCCCCGGCTGACGCCCGTTTCGGCCCGTACTTCCACACGCGGGTGATTGAGGGCGTGCCGTCGTCCACCACCTCGGTCGCCGAGTTGGGGCTGGGCGACAGCGCTTATGCGCTGGCTCGTCTCGATATTCCCGCTTCCACCGGCACGATCACGCAGGACATGATCACCGATCTGCGGACGGTGTCCAACCCGCTCACGGGTATCGGTGGGGGTGCGGAGAAGGAGTGGACCGCGACCCTCACCCCGGCTACGGGGTCTCTGGTCAAGAGCGGCACCGCCGGTACCACATACACGACGTTCCCGTCGAACGCGGTGTGGCAGGTGCCCATCCCCGTGTGGGCCACCGAGGTCGACACGCTCGTGCTCACCAACCCCTACATCGTCAATAGCTCGTGGGGGTTCGGTCGGCTCCAGATCGCCGGATCGACCCCGGCGTCATCGTGGATTGACGACGACGAGGTGCCCGGCCAGGGCGGGATGCGTACCCCGGTGATGGTGGCAGGCACCCAGGCCATTCCCGAATCCATCCGCGGCACCACAGTGCCCGTGAACTTCCAGATGCGGGTATCGGGGTCCGCCAGCGACGGCGTGGGCTGGAAAACCGGGCCAGGAACCCCGTTCCACATATCGCTGAACTTCAAGCAGAAGCCCGTCTATTCATAACCGGAGGTGTGTGGTGAGCAGCCTGACAGATGACGCTGAGACCAGAGTCGCGAACTGGCTGGCAGGGAAACCCGACGTCGACAGCGCACCGGTGTTGCCGTACCAGGTGGCGCTGCTGACGGCGTTGGGCAGTGACGCGGAGGCAGGCACCGAGGTGTCCGGTGGCTCGTACGCGCGGCAAGAGGTCGACTTCGGACAGACCACCGGAAGCATGATCACGAACACGGCGCTGATCCGGTTCGAGAACCTGCCCGCCGGGACCGTGGTGGGGGTCGACATCTATGACTCGGCGGCCACGCCTGTGCGGTGGTTTCACGGCGGGCTGGCGCAGAGCCGGGAGATCCAGGCCGGTGATCCGCTGGAGTTCGGCGCGGGTGCGATCCGGCTGACGGTGGCGTAGCGGTCACCGCAGGAAGTGGGTGCAGGCGATGCGCCGCAACTTGATCCCTAACCCGTCGTTCGAGGTAGGCGCGGCGGGCTGGACCTCCTCGGAGGATGTGCCGCAGAGAATCGCAGCGAACCCGCCGGCCGGGGACGGCACGGGCGCGTGGGTGTGCGCGATCAGCTCGTACGACGGCAGCGCCACCTCCAGTTTCTACACGGTCGACAAGGTGCCGGTGTCGCCCGGCGAGACCTACACGCTGTCGATCTACGTCTACCGGAACGGCAACTCCGGTACCGGGGACGTGATAGTGGACCTGGACTGGTACGACTCGACAGAGAAGTTCTTGTCGTCTGCGTCCCGCACGTTCCCGGACGTGCCCGCGCACACGTGGACCCGTGTCCATGTGACGGGCACTGCGCCCGCTGGTGCGGCGTTCGCCCGCCGGTGCTGGGTGCGGAATCAGACCTATGCCGTCGGCGACAACTTCTACTTCGACGGCGCCATGTTGGAGCCGGGCGACACGCTCGGCCCGTACGCCGACGGGGACACCGACGGCTGGGAGTGGGACGGCACACCGCACTACTCCACATCGCGGGAGATCCCCAACACCGCGCCGACCGCTGAGGCGGGGGCGGACCAAACTGTGGTCGCCGGTGAGGTGGTGCAGCTCGACGGCAGCGGATCGACCGACGCCGAGGACCCGGTGGACGGGCTCGGCTACTCGTGGACTGTGGCCGACGACGCAGGCACCGGACTCACCACCAGTGACCTGGCTGGTGCGAACACTGCCACTCCGTCGTTCACGGCACCGCCCGTGGGTGCGGTTGCCGCACTGGCGATCCGCCTGACGGTCACCGACAGCGGTGGGCTGACGGGCACCGACACGGTCACGGTCACTGTGGAGCCTGCCGCGCAGGGCTCGGTGGACCTCAGTGCCGGGGCCACGTTGACTGCTGATGCGGACGTGTTCCGTAACAGCGTCGGCTTGGCGGCCGGGACCGTGTTGAGCGCGGACGGCCGTGTGGTGCGGGAAGCCGCGCTGGACGTGTCCGCTGCGGTCGCGTTGGCGGGCCAGGCGCGGCTGGTGGCGGACGCGCAGACCACCCTGCCGGTCAGGGTGGCGGGCGAGTTTGTGGAGACCTACCACCGGGGCCAGGTATTCGTCGCCACGCCGCCCGCGGACACCACACGTGTCATCGCGCAGAACATCCTCACCGGCGAGTTCGTGGACTGGGACTTCCCGATGTCCAGGCTGAAGGTCACCTACAGGCTGTCGGGGCCGACGGTCATCACCGGCAGGTTGGGCCCAGAGATCCCGCACTTGCCGTTGGACGCCTACGACGGGTGGGCAACGTGGCTGCACGTGGAAGAGGAAGGGCTGATCCGCGCGTCCGGCATCCTGCTGCCCGCCTCGCTGGACGCGGAAACCCTCAGCCTGGAATGCGAGGGGCCGTCCGGGTATCCGCACGGCATCCCGTATCTCGGTGAGTTCTCCAAGATCGGAGTGGACCCGCTGGATGTGGTGCGCCTGATCTGGGACCACCTCCAGTCCTATCCCGACGGCAAACTCGGGGTGCAGGTCGATGCCACGAAGTCGAGCGTGCGACTGGGCACCCCGAAAGACGACAAGGACCCCGAATCCGGGCCGTACACCCTGAACTGGTGGGACACCACCGACTGTGGTGACGAGATCAACGACCTGGCCAAGCAAACCCCGTTCGACTACGCCGAACACGTCCAGTGGAATCCAGGCAAGACCGGTGTGGAGCACCGCATCCGGCTCGGCTATCCCCGCCTGGGTCGTCGCCGTCACGATCTGCGGTTCGCCCAAGGCGAGAACATCACCTCGACAGTGCCGCTGGTGGAGCTGGGCGACTTTTACGCCTCGGCGGTTGTCGTCACGGGGGCAGGGGAGGGGCGGGCGATGGTTCGCGGCACCGCCTCACGCCGGGAAGGGCCGCGGTTGCGGCGGGTGGCGGTGCTGTCCGATCAGTCCGTCAAGACCACGGCGCGGGCGAAGAAACTCGCCGCTGACGAGCTACGGCGCCGTGCTGCCCGCGTGTCATTCCAGAAGATCACGGTCAATGCCCAGCACCCCAACGCCAGGTTGGGCGCGTTCGAGCTGGGCGACGACATCCTCGTCACGGCGGTGTTCCCGTATGTGGGACAGGCCGCTATCTGGCACCGCATCACCGCCTACACGTGGTCCCGGGACAGCGATGAGGTGGAACTGGAGTTGGCCCCGTCCGAGTCGTTCAACTACGGGCCCCCGATCGGAAGGTGAAGTGTGGCGTCATCGGATGTGCAGCGGTTCGTGCGGTTGATCGGCGAGTTGGAGGCGCGGGTGAAGCGCCTGGAAGCCGGGGCCCGCACGTCGCAGTTGTCGCACTCGTCGTTGGAAGACGCGGGCCTGCCCGCCTACGACGCTCAGGGCACACTGCGGCAGATCATCGGCCGGCAGAGTGACGGGACGTTCGCGGTCACCTATGCCAACGGGGACAAACCACCGCGCCCAACGGCGCCGGTGGTGTCTGCTCGCCAGTTGGCGGTCGTGGTCGGCTGGGACGGCCAGTTCGAGGGCAGTACTGCCCGGCCCGGGGATTTCGCGCGTGTAGACGTGCACATGGCCGCTGACCCGGACTCCGTGCCAGACGGGTCCACGCTCTACGGATCGCTGATCGGGGAGGGCGCGGTCGTCATCCCCGCCGACGTCGACACGCACTACATCAAGATGGTGGCGGTCACGCTGTCCGATGTGCCGTCGGAGGCGACCGCGGCGGTGGAGGTCGCGGCGTTGCCCGCTGACCAGTTGGCCGCGGGCTCGGTGACCGCCGATCAGTTGGCGGCGGAGATCGTGCTCGCCAACAAGAAGATCATCGCCGGAACACCCGACGGGCGGCGGCTGGAGATGTCCGAGACGGGCCTGGCCCAGTACGTCGACGGCAGCGACCCGGTGGTGCGTCTGGGGCAGGACGGGTCGGGGAACTCGTTTGGCGTGGTGGGCCGCACCTACATCCGGCGCATCAACTTGTGCGAGAACCCGAAGGTGCAGAACAACATCGCGCTCTACGACACGGGGCGAGGCACCCTGACGCGGGTACCGGGTGACCGGGTGGGCGCGGAGTGGGCGTTGCGCATGACCGGCGACGGCGTGAACTCCAACCCCTACATCGGGTACGGGCTGCACCAGCAGCCAGCGCAGCCAGGGCAGACCTATGCCTTGCAGGTGATGGTGTCGGCGTCGGTGGCGATGACCCTGACACTCGGGGTCGATGGTACGGACGCTGACGGCACGTACATCGCTGTGAAAAGTGAGCGCATCGATGTTCCCGCGAATACGCCCACCAGACTGTCGATGACCGTGGTGGCACCAGACGCTTTGAGCTACCTGCACACGTACGTGTCGCGGCCGTTTGTTGCGAGTCCCGTGCCGACGACGGAGTTTTGGGACCAGTCGTTGCTCTGCCTTGAACTGGCCGACACTGTCGAACCCTATTTCGACGGGGACACACCGAGCGACGCCCTGACGGAGGTGTCGTGGCTCGGTACGCCAGGCAGCTCGGAGTCGCAGATGCTCGTGTACGAGTCGGAGTCTCCGCAGCCGCTCGCGTTGTTGTCCGACACCGGGGACATGTCGGTGCAGAACTTGACCGTCACCGACGACCTGATTGTCGGCGGTCAGCCGTTGCTGGACCTGGTGGACGCCGCGGCCGGGCACATCGTCGCGTGGGGCGAGTTGGACTACGTCACCCCGTACACGACCACGGAGATCGGTGTCGCCGAGTTGACGTTCACCGCCGTGTCCGGCCGGTTGTACCGGTTCATGTCGAGCACGCTGTCGTATGAGGGCACCGCCTCTGGGTTCCGGGTGCGCTACACCGAGGACGGCACCCGGCCTACGGTGACGAACTCGATTATCTGGCAGGGGTTCGGGTCCGGTGAGAACGCCAACAGCCTGTTCGGCTGGAACGACGGCGTCGACCGCACCATCCGTGTCCTCATCACCGTGAGAGCCAGTGGTGATTCCTCGGCGCGGGCACGGGCCGATAAGACATGGCTGGGTGCGGCGGGATTCCGTATGTGGGTGGAGGACGCCGGAGCCTATGTGGAGCCGTCAGCGATCCCCACCGATGGGGGCGGTACGGAGGCTCCGCCGGAGGTCACCTACGAAACCACGTGGAAGTCGACGTGGGCGCGGGCGTTCAACCAACATGGCCGCCGCACGGACGGCCAGTACGCGCAGGGCTACTACCCCGACGGCTACAACGGCGACAACATGGTGATGTTCGGGTTCAACGACGCCGATATTCGCTCGAAGCTCTCCGGGGCGAAGGTGAATTCGGTGAAGCTCTACCTGTATTCCAACCACTGGTACTACAACTCCGGTGGTGTGGCGTGTATCGGGGCGCACAACGTCTCGTCGGCGCCTGGCTCGTACTCCTACGCCTGGCGTGGGATGAAAGAGCAATCGATGAAGAAACCGCAGGGCTTGTGGATCACGCTTCCGGTGCAGTTCGGGCGGAACCTTCGGGACGGCAAGAACCGGGGGATTGTGCTCGACGCCCGCTACAAGGGCCACAACCTGCTGTATTACGGCAAATTCAATGCTTCAGCGCAGTTGCGCATCAACTACACGAAGTGAGGTCATGATGGCGACGCTTGCCGAGAAGGCGAAGGTAGCGGCCAGCACCGTGTTCATCACGCGAGTCGCGGCGGCGATGCTGGTGGTCGCGCACGAGGTCCTGGACACTGGTGATGAGGACCCGATGCGGGTCAAGCTCGCCCTGTCCACAGTCAACTCACCGGCGCATGGTGCGCAGGCGTTCGCGCAGAACGTGGCGTTGGACGACATGATCGCCGACGCCGAAACCGCCGCGGTGGGTTCGGCTACCGATGAGCAGATCATCGACTCAGTGCGTTCGGTGTGGTCACGGTTCGCGGTGGCCAGCTAACCCTTCAAGCCCTGGACGGAGACCATGTTGACGCCAGAACTGGTGACCACGATCGGCGCGGCGCTCGCCGCAGTGCTGGGCGCCTGGAACGCCCGCCAAGGCCGGCAGTTGAAGGAGCTGCAAAAACAAGTCGGCAACTTGACGTCGTGGCGCACCACTGCGACTGACTACATTGGACAACTTTTGTTCGTGATGCGGTCGCATGGGGTGACGCCGCCCCCGCCGCCGGCGTCGCTCGGGCTGGCCATGCCCGAACCACCCGACCCCGACCCTGGCCCTGACGGTGACGAGCAGGCCGCAGTGTAAGGCACCGCATCTTCGACCGACTACCCGCCCATCGTGGCGGGTTTTTTCATGCCCACAGGCAGGAGTACCCCGATGGCAACATCACAGAACGGATGGCCGGTCAACCCGCCGCGCAGAGCGCGCACAGTGCCCGGCAGCGCAGTAAAGATCACCGTGGCGGACGGCCCGGCCGGTGACGTGCTCATGTACGTCGCTGGCCAGTTCGACAAGCGCGTCGAGGACGTTGATTGGCGATCGACGCGCGGCGAGTTCGATGACTGGGGATGGGCCGACCGCCCGATCCGCGGCAGCAACGAAACGTCGAACCACGCGAGCGCGACGGCAATCGACCTCAACGCGACCCGGCACCCGATGGGCGCTCGCGGAACGTTCAGCACGGGGCAGGTTCGGGAGATCGAACGCATCCTCGCCGAGGTCGACCATGTGGTCCGCTGGGGCGGACACTACACCGGCACGCCCGACGAGATGCACTTCGAGATCAACGCCTCGTGGGACGCGGTGAAGCGGGTCGCTGACCGGCTCGCTGGCAGCAAGGGCGGCTCTGGTGGTGGTGCGCCTGCCCCGCGACCCGGCGGCCGTCCGACGCTCAAGCGAGGCAGCCGTGGCGATGAGGTGGCGCTCGTCCAGCGTTACCTCGGCGTCGAAGACGACGGCGTTTTCGGCACCCAGACTGAGGGCGCGGTCAAGCGGTACCAGCGGCAGCAGGGACTCGTCGTGGACGGGATCGTGGGGCCCGCTACTTGGGGTCGTATCGAGTCCGGCCTTGGCGGTTCCCGTCCTGCTGCTGGCGGGGGTGGTTCGTCTGCACGCGCGACGCTCAAGCGTGGCAGCCGCGGAACGCAGGTCACGGAGCTTCAGCGGTTCCTCAACCGCGTCTACCCGGCCTACTCGAAGCTCGCCACCGGCGGCATCTTCGGCCCCGCCACCGAGCGGGTGGTCAAGGAGTTCCAGCGCCGTTCCGGTCTCGCCGTGGACGGCATCGTCGGGCCCCGCACGTGGGCCAAACTCGGATTCTGAGGAGAAAACCCTAATGACTGATCGTTTGGTGTCGTGGATTCGCACGGTTGTGCCGGCGGCGTGGGCGGCGGTGTTGGCGTGGCTGGTCAAGCTGGGCCTGCCCGCTGAGGTCGTCGGGCTGTTCGGTGGCCTGGCGGATACGCTGATCGTGCCCGTGGTGCTGGGCCTGGTGCTGGCGGTGATTCGCTGGCTGGAGTCGCGTCTTCCGGCGTGGCTGTCCCGGATTCTCATGGGTTCGGCGCGCACACCGGCCTACAGTGCCCCGGCGGGCAGTAAATCCGGCTAACCTGGTCGCCGGGCCCTGACCCCCTCGGGCCCACACGAAAACGCCCCCGCGCGCCCCGGTTTCATACCGGGTGCAGTGCGGGGGCGTTTTTGCGTCTGAGGGCGGTGGTGTGGTGCCGAACCGTCAGGCCCGGCCGGTAGAGTCGCCTCGGGTGGCGTAGAAGGGATGCGTCGCCTGTAACTACTAGATGTACTTGTTCGACAAAGAAACCCCGCGCTGGTCCAGATAGCGCGGGTTTCTTTATGTCTCCCAGTATCGGGGTGTTACTTCCTGGCCTGTCATATAGCGGTGACGTGCCGGTGAGCGGTCGTGTAGTGGATACCTACCCGGCGAGCGACCTCGGCCACGCTGATCGGTTCGCCGCTGTGCTCGGTTTCGTCGAGTATCTTCTGCACCCGCTCGGCGATCTCTGCGCGTGGCCGTGTTTCCGACCGCCCAGGAGGCCGGCCACCGCCCCGCTTAGGGGTGGCGCGGTCGGCCCGGTAGACCTCGACCGTGCGGCGATACCAGTGCAGGACACCGCATGCCTGCGCGTCCGGTGCCGGCACCCGTTCTCGGTAGTGATCGCGTTCCCACGCCACCGGGTCAACCCCGGCGAGTTCGGCGGCTTCCCACCGGTCGAGCAGGTCACCCGGATCGACTGTCTCGGGTAGCGCGGGCACCTGTTCACCCCGCGCGTGCGCGGCGGCCTGGTCTCGGTCCCACAACGCGGGTTTCCCGCGCGTGATCGGGGCCGGGTGCCCTGGCTCTGCCCATGGTCGGTGGCGTTGTGCCTGCCGCCACGTCAGGCCGTGCAGTTCGGCCACGCCAGCCCGGTCGACGGCGCGCCGCCCGGCGGGGATCACTCGCCCCTCGCCTGATAGGCGGACACGAGGACGTCACGCCCGGACATGATGGTGTCGATCATCGCTGCTGTGTCGGCCGCGTGGCTGCCGCTGTTGCCGGGGTGGACCGTGCTTTGAAGTCCGTCGACGTTGAGCACCATCCGGGTGAGGGTGCCCTCGTTCACGAGGTCGATAGCGGCGTCGTGTACCGCGGCCCACGCTTCGGCGAGGGTGTCGGCGTTCCCGGTCTTGGGTTGTCCGTTGTCGGGTGTTGCTGTCCACGTTGGCATGTCGTTCTGCTCCTGTCGGTTGTCGTGTGTCATGCGGTCAGCGTGACCTCAAGAGAGGAGCCTCGATGTGGCGTTCCCGGTTCTGTGGATAACCGCCGGGAATTGTGGACTGCCGAGAGGAGGGGGCAGGCCAGACCTGCCCCTCGTTGTGGTGCCGGTCAGAGCAGATGCTTTACCCGGCCCCACAGTGTCCTCATGCTGATGTATGCGGCGCGATCAGTGACCAGCCACACCAGCGGATCAACCTTGATCCTCAAGTGCGTCATGCGTCCGGCGTGCCCGCTTGCGGCGGGCACCTTCGACACCAGGTCCTGTCGGACCGGAGCGTCCGGGCTGATACTGATAATCAGCCTGGCAGGGCACTCGAAGTCGGGGTGCACCTTCTGTGGCTTGCTTACCTCTTCTGAGATTCGGCTCAGGTGTAGTGCTGTTTCGCGCCAGATAGCGGCATCCCGTACCCGGTGAGCGAGGAAACCCGGACCCTGTGGCGCTGGAGTCGGCCGAGCGGGACAGGGCTGAACGGCTCTCGAAGGAGATGCTGCGGCTCGATCTGGAGATAACGGTGAGTCGATCGCTACCATCTCCGAGACGCTCATGGCGTCACGGGCAACGCTGTATCGGCACCTTGGTACAGAGGAAGTTCCTGCGTGATGTGGTGAGCGTGCAACCTGAGGCGAGGATTGAGCCTGTGACGTCGATCCGTGGTCTCCCCGGCACCTGCGTGTGCTTCGCATCATGACCCTAGTAATCCTCGGTGAGTAGTAATCCTCGGTGAGTGTGGTGTGGTTCTCATGGTGGGTCCGCTACTGCTCAAGGCGTGGTTGCGGGCCGTGTGCGACGGTGGTCCGCCCCGGGCCAGTGGGCGGGAGCCGTAGGCACGGTTGCGGTAGTGGCCGTGGCGTTGTGGATCGCGATTCACAACGGCAACATCGCACGCAACGAACGCCGCGAACGACTTGAAGCGGAGCGCGGCAGCGGAGCAGCAACGAGCCACGCAGAGCCGCTATCGGCTGCCGCCTGTTTCTGTCCGCATAGGCTTGCCCTTCCTCTTGGTATAGGCTTCGGCGCGCTTTCGGATTCGTTCTGGCCGCTTGTCGTACATCATTGTCATCGCGTGAGCGAATATTTCCGCGCCTTCTAGGACATCAGATAGCGCTAGAGAACTCTCGTGAGAGCCATGATTGCCGATCCATTTCACTGCTATCAAGAGCTTCGCTACATCGGGCTGCCTAGCTGCAAACTCTTCGATTCTAACTTGAGTTGATCTCGGATTTCCCTTGCCGTTTCTCGGATATTTGTCGATGCCCTGAGAGTCCAAGAACACTTCGATTGCGCTCCGGATTCTGTTGGCTGCCGAGTTTGGCTCTTGAAACATGATCGCCGCAGCCGATTTCATCCGATCAGTCACCGCCGGCGGGCAGTCATGCGGCGGTTTGAAGACAGAAAGACTGGGCAATATGTATCGCAGAGACAACCATTCGCACCATAGGGGTCCACAGTTATACTCTTGTTCTTCATGGTTTGGGAGTCGATCGACCTGCATCTCGCCAGCGACGACCACTTTTTCCTCGCAGTCGATATTCGAACAAGTCAAGGTACCATGGAAACTTCCGTGGATCCAATCTGGTTCGAAGTGGTCCGACTCGTTCGACGAGAGAGACTCTTGAGTCTCGAAAGTCGCAATGGTGTTTTCGCGAGGCCTAAGTATTCCATTCTCGCATGTAGGGCATTCTAACTTCGGCCAGGAATGTTCCGGGAAGCCTTGGCCAGCTTCCAGCAGCGTCTCATAGTAGGAATCCAAATTTGCCCCAGTCTCTCGGTTGTTTCAGTAGGGTTCGGTTCCCGGATTCGGCGCAACCGCAGGTGCTGTTACGCGGTCTTTCCAGGTTTTGATTGGTGGAGCGGGCTTCGTGCGCGGACAGCGATCGAAGCCTTAGCTCGGGTGTGGTAGGCCCTGGTTCATGCGAGCATCGATCCGCCTCAAGGCTTCTGCTGCGTATTGGCGGTCGCCGAGGAGCGCCTCCTCGTTGTGCACTGTGGAGACAAGGAACTGGGTCAGGTATATGGAGATGCTCGCCGCCACCGTCTTGGGTGGGTCGCCTCGCTCGGACACGGGCCATGGAGTCAGGTCCTGCAATTCACTGGGTTCGCCGGTCTCCTCGTCCAGTCGGATCTGCTGCGAGTAACAGCGATCATCGGCGAAATAGAAGAGGCTGTAGACGCCCGGCAGCATCATCAGCCGGAGCGCCTTTTGCCCACCCTGCGCGGCGACGACCTCGGGCTGCGTGAACGGAGCAAAGTCGTGCATCGCGTCACAAAGATAGATGAAAGTCTTAAGGGGCCGGTTTCTGCGAAACACCATGGAACTCCTTGCGTCAAGAGAGCGCGATCTTATTCGAGCCGGTCCCTTCGCTCCATTTCCGTGACCAGGTCGAAACCCAAGAAGGAAGCGAACGGAGGCAGGCAGAACTGATCGCGTCTGCCTTTACTCACCAGCAGGTGTGGCCGCCGGGGTACTGCTGTGAATACCGCTCGATGGCCGTGCAGTTGCCGAAGTAGGCCGAGTAGTCCTCACGGGTGCCCAGTACGCCGTCCGGCGGCATCTCTGAGTAGACACCCGGTGCGAGCATGACGAATTCATCGCCGTCGAGGTAGGCGACGTAGCGGTCATCGATCTCGCTCCGGCTGACGACCTTCGGGTACTCGCCGACCGGCTCTGCGGGCTCAGTGGTAGCTGACGGCACGGTCACCGTAACTGTGACCGTCTCGGCAGACTGGGTGACAGTCGCTGGCGCCGTCTGCTGGTCGGCGCCCGCGCAACCGGCAGTGAAGCTGAGGGCGGCGACGGATACGGTGACGAGGACGACACGGGTGAAGCGCATGGATGATTTCTCCGGAAGGTTCGGCGTGGAAGGGCTCTTTTGAAACTCGTCTGCGCCGCCTTGGCTGTTACCGGATAACCTCGATCGTTTCCACACGGTGACCAGCCGAGATGGAGGTTAGCCCTGTAGAACGCGGGAGATGACCACCCAAGCTGCGCCTGATTGGCCGCCGGCAGCTGGCAGGCTCAGGCCGATGTCGAATACGTCGACGTGGTGGCGGAACGAGAGGGTCGGCGGTTGTACGCCGAAGCGAAGGGCAAGACCGCCCAGCCTGGCCTGGACGTGCACACCGCCGCCGGCCAGCTTCTGTCCCGGATGTCCGTGCAGGACGACCCGGCCGCCCGCTACGCGCTTGTGGTACGTGACGAGCCGCGTTCGGTGCGGGCCAGCGCGTGCCCGCGCGCATGCTGGAGCTGCTGCGGGTCACGCTGTACGCCGTCGCCGACGACGGCACTGTGCGGGAACTGGGCGGCCGCGCGTAGCCGGGCACGGCCGTCAGCGGCTAGCCGGGCAAGTGGCACCTGCCGCCCGCCGTGCTTCCTGGTGTTGGATTCGGGCATGACACAGCCGTGGCGCGAACGCGAAGGCAAGATGCTCGGTGTCCTCGCCGAGCGGTTTTCAGATCCCAAAACCCAGCGGGTCTACGTCGGTGAGCTGGCGAAAGAGACGGGGATGTCTGAAGAGGAGGTGAGGCACCAGTTCAACCGGCTCGCTCAGAGCGAGTTCATCGACGTCGAGCGGGGTTTCGTGGGGATCACCGCCGTAAAGGCGGTGCTGTCGAAGGGCTGGCAGGTCACCACCGGCGAGCCGAACGAGCTGGGCGCTTCCGTGGACGTCATTGTGGGGCGCCTGGAAGCCGAGATGGAGCGGGAGACGGATCCGAAGCGGAGAGGTGCGTGGGCGGCGCTGGCCACGGCCGTGCGCAACTTCTCGCTGGAGTTCGGTCCGAAGCTTTCGGCTGAGCTGTTGGCGAAGGCCCTCAAGTTGGAGTGATGTCAGATTGCCTGGCGACTCCGCGATGCGGGCGAGTCGATCGTCGCGATCTGCGAAACGCTCAAAGTCTCGCGGGTGACTCTGTACCGGTATCTCGGGGAGGCACCGGCATGATGTGTGCCTGTGACCGAGCGCCCTTCCCGAGAGGCAACGCCCGCCCCTGAGCCTCCAGATGAGCCGCCCGTACAAGCTCTCGCCGACGTCGGAACCGATGCGACCGCGAACCGTCTATCGGCGTGGGAACGTATCGGAATCCCCATCGCCGTAGCGGTCCTGGCCCTACTGGGTTCCTTCACGGCAACGACGCTCGCTAACAACACGGCGACAGAGAACCAGCGTGCTCTGTTCGCCGAGGAACGGGCCAGCGCGGAACGCGAGAAGCGCGCAGACGTCTACTTCGCGTTCCTGTCGGCGGTCGAGCAGTACGTACGCCGCGCCTCGATTCTGAACACCTGCCTGGCTTCCTCGACACTACCGGTCACACTGCTGCCCGAAGGGCGTTTGAGTGGCTGCACAAGCCAGATGAACGACATATCGGAAGCAGCGACAGCGGTCACCAAGACCCTCAACGAGGTCTACGTTTACGGAAGCAATGCCGCCAACGAGCACGCGAGTGCGATTGCTGACGCGCTGCTCGTTGGAGAAGCCAATCTGAACGCTGGTGACGCGGAACCGCCCGACCGGCAGGGTAAGCCTGCCCGGATCATCTCATTCCCGTTCCACAAAGACCAGTACCTGCGCCATGTTGCGGAGTTTCGCCGAGTGGTGTGCCGCGAAGTTCCTGCCAACCCACGGTCCGGGTGTTGAGCCGCGCTGCCCTCTACGTGCGGTATCCACGATCCACGCGCGCCCGCTGGTGAAGCTCGGTAGGGGTCGTGAAGCGACGGCCGCGGCCAGGATGGGTCTACTCATCCACGCTGGTGATTACCTTTACCCATTCCTCGCCGTCGGCCTGGGCGATCACCGTGAGGGAGATCTGGTCCACGTCGCTGGTCAGACGGCACTGGATAGGCCAGTGCTTCCCGATCGGCAAGCCTGGGTGGGTTCTGCGGTCGACATGGCCGTCGGTGCCCCATACTCCCCATCCGTCATCGGATGTGATCCGGTCCACCTCGGGTGTCATGCTGCGAATCTCAAGGCTGAGCAGGTCTGGACCCTTGATCGGCGTAAGTACCAGATGTTGCCACCCGGTCGGCTCTCCCATGGTGCGCTCCCATACCAGCGTGTAGTCCGGTGCCCTGGCGGCCTTGTCCTTGGCACGTTCTAGCTCTGCTTGCTGGCGAGATAGATCGTTCGCCGTGTGCGCTGCCTGCGCTGACTCCTCGGCATAGGTAGCCTGCCGTTCGGCTGCCCGACGCGACTTCCTGGCCTCACTGGCTTGCCAGATCGTCACCAGCATGGCGAGCAATGCCACGATCGCCGCGCCGAGTGCGACCCAGTCACCGGGTTGCATCAGGCGTCCCCCCGTTCTGTGTCGTGTCTGTGTCTTGGGTCCGCCTGCGGCGCAGGTGTCGACCCAACCAGGCCCGTGTCCGCTGGTGCCACGGCGCAGGCACTTCGAGCGGAGCCCGCAGTAGTGGGGCCGCTGCCAACTCAAGACGGTTGAGTGCGCCCGCCAGCTTGTAGTTGTGGCGAAGCCCTTCCAGTACGCCGTCGCCGCCTTCCTTGCTGAGTGCTGGTCCTACGGCCTTGTCGGGAAACTGGAGATCGAGCACGCGAACATCCGCGATAGCTACCGCGATCGCGGAGTCGCCGACGAGCAGGCTGGCTTGCACAAGCGCGCGGTTCATCTCGGTGTTGATCCGACGCAGCTCCCGTCCGGTGTCGGTCTCGATGTACTCGTTCATGTCGGCGGTACTGAACTTGGAGAATGCGGGGAGCAGCACCTCGTACCGGCCGACCTTGTCCCGGCCCGCGATGAGGAGTTCCGAGACCACCTGGCGCTGTTCGTCGCGGCGCGCTTCGACTCGTCCTCGGTGTGCCTCGCGCGCGACGTGGCGCTGGGTGAGCCAGACACCTCCGAGACCGGCGATCAACGTGAAAATGCCGGTAACGATGGCCGTGCCCACGGTGCCCCCTTGTTTCGCCGAGTTCTCCCGACTCATCTTCTCGGAGAGAGACGGCGTTACCGTCCGCCGGTGATCATGTCCCACAGTCACCGAAGTCGCGATCCCGTACGGCCAGCACGCCGACACGTGCCCGGTGTGGCTGGTGCGAGCCTGGCGGTCGCCCTCGTCGAACGTGGCATCACCACGGGGCGGCTGCTGCGGTCGGTGAACCGGCACGGTCGGCCGGGCGAGCGCATGAGCGCCGACGCGGTGGCCGATGTGGTGCGCGAGCGGGCACGGGCCGCCGGTCTGCCGGACGCCGAGCACTACTCGGCGCACTCGCTGCGGGCCGGGGACGCCACGAGCGCCTACAAGGCGGGCGCGCCGGTCTCGGTGATCGCCGCGCATGGCCGGTGGGCCGAGGGCTCGCCCGTGGTGCTCGGTTATGTGCGCGCCACAGACCGGTGGCGGGACAACCCGATGAGGGGCGTGGGTCTATGAGGTCGGAGTGGGTTGTCTCCTCGGGGGCTTTCGGGCGCGGCGTCCTGGTCGGCGATGGCAGTCCGCAACATCACGCCGCGGGAGGGCATGGATATGGACAACGCCAAGGCTTCGCCGTCCGACGACAAGACCGTGTGCGGTGTGTGCGGCGGAGGCGTCAAGACACAGAAGGAACACCCGGGAAAGGGCCTGGACTGGTACTGCTCACGGTGTGTCCAGATAGCCCGGGACCGGTAGTACAAGCAGAAGGCACACCAGCGGAAGCTCGCCAACATGTCACCGGAGCAGCAAGCGGCCTACGACCGGCGGGAGTCGACGCTGAACGCGCAACCGAGCGCCAGCGTGAGGGTTTGGACAAGCTGCGCGAGTTGCACCGGAAAGGCCGGTTGTAAGCGCGTCGTCGCCTATCCCGCTCAGTCGAGCAGCTGCTCGTGGGCCGCTGGGCAGTCGCAGTCTCCCGCGTGGCCCTCTGGCTCACGGCAGAAGTACCAGTAAAACTCGGGATCAGCTCCACCACCCTTCGGGTGGAAGCGCTTGTTGCACAGTCCATCTTCCATGACAGCTCCTCCGTTTCGTACCACGTCCTGACTGTACTGATGCGGTGCGCACTGACACGAACGGCAAGCCGCTCTAGCAGCGCCGCGTGTTGGCGCGTCTTATAAGAAGACGCCCGCACGCGGTGGCCGGGGCAAGTCCACCGCGTAGGTCCGCGCCCACTCACGTTCCGCGCCGCCGATCTCCTGGCACCTCAGCTCGGCTTCGAGCGTGGCAGTCACATCGTTGTCCGGTACCGATATCTCGAACTCAAACGACTTGCCCTGAACCATCTGGTGCGGCCCGATGTGGGCAGCTTTGACCCCGCCAGACTCCTCGTTCTCGTGGATGATGGTGAGAGCGGGGGCACTGGTCGATGTCAACATGACCTCCACCTTCGGCGGCCCGCTGACCATCGTGACAGTGACCTTGTGAACCCCCTTGCTGCGTCGCCCCGCCGACAACGTGAACTCGGGTCCGGCCGCCTCGTCGCGGGCTGCACGCTCATCGTCAATGGCCTCCCGGGCGAGTGCGTTCGCCTCAGCAGCCTCGCGTGCCTGCGTCCTTGCCGACTCTGCTGCGTCTCGCGCGATCGCGGTTTGCTCCCGTGCGGCTTCGTAAGATCCTGCGGCGAGGATCGCCTGCTCGTTGGCGATCTTGCGCGACTTTCCCGCCTCGCCCGCTTGCCAAAACGCTGCAGCCATGGAGCCGACCGCGATCAGTGCGGCAGCCACTGCGATCCAGTCCCCAGCATCCATTCGCGTGCCCTTTGCCTCGCCGAGTTCTCCCAACTCATCTTCCCGGCGAGGGGTGGCGTTACCACCTGCCAGTGATCACTTCCCACACCACTGGCAGCGCCGATTACGATCGGGATTCGCATCGGTTCGCTTGGTTCTGCTACGGTGCGCTTCAGTTTCGGAACTGGTCCGGACCTCATGGAATGAGAGGTGAACCGATGCGGTACACCCTGGAATTCGACGCCGACAATCCGGAGGAGGTGAGCCGGGTCCTGGCCACGGTGACCCAGCTCGCCGAAGACCTGGAGCAAACCGCTGTCACCGGCGCCGACAGCGAGGTCGCGACCGACCTGCCTCCGACCCTGCTCAACCACATCCGGTTCCGGGTCACGACTGCCCGGCAGCAGACCGTGCGGGAAATCTGTTCGACAGAGCTGGCCGATCGGGGGGCCATCTTCAAGCCTGCGCCGAACAGTGGGGCTACCAGCCTGTTCCTGCCGGACGTGCCGGACGCCTCCTACGCCCGAGTGCACCCCAGCCGGGGTGTGCTGCGGCTGTCCCAGGACTACGCCACGCACAAGCTCAGCCGAGCCATGACTAGCGAGCGCACCGCCTATGGCGTGGCCGTGGACACCACCATGCCCGAGGGCGTCGCCGAGTTCCACCGACTTTCCGCCATCGCGGCGGAGATGACCCGCAAGGAGTTCGGTCGCTGACCGGCTGGCAGAGTAAAGCCCATCTGCCATCCCTCGCGGCAGCTCAGGAGCGCTGTTCCAGAGGGATTTCGGCGAGATCGTCGGCCAAGTGGTTCAGGGTCTCGCTGTCGATCTCCTCATGAGTCAACACCTTGCCCAGTGCATCGGCGTAAGCCCGCGCGTCTGCACGGTCGATAAGCACTGGCCTGCTGACGTTATCCACGTTGCCTAGATCGGCTACCAACGTGTGCGTGTCCATCAAGTTGCCGAACTGATCGTGGGTTTCGACGGTGACATGGTGGTCGTCTGCAATCCCGGCGGCGCGTGCGTGATCCACGAAACGGTAGAGGTCGCCGAAGGTCAGCTTGTCGAGTTCGAGGCGATGGATCAGACCCATGCTGCAAGTCCCCTAGCGCGGAGGTTGGGTAGACAAGCCTACTAGTTAAAGGGCTCGTCCGCGTCTCTGGCGGGGTGGCAGCGCAATACCATTTCCTGTCGCCCCGCCAGCGCGCTCGTGAGCGAGAACGAGAGGCAGAGACTCTGATGGCAGACACCATTGTCGAGCATGGCTTCGTGTCGATACCGGTATATGGACTCTTGTCTCTGTGTGACCAGGAAAACGCTCCGGCTGAGGACCCTGGGTCTGCGATCTCCCAGGCCATGAAGCACGTAGCAGCGACAACCGGGTACGAGGTCTTCATCTCGTGCGCGCAAGATCTGCTCCCCGTCTATGCCGGGGTTCGTCTGTGGGACGAGGAACCTTCGGACGAGAACTTGACTGCGGACGGTTCGTCGCTCACGGTGGGACTGTCGCTGCACTGTCCCAGCGCAGAACTCACCTTGGGATCGCCGACAGGCGAGAACATGACCATCGACCTCCCGAGCGGGCCGGGGCAGTATGCCGCTGTGGTGAGCTACCGGGATCGTGAGGAAGCAGCGAGGAACCGGGCCACCGTGATAGGCAATCTCGGAAGCGGCCACGACCCCGCCACTCAGGAGCCGGCCGAGTATTACGTGGTGAGCCTGTGGCGCACGGAGGCGGCGGCGCAGGAGGTTGCTGATTAGCCGCCGGGTAACTCAACTGCAGGGCTGTTTGCCGCGATCGCCGTGGTGGTGGCGTGACTAATCAGCCGACGTCGCCGTCACCGCCGTGCCCGGTACCGCCCATGTCGTTGCGGCTGAGCGGTACACCGTCCTCGACGGGCCACCGCATTACCTGTGCGTGCAGTACGGCTGCCGAGCGGCGCGGCCTCATTGAGCCCGGCGACTTCGTCTTTGAGTGTGTTTTACGTGGGGGTCGCGAGCTTTTGTAGCAGGTCAGGGGTGCTGCGAGTCCGAGGAAGATGGGGAAGTGGTTGCTTCTCGTTCGTATCGGACGGTTAGCAGGTACGTGACGCGCTCTTAGAGAAAGCCACTGTGCCACGCGCTCAGCGCTCGGGTCTCTCGCACGGCACCGTAGTTGAGGTCGGGTGCTGGTCTGGCTACTGCCCTGTGCTGCGGGCGACCTCACGACGCTGACCGGGTTGCCGCTGCGCTCCGGCTCGTCGAGTAGTTTCCGCGCTCGCTCGGCGACTCCGTGCGTGGCTACTGCTCCGTGGCATCTACCAGGAGCGCCTAGCAGGCTAGGGCAGTGGAGTCCGGCTGGCGCGGGGAGCGGCTGAAGTGTGAACGGCCGCGCTGATCATGCTTGACCGCTCAACGATCTGTAACTACCGATGCCCTGAAACTCACCCTTTTGGCGGCTTGTGGCACGGATGTGTGCACTGTGTCAGGTAAGATCAACAGATGGTAAAGCCCCCGCGCCGTAGTAGCGGCCGGGGGCGTGGTCCACAACTAAAGAACCTGGAGTTGTTGACGTGTCTCAACCTATCACCGAACTCGACCTCTTAGAACCCCGGGCTGTGCGTACACGGCATCTCGAACGGGTCAACGTCCTCGACAAGGTCAAGGCAGTCGTTCTGCTGCCGGACGAGCGGCACGCCACGACCGAGATGGTTGCCACCTACTACGAGGTGCCCGTTAAGACGATCACGTCGGTAGTCCAGCGCAACCGGGATGAGCTTGTGTCGAACGGACTCGTCACGCTCCGGGGCTCTGAACTGCGGGAATTCAAGGATAGATTCAGGACGAATCTATCCTCGGAGATCCTCCAGACGGCTCGTCTGACATTGTTCCCCCGGCGGGCGATCCTCAACGTCGGCCAGCTGCTCACCGACTCGCTCGTGGCCAAGGCTGTGCGCTCCTACCTGCTTGAGGTTGAGGAGATCGCGCCGCCTGACCTGAAGAAGACCGCCTATCAGCGGCTCTTGGAGAAGGTCGAGTACCGGGGGTTCCGGGACCTGGTCGCGGAGAACGCCACCGACTACGCCCCAAGCGACCCGACAACCCGGCTGGTGTTCGCGCAAGCGCAGAACCTGCTGTATCAGCGCATCGTCGGGATGACAGCGGCCAGGCTGATCGGAAGTGGCCGCGAGATCCAAACCTGGAGTGGCAAGAAGGGCCCAACCAAGGCTGACCGCGAGGTCGCCAAGAACTACCTGACCGATGTCGAGTTGGGGCGGCTCAACAAGTTCGTGACGCTGCTGATGGCCCGGGCTGCGGTGATGTTCGACGACGGCCATGAGTTGACGATGGCGGATTGGTTGGACCTCATCCGCGCTGAGATGGCACCCCGTCCCCTGGCGGTCACAGCCTGATCAAGATTGCACGATCCCCACGCCGATCCCTACGGCGGTGTGGGGATCGTTTTGCGTCTGGGCCCGGTCGACGAAGCGAGGGAAGGGCGTCGGGCCTCGTCGACCAGAGTGGGGTCCGGCCGGCACGGGGAGCAGCGAGTCGGGGTCGAGTGCTCAACCCGCACCGACCGGAGGTCTACAGGTAGCGCAGCAGCCCGGCAAGTACTTCTTCCAGCAGTGGCAGGGTCGGCGTAGTGCTGGTCGCTAGCGCGGTCGCAGCGTCAGCGATCACCTCGTCGTGGTCGACGGTGGGCCATGCGATGTCGACCACGGCAGGCAGTCGCACCGTGGGTGGGTCATCGGCGAGTGCCCACATCTGTGTCGTGGGCGCGTCGAGACTGGGCGCATCCAGCAGTGCGACAGGTGCGTCATACATCGGTGGCCTCGATGACGGGGTGTGCGTTGATCTCGTCGGCGCGGGCGATCATGTCGTCGGCGAG
>JACYYJ010131876.1_pt1 | contig 40169 bp, 61 predicted proteins | sample 8236861 | NCBI WGS metagenome assembly JACYYJ01 (sample SAMN14103086, study PRJNA606662) | landfill metagenome | isolation source: landfill solid waste | place: India:New Delhi, Okhla landfill site | collected 2017-11-05
AGTCTTTTTTCGCACCGTCAAAATTGGGATTTGAAAATGAGAGGACGGAAGCCCACGGCGCCGGCCCTCAAAGTCATTGCCGGAACGGCCCGGCCGGACCGCGAGGTGCACGACGCGCCCGAGTTCGACCTGGTCGATGAGTTCCCGCCCGCGCCCCAGCACCTGAACACCGACGGCGCCCAGATGTGGAACGACCTGGGCCCGCAGTTGGTCGCGGCCAAGGTGCTTCAGGTGGTCGATCTCTATGCGCTGCAGCAGCTCTGCTACGCCTGGCAACGGGCGGTGGCAAAGCAGAAGGCGGGCATGGACATCACGGCCGCGGAAGACACCGCGCTCAAGGCGCTGCTGAGCGAGTTCGGCATGACGCCAGCGAGCAGGAGGAAGGTGGCCCAGGGTGGCGACAACAAGAAGCCCGGCAACAAGTTCGGCGCGCTCCAAACCCCGCGCCAAGTCGTCCGGCAAACGTAAGCCAGCAAAGGCGGCGCGGAAGGCGCCGGTGAAAAAGGTCGCAGGGAAGAGGGCGGAGGCGAAGCGGATCCCGGCCAAGAAGGCCGCGCGCCAGAAGGCACCGCCGGCGGCGGGGGACTACGTCGCGGTGGCGGTCGCCTACGCGCGCGAAGCTGTAGCGGATAAGGGAGGGAAGAAGTTCGGCCGGCTGCTCCGGAAGTGCGCGGCCCGGTTCCTGGAGGACCTGAAGCGAGCGAAGGCCAAGCGGCCGCCGTTCGTGTTCTCGCCCGACCATGCGAACCACGCCTGCGCCTTCATCGAGCTGCTGCCGCACGTCGAGGGCAAGTGGGAGACGCCGGAGATCCGGCTGCATCCGTCCCATGTGTTCTTCGTGGTGCAGCTGTTCGGCTTCCGGAAGCATGACGGCACCCGGCGGTTCAGCTCGGCGCTGTTCGCGGTGGCGCGCAAGAACGCGAAGTCGACACTGGCCGCGGCGATCCTGCTGTACTGCCAGTGCTGCGAGCCGGAGGAAGGCGCCCAGGTCATCTCGGCGGCCACGACGTTTCCGCAGGCCTCGATCATTTTCGGGGTGGCGAAGCGGATGGTCGAGAAGACCCCGGACCTGCGGGAGGCTTTCGGGCTGGAGACGTTCGCGAAGTCGATCGCCCGGATGGAGACCGGCGCCAGCTTCAAGCCGATCCACGCGAAGGCCTCGACGCAGGACGGCCTGAACCCGTCCCACGTCGGGCTCGACGAGATCCACGCGCACAAGACACCGGACCTGCTGAACGTGCTGACGTCGGCGGCCGGCGCCCGCGCGAACCCGCTGTGGCTCTACACCACCACCGAGGGCTACACGAACCCGGGCCCATGGGGCGAGCTGCGGCAGTTCGCCAAGCAGCTGCTCGACGGGGTGTTCGGGCACGAGGCGGACCACTTCCTCGTGGTCTTCTTCGCCATGGATGAGGAGGACCGGGAGACCCGGCAGAAGGGCGACGACACCTTCGACGAGTCGAAGTGGATCAAGGCGAACCCGCTGATCGACGTCAACCCGCACCTGCTCGCCGCCATCCGCAAGGAGGCGATCGAGGCGAAGCGGATGCCGTCGAAGCAGGCGGAGTTCGAGATCAAGCGCGCCAACCGGCCCGCCGCCGCGGCCGGCAGTTGGGTGCTGCTGTCGAAGTGGAAGAAGTGCGACGGTCCGGTGGACCTCGAGGCGCTGCGGGACGTTCCGTGCTGGGGCGGCCTGGACCTCGCCAGCACGCGCGACCTGGCGTCGCTGCGGCTGGTATGGAAGCTCGACGGGAAGCTGCTGACCTGGGGTCGACGGTGGGTGCCGGCGGCCGCGGTGGCGCAGCGGACCGAGCGCGGCACGGTGCCATACGCGGGCTGGGTAGCGTCGGGCCTGATCGAGCAGACGGAGGGCGAGGTCACCGACTACGCGGTGATCGAGCAGGCCATCCTCGACGTGCGCGAGCAGTTCAACCTGCAGTCGCTGGCGTTCGACCGCTGGAACGCCACCGAGATGGTCTCCAGGCTGATCGAAGCCGAGGTTCCGATGGTGGAGTTCGTGCAGGGCACGAAGTCCTACCACCCGGCCATGCAGGAGCTCGAGCGCGCCTACATCGGCGGGAAGCTGGCGCACGGGGGCGACCCGGTGCTGACGTGGTGCGCGGCCAACCTTGTCGCACGCCGAGACGTGAACATGAGCATGGCCCCGGACAAGAAGAAGTCCGCGGACAAGATCGACGACATGACGGCGCTGCTGATGGCGGTGGGCGTGAGCCTGACCGCGGAACAGGAGGCCGACCTCGGTGATTTCCTACGGAGTCCCGTAACCGGATGAAGATCAAGACTCGCAAGCCCGGCCCCGTCCGGGCCGCGATCCTGAGCTGGTTCGGGATCGAGGGCGTGGACTACGTCACGAGCGCGGCCGGCGTCACCTCGGATACCGGCTCTGCGGTGACCAACTCGCAGATGCTGTCGCTGTCGGCGACGTGGGCGTGCACCAGGCTGATCTCCGAGACGATCGCGACGCTGCCGCTCAACGTGTACGAGCGCACCAGCGCCGGGAAGCGGGTGGCGACGCAGCACCCGCTGCAGATGATCGTGCACGACCAGCCGAACCCGGACACGACCGCGTCGGTCCACTGGGAGTCCACGGTCGCGGCGATGCTCCTGCGCGGGAACGGCCGCGCCGAGAAGCTGATGGTCGGCGGCCGGCTGGTCGGTCTGCAGTTCCTGCATCCCGACCGCCTTGTCGGTTCGCGCATGGCGGATGGCTCGCTGGTGTGGCGCTACACGGAAGAGAACGGCCGCCAGCGCATCATCCCGAACAACCGGATCTGGAACGTCCCCGGCTTCAGTCTGGACGGAAAGTGCGGCGTCTCGGTGATCCAGTACGGCGTGAACGTCTTCGGCGCCGCGCTCGCCGCCGAGCGGGCTGCCAACAAGACGTTCGCCAACGGCATGCAGCCGACCACGGTCTGGAAGTTTCCACAGGCTCTCCGCAAGGAACAGCGCGAAGACGCCCGCGAGGCGATCGGGATCATCTCCGGCGCCGTCAACGCGGGCAAGCCGGCGATCCTGGAACACGGCATGGACGTGGCCACCATCGGGATCAACCCCGATGACGCCCAGCTCCTGCAGTCGCGGGCCTTCTCGGTGGAAGAGATCTGCCGCTGGTTCCGCGTGCCGCCCTTCATGGTCGGTCATGCCGAGAAGTCGACGAGCTGGGGCACCGGCATCGAGCAGCAGATGATCGGGTTCCTGACGTTCACGCTCGGGCCCTGGCTGAAGCGGATCGAGCAGGCGATCCAGAAGGACCTGCTGACTCCATCCGAGCGGACCCGGTACTTCGTCAAGTTCAACGTCGAAGCGCTGCTGCGCGCCGACAGCGCGGCACGGGCGGCGTTCTACTCGGCGATGGTGAACAACGGCATCTACACCCGCGACGAGTGCCGCGAGAAGGAAGACATGCAGCCGATGGGCGGCAATGCCGCCGTCCTCACCGTGCAGACGGCGCTGGCGCCGCTGGACACCATCGGCCAGGCGAACGACAGCGATGCAGCTCGCGCGGCGATGCGCGCGTTCCTCGGGGTGCATGACGCCCCAACTCCTGACGCCACGACGAAGGATTGACCCATGAGCAAGCGAGCCCTCCCGGGCGTCCCGATGGGGCGGCCGCAGATCGACGTGCGCAGCCACATCACGCCGCGCGCCCTGGAGCGATGGGACCCGGGCATCCGCGCCGCGGCGGACGATGCGGATCGGACGATCAGCATGTTCGACGTCATCGGCCAGGACTTCTGGACCGGCGACGGCGTGACCGCGAAGCGGGTCGCCGCGGCACTGCGCCACATGGGCGCCGGCCCCGTGACGGTGAACGTGAACAGCCCGGGCGGCGACATGTTCGAAGGCCTGGCCATCTACAACCTGCTGCGCGAGCACGACGGCGAGGTCACCGTGAAGGTGATGGGCCTGGCGGCGTCGGCGGCCTCGATCATCGCCATGGCCGGCGACCAGGTGCAGATCGCTCGCGCCGGCTTCCTGATGATCCACAACGCCTGGGTTCTGGCGGTCGGCAACCGGCACGACCTGCGCGACGTGGCCGACACGCTCGAGCCGTTCGATCGCGCCATGGCCGACATCTACGCCGCGCGCACCGGCGACGACCAGAAGGCGATGGCCAAGCTCATGGATTCGGAGACGTGGATCGGCGGCAGCGACGCCGTCGAGCGCGGCTTCGCCGATGGCCTGCTCCCCTCCGACGAAGTCGGGAAGGGCGACGGAAAGAAGGCCGCCGCGGTGCGCCGACTGGAGGCCGCGATACGCGCCTCCGGCCTGCCGAAGTCCGAGGCCGTGCGCCTGATCAGCGAGTTCAAGTCCGGCCTGTCGGCCGGCGGCGGTGAGGGTGATCCCACCGATGACGGCGAGGGAGATCCCGCCAGCACCGAAGCGGCCGTCCTGGCCGCGCTCCGCGGTTTCTCAATCCAGTCCTGAGGAGGACACCATGAAGAAGTTCCACGTCTGGCTGGCGCTGTGCGCGCTGGCCGCCCTGACCGTGTTCGCGGTCGACGCCGTCGCCGGGACGCAGGTCGTGCAGTTCCTCGTCGACCATCCCGAAGGCCTGCTCATGGCCAACGCGCCGGCCGTCCTGCCGGAGGCCATCAAGGCCGAGCTCTACCGGATCAACGGCAACCTCAAGGAGCACGCCGAACGCATCTTCGCGGATGCGAAGAAGGTCTCCGACTCGGCCAAGGAGAAGGTCGACGGACTGCTCATCCAGCAGGGCGAACTGCAGGCCCGCCTGCAGGCTGCCGAACAGGTCGTGGCCAAGCTGGAGCAGGGCGCGGGTGCGCCCGAGCGCCCGAAGTCCCTGGGCGAGATCGTCACCGACTCCGACCAGGTCACCGGCTTCAACACCGGCATGCAGGGCCAGGTCACGGTCAAGCTCGGTTCCATCCACGCGGCGATCGACAGCGGCAGTTCGTCCGCCGGCGACCTGATCGTTCCGCAGCGCGTGCCGGGCGTGGTGGCGGCCCCGAACCAGCGCCTGTTCCTGCGCGACCTGCTGACCTGGGGCCGCACCAGCTCGAACAGCCTGGAGTACGTCAAGGAGACCGGGTTCACGAACTCGGCCGACGTGGTGTCGGAGAACCCGGGCAGCAACAAGCCCGAGTCGAACATCACCTTCGACCTCGATTCGGCGCCGGTGGCCACGATCGCCCACTGGATCCGGGCCTCGAAGCAGGTCCTGGCCGACGTGCCGATGCTGCAGTCCTACATCAACGGCCGCCTGCTGTACGGCCTGAAGCTGAAGGAAGAGCTGCAGCTGCTCAAGGGCAGCGGCGTGGGCTTGAACATCGAGGGCATCTACACGCAGGCGACGGCGTACTCGAACCCGGGCGTCACCGTCCAGCGCGAGACCGCGATCGACCGCCTGCGCCTGGCCCTGCTGCAGGTGGCCCTGGCCGAGTACGACGCCGACGGCATCGTGCTCTCGCCGATCGACTGGGCGGCCATCGAGCTGACCAAGACCGACGACCAGGCCTACCTGTTCGCCAACCCGCGCGGCATGGCGGTCCCCGGCATGTGGGGCCGGCCGGTCGTGGCCACGCAGTCCATGGACGCCGGCGACTTCCTGGTCGGCGCGTTCGCGATGGGCGCGCAGGGCTGGGACCGCGAGGACGCGAACGTCACGGTCAGCAACCAGGACCGCGACAACTTCGTGAAGAACATGGTGACGATCCTCTGCGAAGAGCGCATCGGCCTCACCGTGTTCCGTCCGGAGGCGTTCGTGAAGGGCGACTTCGACGGTCTGCCGACCTCGGTGTAACCCGCGAGGGGGCCGCCTCCGGGCGGCCCCTTCCTTTTGCCGGGAGAGACGCATGGCACTCGTTGAAGCCCTGACGGGGTTCGACCACTACGGGCCGCGCCGGCGAGGCGACCGGTTCACCGTAGGCGAGCCGATGGCGCGCAAGCTGCGCGACGGCGGGCTCGTGCAAATCGTGGAAGGCGCCGGGAAGCACCCTCCGACGGCCACTGGCAATCCGTCGTCTGCATCGCCAGTGGCCCATCACTCAGCAAGGAAGACTGCGAGCAAGTCCGCCAGTGGCGAGAAGCCGCGGCGGAAGCGGACGAAGCAAGAGGCGTCGTAGTCGCGAACACGACGTTCCGGCTCTGCCCCTGGGCGGATGCCTTGTACGCGATGGACCGGGCCTGGTGGGACGTCCATCTGGCAGAGGTCAAGGCGACGTTCCGAGGCGAGCTGCTGTCGCGGCGGAACGCGCTCGGCATCCGTGACGCGCGGTTGCCGATCGGGACCAGCAACAGCGGCGCCGGCGCGATCGCCTTGGCGGCCGCGCGTGGCGCGCGCCGGATCGTCCTGCTCGGCTACGACTGCCAGCACACCGGCGGCAAGACGCACTGGCATGGAGACCACCCGAAGGGGTGCGCTGGCAACGCTGCCCCGAAGACGATCAGGAAGTGGCCCGCACAGTTCCGGGATGTCCAGGGTCGGTTGGCAGGGGTGGAGATCATCAACTGCTCGCGGGAGACGGCCCTGACCGTCTTCCCTAGGGCACAGCTCGAGGAGGCGCTTTCATGGCGAGCGAGATCGACCTGAACGCTGTGAAGAAGCGCCTGAAGGTCATCCACAACGCCGATGACGACGACATCCGGCGGGCGATTGAGGCGGCCGAAGGTGAGATCATCCGGTACACCGGCCGCACCGAGCTGCCGACCTTGCCGCTGGATTACCCGCCGGAGTTCGACTCGAGCAGCAGCGAGATCCCGGAGGACGTGCCGAGCAGCGAGGATCCGGTGGCGCCGGAAGTGTTCGACGCGGTCTGCCTGCTCGTTCGCGCCAGCTACGAGGCCGTGGACGCCGGAGAGATCGAGCTGTTGCGCAAGGCCGCGCTGGTGAAGGTCGATCCGTTCCGCACAGGGCTGGGCGCATGAAGGCCCTGAGTCCCCGGCTGCGCCATCGCATCACCTTCCAGGAGCAGGTCGAGACCCGCGACTCCGAGGGAGCGGTCACGATCGACTGGCAGAACGTCTGGCTGGATTCGGAGACCGAGCTCGCCGACGTTCCGGCCGAGGTGCTGACTGGCGCCGGCCGCGAGTTCAACGCCAGCGGAAAGGCCCAGGCCGAGGTCTCTGCGCGGATCACCGTGCGCTGGTTCCCGGGCCTGAAGCCTTCCTGGCGGATCCTGTGGGACGGGCGCGTGTTCAACATCGGCGGCGATCCGGAAACGGACGCGACGGGGCGCCGGGAGTGGCGGATCAAGGCCACGAGCGGAGTCACGGACGGCCAATGATCACTGGCATCACCAGGGTCAGGAACGAAGCCCTGATCATCGAGGACACGCTCCGGCACTTCCTCGCGTTCTGCGACAAGGTCCTGGTCTACGACGACGCCTCGACGGATGCGACGCCGGAGATCGCCGCCAGCTTCGACCGGGTGGAGCTCATCCGGGGGCGGGAGTGGCTGGCCGACCGTCCGGCCGAAGAGACGCGCCATCGGGCGTTGCTGCTGGCGCGCGTGGCATCGGAGTGGGTCCTGTGCTTCGACGCCGACGAGCGCCTGGAAGGTCCGCTCCCGGCGCTCGATGCCGATGGATACCGCTTCCAGCTGTTCGACGGGTACATGACACCGGACCTCCGGGAGCCGTACACGGGCGGCCCCTTGGCCGAGCTGCCTCGCATGTGGGGGCCTGAGCGGCGGGACATCCTGATGCTGTTCCGGCGTTCGAAGTCGTACTACGCCGGCCGGGACCGGCGTGAGCCGATCACGCGGGGGCGGATCGAGCTCGCGCCGACCCGGGTCCGGCACTACGGCAAATGCCTGTCCGAGGCGCACTGGGAGGAGACCTGCGACTACTACGGGCAGCACTTCCCGGAGCCGTACCGGAGCAAGTGGCGCGGTCGCAAAGGGAAGGCGATCCACACGCTGTCCGACTTCGGCCGCCCGCTGTGTCGCTGGAGCGAGCTGTGAGGGTCCTGCTCGCAGCGAAGCATCCGCCCGCCGGCGCGCTGCCGATCGGCGGAGTGCAGTCCTGGTGCGCCACCGTCGGCCGGACACTGAAGTGGATGGGGCACCAGGTCACGCACTGGGGTCCGGAGTGGCCGCTGCCGGCCGGCCGCTTCGACGTCGGGATCGTGGCGAACGTTCCATTCACCCGGGCGGCCGTGGATCTCTGTGACCGCGTGCTGGTGGTCTCGCACGGGATCATCGAAGCCGAACGGCCGGAAGGTGACCTGATCGCGTTCACGTCGGAAGGCGTGCGCGCGCACTGGGGCATGGAGGGGCCGGTCATTCGCCAGCCGATCGACCTCGACTTCTGGTCGCCGGGAGAAGGCAGGCGGCGCTACCTGACCAGGTTCAGTTACCGCGGTGGCCTGCGCTACCTGCCGCGCGTGGCGCATCGCCTGGGGTTGGAGTTCCAACATGTGGCGCAGCTCGACCCGTTCGACGCCCGCGCGATCCTCCGGGACTCCGCGTGCGTGCTGGCCACGGGCAGGGCGGCGCTCGAGGCGATGGCCTGCGGGGTGCCCGTGGTCATCTGCGACCACCGCCGCACGTACCAAGGTCCGCTGATGGATCCGGACACGCTGGGGGCGATGGAGCGGAACTACAGCGGCCGCGGCGGCATCGCGCCGACGCTGGAATCGGTGGAGGGCGCGGTGCGGGCGGCGATGCAGGTGGGCAGTCTTCGGCACCACGTCCAGGCGCATCACGATGCGAGCGCTGTGACCGCGCAACTGCTGGAGCTGGTCGGATGCTGACCCTGCTCACGGCGACTGGCGCCCGGCCGCAAGCCTGGGCGATCTGCGAGCAGCTGATGGCGCGGCAGGACTACGCCGGCCAGGTGCGCTGGCTGGTGGTGGACGACGGCCCGGAGCCGCAGCCTGTGACGTTCCAGCGGGAAGGCTGGGAGGTGAAGGTTATCCGGCCGACTCGGTGCTGGCGCCCCGGCCAGAACACGCAGGCGCGGAACTTGCTGCAAGGCCTGGCCCACTGCTCGGCCAGGGACCGGGTGGTTGTGATCGAGGACGACGATTGGTACGCGCCGGACTGGCTGTCGCACGCGGCGGCGCAGCTGGAACGAGCGGAGCTGGTCGGCGAGTCGCATGCGCGCTACTACAACATCGCGCTTCGGATGGGGCGCCAGCTGAACAACGCGGGCCACGCCAGCCTCTGCAGCACCGCCTTGCGCGGCCGCGCGATCGACGCGCTGCGCAAGGCCTGCCAGTCCGCCCCGCAGTTCATCGACATGCGGCTGTGGCGCCGGTTCCCGGGCGGTCACCTGTTCGGCGGCCACCGCGTCGTCGGCATGAAGGGCCTGCCCGGAAGGGCAGGGATCGGGATAGGGCACAACGCGAAGTTCAGCGGAACAGCGGATCCGGATGGATCTCTGCTGCGCGACTGGATCGGCGAGGACGCGAGGTTGTATCCATGAAGATGGAAATGCAGCTGCGCGGCATCGACGGCGTCATCAAGACCCTCAACAGCCTCCCGGCCGAGGTCGTCTCCAAGCGCGGCGGGGTGGTCAAGCTGTCGCTGGCCAAGGGCGCGCGGTTCCTGCGCGACCGCTACAAGGAGAAGCTGCACGCGGCCATCCAGGGCGGCAAGACCACGCGCAGCACCGGCGAGCTGGAGAAGCGCGTCATCTCCAGCCGCGGCAAGCAGCCGCACGGCACGAAGGGTGAGCGCTACCTGGTCCGGATCAAGAAGCGGGACTACATCAACGCCGACGGAGTGAGGACGAATCCGCTGATGGTGGCGAACCTGCTTGAGTACGGGTCCAGCCACCAGCCGGCCACGCCGTTCGCGCGTCCCACGGCGCTGCAGCACGGCGAGGAGACGATCCGGATCGTGACCAGCGACCTGAAGCAGAGGCTCGACAAGGTCGTGGCCAAGCTGGCCGCGCAGAACAGGGGGCGCTGATGTTCCCGAACGTCTACCAGCTGCTCCAGTCTGCGCCGGCAGTCGTGGCGATCGTGGGGCAGAAGATCGGCCGCCACGGGTCCATGCCGCAGGACGAGACGGCGCCATACATCACCTGGTTCGTGGTCGCCGACCAGCCGCACGACACCCTGTCGGAAGCCCCGCAGTCTGACTTCAACACCGTCCAGATCGACTGCTGGTCTGCCGGCGATGCCGAGGTCGCCACGTTGGCGCGCGCTGTCCGCGCCGCGCTGGACGCGGACGGCCACCACAACCGCGTCGTCGTGGACCAGCGCGAGCAGGACACGAAGCTCTACCACGTCGGCATCGAGGCCGACCTGATCACCCAGCGCTGAAGCGCACCACCGCGTTCCACCCCCGGCCCGTGAGGGCTTTTTTTCTGCCCTAACAAGGAGGGGCAAAGACCATGTCCGTCAAGACCCAAGGCTCCGAACTGTTCATCGCCGACACCCTGTCCTCCAGCGTCGCCGCCGTGCTGAAGATGAAGTGCCCGACCGGCATCACCGGTGTGGGCGCGGGCGCGGCCACCCAGATCAACGACACCTGCCTGGACGACCTCGAGGACGAGAGCTTCATGCCCGGCCTCGGCAGCCCCGGCACCATCACCGTTCCGTTCATCCTGAAGCCGTCCGAAGCATCCCACCAGGCGCTGTTCGACATGAAGGCGGCGAAGGAGTTGTTCGGGATGATGGTCTGCCTGTCCGACGGCGCCACTGCGCCGACGCTCGACAGCGAGGAAGCGCTGGTCGCGCCGGCCGGCCGTACCTCGTTCGCCTTCCAGGCCTACGTCTCGGACGTGGCGATCGACATCGCCACCAACGAGGTCGTGCGCGGAACGCTGACGCTGCAGCGCTCGGGCGCGGTGACCCCGACCTGGAAGTCCTAACGGCTCACCCCGCAATGGGGCGGGCCTGGGGGCGTGTTTAGCCGTGCGCTTCCCGCCGCCCCGCCCATGAAGGAAAACGGCTGATGACCCTCGACGCATCCCTGTTCGTGTCGCCCACGGTGCACGAACGCAAGATCACGCTCGGCGATGGCGCCGAGCACACCATGCACTTCCGCGAGATTCCGTCCGGAGCGTTCCGGCGCTTCCAGCTCGCGGAGACCAGCGAGGACCCGGAGACCCGCGTCACGGCCCCGGCAGTGCTGATCGCAGCCGGCCTGTGCGACCCGCGCGGCGCCGACGCGATCAGCGTCGAGAAGGCGGCGACCCTGAAGCCCGCGGTCTCGAGCGCGCTCATCGCGGCGATCCTCGAGGTGAACGGGTTCGTCGGAAAAAAAGGATCGCCGAGCGCGGAAGCGACTGGTTCCGCCACGTCCTAGCCCTCGCGCTCGGCAAGACGCTGGGCGAAATCGACGCCATGCCGCGGCCGGAGTTCCTGTCGTGGCAGACGTTCTACCAGTTGTTCCCCTTCGATGACCTCCACCGCTACCACCGGCCCGCGGCGCTCATTGCCGGGAGCCTGGGCGGTGGCGACTTGAACGCGCGCCTCAACTGGCTGCAGCCCGATCCGGTGGCCGCCGACTGGGACGAGGCCGACCTCCGAACGATCGCTGCTTTCGGCTTCAAGCCCCCGATGAAGGACTGATCTGATGGCCGCTGGCTCCATCGTCATCGACCTGCTGATGAAGACCGGCAGCTTCGAGACCGACTCGAAGCGTGCCGAGAAGCGCCTGCGGGAGATGGAAAAGACCGCCAAGCAGGTGGGCACCGTCATCGGCACGGCGCTCACCGCGGTCACGGTCGCGCTGACCGTCATGGTCAAGAACGCGATCGACAGCGCGGACGCCATGCGCGACCTGTCGATCCGCGTCGGCGTTTCCACGGAGGTGCTGTCGGCCTATGGCTTCGCGGCCAGCCAGACCGGCACGGACATCGAGACCCTCGCGAAGGGGCTCAAGGTCCTGGCCAAGAACACGGCCGACGGCCTGAACCCAACGAACGAGTACGCGAAGGTCTTCGACGCGCTCGGGATCAAGCTGACCGACAACGCGGGCAAGCTGCGGAAGCTGGGCGACCTGCTGCCGGAGATCGCCGACCGCTTCAAGTCCATGGAGGACGGCACCACGAAGGCGGCCCTCGCGCAGTCGCTGTTCGGGCGTGCCGGTCTGGACCTGACGGAGTTCCTGAACCAGGGAAGCGAGGGGCTGCGCGAGTTCACGGACCGCGCGGCCGAGCTCGGCCTGGTGGTGGACGCCGAGACGGCGACCGCAGCCGATAACTTCAACGACACGCTGGGCGAGCTCAAGGCCGTGTCGCAGGGCTACGCGCTGCACCTGGCCAAGGAACTGCTTCCCGACCTGCAGCGGCTGGCGGACCAGTTCACGAACACCGCGACCGAAGGCAACAAGGTCAAGGAGATGGCCGAGGGAACGGCCCAGTTCCTGCGCGGCCTGGCGACGGTTGCGCACATCGTCTCGTCGGCGTTCGAACTGGTCGGAACCGGCCTGGCCACTATCGCCTCGCAGGGCGTGGCCGTGGCGAAGATGCTCAGCGGCGACATGGCCGAGGGCATCCGGCTCTACAAGGAGGCCTCGGAGGGGTTCAATCGGGAGTTGGACGAGGCGCTCGGCCGCGAGAGGCCCGGCCAGCCGCAGAAGGTGCGACTGGTATTCGCCGGCGAAGGCCCCGACCCGGAGGGCCTGTTCAAGCGCACCGGCCCGGCCGTCGACGAGGCTGCGCTCGCAACCGCGCTGTCGAACCCCACGCTCACCAAGGCCGCAGGCCCGAAGAAGAGCGAGGCCGCGAAGGAGGCCGAGCGCCTCCAGCGGATGTACGACAGCCTGATTGCGGGGCAGCGCGAGCAGATCGCGCTGTTCGGCGACACCAGCGAGGCCGCGAAGGTCCGCTACGCCACGGAGCATGGTGAACTGGCGGCGCTGGAGCCCGAGCTCAAGGAAAACCTGATCGCCAACGCCGAGCGCCTGGACCAGATGCGGGAGGAAGCCGACCTGCAGGCGGCCCTCGATGAAGCCGACCGCCGGCGCACCGAGTCCTTCCAGCGCATGTCGCACGTGCTGGACGAGCAGCTGCAGCTGGTCCACATGTCCCGCGACGAGCAGGAGATCTGGAACAACCTGCGCTGGGCCGGCGTGGACGCCGAGTCCGCCTGGGGCCAGAAGATCATCGAATCCACGCGCCTGCTGCAGGAGCAGCGGGACGCGATGAGCGACCAGATCGAAGCCATGGACAGCCTGCGCGATGCAGGATCGGGCTTCCTGCGCGACATCAAGGAAGGGAAGGGGGTGTGGGACGCCTTGGGTGATGCGATCGACAGGGTGGCCGACAAGCTGTTCGACCTCGCCGCCGAGAACCTGATGGACCAGATCTTCGGCAAGCGCGGCGATCCTGCCGGTGGCTCGACCGGCGGACTCTTCTCGGGGCTGCTCGGGGCGTTCTTCGGCGGTGCGCGCGCTGAGGGCGGCGACGTGCTCCCGGGCCGCGCCTACCTGGTGGGCGAGGACGAGCCGGAGATGTTCGTGCCGCGCACGGCCGGTATGGTCATCCCCCTGTCGGCGATGGCCGGCGCCGGCGGCGACCGGGTGAACCAGACGAACCAGTTCTTCTATGCCGCGCCTCCGGATCCGCGCACCCAGCAGCAGACCGCGGCCCGTGTCGGCTTCGAGACTCGGCGCGCAAGCGCGAGGAACGGACGATGACCGCCTACGCAACCGTGCTGGATATCACCCCCGCCTATGGCTGGCAGGGCGGCCCGGAGTTCAACACCCGGATCGTGCCCATGCGAAACGGGCACGATCGCCGGAACGCGCGATGGGACCAGGTGCGCCACCGCTTCACCCTGCCATTCCAAAACATTACCGACGCCACCTACCTGTCGAGCCTGAAAGCGGTATTTCTGGCCATGCGTGGCCAGAACCACAGCTTCCTCGCGAAGGACTGGAGCGACTACCGGGCGACCGGTGAGTCGCTCGGCAACGCCCCGGCAGGCTCGGCCGCAGTGCAGCTGCAGAAGGTCGCCACGTTCGGCACCGCCACCTACACCCGCACGATCACGAAGCCGCGCGCCGGGACCGTCACCGTCTACCAGGCTGGCGTGGCCAAGGCCGGGACGGTCGACACGGCGACCGGACTGTTCACCCCGGACACGGCGTGGACCGAGGGCCAGGCCCTGACGGCCGACTTCGAGTTCTACGTTCCCGTGCGCTTCGCCTCCGACCTGCTGCCGATGTCGATCGACAACCGCACCGGGCAGGGCTACGTCATGAACGGCAGCGTCGAGCTGGTCGAGGTATTCGGAGAATGAAGACCATCGATGCCGTCCTGCTGGCGCACAAGGCCCAGCCGGCGACCACCCTCTGCGACCTGCTGCTGATCGGCCCGCTGGACGACGGCACCTACCGCGGCTTCGCGGGGCTGGATCGCGACGTCGTGTTCGCCCCCTCGCTCGCGCTGGGCGACATCACGTTCGTCGCCCGAACCGGCATGCAGATGTCGGCGTTCAAGGCGTCGGGAGACCTGGCCGTCGACAACGCCGAGGCCGAGACCCTGATGCCCGTCGCCGGCTATGAACTGGAAGGGTTCACCCAGGCGCAGATCGACGCCGGCGCGCTGGACAAGGTCCGGTTCGCGGTGTTCCGCGTGAACTACCTCGACCTGACCGCCGGCCGTGCCGAGGTCGTCGCCGGCGGCACCATCGGCGAGATTCGCCAGAAGGCCGGCGGGCTGACCATCCTCGAGCTGCGGTCCCTGGCGCAGCAGATGAAGCAGTCGATCGGGGAACTGGATTCCCTGACCTGCCGCGCGCGCTTCGGCAGCCAGCCGATCGGCACCGGTGGCGGGGTGGTCGAAGAGCGCTTCCCCTGCGGCTATGACCTGACGGCCGAATGGGTGGCAGGCACGATCACCAGCGTCGGCGCGGAGACTGACCGCCAGTTCACGGACTCGGCGCTGCTGCAGGACGCGGACTACTTCGCCCCGGGCGTGGTCGAGATCCTCGACGGGGACAACGCTGGCCAGCAGGTGGAGGTGGAGTCCTTCGCCTCCGGTGGCGTGGTCACCCTCAAGTTCCCGCTGGTGAGCGCCCTCGAGACGGGCGTCGCCTACCGCATCCGCCGCCACTGCTCGAAGCGCTGGACCGGCCACAACAGCTGCGACACGTTCTGGGGCGAGGACAAGCCCAAGCACTTCCGCGGCGAGCCGCACATCCCGGTCGGAGACTCCGGCCAGCTCAACGCCCCGGGCGCGAGCCTGGCGCGCGGCGCCGCGGGGACCGGCGAATGACCCGGATCGTCCTGCCGCTGGAGGACCACGAGCGCGCAGCGTTCATCGCCGAGGCGCGGTCCTACATCCGCACGCCCTTCCGGCACACGGGCCGCAGCCGCCGGGGCGTGGACTGCGTCGGCTTGGTGGCGGTGGCGCTGGCCGCGGTCGGCCGCCACGTCGCCGACAGGCGCGACTACGGCCGTGATCCGGTCCGCGACGGCCTGCGCGACGTGCTGGTCGCGCACTTCGGCGAGCCGGTCTGGCGAAAGGGTGAAGCGGTCGACACTACGCAGCCAGGCGACATCGCCCTAATGCGCTGGCACGAGCCGAACGGCGTCCGGCTGTTCTGCCACGTCGGCATCCTGACCAGCTACCCGCTCGGCGGCCATGCGCTGCTGCATGCGCTTCACGCCAACCAGCGCGTGGTCGAACACCGCCTGGCCGACCCGTGGCCGCGGCGCATCGTCGAGGTCTATCGTCCATGAGCGGTTCCACCATCGGCGGCTTCGCCGGCGCTGCCATCGGCTTCTGGTTCGGAGGGTCGCAGGGCGCGCGCTGGGGCTTCATGATCGGCTCGGCCATCGGCGGCTACGTCGACCCGGAGACGATCGAGGGGCCGCGCCTCACCGACGCTCAGACCCAGACCAGCAACGAGGGGGTGCCGCGCGCGATCGTCTACGGCACCGCCTGCGTCGCCGGCAACATCATCCAGTGCGGTCCCCTGGTCGAGCACAAGACCACGCAGCGGGCGGGGAAGGGTGGCCCGGAACAGACCACCTTCACCTATACCCGCGACGTGGCCATCCGCATCTGCGAGGCTGCGCCCCTGGGCGGCACGATGCGCCTGCGCCGGGTGTGGAAGAACGACAAGTTGGTCTACGACGCCAGCGGCTCGGGCGAGATCGACGCCGACTCCGCTGCCTTCTCCAGCATCCTCACCTTCTACAGCGGTGCCGAGGACCAGCTGCCCGACCCGACGCTCGAGGCGCTGGACGAGGAGTACGGCGGCGGCGTCGGCAACGTGCCGGCCTATCGCGGCAGTTGCTACGTCGTGCTCACCGGCCTGGATGTCACCGAGACCGGCGGCGCGGTGCCGCAGTTCCGGTGGGAGGTTGCCAGCGATGCAGTGGTTGCCGACAACTGCGACGAATACAGCACTGGCGCGGTCTACTACTTCCCGCTGGATGATGCCATGGGTGGCGGAGCCGCGACTGAAATGATCCAGGGGCTGGACGGCACCTATTCGGCGAACTGTGCGGCTGGCCCGTCGTTGCGAGCGGGCTCCAATGGCTCACTTTTCATGGCCGCGAATAGCGATCACATGCTCGCGAACTATTCCGATGCATTTCGGATCAACCCGGCGAATGGTTGGACCGTAGGTGTATGGTGCCGGCCGACTGAGTTGTCGGCAGGGTCTGTCTACAAGAATGTCGCGACTCTGTTCGCAGCCACACTCTCTGGGCAATGCAACTACAGCATGCGCCTGCGCGGGACAAACAACATGGAGCCGCAGTTCGTTTGGTCTTCCAGCGGAACTACTTTCAGCGAGCTAGCCGCGGGGTTCGAGATCAGCGAGAACTCGACAGCTTTCATGTGCATGACGTACACCCCGACAACTGTATCGAGCGGGCATTTTAAGTTCTATATCAACGGTATTCTGGTCGACGAAATTGACTCTGATGGCCCGAACTGGGGTGGAGATTATCTGGCAGTGGGCGGGTACGATTTTCCAGAAAGCTATGGCTTCATCGGCTATGTTTCCGACCTCGCTGTTTGGGATCGTGCGTTCAGCGACGAAGAGGTTCTGAGAAAATATTGGGCGGTCGGAGATTACATCCCGCTACCTGACGTGTCCGGCGCCTACGTTAGCAAAGACGGCGAGATTGTGAATGTCTGCATCCCCAGCATCACCCCTGGAATGGTGGCGCTGTCGGACATCGTCGCCGATGTATGCGGGCGTGTTGGTGTGGACGCGAGCCAGTTAGACGTTTCGACCCTTGCCAGCACACAGGTCCGTGGCTTTCCCATTGCCAGGCAGACCTCCGCTGCCGAGGCAGTGCGTGCGCTGCAGCAGGTCTACTTTTTCGATATGCCGGAGTGGGGCAACAGCGGCGAGACCGGTACGAAGTTGCGCGCGGTGCTGCGCGGCGGGCCAGTGGTCGGCACGATCACCGACGACGACCTGGTGGACGCCGGCGACGACGAAGACATCCGCGCCCAGCAGGTCGAGTTCCCCCGCAAGGTGAACCTCACCGCCTCCGACCCGGAAAGCAACTACGAGCCGATCACGCAGTCGGCTGAACGCTCGACCGAGAACGTGAAGGCCGTGGGCGAGGCCAGTTTCAGCACGAACGTCGTGATGACGCGGGACGAAGACGCTGTGGTCGCCGACAAGATGCTGAAGGTGCTATGGGAGCAAGCGCTGGGACGAACCACGATCGAACTGCCGGAAGAGTTCACACGCTTCACGCCGAGCGACCGGATCAGCTACGCCGGCAAGCTGTGGCGCATTGACGAGGCGGAGCTTCTGGATGGCACGGTGCGCTGGGACATGACCCGCGACCGCGCGAGCGCCTACGGCTCCGATGTCACCGGATCCATCGCGTTGCCTCCGACCGCGCCCGCATCGAGCACACGCGGCCCGACGATCTTCGCCGCGATGAACCTGCCGTCGCTCCGCAGCGCCGACAACGTGCCCGGCGTCTACCTCGCCGCCCAGGGCCTGCTCCCGGGCTGGGTCGGTGCCGACATCTACCTCTCCACCGATGGCGGCACCAGCGAGCAGAAGGTGGCCACGATCACCGACGCGGCGGTCATGGGCTCGCTGGCCATCTCCTGCGACGAGGACGGCGCCGACAGCTCCGGCCTGATCACGGTCGACATCCTCAAGGGTGGCGAACTGGACTCGATCACCGACGACCAGATGGCCGCCAGGCTGAACGGCTTCGCCCTCATCACCGACGGCGTGGCCGAGGTGGGGCAGTTCAAGACCGCCACCGAGGACGCCGACATCGAACGCCGCTACGACCTGACCGACGTCCTGCGGGGCCAGCTCGGGACTGACGCGGCGCCCCACCTGGCTGGCGATCGCTTCGTGCTGCTCGACGGTGCCGTGAAGTTCCTGCCGCTGGATGTCGAGCACGCCGGCAAGACGCTGATCTTCCGAGCGGTCAGCATCGGCACTGCGCCAGCGAACAACCCGACGACCAGCATCGTGTTCGATCCGCCGACCTTCATCCGACACGGCGGGGTAGTGACCGCATGAGCAACGTCATCGTCTACGACCGCATCCAACTTCGGCAGGGCACGGCTGCGGACCTCGCGTCCGTCAACGAAGTGCTGCTGGTAGGTGAACCCTGCGTCGAAACCGACACCGGCAAGTACAAGATCGGCGACGGCTCCACAGCGTGGAACTCGCTCCCCTACCAGGGCATTTGGACCCTTGCCGATATTCGCCGCGCTCTGGACCTGCTCGGCTCCACTGCGGAAGGCGACATCATCTACAAGGGCGCGTCCGGTTGGACCGTTCTGCCGAAGGGATCTGATGGCCAATTCTTGAAGGTGGTGTCGGGGGTCCCGGTGTGGGCAAGCAGTAGTGGGGGCGGAGGTGCATGGAACCTGCTGGATGAGAAGACCGTAACCGGATCGGCGGCTACGACCCTCTCATTCACCGACCTGGATCTGTCGGCAAGCCAGCGGTTCGAGCTGGAAATATTCGCGAAGAATGCAACCGGCTCGGCGTCCATCGTCTCCATGTACTACAACGCAGACACCACGGCGACAAACTACTACAGGCAGACCGTGGACACGAATGGAACGGTTGCTGGTTTGGCGCGCATTAACGATGCCGTAATTGCTGTCATTGATGCTAGTTCCGAAATCGCTGGGCAGTTCTCGATCTTTCAGTCTTCTGGCGGATACCCATTGACTATGGGGCGAAGCACGAGGCGGGGTCCGTCTTCGATCAGCCGCTATGATCTGACCCACGTTCGCAACAACACCGACAACGTGACCCGGATAGACCTCACGGCATCGGTTGCCAACTCGCTCGCCATCGGGACCACCGCCCGGTTGTACGCAGTCGGATGACCCATCCCCGGACGGCCATGATCGCGTAGACCGCGAGGATGATTTCGATTCCCCGATAGGGGATGGCGTAGCGCGGCTCCGCCTGGAACACGACGTGGACCGCGGTGATGTAGACGGCGAACAGGGCGGTCATCTGGAATGCCGGTGGCCCGCGATAGGCCAGTACGATCCCGAGCAAGGCCAACGCGAACGCCAGCGGGTTGAGCGCCCATTGCACGATCACCGGCCCGAGTAGCGGCCAGTGATCCAGCGGCGAGTCGGCGACGCCGATCTGGTAGTGGCCACCCTGACCCATGCGGATGTCCCACTCCCAGAGCAGGTAGGGCTTCTGGAAGAAGTACCACTTGGCGGTGCGTAGCGGTTGATCGGCCAGCCGGTCGAAGACTGCGCCGATGGCTGCCGGGTCTTTCTTGATGGCGGCCGACTCGGCTTTGATGTTGTCCAGCACCCGCTGCGACTGAGGCTCCAGCGGCCACCAATGCGCGGCGTGGTGGTATTCCTGCCACGACCCTTGGACGAAGTTCTCCACGGCCCTGTGGTTGCCGCTGGCACCGACCATCGCGTTGCGTGCCGACCAACCGGCAACGGCGACCAGGGAAACCATGAGGACGATCATCCCGTAGCGCAGCGCTCCCGCGCGCCAGAAGACCACCACCAGCGCCACGGGGAACAACGCCAGCACAGGGTTCACCAGATAGCCGAACCCGAAGACGGCGCCCGCAAGGACCGAAATCCACAGCGAGCGCCGCTTCAGCGCCACCGCGGAACACACGAGCGCGGCGATGATGCAGGCCCCGAACAGGACCTCGGTCAGGATCGCCCCGGTGGCCGCGATGTTGTGCGGCTGCAGGGCCATCCACGCGCCCGCGGCCAGCGCCAGGCCGCGCGACATCCATTGCCGGCTCAGCGCGATCACGCCGGCGACGGTGGCGGTCCCCAGCACGACCTGGACCTGGTAGATGACGGGATACCAGCCCTCGGTGCCGGTGAAGCGGAAGATCACCGCCAGCAGCCACGGATAGCCGGGGCTGCGGTAGGCGTCCGGAATCACCGGTTGCCCACCCTCCGCCTGGGTGTAGACCCCGTGCCAGACGAGGTGCATCGCATAGCGCAGGTAGGCGCCGACGTCGCCCTGGTTCGGCTGTGGAATCACGGCCGTGAGCACGAACCATTCGCGCAAACCAAAGGCCAGCAGCGTGATGCCGGCCGCCCACAGCAGGAAGGTCCGTCGGTTCATGGCTGGAACCTAGCATCGCAACACGGGCCGTGCACGCGCACGTTGACCTGCGGTAGCCGCCTGTCGTGGCCTGCTAACGTGCCCCCCGGGCCATCCCCAGCCTGCCAAGGACGGCGGGCGGCCCATCACTGGCCAGCAGGGGGCGGGTAGCATGGCGGCATGGATCTCGACGCCGCCCTTACCGAGCTGGAAGCCACGATCGTGCGGCGCCGGCGGTGGCGCGGGAAGCCGGTGTTCTACCAGACGCTCGAGTACGACCTCGCCCCGATCCTCGCGGCCGCCGAAGATCCTGCCGCGGTCCGCGCGCTGGTCCGCTCCATGCTCGAGCGCCACGGGCACGCGCCGGAGCCGCCGGCGATCACGGGCTACTCCGGGGACCTGGGCTACCTGTGCAACACGACCGTGCCCCCGAGGGGGTAGCCCCGTTCAGCCGCTGCGTTGCGGGAAAGCCCCGCCAGGCGCTATGATTCGCGCCCTGAAGGAAGCGGGATGCGGACCGGGCCAGTGAGATAGCGCCCATATCCTGCCCCCGCTACCAACGCTATCTGCGACTGCGAACCGGCGATCTCTGCGAAGAGGTCGCCGTTTTCGTTTCTGACGATCGCCTCGCCGACCATCGCCCGCAGCGTGTCGCGCGCTGCCGGCAGGTTCCGCGCCCGATCGGACAGCGTGGCCACGATCCGCTCCCAGCGCTCACGCGCGCGCGGCAGCAGGATCTCCGGCGCCGGCGCGGCGGCCTGCGCCTGGGCCTCGGCAACCGCCGCTTCCGCCCGCTCCATCTCTGCCTTCGTCGACGGGGTAATGATCCCAGCCCGGATCGCGGTCAGGACGTTCTCCCTGACCCGCAGCGCTTCGGCCAGCTTCCGGCTGGTGTCGGGCACGCGCTGGCGCAGCGCCTCCCTGGCGGCCCGCTGGTAGCGCCGGAACGCCTCTTCGGACAGCAGCTGCTCCCGCACGCCGGCGAGCATGGCGTCCTCGGCCGCGGCCCGCGGCAGGCGGATCCTGCTCGAGCACGTCCCCCGGTCCTTCGCCGCGGCGCAGCCGTAGCGGTAGCGATCGACCACGACGAGCGGCCCGCCGCACTCCCCGCACCGCAGCAGCCCGGAGAGCAGGTGGCGCGGCGGACGGCCGGCCACGCCCGATGCGCGGCTCTGGGCGCGGCTGCGGCGCTGCACGGCCTCCCACTGCTCCCTGGACACGATCGCCAGCTCCGGCTGGTCCTGCTCCACCCACTCGGCCCGGGGGCGCTCCCGGCGCACCCGCTTGCCGGTGACGGGGTGCTTCACCCACTGGCTCCGGTTCCAGACCGGCCGGCCGACGTAGATGGGGTTGGCGAGGATGCCGATCCCCCGGCGCATGTCGCCGTAGATGGCCGACGGCGCCCAGGTCCGGCCCCGCGGCGAGGCGACGCCCTCCCGGTTCAGCGCGGCCGCGATGTTCCGCGGCGACAGCCCCGACAGGTAGTCGGCGTAGATGCGTCGCACGACCTCCGCCTGCTCTGGCACGATCGCGCGCTGGCCCGTCGTGGTGACGCGGTAGCCGTATGGCAGGCCGCCGGCAGACTGGCCAGCCAGCGCCTTGCCGGTGAGGCCGCGGTGGGTCTTGTCGGCGAGATCGGCCAGGTAGAGCTCCGACATGATGCCGCGCAGCCCGACCTCGGCCTTGTGGCCCTTGCGGCCGGTGTCGGTGCCGTCGCTGACCCCGACCACGCGAACCCCTTCGAAGGTGAGCCGGCGGATCGCCTGGGCCACCTCGATGCTGTCGCGGGACAGGCGGGACAGGTCGTCCACCACGATGATGTCGCCGCGCCGCACGGCTGCCAGCAGGCGCAGGTAGCCCGGGCGGTCGTTGCGCGCGCCGGAGATGGCGGCATCGCTGTAGATCACCGGATCCGGCAACCCCTGCCGCCGACACCAGCCCCGGCAGTTCCGCAGCTGGTCATCCAGGCTCGTCGCCGACTGCTGGTCCGACGAGTAGCGTGCGTAGGCGAAGGTCCCCATCGCCGCGACTCTAGGCCGCCTTGTCCATATCGGGCAACGCCACGGGCTGCGGACGCGGCTCGCTGGAATCGTTGGCGGCCGCGGCTTGCGCTCGCAGATAATCCTCCACGTCCTGCCGGGCGAGCGCGTCGATCAGGGTGGCGAGCTCGGGGCTCACGGCCGCCACCACGCCAACCGCTTTGTTGGCTTCATGGTTCGCTCTGGCGGCGGAGGCGGGGGCGCGGGCGCTGCCACCGGCAGCGGGAACTGGAACACCGGCTCGGTCCCGATGCACTTCGCCACCAGGCCCGGCAGTGCATCGCGGAGTTCGGCCGGCATGTCCGCGTAGTCGATGCAGTGCAACGTCCGCAGCAGCCGATATGCCTCCGCTTCTGGCCGGCGCCCGAGCAATGAAGCCACCCTGTCCAGCGTGCAGATGCTGAAGTGGTTCTCGTTGAACATGGAGTTCAACGCGGTCACTGCAGCCAGTTCTTTCAGGTGCTGGTTCATCAATCCTCCATCGGCGGCGGCCATGCCGCGGTCTCGGGTTGTTCGATCCGCTCGCCATCGCGGCTGTGCCATTCGTCGCAGACGCCACTCGGCGTCACGATAAAGTTGCCAAAGGTGCAGCGGTCCACCATCGGATTCTTGAGCGGGTGCGCCTTGATCCTGAACCTCTGGACGCGGGTTCGGCCGTTCTTGCCTGCGATCTTGCGCTCGACATACCGCCGCTCCGGCTCGTATCGGTGGTAGATGCAGGTCAGGCAGCGTGGCGGGCTCGGATCGTAGTCCTGGGCACGCTTCGCCTGCGCGGTGCGGGCGTCGTCAGCCATGGAGCGAGTCCTCGACTGAACGCATGGCGGCCGCGGTCTCGGGATCGGTCTCCACCACCCGGGCATACCCGCGCCACCACAGGCGCCACCAGCGGGGCGTGGAGCGGTAGTCGAGCTCCGCCTGGGCGACCTCCAGCCGGCGGCGCAGCGTGTCCTTGCGGGGCTGGAGCATCCGCCGGGGAGGCTTCGGGATGAGCTGGCCCTGGTTCATGCGGCTTCGTCCATCTCCGGCTGCTCCAGGGTGTCGAACAGCGTGGGCATGCTCATCTCCCGTTCCGCGGCCGCGCAGTAGGCGGCGCCGTCGAGGAAGTAGGCCGGGTTGAGCTCGATGCCGTAGCCGCGGCGTTTCAGCTTGATCGCGCAGTAGGGGACGGTCATCAGTCCGCCGAACGGATCCAGGACCAGCTCCCCGGGCATGCTGTATTGCTCGATGCAGCGGTCCACGATGTCGAACTGAAGCGGGCATAGGTGCATTTCCCGGCCCTTGGCGGACTGCGTGCTGTTGAGCGTCCGCATGCGCGTGATGTCGGTCCATACGTCCGGGTGCCAGCTCTGCGGCTGCAGCAGCATGAAGGTGCTCGGCAGCCAGCCGGCGCGGTCCACGTGCTCGGCGATCATCACGTCGTGCCGGAAGTCGTAGACGTTGGACAGCGAGTGCTGCCGGAACAGGCGGAACACCTGCGCCTGGTCAAGCCCTTCCAGTTCCTCCGGCTTCAGCGGCCGGTTGCCGCTCGATCGTGCGAACCCGTGGGCGTCGAACTGCCAGCGAGGCCGGGTGTATTCGGCCTTGTCCTTGACCACCGGAACGTCCGCGTACCCGTTGCTGTTGTCGCTCGGCGGCTTGCGGAAGATCAGCATGTACTCCGGCATCCCGGCGCCCATGCGGGAGCCGTCCTTGCACTGCTCCGACCAGCCCAGGCGATAGGTCTGGTTGTTCTCGCGCACCACGTCGGTGACGATGGTCTTTCTGGCGAGGAAGGCGAAGCCGTGCTTTTGGAAGTGGGCGACACACTCGTCGCTGAACGGGCTGACGGTCTGGAACCCGAAGCCGTTGATCCCGCCCGGGGTGATCCGGTCTTTGACGTGGATCGCGGCGATCCGTCCCGGCTTCAGTGCGCGCAGCAGGCCCGGGGTGAGGAAGTCCATCTGCTGCCAGAAGTGCGCGTTGTCGTCGGTGTGTCCGAAGTCGTTGTAGCTGGGGCTGTATTCGTACTGCGTCCCGAATGGGATGCTGCTCACGATCAGGTCGACGCTGTTCTCGCCCAGGCGCTGCATTTCCTCCACGCTGTCGTTGTTGACCACCGTGTAGGACTCGCCAGAGGCCTCAACGCGCTCGACGCCGATCGACCGGGCCAGCGTGGAAGCCATCGCGGCATGCGCCAGGCCGAACTCCCGAATGATTTCCGTCATCTTCTCCACCATCGTGTCGTGCTGCGCCCACTTGCGTTCGAGCTGCCGGCGCACGTCGCGCTCGGCCTCGGTGTAGATCAGGTCGATCCGGACCGGCTGGGGCTGCAGGAACCGCTGGATGCGGTGGCAGGCCTGGATGAAGTCGGCGAACTTGAACCCGATCCCGAGGAACACGGCCCGGTGGCAATGCCGCTGGAAGTTGCAGCCCGAGCCGAGCAGAACCGGCTTGCTGGCCAGGCGCTTGATCCGGCCCTCGCTGAAGGCGATCACCCGATCCTCGCGCTCTTCCAGCTCCTGCGATCCGTACACACTCACGCTGTCGGGGATCGCTGCCTCGATCGCCCGCCGCTCATCCTCCAGGTCGTGCCACAGCAGGAAGTGGGCGTCCGGTTCCGCGGCGACGATCTCGGCCATCTTGGCCACGCGCGCTGGCAGGGATTCGCGCTTCTCCCGCGCGGCATCCTGCAGGCCCAGGGCGGTATTCCGGAACAGCCGGCCTTGCCCGTCCTTCTCGGTGCCCGCGGTGGTGTGGTCGCTCGGCAGCTCGTGCCAGCGGACCTCGAGCGGCGGTAGGGTGTAGCCCTCGTCGCTGAAGTTCGGGTCGAGGTCGGACGGCTTCTGGACGAAGATCGCCCATGACGCGACCCACAGCCAGAACTCTTCCTCCTTGTGCGCGTGCAGGGTCAGCTTGTCGGCCTTCTCGCTGTTGCGCTTGAAGAACCGGGTCTTGGCTTCGCCGACGTCCATCACGCCCAGGAACGCGGCATAGGCCAGCAGCTCGATGTATTCGTTCGGGCTCGGGGTCGCCGTGGCCACGAAGCGGTAGCGGAGCCCATCCGTCCGGATGCCAGCCTTCCGGTCGTCGCCGGCGAACAGGGCCATGAACTCGCGGAAGGTCTTCGTCCCGCCGAACCCGCGCAGGCATGCGGCCTCGTCCAGGCTGGCCACGCTGAAGTGCCGCGGGTCCAGCTTGCCGTCACGGACAGTCTCGTAGTTGGTCAGGTAGATGCCTTCCGGGTCCGTTGCCTCTTCGATCCGGCGGATGAACTTCACGGCCGTCCCGAGCAGCGCGGCGTCGCGCACGAACTCCTGGCGCACGCCGAGTGGGATCACGATCAGACCCATGCCGCCGGCGCGCTCCCGGCAGATGCGGACGACCTCGAGCTGCATGATGCTCTTGCCCAGGCCGAAGGCCGCGAAGATCGCCCGCCTGCCACCGTCGACCGCCCATTGGACGATCGCGCGCTGGTGCGGCTTCAGGAGCGGGTTGATCTCGGCCGGTTCGACGCGCGCGCCGTAGGACGGGGCCACCGCGACCTTCGCCTCGAGGAACTGGCGGTAGGCGTCGAGCATGCGGACTACTGCTCCGCCTCGTCGCCGGAGTCCTCTGCATCGCCGGCGGCCGCGCGCTTGCCGCGCGCTGCCTTCGCCTTGCGCGCCTTCTCGGGCGCCCGCAGCACCTTCGGCAGCCAGCCAGCGGGGAAGTGCGGGAGCGCCTGCGCGGGCAGCTGGTCCTTCTTCAGCTTCTCCAGCGCCGCCACCGCGGTCTTGCCGGCGGCATCCTGGACCATGGCCAGGATCGCGGCCTTCGGCAGGGTGCCCAACCATTCCTCGGTCGGCTTCCAGTGCGCGGACAGGTCGACCCCGACCAGCGCGGCCAGATCGACCGCATGCCGGTTGGCGGGAGGGAATCCGTCCACCACCTCGACCTCGCGGGCGACCAGGAAGGCGAGCAGCTGGCCGAGCAGGATGGTGTCCTGCTGGAGCGCCCACTCCAGCAGGCCCTTGGCGGAGCCAGGCAACTTCGCGCGCCACTGCTCCTCGAGCTCCGCGAGGCGCTGGGCGCCGTCGCAGTTGTCCAGGGTCTCGCGCGCCGGGCCGGAGATGCGGCCGGACTGGTCGCGCGAGATGTGGACGCGCTTCACGTCGCGGTCGTAGTTGTAGAACGCGGAGGGCGCGAGCTGCGCCACCAGCAGCGCCAGCGCGATGCGCGGCTCGTTGGCGACGTGGGCCCGGATCAGGCCATTGGCCTCGGCCTGCAGGCGCTGCACCGCGGCGAACGAGAGCTCGCCGGGCTTCTTCGCCGGCTTCGCCGCCTTGCCGCCGTGGACCACCCGATCGCCGTTCTCCGCCGCCTTGCGGTCCTCCGGCCGCACCAGGCCCCTGTAGATCTCGGCCTGCCCGTTGTTGCCGACGGTCACCACGGCGCCGGCGGTCGTCTTCGCCTCGTCGGACCAGGTCTCCTTGCTCCCCTTCCACTCGCTGGCCGCGCGCCCGAACTCATAGCGCTCGGAGTAGCTGAACTCCATCCGGGCCTCGACCCAGGCCCAGCCTTCCTTGCGGATCTTCTCGGCGGTCTTCTCCAGCTTCTCCTGGGCCAGCCGTTGCACCAGCTCACGGTCGACCATGTAGGCGTCGTCCTCCTGCCCGAACAGGTCGCGCCGCACCACGCCGCTGGCGGCCTCGTAGGCCTTGAGCGTGACGAACCGGCCGATGGCCGAACCCGCCTGGACGTCCCCATCGGTGATCGCGCCCCGCAACTCGTCCGGGTCGCGCTGCCAGTCGTGCTTCGCCGCCTTCCACACGCGCAGCTGCAGCGCCTGGTCGTCGGTGATTGCCAGCGCCATCATCTGCTCGAGCGAGGCCTCGCCCTTGCGGTATTCGTCGAGGATCTTCGGTGCCACGTTGGCCAGCCGGAGACGTTGCTCGACGTAGCGCTCGCTCTTGCCGAACCGCGCGCAGATCTCCGCGGTGGTGTAGCCGTCGGCCAGGATCGCCTTGAAGGCATCGAACTCGTCGGCCGGGTGCATCGCCTGGCGGATGACGTTCTCGGCCGTCGAGGCCTGCAGTGCGTCGGCCTTATCCACCACCCGGCAGGGCACGCCGTAGTCCGGGTCGATCTTCCCTTCCTTGACCAGGCGTTGCATGGCCCGCAGCCGCTTGCCGCCTGCCTCGACCTCGTACCCGGCGCCGTTCTTCGTGACCACCAGACCCTGGAGCAGGCCGTGGGCAGCGATCGACGCGGCTAGGTCCTCGATCGTCATCCCGCCTGTCTTGCGGACGTTCCGCGGCGAGGGCTTCAACTGCGACAGCGGAATGATCATGGCGGTGTTCGCTTCGGCGTTCATCGGGTTCCTCGGTGGCTTGCGTTCGGCGGCGATGGAGTAAGTCCCGGTTGCCGCCGGGGTCGCTCAGCGCCTTGCACGCTGGCGACGGCTTGTCCCCTGGTGGCTTCCTCCACCGGGGTTGGAGCGCGCGTGGGGAGGCGCGCGCTCGGGGGAATCAGCAGCGCACCAGCTCCGAGAGTGCGCGGCGGGTTTCGTAGATGGCTCGACGGATGGGGCCAGGGGTAGGGCGCAGGTCGCGCGCCGACTTCGCGCGCTGTACCGCGGCCAGTCCGCGCTTGCGGTAGTAGCGGCCCCATGCGGCATCGCGGGCGGCGGGATCTCTGAAGGTCATCCGAAGAACCCTCCCCACCACAGCAGCGCCACCCATATCGCCGTCACGATCACGGTGACGGCGAGGTTGTGCGTGTCCGGTTCCTTCAGCTGCCCGTGCTTGTCTGCGGCGACCAACAGCCGGAGCGCGAAGATCGCGATCACGATGATCTGCGGCGCGCCCATCACGCAGCCTCCGGGCCGGGGCTCGTCCGGCTGCCGGCCATCGCCGGCCGCTGCAGCAAGCTGCTGTTCGCCAGCGCCACTGCCGCGGCGGTGCTGCGCCCGGACCGCATCTCGCGGAACAGGACGCCCAGGGCTTGCCGCAGCTTCTCGGGCGTGGCCTGCATCCTGGCCGCGCGCTGCCGCACTGCTTCACGGCCAGCCTTCAGGCGTGCAGGATCGGGAATGAAGATGACTGCGCACATCGGATCAGTCCTCCAGGTCATCGCTGCCGGGAATCGGTTCGTCCCGGAGCGGGTCGATCGGCATCGGGATGCCGGCGTAGAGCAGGTGCACCGGCACCGACTCGGCGTGCATCGCGGCTTCCATGGCTTCGTCGTAGTCGCGCTGGTTCATGGCCGCTCGCCTCCTTCGGGTGCCTGGTCGGGCAGGTTGGCGCGGCACTTCGGGCAGAGCGGGTCGAAGATTCCGACCTCGACTTCGCCGCAGCCCGCGCACACGATTGACGGGCCGCGCTGCTCCTGCGTGGGGGCGGCGTCAGTCGGATCGGGCAGGCCCAGCGCGTCGGCGATGCGGTCAAGCTGCAACTCGTCGTCCACGCCGGATGCGTAGCGGTCGATCCAGTGCTGCGCCATGTTCCAGTCGGGCGCACTCGGGGCTGGGGCGCTCCCGGCGTCATCCAGCATCGGCAGCCAGCCGACCGGCTTGCCTTGGCCTTGCGTGAAGTGATCGTGCGTCCAGCACCAGCCGGCGAACTGCCAGCGGTCTTCGCCGTCGTTGTCGAAGTTGTTTGCGCCGATCGTCGGCGACGGGCCGGGTGAATCCTCGGTCGCGTGTTCGGTGAACTCGACCAGGAGGCGCAGCATGGTCCCGTCGCGCGGCGCTGTTTCCATTGGACGCCACGCACTCCGGGCGCTCCCGGTGGATGCGAGGCGGGCCTGCCACATGCGGTCGCGCTCTCGCATCTGCTCGGCGCTGTAGCGCCGGTTGTCCACGAGCACGCTGCCATCGGCGTTGCGCGCCACGGACCCGGCAACAGGCTCCGGCAACTCCCCGCCCCCACCGGCAGGCGTGGCGGGCTGTTCGGCGGCAAGGGACGCAGCAAGTCCGGGGAATCCGTTGAGCAGTGCTGCCTCCACAACATCATCCCCGGCAGGCGCGGCGCTCCCGAAGGCGGCAAGCGCGGTGGCGAGCCGGTCGCGGGCCGCGAGGTTCACGCCTTCTGCGTCGTGCGGGTGGTTGAGGAAGTCCTGCGCAGCCCCCGCCATCACCTCGACGGTGCTCAGGGCTTGGTACGCCTCTGCAAGCTGCTCGTCGCTGGCGACTTCGCGGGCGAAGGCCAATGCTTCGCGCAGCACCTGGAGCACACCCCCTGCGGTCGCGGGGCTGGGAGTGGTGTTCATGCGGAGGCTCCTTCGCGCTTCGTGCCATGCTTCGCCACGAACGCCTGCTGCGCTTTGGTCAGTGGAAGTCCGGCGACCTTTGCGGCTTTGGCGAGGTCGTCGGCGGCGTACCGTTGCTTCCGCGCCGCATCGCGCCGGTCACACGCGGCCTTGTGCGCGGCCACCTGCTTCGCGGTTATGACGCCAAGGGCCTTCAATGCGCCGAACCAGTCCGCGTGGTGGTTGAAGTCCCCGGGCACATAGCAGACTTGTTCCGCACGGTCGGAGTAGAGCCTTCCGTTCTCCGCCTGCATCAGCACCACGCGACCACAGCGAACGGCGCGTGCGACCTTGACGGGCTTACTGGACGGCATCTTTTCGATCCAGATACGGTCCACGGCTTCGACTGGCGAGATGAAGTTCATGCCTGCTCTCCCTTAGCCTTGCGGAGGGCGGCCACGAAGCAGGCGTTCTTGGCTCCTTCGAGCGCAGCCCTCGCGCTCGCGACTCGGCAGTGCGCGTCACGCACCAGCACTTCGGCGATTCGCTCGTCCTCCAGCGCTTGCTCGACTTCCAGAGCGGCCTTGCCGAGATCCGCCAGCAGTTCCTCTGGCCCCTTGGCGGCGCTCATGCCGACACAGCCTTGCCGCGGAGCCAGCCGGCCAGGGCGCTGAAGCTGTGGGCGAGGGAGTCCACCAGGTCGGCGGCTCGGGAGAACAGGTTCGCGGTGCGGTGCATTTGTCGGTCCCCGGCCCGTGGATCGGGCCCGGGAACGAATCTAGCACAAGGCTAGTCGCTGCTGTCAAGCACCACGCTAGACGCGCCTGCCGACGGGCAGAAAAGAACCCGCCTGGGCGGGTCTGGGTGCTGGATTCTGGCCGGGTTGGCTATAGCGTGGGAGTGGGCCCGGGTCAGTCGCCGCGGTCCAGCTTGTCCATGATGCGCGAGGCCGCGGGGCACATCTCGTGCACCCGGTCGACCAGCTGCGCCTGACGTTCGAGCCTGGCCATCCGGATCTCCATTTGGCGCAACCATCGCAGCTGCGCGGGGGTCCACCCTTCGATGTCGTCAGGCTCTACCGGATGATCGTTTCCCTGCTGATGCAGTCGAACTACTTTTCCCACTGGATCCCCCTACCGTCCTGGCTGCAGTCTCGGTGACGATCGCGTTCAACCTATCACGCGACTCCGGCGTGAACTCGGTTGCGTGGGCATATGCCGCAATGAACACTTCAACATGGCCGTCGGGGTCGAACGTGATCCCCTCGACCGCGAGGCTGTCCCTGGCATACGCCTTGGCCTCGAGGATCCTCTCAGGGTCCAGTCGCACGACCTGATCCTGCTCGACGTGCCGGTTGTCCAGCCAGCCGCGCGGCTTGCCGACGGCGATCTCGAGCTCGCGCGCGCTGGCGCTGCTGATGGCGCGCGGCGCGCTCTTGCCGAACCAGCCGTTCACCTGCGTGGTGGCCCGCTGCATCTTCCGGCTGATGCTCGCCTGGGTCCACCCCTCGTCCAGCAGGCGGCGCAAGTTCTCGGCCCGGATTTCCTCGATCGTCTGCATAGCCGGAAACGCTAGCTTCAGGCTGCATGCGGGTGGTCTAGCGCCACGCTTGACAGGGCCATCTAGCGCATGGCTAGATACAGCCATGGACCTGCACACCTTCATCGCGGACAAGGACCGTCGTGCCGCCCTGGCTGAGGCCTGCGGTACGACGGGGGACTGGCTCTACCAGATCGCCACCGGATGGAACGGTCGCCGGGCCAGCACGGACCTGGCCAGGAAGATCGAGGCCGCCAGCGCCGCCATCGGCCCGGAACGGGTGCCGAAGGAATCGCTGCGCCCCGATGTGTGGCCGCCGGCGGAAGACGGTCGCTCTGCTGCTGCTTGACACGGGCTCGGACTCGCAAGGGTTCGGGCCTTCATTTCGTCCCGAAAGGGACCACCAACGGAACTCAATTCCAATGGCTGCCGTTTCAACTGACCTCAATCTGAGGGTTCGCCGGGAGTCCAGAACGATCCCGGATGGGGACTTCGCCAAGCTCTCCAGCGAAGCTGCGGCGATCAAGTACGCGATCGAGAACAGCCGCCTGCAGGACAAGACCGTGGCGCTGGAGATCGGCACCGACGCCGGCACGCTGTCGAAGGCGAAGTCCGGCCAGGCGCGGCTCAACGAGGAATGCCTGGACGCGCTGGCCGACGCCACTGGCTTCGAAGCCGTGCTGTTCGCCCACTGCATCCGCCGCGGCTACGACCCGCGCTCCCTGCGCAGGTTCGAATCCGACGTCGAGAAGGAAAACCGCGAGCTGCGCGAGCAGCTGGACGCCATCGAGCGCGAGCGCGAGATCGAGCGCCGCACCATCCGGGAACTGTTCCCGGGGGCAGGGCGGTAGCCGTGGCCGGGGGGCTCCAGGGGGTCCGGAAGGACGACGCGCAGGGGACGCTGCAGTTCCCGCGCCGGCGTCCGCAGGTGCCGTACTGGCACACCACGCCGCTCACCCGCGAGCAGCTGGCCGGGGCGATGCGCGTGGCCGAACAGCAGGACGAGCTGGTGCTGGCGATCTTCCGCCACCACCGCCGGCCGATGACGCCCTCGGAGGTCTGGCGCATCGGCCAGGACGGCGGCCGCAACTGGCTCCTGACCAGCGTCCGCCGCTCGATCACCAACCTCACCAACGCCGAAGTGCTGGTCCACCTGCAGCAGTCCCGCATGGGCCCCTACGGCCGCCCTGAAGGCCTGTGGGCGCTGCCCGCCGGAGCCATGGCGGCATGAGCGTCGAGCACATCACCTGGGCGCTCAGGCAGCCGGTCAAGCCGAGCTCCACGAAGTTCGTGCTGATCGTGCTCGCCAACTGCGCAAGCGGCGACACCGGCCTGGCGTACCCGTCGACTGCCTACCTCGCCGACGCCACGGGGCAGGACCGCAAGACGGTCATCGCCAACCTCAACAAGCTCCGCGACTGCGGCCTGATCGAGGACACCGGCAAGCGCGTCGGCACCACGAAACAGATCCCGGTTTACCGCCTGAACAGCACCCCGGACCTGTTCGCGGAAGAGTCCCAGAAACGGAACAGTTCCGAAAACGGAACAGTTCCGAAATCCACCGGAAACAGTACCGTTTTTCCCCATAAACAGTCCCAAAAACGGGACACGGAACCGTCAGGAACCGTAAGGAACCAGAGAGAGGGCGCCGCTCCGCGCGGCACCCGCCTGCCAGCAGAGTGGAAACCGGATGAGCAGGACCAAGCCTACGCCGTCGAGAAGGGGATCGACTGGCGGGTCGAGGCAGAGGCCTTCAGGGACTACTGGCTGGCCGCACCCAGCTCGCGGGGCCTGAAGGCCGACTGGCACGCCGCATGGCGCACCTGGGTCCGTCGCGCGCGGCGCCCGGAAGCCACCACCGCGACCAACGCACCGCGCCACCCCGATGCCGCCAAGGTGCTCGAGAAGGCGAGGGCACAGCGTCCAGCATCCCCGGCGACTGCGCGCGCTGCCCTCGCCGAGGCCGGCGCGCTGCTCGGGCGCAACGGAGCCCCGGCATGACGCTCCTGGCCGCCAGCCTTGGCCTGCCGTGCGAGGGCACACCCTGCGCCCGCGCGCTGCCGGAGCAGCACGACGACGCGCCCACGCCGGCCCCGCGTGCTGTGGCGAAGCCCCGAGGGAAGAAGCCAGCGTCCGCCCGCCTGCAGCCGCGCGGCCGCTACGCGCCGCTCATCACCGCCGACATCGCCGCCGCCCTGGCCGAGCATCCAGCGCTCCTGTCGCTGTCGGACGCGATGCTCGCCCGCGACGTCTGCCGCCGCTACGCCGGCATCGGCAAGGTCACCGCGCGCCGCGCCATCGCCACCGCGCGTCGTTGCGTTGCTGTGGACAGTGCTTCACGTGGAGCGGCTTCCTGATGTTGCGCCGCAAGCCCCTGAAGCCCGGCAAGCCGATGACGCGCAAGGTGCCGCTGCGCCCTGGCACGAAGCGCATGAAGTCGCGCCGCCGCGCCATCCCGGCGCCGACGGTGGAGCAGCAGCACCACCAAGACAAGCAGCGCGCCGACGGCTGCGCTTACTGCCACATGCTCGGCTTCAGCTTCCGCGGCCTGCAGGACGGCATGTCCCCCTGCGGCGTCACCGAGATCCACCACTGCACCACCGGCGACCTGCACGGCCAGAAGCAGCTCGGGCAGGACCGCACGATCGCGCTCGGCGCCTGGCACCACCGCGGCGTGCTGATGGAGCACCTGCCGACGCGCGCGCTGATGAGGGACCGATTCGGCCCGAGCCTGGCGCACCACAAGACGGCGTTCCTCGACGTCATCGAGGACAACCTGGGCGAGCGTTCCACCGCCGCCCTCCAGGCATTTCAGGACGCGCGCATCGCGCGAAAGGGAACGGGATGGACGATGTAACCGACACCATGTCAACGGCCGCGCTCGCGGCGCGCGTACCAGGAACGGACTACTTCGTGCGCGATTTCATCCCGCCGCCAGCGGCGCCGGTGACCAGGCGCGCGGTGATCCAAGCCGCGATCGCGGCTGCAATCGCTGCGGCGCGGGAGCCTTCCGATGGCTGACCGCACCGGCATCGAATGGACCGACGCCACCTGGAACCCGGTGCGGGGCTGCAGCCGCGTCTCCGCCGGTTGCCAGCACTGCTACGCCGAGCGTGTTGCGGCGCGCTTCTGTGGTCCTGGCCAGCCGTACGAGGGTCTGATCCACCCCAGCACGAAGGGCTGGAACGGCAAGGTGCGGCTGTTGCCGGAAGCCCTGCAGATCCCGTGGCGCTGGACGCGCCCGCGCCGGATCTTCGTCAACAGCATGTCGGACCTGTTCCACCCGGAGATCCCGTTCGAGTTCGTCGCCGCGGTCTTCTGGGTGATGTCGGTCACCACCCGGCACACCTACCAGGTCCTGACGAAGCGTCCCGAGCGCATGCTCGAGTTCTTCAAGTGGCTCGCGACGTACGGGGGCCAGGAGGCGCGCAAACACGGCGAGTTCATGATGGAAGCCTCGGCGTTCATCGGACGCGATCGCTTCACCGACCTGGAGTGGGCCATGGGCGACGCGGTCTACACCGCCGCGCACACGCTCCCGGAGATACATGCGCTGGGCTGGGAGCCGGCGACGAAGACCCGGGGCGGCTACGACAACTGCGGCCCCTCTTGGCCCTACGAGAACGTCTGGCTCGGCGTCAGCGTCGAGGACCAGGCCACGGCGGACGAGCGCATCCCGCTGCTGCTGCAGTGCCCGGCGGCGGTGCGGTGGATCTCGGCCGAGCCGCTGCTGGGGCCGATCAACTTCCGCTGGACACCCTACGCCCACCAGTCGACCGGCGAGAGCTACCGGGAATACCTGGAACGTGTCGGCTCGGTGAACGAGTACGAGGCGCTGCGCAAGATCGACTGGGTCGTCGCCGGCGGCGAGTCCGGCGAAGGCGCCCGGCCAATGCACCCCGACTGGGCGCGATCGCTGCGCGACCAATGCGCGGCGGCCGGGGTGCCGTTCCTGTTCAAGCAGTGGGGGGAGTGGGCTGAGGGCATGGCGCGACCCGATTGGGAGGGCGTGGCCAACGATGGCTCTCTCCGGGTCAACGACGAAGCGCTGAGCGTTGTCGCGATGTCGCGCGTCGGCAAGAAGGCCGCCGGTCGCCTGCTCGACGGTGTGCTCCACGACGCTTATCCGGAGGTATCCCATGGCGAATGACTCGATCCGCAAGCGCATCACCCACTTCCTGTTCCTGCGGCTGCTCTACCGTGTTGTGCTGGAGCGCCGGCCCGACTTCATCATCGGCGGCGACAGCGCGGGCGGCCCGTACCTGCGCCGCTGGTGGCTGATCCCGCGAAACCGCTGGTTCAACGTCTACCTGCACCACTTCATGCGCGACGACGACGACCGCGCGCTGCACGACCACCCCTGGCCGTGGTTCTCGCTGCTGCTGAGTGGCGAGTACGTCGAGCACACCATCGCCGCCGGCGGCATCCACCACCGCGAGCGCCGCACCACCGGCAGCATGAAGTTCAGCCTGCCGAGCAGGGCGCACCGGATCGAGCTCAGGAAGCGCGGAGGCCTCCCGGTTGGCTGCTGGACGCTGTTCGTCACCGGCCCGGTCATGCGCCAGTGGGGTTTCCACTGCCCGGACAAGGGCTGGCGGCACTGGAAGGAGTTCACCGCCGAGGGCAAGCCGGGCGAGATCGGTCCGGGCTGCGACTGACCACCACAGGGAGGAAGGATCGATGGGGGAGGTTGTTGAACTGCCGCTGCGGATCGAGTCCGTGGCCAACCGCCGCGAGCACTGGTCGAAGAGGGCCCAGCGCACCAGGTCGCACCGGTTCGCCGCGCTGGCAGTTCCCGTCCACCCGCTCCCATGCGTGGTCACGCTCACCCGGGTCGCGCCGCGCGCGCTGGACGGCGACAACCTCCAGTCCGGGTTCAAGGCGCTGCGCGATGGCATCGCCGACCGCCTTGGCGTGGCGGACAACGACCCCCGGGTGGAATGGCGGTACGACCAGGTGCGGGGCAGGGCGAAGGAATACGCGGTCCGGGTGCGGATCGAAGCGGCATAACGTAGGGGGTAGCGATGACACCGAAGGAAGTCGAGCTGCGGTTGATCGAGTGGGGAGCGCTGGCCAAGTACGAGGAAGCCAAGGAGGACGCCGGGAACGACTTCCACGTCCTGCAGCGGGCCCGCGACTTCGCGCCTGGCACCCGGGAGAAGGCGGCGGCGCAGCTGGTCGGTCGCGACGGTGGCGAGCGCCGACGACTGATGGCCCGCGACCTGAAGGGCTGCGGCATCCGGGTGGTGCCGAAGTCCTACGTGGACCCGGTGCCGGGCAAGACCACCCGCAAGCCAGGCCCGCGCGAGCGCATCGGCGACTCCATCCCCGAGCGGTTGAAGGCCGTCCACAATGCCGCGCTCGAGCTCTACCGCGCGGACCCCGTCGCCGGCATCGTGCTGCGGCAGGAATACTGCGCCTACGGCTCCCAGGGCACGAAGGCCTACCGCGTCTCCGAAGCCATCGGGAAGAAGGTCGGCATCCGCGTCTATCGCGAGACGCTGGCGCGCGCGCTGGGGTGGATGCACGCCAAGCTCAGCGACCACGCGGAAGCCGCTTGACACAGTGTCATCGTGATTGGTAGAAATGGAGCACTTTCAAGAATTGCCCCTGGAGCCCGGCCAAGTGCCGGGCTTTCGCGTTTTCAGCGGCTGTGGATCACTGGCAGATCGCCGGGCTCATAACCCGGAGAAACCCCGTTCGATTCGGGGCGCCGCTACCAGACGGGTCCTCGTCGACCCGCCCCGGCCGGTTGGTTGACGCGAGCCGGCCGGGGCACCTGCAAGGTCCACTCCCTTCCCCTGGAGTGACCCCCGGCGGCGTCCTGTCCCCCCGGCAGGGCGCCGCCACCTATTCGGAGCTGCCCCATGCGCCAGATCAACGAGCTGGTGGTGCATTGCAGCGCCACGCCGGCAGGCAAGGCGTTCCATGCCACGGACATCGACCGTTGGCACCGGGACCAGGGCTGGAACGGCATCGGCTACCACTACGTCATCACGCTGGACGGCTCCATCGAGCCTGGCCGCGACCTCGACGAAGCGGGCGCCCACGTCGCCGGCCACAACGCCGACACCATCGGCATCTGCTACATCGGCGGCATGAACGCGCAGAACACGGCGCCGGCGGATACGTTGAACCCGCGGCAGGCCGAAGCGCTTCACCTGCTTCTGGATGGTCTGCGCGCGCGCTGGCCGAACGCGAAGATCCTCGGCCACCGGGACTTCCCCGGCGTGGCCAAGGCATGCCCGAGCCTCGACGCTCGCGAGTGGTGCCTGAGCCGGGGGATCGACCCGAAATGATGCGCCTGGTTCGTTGCATTCCCTGCGTCGCGTTCATCCTCGCGCTGGTGTGCATGGCGTTCGCCGCCAAGGCATCGCCAGGCCCACTGTCCACCATCTCCGGGGACGGCTTGCTGTCGCTGGTAGGTGCTGTCCTGTTCGCCCTGCTGGCGGGTTACGCCAAAGGGCAGGAGCGCCGGGTGACCGCGCTGGAGCACGAGCAGAAGCAGCAGCAGAGCCAGATCAACCTGCTGCGCATCGACTTCCACAAGGACCACCCGAGCCGGCCTGAGTTCGAGAACCTTCGGGGCGACATGAGGGACCGCTTCGACCGGCTGGAAGACCTGATCCGCGAGAAGCGCTCATGAACCGCACCGGCTGGACGATCACCTGGGCCGGCATCGCCGCGGCCGTGACGCTGCTGGCGACGAACGGCGCCGCGCTGCTCGAGGTGGTCGCCGGCGTCTGGCTGTTCCTGCTGAAGCTGTCGGACACGGCCCCCCTCGGGCTGGCCAGCTTCCTGCTGGCGCTGGGGCTGGGCGTGCTCTCGCGGCCGTTCCTGCTGCGCTACCTGCCGCCGATGCCCTGCCACAGCTCGCGGGAGTTCGTGATCGACACCGCGGCGCTGGTGATCGGCGTAGGGGTCATGTTCGGGCAGCTGCGGACCTTGAACGGCGCGCTGCTCGGGTTGCTGGCGGGGTTCGCTGCGCCGCTGGTGGCGCGCGGGATCGCGGCACTGTGGAACCTGCGGAAGGGGCGGCAGTCATGAAGGCGGTTCTGGACCTCATCGGTGGCGTCCGCGCCGCGGTGTTCCTCGGGCTGTTCCTCGCCACCCTCGTGGCGCTGGGCGTCCAGTCGCACCGGCTGGACACCCGCACCGAAGAGCGCGACACCCTGAAGGCCGAAGCGCTGGTGTGGGCGAGCGCACAGCGAACGAACATGGAGACGATCGCCACGCAGGCGCGCGCGCTGGAGCAGTGGCGCGGCATCGCCGGCGAGCGGGAAGCAGAGGCGCAGGCAGCAGCCCGTGAAGCGGCCAGCCTGCAGGCGGCGCTGGAAGCTGAGCAGGAGCGCCGGAAGACCGAACGGCAGGTGATCTATGACCGGAACCCGGAAGCTCGCCAGTGGGGCGCTACTCGCGTGCCTGCTGAGCTCGCTGACCAGCTGCGCCAGTAAGCCTCCCATCGTCCGCACCGAGACCGTCGAGGTCCCGGTGCCGGTCGTGGTGGACGTGCCGGCGGAGCTGACCAGGCAGGAGCCGGAGCCCCAGCTGAAGCCGGATCCGGTGAACGCCGACCTGGCGGACTGGATCGACGCGCTGAAGGCGTGGGGCCGCGGCGCCTACTGCAAGCTGGAGAAGATCGCGAACCTCGGGCCGGGAACGGACTCCGAGGCCGCGTGCGCGCGAGCGCTGAGCAGCGGGCGCTAAGCCCGTAGACCGACGACGAAGGAGAAGGCGATGTTCACGATCAAGTACACGGACCAGGATGGATTCGAGCGTCTGACCCGGGGTCAGGATGTGCGCGCGAAGATGGACGGCAGGCACGCGCAGAGCGTTGGCTGGCGGGACGAGAGCGGCGCCGGATGCTCGATCTCCCATGGCACCACGGTCTACGTCATGAATGACAGCGGCGCGACGGTCGGGAAGTACGTGGTGTTGGGAGCAGCCGATGGCCAGCATGCCAGCCGGTCCGGGAACTGACGCGGTGGCCTGGCGCCCATGGCGCTGCCACGAGGGGCGCGAGCTGTAGCGCTACTGCTTCATGCGCCCGGCGATGAACAACACCAGGCCCCACACGATGGCGATCACGCCAACGGATAGCCAGAACGGGGTCTGGGCGAACGCGGCGAGCATGCCGCCCACGATGAGCCAGAACCCGATGGTCTTCTGCCTGACGGCCTTGGCCTGGATGTCCATGACGATCGAGGATACCCGATGAGCCTGTCCGACCGCCTCCGCAAGATCGAAGCCCGGCTCACCGCCCTCGAGCAGGGGCAGAAGGACACCGCCGACATGGTGGTGCAGATCGCCGAGGCCGTGGAAGCGGAAGAGGTAGGCGATACCGCCCCGTCGCTCACCCTGGATGGCGAGCATGCCGGTGGCGAGCGCGACCAGTCGCAGGAGCTGTAGCAATGGAGTTTGGACCTGACATTCGACAGCTCACGCGCGAGCTGAACGCAGAGAAGCAGCAGCGCCACGAGGCCCGCGAGCTCCGCACCGTGAGGATGCTGCGGTCCCTGAGCTGGACGCCTGACGAGCTGACCCATTACCAGCGCGTGGTAGGTGGGGTGGGCGAGCGGCTATCCGCCGTGCTGCAGCGCAAGCCGAAGATCATGCGAGGGCGGAGGCTGGTCCGCTGATGGGTAGGGCTGCGCCCCGGCATCAGCCAGCGTTCCCGATCGCCCGCCGGCACGAACCGCCCGAGACTCATGCGAACTACGGTCAGGGCCGCGGCGGCCGGCCGTGGCGCCGGAAGCGCGCGGCGGTGCTGCAGCGCGACGGCTACCTGTGCCAGTGCGACGACTGCAGGGCCAACGGCAAGCTGCTGGTCGCGCACGAGGTCGACCACATCGTCCCGCTGTCCCAGGGCGGCACGGACGACCCGAGCAACCTGCGGGCGATCAACCGCAACTGCCACCGCGCCAAGACCCAGCGCGA
>JACYYJ010000072.1_pt1 | contig 39729 bp, 56 predicted proteins | sample 8236861 | NCBI WGS metagenome assembly JACYYJ01 (sample SAMN14103086, study PRJNA606662) | landfill metagenome | isolation source: landfill solid waste | place: India:New Delhi, Okhla landfill site | collected 2017-11-05
CAGGCCGAGGGCGACGACCCCGGCTCTGGTGGCGAGGCACCGGCCGACCAGGCCGAGTGACAACTGGGGGGCAGGTAGCGGGTCTGCCTGCCCCCTACTCACAGAAAGGGCAGCCATGCCAACTCGCACCGTGGTCTACGGCACCATCTCCGACGGGGGTGGCGTCGTCCGATACGGGACCTACCGCTGGCACTACGGCGGAATCGTGAACCCTCGGTTCAAGATCCGGGACCGCTGGCACTCGTACGGCTGGGCCGACAAGAAGTTCTACGTCGCCCTCCGGAACAAGGCCGGGACCCGTGTCGTGGACACCCTCACCTTCTACCCCGGTGAGGACTACCTCGAGAAGCACTTCCGCCCCATCGGCGGGGGTATCCTGCCTACCCAGCAGGTCGCTCTCAACGTCCAGTCCGAGTCCTACGGTCCTGACCGTGGCGTCGTGAACTGGTCCGGCGAGCTGTACCTGGGCTAAGGCCACAAGGAGGACGACATGGCTGCTATGGAAGACCTGGAGGCACTGCTCCAGAACCTGCCTGGCTACTCGCTGATCACGGTCGGCATGAAGCAGGCGGCTCTGGACGGTGCCCTCGTTCCCGACAGCTTCCTGATCTGGCCTGGCGAGGAGGGCTACGAGGCGACGTATGACGTATACTTCGCGGCTCTCAATCTCCTGGGGTTCCTGCAGGCCCAGCCGGTCATCCGTCAGTCCTCCAGTGAGGGCACTTCAGTCGCCGTTGACGCGCCGAACTGGGGTGCCCTCACCTCCTACTATCGTTCCCAGAGCCGCATCGTGCAGGCCAGCGGGAACACCGTCCTGACTCGTGTGGCCATCCCCGAGGGACCCCACGTTCGCAAGACGGACATGTCGGGAAGGGGGTCGCACTATGGTGATGTCGACACAGACCTTGGCTGAAGCAGCCAAGCTCCTGACCACCCCCTTCGTGGACAGCGTGCAGCTTCTCCTCGTCGGCGAGCCTGTCACCGTGGGCTTCGAGGTCGTGCGGGAGACGGTGCCGGTAGGCGACCCGGTCGCTGCGCTGGTGCAGACGACCACGCTGGCCAACGCTGTCGAGAGCCAGGTCGTCAACGTCTACTCGGTCAAGGTGCCCCAGGGCACGGTCATTGACGCAGGGATGGCAGTTGAGGTCCTCACCTGCCAGCAGGAGCCGTCCCTTGTGGGGAAGAAGCTGCTGCTGGACAAGGTGTCGCAGAACGGCCTCGCCCTTATCCGCAAGGCTGTCGCCAGCGACTTCCACCAGGTGGACCAGCAGGGGAAGGAGAACCTGTCATGAGCATCACGATGGGCCAGCTCGCTTCGCGCTACGCGGCAGCCAGCAAGAACACCCCCGGCTCCGAGGAGCTGCGCACGCTTGCCCAGGTCGGCGTCGGCCTGGTGAAGACCGAGATCCAGGACATGCACGCGGTGGACACCGGCACGATGCTGAACAGCACCAGCGCCGAGCGCCAGGGGAAGGACACCTACCTCATCGGCCCGACGGTGGACTACGCGCCCTATGTGGCCCTGGGAACGAGCCGCATGGCTGCCCGCCCCTTCCACGTCAAGGCGGCGAAGCGGCTGCGCAAGGAAGCTGAGTCCATCGGCTTCGACCCCGACAAGTTGGGAATCTGATCATGGTAAGCATGAGCGACATCACCGCCCTCCTGGACGAGCTGGGCGCTCCTGCGGTGACGGGCTACGCGGCGACCAAGGCTGCGCTCCCCTACGTGGTGGCCCGCCCCATGATCGTGACTTACGAGGGAGACCTGGCCGTCTCTGGCGACGCGCTGGGCTGGGACAACCAGTTCGGCCTCTACTGCGCTGCTGGCAGCGTGGAGGCGTCGTTCAACTTGGCCAAGGCCGTCATGGAGGCGCTGCACGGGCAGCGCGTAGGCGACAGCACCCTCGCGGCGTCCATGGGCTACACCGGAGCCCAGGTCGAGGGGCACTACGAGTCCCAGGTAACTATCCAGACACATCAAGGAGGTATATCATGACCCGAGGAATCGTGGTCGACCACAAGGAGACCGGCGTGCGCTACGCGGTGTCCGAGCGGAACTTCAACGAGAAGGTCCACAAGAAGGTTCGCGACCTGAAGCCGGGCGAGTCGGTCATCGGCTACCAGCCCCGGCACAAGAAGCCCGTCGGGCAGCAGCCCGCCCCCAGCCACACCGAGGGGTCCTCAGCCGAGGGCACCAAGGAAGCCAAGAAGGAAGGAAACTGACATGGCTATCACCCAGTGGAACCCCTCGACTCAGATCAGTCGGGGCAACGTCGCGGTCGGCGTCGCGCCTGCCGTGGAGGACATCAACGCTCCGGTGCTTGCCGAGCTTGATGCAGGCATCGGCCTGGACTGCTCCATCACCACGATGAACGGCACGTCCAGCACCGACTCGGAGAGCATCGACTGGCTCTGCGACCCGGCCAGCGAGCAGCTTCCGGGCAGCACGACCCACTCCATCGACGACCTCCTCATCAAGGCCACGGGCCAGGCGGACGAGGACCTCATCTCGGGCCTCAACATCGGCGACGTCGTGTACATCTGGCGTCGTGACGGTGTCGCGCACGAGGCAGCGCTGGCAGCCGATCAGCGCGTCTGGGTCTGGAAGGCCATCATCACGTCCATCGACCCGGCGGAGGCGAACAACACGTTCATCGGCATCACCGCCCACGTCACGGTCCTGGCCCGCTCGGTGACGGCTGTCGCCATCGCTGCGGCCTGACCCCGAACCGACAGGTAGGAGAACACCATGTCATTCAACAGCTACGAAGAGCTCATGCAGGCAGTGGAGGAGCGTCGTCAGGACGTTCTGACGCTGGAGGTCGACCTTGGTTCCGCGTACTCGCAGGAGCACGAGGATGCCAAGAAGGAGCTCGCCCAGGCCAAGGCGCTGAAGCAGCTTGCTGGGAACCAGGAGTTCCTCGGTGACAACGTCGCAGCGCTCGAGGCTCGTGTGGCCGAGACCAAGCCCGAGGCCCGTTCGGTCTTCGTGCGGTTCTCGCGCCTGAAGCTGGGCGAGTGGGCCATGCTCGTGAAGCAGGGCGGTCTGACCCCCGTTGACCAGTACGAGAAGGTTCTCCCCAAGACGTTCATCGGCGTCTGGGGCCAGGACCCCACGGTGGAAGTGGAAGGTGAGCTCCCGGAGCCGCTGTCCACGGATGCCGCGCTCCTCAGCAGCAAGGGTGACAAGGGCATCCTCCCTGGCGGCATGCTGCACCAGGTCGTTCAGGCATTCATGGCCTGGCAGAACTCGTCGGGGGACATCACCATCCGCCCTACGAAATCGGGCCTCGTCTCGCACTAGTGCTGGACATGGCCCTGGAATCCGGGCGACCCCCGCTTCGCCTCCTTGACGAGGGAAGCCCGGATTCCTGGCAAGAGCTAGACCTCGAGGTTGTCGCTCAATGGAAACACATGAAGGAGGTCAAGTGCCCCGGCTGCGGTCGCCCGCTGGCTGAGCACTTGCACAACTCAACACTGGGAAGGGAAGAGTCAATTGAGGACTACGAGGTATTCTCGGTTGACTGCCCGGCTCAGCAGGCCATAGCAGGCGGTCAGTCCGCCTGGCGGCAGGCGAACAAGGGAGCCATCGACAGCCACATGAAGGGCAACGGTCCGGACCCCAGCATGGGCGTCTACTGGCTTACCAAGCGCCCCGGCGAGCGCCTCCCCATCCCCGAACAGTAACCAGCCCAGGAAAGGAGACCCAAGTGGCCGACAACGATGTACGCATCAAGCTCTCGCTTGACGGTTCCGAAGATGTGCAGAAGGGTCTCAAGGGCGTCGGAGACGAGGCTGGCAAGGCCGACTCCAAGCTGGGGGGCATGGTCAAGGGCGGTCTGAAGGGTGCCGGGGCTGCCCTGGTAGGCTTCGCGACCGCTGCCGTAGCAGCAGGCGGGGCGCTCACTGCTGGCGTCATCAGCGCATACGCTGACTACGAGCAGAACATCGGTGGTATTGAGACGATGTTCAAGGACGCGTCCGGTACGATGAAGCAGTACGCGGACGACGCGTATCGCACGGCAGGTCTCTCCGCCAACGACTACATGAGCCAGGTCACCAGCTTCTCGGCTGCGCTCATCCAGGGTCTTGGCGGAGACACCGCTGCGGCTGCCGAAGCCGCGAACACGGCCATGATTGACATGTCCGACAACGCGAACAAGTTCGGGTCCAACATCACGGACATCCAGAACGCCTACCAGGGCTTCGCGAAGCAGAACTACACCATGCTCGACAACCTGAAGCTCGGGTACGGTGGAACGGCTGCCGAGATGGCACGCCTTATCAACGACTCGGGTGTCATGGGCGACACCTTCGAGGCCACGGCCAGCAACATGAACGAGGTCTCGTTCGACAAGATCGTTGAGGCCATCCACACCGTCCAGACCGAGATGGGCATCGCTGGCACCACGGCACTCGAGGCCGAGAAGACCATCTCTGGTTCCATCGGCATGCTGCAGAGCAGCTTCGCTAACCTGCTGACGGGCCTTGGCAGCGCCGACGCTGATGTGGCCACGCTGGCAGGCAACGTCCTTGACTCGCTGGAGCTGGTGGTTACGAACATCACCCCGGTGATCGAGAACATCGGCTCCAACATGGCTACCCTCGGGCCGAAGCTGGGCGAGATGATGGAGAGCCTGGTGGGGGCGGTCAGCAGCGCCATCCCGGCCATCCTTGACGCTGGTGTGGCCCTTATCGGCGGTCTGATCCAGGGCATCAGCAGCGCGCTCCCCGGCCTCATCACGGCTGCTGTCCCGGCGCTGGTGGGCCTCGTTGAGATGCTCGCCGAGCAGGCTCCCATCCTGATCAAGGCTGGCGTGGACGCCATCGTGGCTCTGGGCGAAGGCATCGCCGAAGCCCTGCCCACGCTTATCCCCGTGGTCGTGCAGGGTCTCCTGGACGTGGTGGCTGCCCTGGTGGAGAGCCTCCCGCTGCTGCTGGAGACCGGCCTCCAGATCGTCATGGCGCTGGCCCAGGGTCTCATGGAAGCCCTGCCCCTGCTGATCGAGCAGCTCCCCACCATCCTGCTCTCCATCGTGGACTTCATCATCCAGGGTGTGCCCATGCTTATCGAGGCGGGCCTCCAGCTCTTCACGAGCCTGATCGGGGCGCTGCCCGAGATCATCACCACGATCGTAGCTGCGCTGCCCACGGTGATCACGGCTGTCATTGATGCTGTCCTGGGGGCTATCCCGCTTATCATTGACGCGGGCATCCAGCTCATCACCGCGCTGGTTACGGCTCTCCCCGAAATCATCCAGGCCATTGTCGCCGCTATTCCGCAGATCATCACTTCGGTCCTGGACGCCATCTTCAACAACATTCCGCTCCTGATTGATGCAGGTATCCGCCTTATCACCAGCCTGATCGGTGCCCTGCCCCAGATCATTTCCACGATCGTGGCAGCCATTCCGCAGATCATCAGCGGGGTGCTGAGCGCGGTCTTCAACAGCATTCCTCAGCTCATCATGGCTGGTGTCAAGCTGCTGACCAGCCTGGTGACCAACGTGCCCAGCATCCTGGGAACCATCCTGGGAGCCGTGGGAAACATCCTGTCGGGCATCGTACGCGCTGTCATCAACGGCATCGGCGGCATGATCTCGGCTGGTGGCGACCTGGTGCGCGGTCTCTGGGAGGGTATCTCGGGGGCTGCGGGCTGGCTGTTCAACAAGATCGGCGGCTTCGTCAACGACGTGATGGGCAACATCGGTTCGTTCTTCGGCATCAACTCGCCGTCCCGGCGCATGCGCGACGAGATCGGTCAGTTCCTGCCCCCTGGCATCGGAGAGGGTGTCGAGCAGCACGCCGACGAGGCCATCGACCCCATCACCGACATGAACAAGCGCATCGTGAAGGAAGCCCAGCAGCTCCCTGACCTCGCGATGGACCAGTCGGTCACCCAGTCCTTCACCCAGTCCTTCGTCCCGACCCTGGCGACCGCCCAGGCTACGGCCACACCAGTCGGGCTCGGGGCGGCTGCGCCCAGCCTCACCATCTCCGGTCCCCTGGTCAGTGTGGCCGAGATGAGCGTGCGCTCCGACCAGGACATCCGGGCACTGTCCACCCAGCTCCGCACCGACATGACGCGCGAGCTGCGAGCGCAAGGAGTACTCCAGTGAGCTTCCAGCTTGGCACGTTCGCCACCGACGACATCCCCGGCTTCAAGGCCATCCTCCGGGAGTGGCCCAGCCTGCCCGTCGACCTGCACCTGGACGACCTGCCCGCTGGCGACGGTGCCCTGTTCTACCGTGCCCGGATGACGGAGACCGAGTGGGTCTTCCGGCTGGAGCTGACCGGCACCGACGTCGCTGACGTGCTGGCCAAGGCCGACCAGGTGTCCTCCGCCCTGAACCCCAAGGTTCACGGGCTGCAGGACTTCACCCCGAACGCTGCTGGCGACTGGGTCTGGCAGGGTGTCCTCGGTAGCGCCATCTCGTGGGAGCGGGACAGCATCATCTGGTTCAGCGACCGTACCTGCCGTCTGGCGGGCGAAGCGGTCGTGGTGACCCCTAACCCCTATGGGTACGCCACGGGGTCGCCCACGGTCCTCTCTAGCTCCGTAGAAGCGGTGCTGCCCGTGGGGGGTAACACCAGCGCCTTCCCCATCGTGGAGTTTCAGGGAGTTCTGAACAGCGCCCAGGCGTTCACGCTCAACGGGATGCAGGTCGCGGGTCCGCTGCTGGCAAGCCAGACGCTCGTCCTGGACTTCGAGGCCATGGACTTCTACATCAAGACCACGGCGACCGGGGCCAAGGTGCGAAACGTCGCCGACCGCTTCACTGACTTCCAGCGGCTGGAAGGCACCGACAGCATCTCGCTGACGGCAGGCGTCACCGCTGGCACATTCACCAGTGCGACAGCACGCGTCAACTCGAGGAGAATCTGATGGCTGAGTACTCTCGCGCCACCAGTCGGGGCGACTGGACAGGTGAATGGGATCCCAGCGCGGTCACTCAGGTGCTGCTGCGCATGGACTCGTTCATCGGCAGCGGCGACCCCCGGCCTACCCCTGACAGCAGCGGCCGGAACCGCGATGCCTACGTGGTCAACTACGCGGGCAGCGACGCTGTCGCAGTCGCGACCCCCTGGGGAACCGGCCTTCGCATGAACGAGGCTGGGGCCAGCCAGGAGACGTCCGTCCGCGTTGAGAACGACGGCACCCTGTTCCCCAGCAGCGGGTCTGTCATGGTGGGCACCTGGTTCCGGGGCAAGCTGGACCGCCAGTGGAACCCCGTGCTGAGCACCAGGAACACCCCCGGCGCTGCCCCCCTGGTTCACCTGAACGTGAACACCAGCGCCAGCGGTCCTCAGCTCAACTATCGCTTCTACGACAACGCTGGAACCCAGGTGGTCAACGAGTGGTTCTCCGGGGTGCTCGTGCCCGACCGCTGGTACTGGATCGGCGCTGTCATGGACTTCACGCTGGGCACGTATTCCGTCTACGTGGTGGACTACGAGACCGGCGCTGTAGAGTCGGCCAGTGGCACGGCAAGCCTGAACAATGCCTGCACCGCTCATCTGGATGTGGCCTTCGGGCCTGCGGGCGAATGGGCGCGCTCCATCGCGGACGAGGTCGTGGTGGTTGCCCCCTTCGTGGGGAACGCGGGGCAGCTTGCCCAGCGCGCTCGTCTGGCAGACGGAGCCGTAGAGGCGACCCAGGCCGACACGGGGACGGTCATCGGCCGTATCTCCCCCCGGCCTACTGCATCTCTCCCTGTCGTCGCCCACACTCGCGCCATGCCTGGCCAGTGGGGCACCGACACCCCGATGATCACGTTGAACGGCCTGGGCGCGACGGTGCGCTATCGGACGTCCAACAACCTGACTACCTGGGGCGCGTGGAAGAACGCCTCCCAGATCGAGACCGAGCCGAACGCGGCATGGATCCAGTACGAGGTGACGTTGGCTGCGGCCGACAGCTACCTGGACGACATCCTGCTCAGCACGGCTCCCCCGCCGACCCCGCCCCTGCCGAACACCCTGCCGGTCGAGCCGTTCTCCCTCGACCCGCTGCTGGTAGTTCCGAGCGGGGGCGGGGTCCTTCTCCAGGACACCCTGCTGTCGTGCAAGACCTTCGACACCAGCAGCAACGAGAGCACGCTGGAGTTCTCCGTTAGCCTGGCCGACCCCAAGGCCACACTCATGGAGAGCGAAGCGCCCATCCTGTTCAAGGGGCGTCACTATGTGGCCCGAGGCGTAACCACTCGCCGTTCCAAGAACGAGGCCATCGTCGAGGTCTACGCCGAGCGGAACTGGTACGACCTGCTCTACGCTGGGCAGATTGACCCCCAGGCGTGGACAGCCAGCGCCTTCGATGTCATGAGCAGCGTCCTGGCAGGGACCGACTGGTACGTCGGCCAGGTTGACCCGACTGCGGTGCTGGGCTGGGAGAACGACTCCACGACGGTGCTGGGCATGCTGAAGCAGATCGCGAAGGTGTACGGGGGCGACCTCGTCTTTGACGACAAGACCCACTTCGTACACTTGCTGAACCAGGGCGGTCGTGACCGGGGCACGTATTTCGACTACGTCAACGGCATCTCCAGCGCGGTCCGCCGGGAGGACACGACGAACCTGGTGACCCGGCTGTACGGCCGGAACGCTGACGGCCTCACCATCGCCCCGGCCAACGGCGGAGTCGACTACATCGAGGACTTCACCTGGACCGACCAGGTACGCGTCAGCACGTACGACTTCAAGTCGGGCATGACGCCTCAGGCGATGATGCGCTTCCTGACTGCGTTCCTGGCAGACCGGGCCAAGCCCACGCTCTCCTACGAGTACCAGGTGTCGGGCCTTGTCGACCGCGTGGAAGAGGTTGACCGCTTCGAAGTGCTGGACATCGTGTTCGTCATGGACGAGGACTACGGCCAGTCGGTCAAGAACCGCGTGGTGCAGCTTGACATCGACTGGGTCGATCTGCGCAACAGCAAGATCACCCTCGCGAACAAGCTGCGGAGCCTTGCCAGCAGCGACGACAGCAGCGACCCCGGCGCGCTGACCACGGGCCAGACCATCGACACCCGAGACATCAACCCGTTCAACCTGCTGATCAACTCTCGGGGCGACAATGGGATGGCACACTGGGCAGGCCAGAACGTGTCGGTCGTGGAGGGCGGGGCGACTGGCCGGTACAGCTTCGCCTTCGGGGCTGCTGGTGGCTCCCTGGAGCAGACCGTCACCAGCGACAACCGAGACAGCTTCGTGTTCTCCGCCCAGGTGGATGCCGACACCGATGCTGCCCTTCAGATTGAAGTGACCTTCCAGTACACGGACGGCACTTCCGAGACCCAGACCCTGGAGCTGTGACATGGCCGTTCGCCGCGCGATCGTGCGCAATCCCAACACCTTCAAGCAGACGCTGACGATCAAGGTGAAGGTGACCACGGCGGACGGCGACGTGAAGGTGACCGACCTCATCCTGCAGGCGGGCAGCACCGGCACCGGCTGGGTCCCCAACGTGACCGAGATGCCCTGGACGGCTGGGGTGGTGAGCTGACATGGCGTTCATCCGCACCTTCGGCCAGCTCAAGCCCTCCAAGGACGTTGCTGGTGTGGCCGTCAAGATCACCGCCCAGGGCGAAGCCAAGGTCACCGACGTGCAGCTCAACCCCGGAAGCAGCCTGTTCTCCTGGTCCCCGATGGTGGGCGACCTGGCGCTGGTGCCTGCCCCGGCCTGGCGCTACATCAACGGCATGGTGCAGTCAGACTATGACACTTGGGTCATGGCCGACGAAGACCAGGCGTCGCCCTACCTGGGCGTCTTCTACCCCGTGGCAGCCCAGAACGTTGACTGGGGGCTGCTGCACCTTGGGGAGATCAACTCACGGGAGGAGTTCAATGGTTATGAGTACTCAACCAGTACCGGAGCCGGGGTCACCCCGCATCACACTGCCCGAGCTGATCAGAGGCTGGGCCTCGAAACGGATGGTATCATGTCGGCCATCGTTGCCATCCGTGGCATCCATGCCGACCCTGGAAGCAACGTCCGTTCCGACCTGGGCACCGTCACAGGTGCTCATGCGGAAGGCTGGTCTGCGGTGTGGGCCTGGCATGAGACTTGGGAAGACGTCCTGACCGATCACGAGGAGTGGGCATAATGCCTCTGGAGAACCCTACTGCACCGTCCTACGGGCCGAACACGTTCACGGACTTGGCTGCTGCCCTGGCCACACTGTTCGAGAACGACGAGTACCTGGAAGGGCTGATCAACAACATCGACCCGACCCCCACGGTGGAGCGCTTGAACCTTACCCTTGCTAGCGGATACGGCAACAACTCGTCCTATGTGACCACGCGCTCCGTCAAGACCGGCACCGAGGTCACCCTGGAGTGTGGCGTGATCACCTGCCCTGCCAGCTTCAGCGCCGATGTCTACAACACTCTCGGCACCGTGGGCAGCGCACACCGGCCGACCGACGGCAAGAACCGCATGGGAGTCGGTGCCATCTTCGCTTCGGGGGCTATCGTGCCGGTGCAGTACCGAATCAACAGCAGCGATGGGACCATCAACTTCTACTCCAAGATCGCTGTCTCGGGGGCATCATACATCATTCTCTCCCCTATCAACTGGACGGTGAGCTGACATGGGACACCGGGTCACGCTCTGGCACGCGAACCGAACCGTCCGCACCGAAGGTGTCCTGGACAGGTACGGCGACATGATTGACGATGTCTTCCTGGTGGCCTACGAGCTGCGCACCACGGGCTTCGTCAACCTGAACATTCAGAACACCGTGGAAGCCGTCCGGGCCAAGTGGCCGAACATCCGCTGGTGGATCACGATCCAGTGCTTCAGCTCTGCTGCCTGGAAGGCTCTCTCCACCGACGCCACGTTCCGGGCCGAGACCCTGGCGCAGATGGAGGCCATCTACGCGGCCTACCCTTGGGTCTACGGCATCGACCTGGACGCCGAGGGCTTCGGCAGCAACGTGACCACGGCCGAGGCGATGGCAGGCTACCAGGTGCTCGGTGACCACGCTCGCACCTTCGGGAAGAAGGTCTGCGCTGCGCTGCCTGCTGCCACCGAGGGCAACTTCAGCGTCGGTGGCGAGAACTGGCTTGACTACGAGCTGTTCGGCGCGTACTTCGACCACGTTGCTATCATGACCTACGACTTCGCCTGGTCGGGGTCGGCACCTGGCCCTATCGCCCCCCGCTTCTGGATCCAGCAGGTCTACGACTGGACGGTGTCGGTTATCCCGCCCGAGAAGGTGCTCATGGGGGTGCCTGCCTACGGGCAGAACTGGCAGATCAACGAGCCGGTGGAAGACCTGCCTGGCTATCCGGGCTGGCCGTACCGGGGCAACTCCGGAGCGTATTACTGGTTCTGGTACATGGCGACCGGCGAGTGGGGCAGCCGGTCGGGCGACGATGGCCCGGTGTGGCAGCAGACGAGGGCCTCGTGGATGGTGTACCGAGACATCGAAACGAACAGCCCCTTCACCCTTATCGGCTGCTACTGGTGGGCCACGGCTGCCCACGTGACAGGCAGCAGCGGCATGGAGCGGACGTCGTACAATGGCAAGCCCTACCTCACGCGCTACGGCCGAGCAGCAGCCCCGACCGTGGGCGAGCTGGCTGACCAGCGTGCGACGACCCAGTACATGCAGCACGACGTCCGCCCCATGCAGGTCGTGGACTCGAACGGCGAGTGGCACAACCAGGACGTCCACAACCTGACGCTCGAGGTCCTGCAGCGCGACCCCCAGTCCGCCACGATCATGGACGACGACTGCGCGAACACCGGCGCTCTCGACATCTACTACACTCGCACCGGAGCGGCCTGGACGCACTGGCGTCGTGGCGACCCTGTCATGGACCCCCGGACGTATGGTCAGTATCGTGTGGCCGGGGCTGGCAGGCTGTCGCTGACGGCCTTGGACGGCGGAGGGGAGCACCACGTACAGGGTCGCCTCCAGCTTCCGGCAGCGGGCCGAGCAGGCGTCTTCCACGGCAGCTTCGAGGCCACTGTCGACCAGGCTGGCACCGTGCGCCTCAGCCGGAACGGGACTGTCCTGGCCACATACAACGGCAGCGCCCCCGGCACCAGCACCGTCCCCGGCCAGGGCCAGGCGGTCATCGGGCTGCGGGTCCGGGGGAACCGCGCTCGGGTCTACTACTCGCGCACCGAGAACAGTGTGCCCCTTCGCATTGACTACACCGACCCCAGCTACACTCCGGGTCCGAGTGGCATGGTGTCGCTGAGCGGTGCAGCTTGGTTCGATCACGTTCGCTGGGGCGACGCCTGGTGGTATAACCCCCGCGAGGCGGTGGACGTGCAGATCGGCAGCTTCACGTTCCCCAACGTGGGGCGCGTGCCCCGCACGAACGTCACCTGGGACGGCTTCAACCGCTTCCGCCCGAACACCGACGTGGAAGAGCGTGAGACCCGCACGAAGAGCATCTCGTCCGACTGGGAGTACATCCATCTCAAGGGTGTCGGCATCCCTGCTGGGCAGACGCGCCAGGTGCGCATCATCCCGCGTGACATCGACTGCTGGATCGCGACTGCTTACTTGTGCGACCCCAAGGGCACCAGCCTGTCGCACTACTCCGACGCCGAATACATGGCCTACAGCCGTGACCTCGCCGACTCCGAATGGGGCTTGGCCGGGATCGCGGTCTGGAGGCTGGGGCAGGAGGACACAAGGTTCTGGGAACGGGTGAAAGGTGGAAGGCTCGACCCGGATAACAGGATTGACATCCTGGCATAACATTCCACCGAAATGAAGGAGACGAACAACATGGTATTCTCACCTCTCACGGCTCGCACCGTGGCTCACCACGGGAAGCACCGGGGCAGCGACCCCAACAAGAAGCGGATCATCGTCCACCACTGGGCAGGCACGTCCGGCGGCGACACTGCGCTGATGAAGCCCAAGGGGCAGAACAGCCGTGGCGATGTGTCGGCCTCGTACATCCTCTACAGCGACGGCACGCTCGTCGGCCAGGTGCCTGAGGAGCTGTCCCCCTGGACGACTGGCTCGGCCGACTGGGGTTCCGTCACGGTGGAGACCCAGAACAAGCGGGGCGCTCCCAACTGGGACATCGACGCACGGGCGAAGGAGAAGCTGGCTCAGCTCATGGCGGACCTCAGCGACCGCTACGGCTGGGGCGAGCTGCGCCTTGGCACGAACGTCCGCTACCACGGCGAGTTCTACGCCACGGCCTGCCCTGGCCCGGACATGATCCGGAGCCTGCCCAGCATCGTCGCACGGGCGAACCAGCTCCGCAAGGGCGGGGGCGGCAGCCAGCCGTCCACCGGGGGCACGTACACCGTCGTCAAGGGCGACACGCTCAGCGGCATCGCCAGCAAGCACGGCACGACCTGGCAGGAGCTCCAGCGGCTCAACGGCCTGGCCGACCCGAACAAGATCTTCCCCGGCCAGAAGATCAAGGTGCCCTCGGGAGGCGGCAGCACCCCGAGCAAGCCCAGCCAGTCCCTCGCTGATGTGGCCAAGGCGGTCATCCGGGGCGACTACGGCAACGGCAGCACGCGGGTCGCGAAGCTGCGCGCTGCTGGCTACGACCCGGCCGAAGTGCAGGCCGAAGTGAACCGCCAGCTCTACGGGGGCGGCAGCAAGACTCCTGTCGCGTCCAACGTGGATGCGGTCGCGCGGCAGGTGATCCGGGGTGACTGGGGCAACGACCCGGAGCGCAAGAAGCGGCTCACGGCTGCGGGGTACGACTACTCCGCCGTCCAGCGTCGTGTGAACGAAATCCTCGCAGGAAAGTAACTACCCCGGAAGGAGCCTCATGCTGGAGGCTATCACTAGCATCCTTGGGGTGCTTACCCCCGTCTTCGTGGCAGCGACGACCGCCTACGGTGCCGTCCTGGTCGCCAAGATCGGCAAGGTGCAGAAGGACGCCCGTGCCACGAATGAGAAGGTGACGAAGGTGCAGCAGGACATCGTCACTAATCATGGGAGTAAGAACCTCGGGGATGCTATTGACCGACTGACAACCAAGGTCGGGGTCATCAGTGACAATCAGGATGACCTCATCCAGACGGTCAAGGGAATGCAGGCACGGGATGAATCCCTGGAGGCCCGAATGGCTTCCATGGAGCATTCCAGGGTTCGGGTCTATAAGCACGTCGGCCTGTCCCCCAGCACCGGGCCTATCCATATCCCGAAATCATCTCTGTTCAAAAGGAAAAGGAGAAAGTAAATGGACACCATCACCACCCTCGCCACGGTTCCGGCCGTGATCGCCCTGGTCACCCTCTTCAAGGACCTGGGGCTGCCCCCCAAGCTGTCGCCGCTGCTGGCGGTCGTGCTCGGTGTGGCCCTGTCGGTGCTGGCTGCGCTGTCGCTGGGCACCGTGGCCAACTGGTACGAGACGGTCAGCATGGGCGTCATCCTCGGCCTGAGCGCTGCGGGCCTCTACGACGGGGCGCGTGCCATCGGGGGCAGCAAGGCCGATGTCGTGGTCGTGCAGGAAGACCCCAGCACGAAGCCCTGACGCCTTCACACACAAGAGCCGCCCCCGGCCACATAGCTAGGGGCGGCTCTTGCCGTGCTGCTAGAGCACCGGGAACCGCTGGCTGAGCTGCACCACGGCAACCCCCAGGTCGGTCTCCAGGCGACCGCGCTGGCCGTCTACGCGGCGGATGCGGATGACCCGTGCCTGGTTACCCTCCGGGTCGATGATGACATCGTTGTGCTTGAGGTCCTCTGCCTTGACCTGCTTCGCTGCCTTGTCCATTGTGTTCTCCTTCACTTGCTGGCGTAGTAGGCGCGGAAGGTGTCCGCGACCTGGGGGCGATTGATCTTCATCTCGAGGACGTCAAGCAGGAAGTTGACGTCGCCGCCTTCGACCAGCGCGTCAACCAGGTCGCTGAGTGCATCCTGGTATCCCGCCTGGTAGGCGCGAGCCTGGGTGTGAACGTTGAGGTTTACCTTGTGTGCCATGTGATCAGCCTACCCTCAACTTCTCAGTTGATCCAAGAACCCTTGGTCGGGCGGCTGCCGAAGGCGAACGCGGCGTCGTCCTGGCTGGGCTCCAGTGTGGCCGTGAACGTGATGCGGCGACCCTTGACTCCGGGGTAGGTGCCGTCCTCGGTGCCAAGGAACCAGCACTCGGGGCCGAAGTCGTACAGGCTGGCACCGTTGGCCTCGACCTGCTCAACGAAGGTGTCGAACGCCTGGTCGCCCTGGGCCTTGGGGATGGACACGTAGACGCGGAAGCCCTGGTCGTCCTGGATGGTGATCTTGCGCTGCGTGCCGTAGTCGCTCTCGCGAACCTTGGCCGACAGGATGGTGCCGGTGACCACCACGCGACCAGCCGGGGCGGGGTGCTGCTGGGCCTCGGCTGCGTCTGCCTCGCGCTTGGCTGCGATGTCCTGCAGGGCGGTGAGCATCTTCTCGGTGTACTGGAACTCGTCCAGGTGCCAGAGCTTGTCGGCCATCTTGGCGACGAAGCTGCTGCGCTCGGTGTAGGTGTACTCGCCACCTTCGGCGACCTGCACGTTGGCAGCCTTGCTGAGCAGCGCCCAGACAGCGGGGTGCTCGGCTGCCAGGGCGTCCCACGCGGCCTGACGCTTGGCCAGCTTGGCGAGGCGCTCCTGCTCACGCTTGGCCTCACGACGGGCTGCTCGGCGGGCCTTGGCTTCGCACCACGCCTTCGCTTCGGCCTCGTTGGCGAAGATGTCACCGAGACGGCACTCGAAGACGTTGTGGCAGGCGTAGCAGATGCTGTCGTAGCCGTTGAACGAGTAGTGGCCCGTGCCCCCGCACCGACGGCAGCCCTTGGCGAAGGTGCCGTTGGACGAGACGTAGAAGTAGCCAGCGTGCTCGTGAGAAGTGATGGTGTGGAACGGGGCGGAGTTGTTCATGTGACAAGTATGGCACACGAAGTGAGGATGTCCTAGAACCCTCTTCCAAGAACCTCGAAGAAGAACACCAGTCCGTAGAGGCTGGCCTTGACCACGTCGTCGCCGTAGATGCCCCACCAGATCAGGAAGCACACTGCGACGACCACCAGGGCCACGGCCACAAGGATGGGGATCCACACCAGCACGGCCAGCACCTTGTCCCAGAACGTGGGCTGGGGGCCACGGAGCTCCTCCAGCTCAGCCTCGGTGAAGGTGAGCAGGTCGTCGAAGCTGGTCACGGGGCGGGGGTCGATTTCGGTCTTCATGATTCCTCCTGGGGTGTCTCCTTGATAACCTTGAGCGCCTTGTTCAAGTAATGCTGATTGTACCCCATCTTCGTCTGGACCGCAAGACGGAGGAAGTCAGGGAAGTCCTCTTCCGGGCTTGCCAGCGACAGGATGAAGTCGGCCCAGCCGTGCAGCGCGGTAGACCCCAGGATGGTCTCCTGCACGGTCTCGCCCTTCTCGAACTGGCGCTTGCGAGTGTGGTGGATGAACATGATCGCGCACCCCGTTGACTGGGCGATGCGCTTCAGCGGCTTCAGGATGCTGTACATATCCTTCGAGTCGCTGACGTTGGCCTTGCCGATGGCCATGCTGAGCGTGTCAATGACCACCAGCCGGAGCTCGTACTTGATGATCGTCTCCAGGAGGCGCTGCTGGTCTTCAGGCGTGCTGAGGTCGGCCTCGTTGAACATGGTGTACAGGGACATCGGCTGGGGCGGCTCCCAGGTCATGTCGGGCTTGATGTGGCCGTCCCAGTGATACCTGAAGCGACCCCTGTCCCGGTTCAGGGTGTAGTTCAGCCGGGTCGCGAACAGGTAGTCGCCGTCCTCCAGTGACAGGAAGCCCACGGGCTGCGGCTTCCGCGTGCTGACCCCGAGCGGCTGCGTCGCCGTGGCAAGGCCGAGCGTCATCTCGATGGCGATGCGGGTCTTGCCGACCTTGGGCGCTGCCACCAGCAGCCCACAACCACCAGCGGGGATGAAGTTAGGCAGGACCCAGTCCATCGGGGTCTTGATCGTAGGCCCGAAGGTGCCCACGGTGCCCATCTCCCAGGGGCCAACCTCCTCCGCCAGATCGCCGTCTACGTCGGCGTGAGCCGAATGGGCGTCGGCGCTGGTGGTAGGGGTCGGGGCGTCGGCGGGCTGGGCTGCGTATGCCTTGCCTACGTCTTCCCGCAAGCGGTCGTCTTCCCCCTTGAACTTGTTCCACTTGGTCGCCCGAAGCAGCTTGAACGCCAGCTCCAGGGGCAGGCCCAGCTCAGCCGCGTTCCGGGACACCTTCCAGATGACCTTGCTGCGGTCTCCGAAGGGGTCGTCAGCGCCCAGCTCGGAAGCCAGTCCGGGGCTGAAGCCGAGACCCTTGGCCACACGAGTGAGAAGCTGCCCCCGAGTGTAGACCCGTCCGCTGCTGGCCAGCACGCGCCCCTTGAAGGGCTTGCGCTTGTGATGCCAGGTGCCGGGGACACGAAGAAGCTGCCCGATGTCTACGCCGGACTTGTCGCCGCCGAGCGCCTGCGTCAGCATGCCCATCAGGCCGTCGCGATGGTACTCGCTGGCAGGGATGCTCTCGCGCATCAGCCAGATCGCCTGCTTGTGGCCGGGGCTTGTCTCCCAGACGTACGACGGCCGGAGGGCGGTGAGCAGCTCATCGTTGAACGACTCATCGCAGTCCACCCAGAGCGCACGCTGAGCGGGGTATTCCTTGGCCCGACGGCTGTCGCTGCTGCTGACTGCTGGTGTCCAGTACCAGTCAACCGAATCGCGGAGCTCGGGGATCTGGGGCTTGCGGGAGGCCAGGGCAGGACCTTCCCGAAACTTCTGGTTGTCTTTGGAGCCGATGTTCACGATGTGAGGCACCCAGACATTACCTTCAATGCCTGAGTGCCCCCACACCTTGCGGATCAGCTCGAGAGGGTTGATATCCACTCCACTACTTCCTGAGCCTTGGGGTCGTAGCTGACGAAGGTTACCCCGCCAGCCGTGCGGAACTTCTTGAGGTTGTATAGCTGGGCCTCGGAAGGCTTCTCCTTGGCCGTGCGCTTGGCTTCAATCGCGAAGAACCTGCCGTGCGCACACCCGAGGACATCGGGGGTCCCCTTCTGCTGAAAGGAACCCCCGTGAGTCCGGATAGCGTACACCCCAGGAATGGAGTTCAGCCGCTTGAGCATGCTGCGTACGATACCGGCCTCGTCCATGGGTCAGCGACGCTTGACGGTGCGCTTGGCTGCGGGGGCTGCCTTGCGTGCCGGTGCCTTGGCTGCGGCCTTGGCTGCGGGCTTCTTGGCAGAACGCTTCCGGGGAGCAGGCTCAGGCTCCTCCTCCTCTTCGTCCTCCTCGTCGTCCTCGTAGTCCTCGTCCTCGAGCTCTTCGTCGTCGAGGTCGTCTTCGTCGAGGTCGTCGTCTTCGTCCTCTTCGTAGTCCTCGTCTTCGTCGTCCTCGTACTCGTCGTCGGAGTCGTCCTCGGCCTCAGCCTCGTCCTCGTACTCCTCCTCGTCGTACTCCTCGTCCTCGTCCGGCTCGCTGCCTGCGCTGTCGTCCTCGTCGAGGATGTCCAGGCCGTAGGTGCCGTTCACCGACGAGCGGAGGTTGCCCTGGTAGGTGTCGTCCTCGACCTCGGCGGCGATGAACTTGCCCACGGGGCCAGCCGGGTCGATCATCTGCGCCTTCTTGGGGACCGAGATGCCAGCAGCCACCAGCAGGTCGCGAAGCTTCCAGAGCTGGTTCTGCTGGAGCTTGCAGTAGAACGGGAAGCGACGGGTCTTGAGCTTGGGGTCGGCCGGGACCAGCGCGTACACGAGCATCGCCGTGCCGTCCTGCGCCTCGGTCTCCTGCACCGACTCGACCTTCATCTTGTGCAGGCCCTCGGTGATGTGCTTCGTGTTCCAGCCGGACCGCTCTTCGGTCTTGCTGAAGTCAAGACGGATCTTCTTTGCCATGATGTTTTCCTTTTCTGTATTCTCGACTAGCGGGTCCAGCCGAGAAGCTGGTTCAGTCGGCCGATGCTCGGCGACTTGAGATACGGGGGGTTCCCCTGGTACACCTTACTACGTGCCCCGGCCACAATGCTTGACGAGGGGCCAAGCCAGAGCCGACGGACAGGCTTGCCGTTCACGTGGGCGATGTACAGGCGACCGATGACGTCGGACATCTGCAGGAGCGCGCTGGCTGCACCAGGGGAGAGGTCCACGGTCGTCATGACCCCGGTGTCCTCGTCCACGTCGTCGCTGCCCCAGTCCTCGTTCGGGAGGATGAGCTTCTCCTGCGCCAGCACGACGACTTCCTTCTTCTCGTCACGCAAGGTGCGAAGCAGCAGCGCGAGGCCGTTGTTCGCCGCTCCGTAGTGGGCCTGGCTGGCAGACTTGCCACCAGCAGCCTCCGAGAGCATGATGCTGTGAAGCGATGTGGCCGTGTCCACGACGAACCGATCGTGCTTGGAGAGCCAAGTGCTGTTCACCAGCTTGTTCAGGTTCTTCGTGCTGAGGTCCTCGTCCACGGTGAAGCCCGTGGTGTCGATGCCGATGAGACCCTGGTCGGCGCTGAGGATCGCCGTCTTGCCCTTCTTGGCATCCTTGAGGGCCATCGTGGTCTTGCCCACCTTGGGCCGACCGTAGATCGTGTAGATGCTCATGCTGCCAGTCCTTCCTCTCGGGCCAGGTGCCACCACTTGATGGAGAGCGGACCGACCTCGGGGGCCAGCGTAACGACGCACGCTTCGCCCTTGCCTGCCCCACAATAGGAGCACTCGTTGTCGTGAGGCTTCTTCACTTCTTGTTTCCCTTCTTCTCCTGGTTCGGATAGTAGTCCAGAGGGTCGCGCGTCTTGACGTAGCGCGTGCGCTGCTCGATCTCGCTGGTGCCGTGCATCAGGTCCGCCACGGTGAGGTCCTTATAGTTGCACATATAGCCCGAGCAGGCGTGCAGGTTCCGCTCGACGCAGTCGGGGTCGTCCCACCTGTAGTTCAGCAGGCGCTTCGCGCTGGTGCGGAACGACTTCCACTGGCGGGCTGCCTGGTCCTCGCTGAACACCAGCCGGTCGCGGCGGAAGGTGTCGGTGTAGTCCCGGTGCTTCAGCTCCACCAGGAACTCCTCCACGTAGGCCCGCTCCTTGGGATCCTCGATGGCCAGCAGGAACTTCCCCTTGATCTCTGTCGCGAGGTTGTTCTGCAGCAGCCACTCGCGATAGACCGGGAGTGTGGTTCCGCTGGGCTTGAGCGTCCTGCTCTGCAGCCCCTTGGTCGTCAGGCTGGGGGTCTTGATGGCGTTCGTGCGGCAGTAGTCGTAGATGAAGCCCTTGGGCTGCGGGATGCCGAGTGCGAGGTACTCGGGCGCTTCCTCGCAGGCCCAGAGGTAGGAGTAGTGCTGGAAGGCGAGCTCCCGGTAGCGCCAGTCGGGCAGTGTGGCGTGAGTCTTGTGGTCACCGAGCCAGATGTCGCCAGCTTCGTCCTGCCACACGATGTCGATGCGCCCTCGGTACAGCACCTTCCCGCCGAACATGGGGCGCTCTACGGTCAGCTCAACGGCGATGGGCTTGAGCTTCTCGTTCCGGTGAATCCACTCGTAGCTGAGCATGATGTTATAGCACTCTTCGGCAAGGCCAGCCGTCTCCTCCTCGAAGGTGGTCTCCTCGGCCTTGCGGGTGAGCTCCTCGTGCAGCTTGCGCCAGTCGCCGCCCTTGCCACGCTCTTCCAGCAGCGCGTGGACCCAGGTGCCACGGGTGAGAGGCTTCTTCTCGATGCGCGTGCGGAGGCCCAGGACGTATCCGTAGTACGTCTCACGGGGGCACTCAACGAACTTGCTCACCATGGACTGCGTGATGACTGGCCTGCCATCGTCGGTGACCGGCCATGCGCCCCGGTAGCGCTGCGAGGGCTTCTGCCCAGTGCTGGGGAGCTGGGCTGCCTTGCCCTTAGAACTCCGCAAGGGCTTCGCCTCCCCAGCACCGCGAGATCGTGACGTCTGCCTTGAGGTAGAACTTGCGCGAGAGACCATCGTCAGCCCTTTCCATTGTCTCTTTTACGATGCGGCCGACCTTGCGTGCCGTGCTGTATGGGGCAGTCAGGCAAACTGAGTCGTGGACCGTGGTTATTAGCTTAGCCCCCAGTGCAGGCAGGCGCAAGTCCCTAGCCAAGCGCCCCAGACTGATCAGCATGAAGTCGCTGCCGGTGCTCTGCACGGGGGAGTTGATCGCCTGGCGGAATGCGTTCTCCTGAACCCAGTAGTCTTCGGCGTACACCTTGGGCAAGTGACGGAAGCGCCCGAACTCGTTGTGGACACCCCCGAACTCAATGGCCTCCTGGCGCTGCGCACGATACCAAGGCTGAAGCCCTGCGAACGTGGCGAAGAACTCCTCACGGAAGGCTTCAGCCTCCTTGGGGGTAATCTTGACACCGTAGTTCTCGAACAGGTAGTTCGCGAAGTGCTTGGAGTGCATTCCGTACAGGAACCCGAAGTTGACACCCTTCGCGAGTGAGCGGTGCTCCTTCGTGATGTCGTCGCTGCGCACAAGGCGCTTCGCCATATAGGTGTGAATGTCCTCGCCCGTTTCGAACAGCCGAAGCATCTCACGGTCACCCGACATCACAGCAGCCACACGAAGCTCGAGCTGGGAGAAGTCAACCTCCAGCCAGGCCAGCCCGCGTTCGCCGAAGAGGTTTCGTGTGGCCCGGTCGCGCGGGATCTGCTGCGAGTTGAGGCCGGTCTTGTCACCGGGGTCGCTGCTGCTCAGCCTGCCCGTGACAGTGCCGGTGAGCTTGAAGCTGGTGCCTATCCGGCCGTCCGTGGTCCGGGTCTCAATGGGCACGAGGAAGCCGGTGAGCTGCTTATAGAGAGTACTGCGCTCGCTGAGCAGCCGTGCAGCCGGGTGATCTATCTTGGCCAGGTCTTCCTGAGAGAGGCCAGGGTTGCCGTCGGGCCAGGTCTTGGTCGGCTTGCCACGACGCGGGCAGAGCGCCCCCTGGTGTACGTAGAGCCACCACTTAGTCCAGTTCGTGGCTCCCCACTTGGGCTTCGTCTTCTGCAGCCAGTCGGGCCACTGCTCCTTCGGGGGGATGCTGGCATCCAGCTTCTGCTCAATCTCGTGGATGCGCTGCTCCACCTGCTCCTTCGTCTTGCGCACCAGCCCCAGCCGGACGGGCAGCTTATTGTCTTCCATCTGCCGGAGGGCAGGGCTGGCAGGCAGCATGACCTCGCGCATGACCCGAACGGGGTCTTCGTGGGGCTTGAGGTTCTTCCTGATGTGGCGACGCTGCCACTTCATCAGCTCACGGGTGATGTGGACGTCCTTGCCCGCGTAGATGCTGACGCGCTTCTTGGCTGCTGCTGGCAGCTTGCGCTCAGCCCAGGTCTGCCCGAACTCGTCGCCGAAGTGGCTGACGTCGTCTTCAGACCAGTCCTCATAGCCCAGCAGGCGCATCCCCAGCGCCTTCAGGCCGACAGGGTGGTTCTCGTCCAGCAGGTGCGCCATGAACATCGTGTCCCAGGTGATGCGCACCTTGGCACCGTGGGCCTCAAGCCAGCGGCAGTCGAAGGGGGAGTTGTGGGCTACCCCCGAGCGGATGCGGAGCCTGGCGAGCTCCTGGGCCGACTGGGGCCACCAGACCATGACATCGTCTCGGTCGTAGGGCGCGAAGGCCACACAGAGAACCTGGCCCTGAGCCACGTGGAGAGACGTGGTCTCGATGTCAAAGATGAGAGGAGCGGTTGACTGGGCGAGGTACGCCTTGACCTCGGACCAGGAATCGCTGACGAGTAGTTGCATAGGTGGAACTCCTACTGGTTATGGGGCTGTGAAGTTGTGATGGTGGACCACCCAGGACTCGAACCTGGACCGAGGGTGCGCGATGCTTTTCCCCTCGCCGCTGCCCGTTGGGGTAGTGGCCCTATGGCTAACCCCCGGCACCGAGTGAACAGGTGCCGGGGGCTAGTGTCAGCGCTGGGGGCGCTTGCGTGCGGTCTTGGCCGGGGCTGCCTTGGCCGGAGCCTTCTTGGCTGCGGTCTTGGCCGGTGCCTTGGCAGCAGCGGGCTTCTTGGCCGGAGCCTTCTTCGCCGGGGCGGGCTTCTCGGCCTTCTCGGCACGGGCAGCGCGCTCCAGGGTCCAGCCCGTGGGGAGCTCGTCGACGCCCTCGATGGTCTGCGCGACCAGGTCGTCCAGGGTGCCCTCGTTGATCGCGTTGACGAAGGCGAAGTAGGCCAGCGCTCGCAGACCCTTGAGGCGGCTGCGCTTGACCGAGACGCCGAAGGTCTCGACGACCTGCTGGATGGCCTCCTCGATGGTGGCCTTGTGCGACGGGGTCTCCTCGGTGCCCTCGAGCTCCTCGTCCAGGACTGCTGCGGTGTTCTTGGCCATGATGTTCTCCTTGGTAGTTGGCCGGATGGGGGTCTTGCCGGGGCTTGCTTGCCCTGTACCCTCTACAGTAGCATCACCCGGGAGACACTCCAAGACCACCACTAGAAATTCTTTTGACGACTTTCTTCAGGTGGTCGTGGTCCTCCTGCAGCGTGGCCCAGACGTCCTCGTCAACGCTGCCCTTGCCCGCCAGGAACCAGACCGTAGGGTTCGCAGGCGACAGCTTGATGCGGTCGCTGGCTTGCTTGAACGTGACGTAGGAGAAGTCGCTGGTGTACCAGATCAGGTCGTTGGCCACCGAGATGTCCACGGCCATCGCCACGGTCCGGGGCTGCACCAGCAGCACGCGGGCATCGCGGTCACGCTGGAAGTCCTCGATGACGTGGTTCTTGTTCTTGGTCTTGCCCGTGATGATCAGGTGTCCGATGCCCTTCCGCGTGAGCCAGCGTTTCACCAGGCGGATCTCCCGGATGTGAGTGCAGGCGATGATGATCTTGCCGTCGCAGCGCCTCACGATGTGGCCAAGCGCCCCCAGCCGAGCGCGTGCAGCTTCGGGGACTGCGAACTGCTGGCCTTCGTCATCGGTCACCCAGCCAGCCACCAGCGTCCGCATCCGAAGCAGCCTCGTGAGAGGGTTCAGGGCTGCCACGTCGTGCCCCAGCATGCCCTCCACGACACCCTTCTTGAACAGAACCTTGTGCCACTGCATCACCTGGCTGGGCACGGGGTAGCGCACCTTCCGGATCGGGACAGGCTTGGAGTCTTCCCGGGTCATGGTGATCACGTGGGGCTGGATGTAGGCGTTCAGCTCGTACTGGTTACGCGGGCGGACCAGCTCGGGGAAGCCCTTCTTGGTTGTCCACTCGCCGAAGTGCTCCCGGAAGTCCCTGGCGCTTTCCCAGTGATCCCGGATGCTCGGGTCCAGGAACGTCCACTGGCCGTAGACTGCGTCGACCTGGCTGGGGTTCGTGACCGGGGTGCCAGTCATCAGAAGCCGGTAGTGCCACTGGTGCGCCAGCGGCCGGATATTCTTCCCCATGACGGTGTTCGGCTTCTTGATGGTGTGGCTCTCGTCCAGCAGCATCGCGCCTTGTCCGCCGGACAGGTCCGACATCTTCTTCAGGAACGGCCGGAGCCGCTTCCACGGGCTGCTGGTGAACTGCTCGTAGTTCACGAACATCAGGTTGATGCCCTTGGGGTTGAGCCGGTGCTGCTCGGGGTAGTCGTTGCCCTTGGTGAGCGGGAAGAACCTGTAGTCCTTGCGCATCCACTTAGCGGCCTCGGTGCGCCAGGTGGCCTCGGCTACCTTGGGGCCGACCACGATGGCCACACGAGGAGCAACGTGCTCTATCCACCGGAGGGCTACTGCGGTCTTCCCGCTGCGGGGTTCGGCCCAGAGGGCAGCGAAGTGACGGCCAGGTTCAGTCAGCCGTTCCAGCGCTACCCTCTGGGAATCACGGAGCTGCATCACACTCGCCCCGTTGCATGCCAGATGAAGACCGTGCGGATGTCCACCTGGTAGATGCGGGCCAGGGCTTCCATGTAGCGCCTGTTCGCCTGGATGGCGATGCGCTCCAGGACAAGGCGGAACTCCTTCTCCAGGTCCATTACAGGGTCACCTCCCACCAGCGCCAGGTGAACCGGATGATGTCCTGCTGGCGGTCGTCCTCCCGGGTCAGTGTGGCCTCCTCGGGCACGCCTGCACGGCTGGCCCTTGCCTGGATGTCCTGCTCCAGCTCGCCGCGAGACTCCACGAGCAGCAGCTTGGTCACCTCGTAGGCGTAGGTCTTGACTTCAATCTGGGGGCGCTGCCCCGTGATGATCTTGGCCATGTCACGCCTCCAGGTGGGCCATGTCGTTCGCGATGATGCCTGCCAGGTTCGGGCGGAAGTAGTTCGGCCCCTTCTTGACACGGCCTTCGAAGATGCCGTCCGGGTCGTTCGGGCCAGCGATGATCGCCTTGCCGTCCTCGCCGAACTTGCTCATGTTGCTGCGGTGGACCTCGTCGAAGAGCACGCGGGCATCCAGGCCGGTCTCAACCATCAGGCCGAACACCACGTAGAGCAGGTCGACGCAAGCATCGGCCGTCTCCACCAGGTCGCCGACCACCAGCGCGTCCTGAAGCTCCTGGAACTCTTCCTCGATGAGCTGCACCCGAAGGCCGATACGCTCTTCGGGCAGCGGGGTCGCCTTGGACAGCACGGGGAGATCCATAGCACGCTGGAACTCCACGACGGCAGCCTGCATCGGGTTCATGCGAGTGGCGTCCTGCACGGCCGACAGCGCGTGGCCCTTGGCATACGCGCTGATGACCTCCCACTGCTCGCCCGTGAACACCTGCCCCCCGAGCTCCACGGTGTAGTCCCTGCTGCGGGCCAGCACGTAGTCCCCGTCGCCGGTGCTGCCGACCGGCTGGTACTGGGCCTCGAACTGCTCTGCAGGGTACGGGGTGAAGGTGCCGTCGGACAGCTTGGCGATGTAGTCGCCGGGGACTGCGGTGTGCTTGCCCAGCACGATCCACCAGCCGTCGCTGGACGACTGAACCTTGTGCCCCTGGCACCACTTGGCGATTTCGTCCACGCGGGCCACATCGAAGCGCTGAGCTTCCACGGTGCTGGTCTTGAGCTGGTATTCGGTCACGGTGTTCTCCTTGATGTTGTGTCGGTTGGGACAGGTGTCCCAGTGTCCCCCATACTGTTCCTTGAGCCAGCCATCGTACGGGCCTAAGCACTGGTCACAGAACTCGCTCACTGGGGGTTCCCCTTGCGCTCGCGGCGGACGAACCGCTGCTCCTTCTCGAACGCATCGGTCATGCGGTCTACCTCGTCCCAGTCGACAAGGCGGGGGTCTTTCTTGTCCTCGCTGCTGAACGGGCTGATGACGATCTGGACTGCTGCTGCGAAGCCGTGGGCTTCGTCCTTCAGCGAGGCCTTCACCTTGGGGTCATCTTCCTGATCCGCCAGCAGGGCGAGGTCGTTGTATGCGTTGTACAGCTTGCGGGTGATCTGGGCACCGACCACGTCACCGGCCTTGAGCACCGAGTTGAAGCGCACGCGCCGGTCCCGAACATGCCCGAAGGCGCTGGTCACCAGGAATCGGGCGATGCTCTCGCTGTCCTCGTGCCCTGCATCCAGTGCCGACTCGATGGCTTCGGTGATCACATCGATGGTGGTTACGCGGCCTTCGCGCATCTTCTCCCGGTCGTCAATCACCGCGAAGATGATGCCCTGCCCGCCGAAGACCTGCTCGTACTGGTGGCAGTCGCAAGAGCACTTCGTGTCCTTGCACTTGAGATGGGAATCCTCGTTGCTGGGGTGCGCGCAGAATCCCGACTTGGTCATGGGCTTCCGCCCGCCCTTGGTTGCCATCTTGTCCTCCTTGAACTTCTGGATGATGAGGCCCTCATCCCAGTAGCGGTCAAGCTCCTGGAGTGCCTCGGCTCGTGTGGCCTTGGACAGTGACTTGTCCTCCGACCTGGTGTGCAGCACCCCCACCTTGAAGAGATGGTCGAAGTGGGGGTGCTGGCGGACGTCAGAGGCGGTTCTGCTCTTCATATCGCAGCAGCTCCAGCAGCGACTCGTCGTCGTTGACCAGGCGCTCGGCCACGGTGCCCCACTCGAAGACGGGGCTGCTGAAGTCCACGAGGCGCTGCGAGAAGCCCCCGCCATTCTCCAGGTCGTTGGTCACCTCCAGCACCGTCACCGTCTTGAACAGGGCGAAGTCCTGCGCGTGGTTGTACTCCACCAGGAACTGAGTCCAGTAGGCATAACCACGGGTCACCGAGGCGAGCTTGCCCTTGTCGTACAGCTCGTCCTGTATGCCTGCTGCCCGGTCGCGCTTGTGCAGCTTGACCACCAGGTGAGTGTCGGGCATGGCGAACACGGTGCGCACGCGGGCATCGTTCCACTCGTGGTCGGGCAGGGCCAGCCGGTAGATCATGTGCGTCAGCCAGTCGATGCGGTCGTACGTGATGGGCAGCTCCGGGGCTGCCAGGTGGTCCTTCTGCATGACCGCGTGCTTGTCCTTGGTCGCGTTGTAGATGGCCTCGCCGCTGGCTGCCAGGTTGTTCGCTGATGTGCTCTTGCCCGTCTTGTCCGGGCCTTCAAATGCGATGAACATATTGCTCTCCTTGTGTTGATGGTTACTGCTGGAACTCGTCGCCGAGGGTGCGGACAGCCAAGTGCAGCCCGTTCATGGACTGCTGGTAGGCCACCTGGATGATCTGCAGCTCCGCGAGGTACTTGGCCACCAGGTCACCGAGCTGGATAGCCTTGCAGGGCCACTCGCCGCATCCGCGGGAACATGAGTGGATGTGGTCGGGGCAGCCCTCGTCGCAGGGGCTGACGATGCCGTGGTTGTGACCGGGGTTGACGCACATGGAAATGACCTCGTGCGTGACAGCCAGGGCTAGGAGCCGCTGGGCCTCTTCGATGAGTTCTTCTTCAGCCATGATGTTCTCTCTGTGAGTGGGGGTGCCTGTCAGCCTAGCAGCAGGCACCCCCTGTCCGCTACTTGCGGTGGAAGAAGCCCCAGCCCCAGCGAGCGCCAGCCTGGAACGCCTTGGTCATCTCTTCGCCGAACACGATCTCGTCCTTGAACATATCGGTCCCGACGACCTTGGCTTCAGCGGAGTAGGTCTCCAGCGTGGGGGCCGACTTCTTGCCGGTGACCCCAGGGCGGAACCACTTGCGGATCCCGCGTGCCATGCCGACCAGCGTGGCGAACACGAGGATGGCAGCACCGACCACGGCCAGCGCCAGGAAGACCCAGCCCAGCACGGCGAAGAGGATGTCCCAGGGGTTCACAGCTCCCCCTCCAGACCGGGCAGCGTGGCCTCGCCGGTGCCAGCAGGCTCGTTCGCGTGGGGGTCCGTGGCTGCACGCTTGGCCCACACCTTGCGCATCTCGGCCTCCTGGGCGTCGTAGATGCGGTCGGCCCACTTGTCCAGCAGGTCGAAGTGACGGGGGTAGACGTGCAGGTTCGCCACCTGGAAGGTGATGTCGCCCCGCTTGACCTCAGGGTAGGACAGGCTCAGCGCGCCGAGAAGCTGCTCCATCAGGTCGTCCCACATGGACCAGTCTGCCCGGTAGCCCCAGACCGCATCCATGGAACGCATCTGCGCGATGATGTGCAGCTTGTCCTCGTGGTCGATCATGAAGTTGAGCGCGTTCGTGCAGATGAAGTCCTTGCGACCGTTCTTGGTTGCCAGGTTGTGGATGTCGCGGTCCGTGATGATGGCGACCGCGTGGCGAGTGCCCTTGCCCTCCATCATGAACGTGTCCACGACACGGTTGAAGAGCGACGGCTGCGGGGGCAGCTCCTCGCCCATGCCGAACAGGATGTGGCCGTAGGCGCTGTTCACCTTGCCGTCCCAGCCAGCGCACGCCTGGAACGCCTGGGGCACGGGGGCCTCCATGTCGGCGAGGGAGTTGCTGCCAGTGTTGAACCAGGCCAGCTCGCGCCGGACCCAGTCCTCGTTCCGCTCGCCGATCATGGAAGGCTTGTCTGCGATCCACGAAACGTTGAGCAGCACCTTGTTCCCGGTGCGGGGATCGATGGGCGCGTCCTTGAGGGCCAGCGCGACATCGTCAGAATCGTACTGCATCATGATGTTCTCCTTGCTATGGGGCGCGGCTGCTGCCGCTATGGTTAGCCTACAGGGTGATCACCCTGCGGGGCAAGGGGCGGGCCACACCAGGCAGCCCGCCCCAAGTGTTCAGTCGGTGGGGTTCCCGCACTGGGGGCAGATCTCCTGGCCCTCGTAGTCGAGCTCGTACTCGCAGGTCGTGCAGCACTCGGGCTCGGTGGTGAAGAGCTGCTCGTACTGGCTGAGGAAGCCGTAGTTGGCTCCGTAGCGCTGGCCCTCGTTGAGGATGACCGGGGTGTCCTCGCCGTGCTCCTCGATGGCCTCCTGCACGGCCTCGAGCAGAGCGCCCAGGGTGATGGTCTTGTCGATAACCTGCTCGGCGGAGTAGCCCTCGTTGGAGCGGATGTTGAGAGTGGTGTACTTAGCCATGATGTGGAACCTTTCGTTGGGGCCTTACCTGATGAAATCAGCTTAGCACGGGATTGATCAACTGTCCAAGACCTGGGTCACCCGGCCTGGGGAACCTGCCCCCAGGCCAGGCCGGGGCTTAGGTGACAGGCTCCAGACGGTGCAGGCCCGTCCAGGTGGCCGTGATGCTGGGGTGCTGGCGGCTGCCCTCGTCCCAGACGACGCGGATGTCGTTGTACTCCACGCGCTTGACGGTGCCGGTGCGCTCGGTGCCAGTGAGCCGAACGCGGCCTCCCTGGACGATGCCCTTGGCCTCGGCGGCTGCGGTGATGGCTGCGATCTTGGCCTGCATGCTGCTGTTCATGGTGTGGGAACCTTTCTGGATTACTTGACGAGTGCGAGTGCGGAGACCGCTGCTGCCTGGCGGACATCGAAGGTGCCGGTGTACATGACGTCGGCCAGGTGCCCGAGCTTGGTGGCCACCTGGGCGGTGATGGCCTTGGTCTCAACTGCGTCGTTGAGCAAGCGGTGGATGACCCGGCTGTCCTGGTCGGTGATTGCGCTGGTGAGAAGCTGCTTGATGTCCATGTGAACACCTTAGCACGGAATTGATCAACTCTCCAAGACCGTGATGCACGGGATGCAGCCATCGTCCCGGCGTGCATCAACGAAGCCCTCCCGAGGCTCGGGCCTGCGGAGGAAGGTGTTCGGTGTGGCCTGCTGGGGCACCCCTCCGAAGAAGGTTGCCCCGTACAGCCAGGCGTCCATGATGTCGTCGAAGTAGCTCATGCCGTGATCCCCCGCCCCTGGCCCACGGCCTGCCCGCCAGTGTTGGCCTGCTGGCCCGCCTGGAAGCCGTCGGCCGCTGCGAAGCTGCTGCCCTTCCGCCGCGACGCCCGAGCCTTGCCCTTGGCCATGCCGTCGAAGAACTCCTGCACCTTGGCATCGCGGCTGACGAGCACCAGCTCGGTCCCGGTGCCAGACTCCTGGACCACCTTGGCACGGCTGTCGGCGATGCGGCGACCTGCCCCGTTGCCGAAGCCCATCACGAAGCTCCGACGCGCTGCCTTCTGGTCGTAGCTGGGCAGACCCCGGAACGCGCCAGCGTTCTCGGCCCACCAGGCACGAACGGCGACAGCCGACTGCACCTGGAGCGACAGGATGAGGGTCTCGGCCTGCTGCACGTCGCTCTCGTAGCCGATCAGGTAGAGCGCCACGCTGCGGTCAGGGTTCCGGGCCTGCAGGACGCGGAGGCTGCCCAGACCACGAGCGACCGCTGCACCGAGGTTGATCATCTCCCGACGATAGGTGCCGGTGAAGGTCATCCGGTGCTGGATGATCTGCTCAGTAGCCTGGCCAGCCTTGGCACGCTTGGCGTCGATCCGGGCCTGGTCGATGCCGTACTTGATCATCAGGCGCTCAGCGTGCTCCGTGAGGGCCTCGGCCTCCTCCGGCGTGGTGCTCTCGGCCTTGGCGAGGAGCTGGGCGATGAGTTCGAGCTTCTTGTCAGACATGGTGTGGAACCTTTCTAGCGGGGCTTACTTGATGTACCCGAGGGTCTTAGCGCAGGACTCGCAGAACCAGCCGAAGGTCTTCCAGCGCTTGGGGTTGGCCGTGGGGTACTGGACACGGACAGCCACGTCGTGGAAGAAGCTTCCGCAGTTCTGGCAGTTGGCGATAGGCGCGAACTTGGACTTGCTGACGTGGGGCTGGCTGCTGTTCATATGACTACTGTACCCCCGATGGATCAATCCTCCAAGACGAACTGAGAAGGAATCTTGACCCGGTACTTGCCCTTCCGCTGGTACGGCTGCTTCCCGACCCTGCCCTGGTTCTTGAACCTGGCGTACTTGCTGAACTCACAGAACACGTTCTGGATGTCCATCCAGCTCGCCGGTCGGCCGTTGCTGCGGGGCAGCGGGGGCAGCTTGTCCACCGGGAAGTGACTGATGGTGTGCAGGGCTTCGGCAGGGCTGGCGCTCTTCTTGCCCAGCAGGAACCCGACCCCCTTGCGGCTGCCAGGGCCAGCCAGAACGAAGTCGTTCTCCTGGTCAGGCTCGCCCTCGCAGTAGCCCATGTCCGTCCCGATCTGCATCGCCAGGAAGGGTCCAAGTCCGGGCGTCTTCTGCAGCAGCCCGACTCGTGTGGCCAGCTTGCCTTCGTCGGCCACACGAGCAAGGTGGTTGGCTGCACCGGGGAACATCTCACGCATCTTGGGCACGGTGCCCCGGCTGTCGCCAGGCTTGATGAGGATGATGTAAGCCCCGTTCAGGAAGGCACCAGGGCGGGCCTCAACGACAGGCTGGATGACGTCGTCGTACCAGTCCGGGTCGGTGATCTGCTCGAAGTCCGGCACGAAGCCCTCGTTCGCTGCGATGATGGCATCCATCGTGTCGGGGCGGTTCACCTGCCGGTAGAAGTAGGACAGGGCCACACGATCACGCGGGTCCTCGTAGACGTTCATCAGGCGGAGAAGGTACTGGCTGCCCCGGTCAAGCACGCGGAACACGTTCGTGAACTTCTGCGTCTGCACGATCGGGTCCGTAACCTCGCGCCCCAGGTAGGCCCGATGCCGCTGCCGTGCGAAGCGGATCACGTCGTTGATGGTGTAGTCAGGCATCGTACAGCAGTCCTTCCAGGATGTCGACCAGGTCGTCCGTCTGGCCGGGGATGTCGTTGTGCAGCTCCAGGGTCTCAATGCCCTGGTCGATGCTCCAGTTTACCAGGTTGTCCACCTGGGTGATCTTGCCCTTGCGCCAGTTCTCCTTCTGGTACTCGCTGCCGATCTCGTCGGCGCGTGCCCTTGCCCTGGCCTCGCTGTCGCTGGCAGTGACCACCAGCAGCGTCAGGCGAGTGTGCTCAGCAGCTACCGTCATGAACTTGGGGTGGGCCAGCAGCGCGCCCTCCAGCAGGATCCACCTGTCCTGGCGCATATGCGGCATCGGCGCTCCGTCCGCAAGCCAGTCGCGGGCCATCGCCTGAGTGTCTCGCTGCATGCCGTCCACGCCAGGGAATGCCGTTCCAACTCGGCCAAGGGTAACCCCGTCGCTCCCGAGCAGCACTCCGCGAAGGTGCCTTGTCCGCTCCACGCCACGAACCTGAGCCTGCTCGCTGCGCAAGACCGCCTCCTCGTGTGGCCGGTGCCTGTCCGTCACGCCTGAGAAGAGGGTGCTCTTCCCCGCTCCAGGGTAGCCGATCACATACACCAGGCGCTTCATTTCCGCACCTTCCGCTTCGTCGGCTTGGCACCGTCCGCATCGACGGCCTTCTGCAGCAGCGTGACCACCTGGTCGAAGTCGTCCTTCTCGAGCGCCTTCTGCGCCTTCTCCAGAGCGGGCAGCGCTACCTCGCATATCCGGATCTGCGTGTCCGTGCTCTCGTTCTTCCCAGCGTACTTCAACTGACGCTTGTGCTGGTAGTACTCCGTGACGCGCATGGACTCCAGCGCCTCGCTGATCATGTCGTAGCTCGCCTGCTGCATCTCACCGATCATGCTGCACTCCTTCAGCAGCTCGATGATGACGCGTGCAGTGATCCGCCTGTCGTTGTTCATGTGTTCTCCTTGTGGGGCTTGCCTACCGGGCCAGCTTAGCACGGTGCCCCTAACTATATATAGCGCGCGCTATCTGTAAACTGGAAACACACCCATAACCCCCGTGCTCGTCAGAGCTGAGGGGGTGGTTTATACAGAGCCGAACGCTGCGCACAAGGACCCGATCCACCTTCGGTAGCTGCTCACAGCACTGGGCGCTCGGTACGCGCCGGAGGCGCTCTCGCGCCCAGCGACGCAGTCTGTTACGGATCGCCCGTCGGTCTTGCGCTGGCGTCGGCGATGGGGCTAGAGTTGGGGCATGGAGAACACAAGGCTGAAGCTCAGCGGGACCACCTGGTCGGAACTGCTGGGCGCTGTCACCCCTACTGTCATCACGGTTCCAAGCGGCGAGCAGTTCCGCTGGGATGAGAGCGTGGGGTCGTACTGCTCTGACGTCACTGGCGCTGGGCTGTACATCGAGCCGTCAGATGCCGACGGCACCATCACGCCGGACTCGTACTACGAGCTTCCGGTCATCGAGGAGGAGAACAATGGCTGACAAGGATCTCACGGAAGTGCTGCCCGTGGTTGACAGGGGCGACGGTGTCGTTCCGGTGCTGCATCTCAGGGTGTCGGCGTCGTGGCGCGTGGTCGACAAGGACTGGGCGGAGCTGTCAATGCGGGCTAAGATCATGGGTCGGTGGATGCGGCTCACGCACGAGGACCATCCTCTTCTTGTGGCCAGGCGGTTCAGTGGCGAGGGCAAGCGCGAGGTTCCGGAGCTGTCGGCCATCGCTGGGCTGAAGGCTGTTCTCGGGGCTGGTGGCGCTCATGTGTTCCAGCTCACCGGGTCGGAGGCCCGTGTCGGTGATGGGGTTACGGAGTGGCGCTACTGGGCTTGGCTGGGTGCTAAGATGACCGTCGCTGTACGGACCCAGGACGACGGCACCGTCAAGTTCGTCGGGCTGGCGTAGGTCGGCACGCTGGTCGGCCCCTGTCTTGCGGGGTCGGCTGGCGTGGGCTAAGCTGGGCGCATGCCTCCCAAGCAGCGCGCCCAGACACCGAGTGGAACCGGTGATTCCTCGGGAACGCGCTGCACTGCCCTCGCCACTAGCGGGAATCGGTGCCGTCGCAAGGCGATGCCCGGTCTAACGGTGTGCAGGTCCCACGGTGGAGGCACCGCTGCCAGCATCCGGGCAAGCAAGCGCGCCGACGTCAGCCAGAAGGCCGCGAAGCTATGGGGCATCAGCTCGGATGCTGGCAGCATCTCTGTCAAGGAAGAGCTTGAGCGGCTGGCCCGGAATAAGCTCACCGACGTGACTGCCCTGCGAATAGAGCTTGGCTCTTCGCCCGAAGCCCATTATGGCCTCCTGGTTGACAGCCGGGAGGTCACTGATTCAGATGTCAACGGCCGGACTGTCAAGGTGGGCAAGAAGGCAGGCGTCCATCCGCTGGTGCAGGAGCTGCACAAGGCGGAGAATGAACTTGTGGCCATCCTGCGTCTGCTGCAGGAGGTCAGCGGTGGAACCGAAGAGCTGGATGTCCGCCGTATCCGCCTGCAGACCGCTCGTGAAGCTGCCCGGCTGCTCAAGGCGTTCCCTGGCATCTCCGTTGACGAGGTAGCTGCGGAGGTGAGCAAGCGTGCTTGACTCATTCGTCCAGGAAGACGCCCCCGCTTGGGTGGATCACGATGCCTTCACGTTCGAGGATGTCGAAGCCGACTTCTCCGTGTTCTGCAAGGCCAGCGGCATCCGTAACTCGCCTCTCACTGAGGTCCTGACTGCGTCCATGGATCCCGAGGCGCTGGACTCACCTCTGGGCTGTGTGGCCTACTCCACGCCTCCTCAGGAAGGGAAGACGACCTGGATCGTTCACTGGATAGCGTGGCAGCTCATCCGGAACCCGTGGCTCAAGGTGGTCTACGCGACGTACAGCCAGTCGCGTGCTAACGCGGTCTCCCGCCAGGTTCGCGGGCTGGTAAGCGCATGGACTCCGCTCAAGGCAGGCTCATCCAATGTGCAGCGCTGGGAGACGCGGGAAGGTGGAGGTCTGCTGGCTGCTGGCCGTGGCTCGGCGATGACTGGTTTCCGCTCCGACCTCACCGTCATTGATGACCCGATCAAGGACATGCAGGAAGCCCAGTCCGAGACCATCCGTGAGCAGACCGTGGAGTGGTTCAGCTCCGTGGTGCTTACCCGAATGAGCAACCTGAGCCAGATCGTGGTCATCTGCACGCGCTGGCACAAGGACGACCTCATCGCCCACGTCGTGAAGGCGCTGGACGCTGAGTACATCAACATCCCCGCCCAGGCCACACACGAAGACGACATACTGGGTCGCTCGGTCGGGGAGTGGCTTCCGTCGGTGCAGAACCGGACGAACAAGTCCTGGCAGCTCATCAAGAATGCTGTCGGGACTTACGTCTGGCAGGCACTCTATCAAGGTGACCCCCAGGTGACCGGCGGAAGCCTTATCAACGCTGACAAGATTGACGTCCTGCCCTGGGACCAGGTGGTCTTCAAGGACGACAGGGGCTTCATGCAGACGCTGGAGCGTGCGCTGGTTATCCAGTCCTGGGACCTCACCTTCGGCACGGTGTCCAAGGCCAAGGGGCGCAAGGCGAACAGCGGGGACTATGTGGCCGGACACGTCTATGCAGTCATCGGGCAGAAGTGGATTCTGATTGACCGCGTGCATGGGCGCTTCACCTTCACCGAGACCGTGAAGCAGGTGCTCATGATGTCGGCCCGCTGGCCCCAGACCAGCCGCATCTACGTGGAGAAGGCAGCCAACGGGGCAGCCCTGCTGGACACCTTGCGCAAGCGGGCAGCGCTTATCCGGCCGGTGTCCCCCCAGGGCAGCAAGGAGGTCAGGGCGCTGGCCGTGCAGCCCACGGTGGACGCGGGGAACGTTGCCGTGCTGGACACGGTGTACGACGAGGGCATGTTCCAGGAGTTCCGCGACTTCCCCTTCGGTGCGCACGACGACGACGTGGACGCCTTCACGCAAGCCCTGAACAATGGCAAGGCCGATTACTTCAAGATGGGATCCTGACCATGACCGACATGACCAAGCTGCAGACATTCCTCCTCAACCGGGACACCCCCACGTTCTCGGCGTATTACAACGGGAAGATGAGCTACGCGCTGCACGGCAAGGAGTGGGAGAAGTACGTCAGCGAGGCCTTCCCTAACCTGAAGGACCAGCAGACCAGCGAGAACATCTTCAAGGCGGTCATTGACCTGTACGCGGAGAACCTGGTGCCGGTGCCTGACGAGCTGCGGGGCTTCAGCAACATCCTGGTCCCGCTGCTCAGCCGGGGCGAGGCCCCTGTCGTGGTGCTGGCCGATGGGACGGTGTCATTCCCGGAGCACTACGAGATGATGAGCGACGGCAAGTTCACCGTCACGGCCATCTTCACCCGCGACCTGGAGAACATGACCGACAACGTCACCTTCGTGAACAGCAAGGGCGAGACCCAGTTGTACCGGAAGGATGTCCCGGCGGACTTCGCCCCGGCCGACAAGCAGGGATACCAGTTCGTTGAGGAGACCCACGGCAACGAGCTGTTCCGCTTCGCCCTGGACGACAAGGGCTTCGGGGCAAGCATGGCAGCCCTGCAGGACCGGGCGAACCACTCCATCCTGGACCAGACGGTCATCGCTGAGATGTACGCTCGGCCCTTCTGGTACTTGCTCAACGTGGAGCTGCCCCCGACGAACCCCTACCTGCCCAGCCAGCCCGAAGGCAGCCCGGAGCTCAAGGAGCAGAAGACCAAGGGTGCCGGGGGGCGCATCTTCACCACCAGCAGTGAAGGCCCGTTCGGGCAGCTTACCCCGCCGACCATCAACGACATGATCGCCTACCACGACAGCATCATCGACAAGGTGAGCCAGTCGTCGGGCATCCCCCAGCACTACTTCAAGCCCGGACAGGGAACCCCGCCGACTGGTGTGGCCCTGAAGGTGCTCAGCAAGCGGTTCAACAACAAGATCGCCCGCATGCGCGAGGACCTCACCCCGGAGCTGGAGCGCCTGGCCGAGCACCTGGGGGTTGAGAAGACCGCCGAGATCAAGGATGCAGCAGGCAAGCCGGAGAAGGAGTACGAGCTCTGGAACACCAGCGACGACCTGCTGCAGGAGTCCATGGATGCGCACGGCATCGCCCTCAGCCAGATGGGCTACCCCCTGGGCTACATCGCCGAGGTCGTGACCCCTGGGGTTGACCTGGAGGACTACGAGGAAGACACCGATGACGACCCCACGGTGGACCCCAGCCAGCTCGGTGAGCCTACCGACATGACGGCGATGGGGCAGCCTGGCCTCGTTGCCACGCCTGGCCAGGTGGCAGCCTACGGGGCGAACCCCGGCCAGCGGGCCAAGGGCGCGGTGAGCTGACATGGGCACCGTCCCCACGGGCAAGCTGGAGCGGGAGCTGCGCAAGCTCTACCTCCAGTGGGTCTTCGCCTTGCCCCGGCACGAAGGGGACATGGAAGCCTACATTGAGCAGTTCCGCGTTCGCAGCGAGGCGCTCATTGCCAGGCTGGGGGGCGACGTAGCACGGCTCGGCGTCTACCTGGCCGACTTCCCTGCCCCGCGTGAGCTGGCCCTGTCGCCTGTCGCCGGGGTCATCTACGACCAGATGCAGCAGGCAGCCATCCAGGCGGGCATCATGACCGGCCTTGGGGCTACCGACACCGCTCGGGCCATGTTCCAGGCGGGGCTGGACAAGTCGTTCCGGCGGCTGCTGCGCCTTGCCCGGACTGAGACCGTGTCGGCCTACTGGAAGAACCAGTGGGACAGCGTGCAGGGCTTGGACCTGGTGCTGGTGTGGTCGGCTGAGCGTGGGCCTCGCACTTGCGACTACTGCCTCAGCCGTGACGGCCTGGTGGTTGAGGACCCGAACATTCGCGACCATCCCAACGGCCGATGCACCCTGGTTCCCACGGTCCCGGCTCGTGTGGCCTACCGAGGCACCCTCCAGGCCGACGGCAGCGTCGTCGTAGACCCCAAGTGGGGAGGCCTGTCGGCCCCGGTGCCCCAGCAGCCCCAGAAGCCCCGTAGCGCGTCGCTTGGCGTCCGGCCAGCCCCGACCATGCAGGAAGCGGGGACCCCATGACTTCCACTAGGGAGGCCCGGTGCTCGGATTCCCGAGTGACACGCCGGGGAGAGAACAGGTGCTTGCATCCGCAAGCGCTGACCACTACACTGAAAGGCAGGTAGCCGACATGGCCACCGAACAGCAGGACAACAGCTCCACCGAGGACATCTCGGGTCAGGAGCAGCAGCAGGGCGAAGAGCAGCAGGCTCCCACCGACGACACGTCGGGTAACGGAGAGCAGCAGCAGGCCCAGACCACGGAGCCTCCGGTCGTCACCAAGGACGCCAAGCTCCCCGACGACCATCCGGTTGTGAAGCAGCTCCAGGCCGACAAGGCCAAGCTCGCCAAGGCGAACGCTGAGCTGCAGGAACTCCGGGCCAAGTCGGCCCAGGTCACCAAGCTCGAGGAAGACCTCGGCAAGCGCCCCACCACGGAGGCCATGGAAACGCTCCAGACCCGGTACGACCGGCTCGAGGAGTTCATCACTTCCCTCCCTGGCCCGGTCGGCAAGGCGCTTGACAGCCGGTCCTTCACTCGCGACCTCTTCGAAACTGACAAGTCCATCGCAGACATCCTCAGTGACTGGCAGAAGGCCAACCCCACGGCCACATCGGCAGCACTGGGCAAGCAGTCCGCAGAACCCGGCAAGAAGGGTCCCAGCATGAACGAGATCCTCCGCGCTGCGGCTGGCAGCTAAGCCACCACGAAACGGCCTTCGGGCCAGAAAGGAGTCAGTCACATGGCTGACATCACACGGGCCGATGCACTGGCCCTCCTGGCTCGTCAGGACATCAACGAGATCATCAAGCCGGAGCTGACCAACTCGGTCGCGCTCTCGGCCTTCCGAACGGTGCGGATGAGCGCTGGTACGGCACGTATGCCGGTCCTCGCCTCGCTGCCCACGGCAGGCTTCGTCACCGACGGTGACGCCACCGAGGCGACCGGCGTGAAGCCGACCAGCAAGGTCTCCTGGACGAACAAGGAGCTGATCGCCGAGGAGATCGCGGTCATCGTCCCCGTCCACGAGAACACCCTGGCCGACAGCAACTTCGACATCTGGGCTGAGGTCCGCCCGCTGGTGGCCCAGGAGTTCGGCCGCATCCTGGATGCAGCGGTGCTCTTCGGCGTGAACAAGCCGACCACCTGGACCGACCCGGCACTCGTCCCCGGCGCGATCGCTGCGGGCAACGAGCAGGTCGAGGGCACGGGCGACGGCACCGAGACCGACCTGGCTGCCGACTTCAACGAGGCGTTCGGCTTCGTGGAGGACGACGGCTTCGACGTCAACTCGGCCTTCACCGGTCGCTTCCTGCGTCGTGCGCTGCGCGGCCTCCGGGACGACACCGGCCAGCCCATCTACCTGGACGCCATCCGGAACGACGGCAGCACGGCCAGCATCTACGGCCAGGACCTCCGCTACGTCAACAACCTGGCGTGGGACCGCGACGAGGCGATCGCCCTGGTCGGCGACGCCAGCAAGGCCGTCATCGGTGTCCGCGAGGACTACCAGGTGAAGCTCCTCACGGAGGCCACGGTCGGCGGCATCAACCTGGCTGAGCGCGACATGGTCGCCCTCCGCTTCAAGTTCCGTGTGGCGTGGGCCACGGCCTTCTCCACCGCTGGCGGCGAGGTCACCGACTACCCCTTCGCGGTCATCACTCCGGCTCCGGTGGTTCCGTAATGGGTACGCAGAGCGAGTGGAACCAGAAGCGTCGCGAGGCCAAGGCCGAGGCCGCTGAGGCTGCTGCCTTCGCCAAGCACGACGTCCCGGTCACCGAGGCTGCCGTGGAGCTGCCGGAGGGCCAGGAGGTCCCCCAGGCCGACGCAGAGCAGAGCCCTGTCGGGGACAGCGCCGACCAGGCCGAGGGCGACGACCCC
>JACYYJ010114840.1_pt1 | contig 39399 bp, 31 predicted proteins | sample 8236861 | NCBI WGS metagenome assembly JACYYJ01 (sample SAMN14103086, study PRJNA606662) | landfill metagenome | isolation source: landfill solid waste | place: India:New Delhi, Okhla landfill site | collected 2017-11-05
GCGCGTCGCCCCGCAGCGACCAGGCGGGGTGCCCGAAGGTCGCCGGGTTGTTCTTCTCTATGAGGAAGTGCGCGGGCCAGGCCGTCCCGTACCCGATCAGCGGCAGCGCCGCCAGGTACCGCTTACGCCCCCGCGCCAGCCCGTAGGCGCTGATCGCGAGCCCCGTCAGCGTCCCGGTCAGGTGCACCCAGCGCGTCGCCGCCTTGGAGTGCATCGCCACGTAGTAGGGCCAGAATTCCTCGTACGAGTCAAAGCTCCGTTGCTCCATGCGGGCACGGTAGCCGCCGCCGCGCCGCCCGGACCAGGTCCGCGACCGGGCGGGACGGCGGCGGTCACGGCTCAGTGGCGGTGGCCGCCGGGCAGCGAGCGGCGCTCCACGGGGAAGTCGAAGTAGGTGTCCGGGAACGGCTCGTCGCGCAGGGTGTAGTGCCACCATTCGTTGGGATAGTTCTCCATCCCCACCGCGGCCAGGGTCTCCTTGAGCAGGGCCCGGTTGCGTTTGGCCTCCCCGGTGATCCGGGGGTCGTCCGTGTGCGCGAGGGTGTCGAAGCAGTCGAAGCCGGTTCCCATGTCGATGCTGTTGTCCCCGAACCGTTCGCCGACCGGGGCGAAACACGGGCGCAGTGGATCACCGGGACGGTAGTGCTCCTGCGGGCGCGGCGGGACGCGGACCAGGGTCAAATCCACCGTGCTGCCGCGGCTGTGCCCGGACTGCTCCGCGATGTAGCCGTCCTCGAACAGAGACGACTTCTCGACCCGCGGGTAGAACTCTTCCTTCATCCGGTCGTCGTTGAGCCGTTGTGCCCACCGGACGAAGCTGTCGACCGCCTGCTGGGGACGGTAGCAGTCGTAGACCTTGAGCGAGTATCCCAGGGGCAGCAGCTGCCGCTGGGCCTCTCGCAGGGCCAGCGCCGTGGGCCGGGTGACGATGCACAACGGCTCCCGATAGCCCGGTACCGGCCGGCCGACGAAGTTGTGCGACCCGTGGTAACGGATCTCCTCGATGATGGTCGGCGCGACATCACGCAGGGCGACGAACTCCGGTGGGGCGGTCGGACGTCCGGGAGGTTCGGCGACGGCGACCGGTGTGGAAGCGAACAACACCGTGACGGCGGCCAGGGTTGCCAGGAGAGTCCGACGGAACGTGAAACGCATTGCCTCGTCTTACCCAAGAGGCCGGAGAGGATCAAGACGTCTTCCGTGCTTGGTGATTGACCGGTCGTGACGGCCACCACGGTGGATAGCACGTGGCCTCGGCCGTGCGCATGTGGACGCTCGCGCACGGGAAGGCGGGTCGACCGACGAAGGCCGACCCGCCTCGCGGTTGCCGTGACTACTTGACGGCGGCCAAGGCGTCGACGAGCCCGTGGCCGTAGAACGAGTTGTATGCGGCGGGGCCGGTGCAGGCCTCGGCGTCACCACAGGGCACTCGATCCGCCTTGGCCCGCAACAGCGCCGAGACGGCCTGCGGTGGGAGGTGAGGATTCCTGCTGGCGATCAGCGCGGCCACTCCGGCGGCGTGCGGGGAGGCCATGGACGTGCCGCACTTGGTGCCGTACTGCCCGTCGAACACGGTGGACAGAGTGCATCCCGTCGTCGCGCCCGGCGGCAGTTGGGCGGTGTCGCCACCGGGGGCGGTCACGTCGACCTGACGGAGCCCGTAGTTGCTGTAGGAGGACTTGGTGCCCTCGTAGCCGACGGCCGAGACGGTCACCACCCCGTCGAGGCTCTTGGGCAGGATGGCACAGCTCGAATCCACCGGGTGCTGCCGGTTGGGGTCGGTCGCCGGGGGATCGGTCAGGTCGAACCCGCTGTTGCCCGCCGCGGCGACGTTGAGCACGCCCTGCCGCTGGGAATAGGCGACCGCACGCCGCACGGCCTCGTAGGCCGCGGAGTCACCCGGCTGATTCGGGCAGTAGAACATTCCGGGGTCGACGTAGTAGCTGTTGTTGGTCACCTCGAAGCCCTGCTCGGCGGCCCACATGAAGCCGCAGACCGCCGCCTCGGGGAAGATGTAGCCGTCGTCGTTGACGACCTTCACCGACGCCATCCGTACGCCAGGAGCGACACCGGTGAAACCACGGGTGTCGTCCTTGCCCGCGATCGTGCCCGCGACGTGCGTGCCGTGGTCGGACGTCGTCGGAGCCCACGCGGCGGGATCGGGGTCGGGGGCGCCGGTGTTGCAGCCGACGGAGGCCGCCGGGTCGAGCGCGTGAACCAGCGCCGGATGAGTGGGCTCGATCCCGGAGTCCAGCACTCCCACCGTCACCGAGCGACTGCCTTCGTTGATCTTGTTGGCCTGGGGCGCCTTGATCATGCGCATGTCCCACTGGGCCTCGGAGAGGTCAGCGGTGGTGACCACCTGGGTGGTCTCCTCGGTTTCGATCTCGGCGCGGGCGGTGGCGCGGGCCGTCGCGGCCGCGGAGGTGGTCGGGTCGGCGACCTCCCGAGAACCGGAGTAAGCGCGGTAGCTTCCGATCCTGTCGGCGAAGTCGGCGTTGCGGGAGCTGGCCACGGCGACGCCGATCTCCGGGTAGTAGGCGATCCGGCTGCCGCACTTCGCCGCCAGCTCGGCGTCGACCGCGGCCTGCGAGGTGTACGGCTGGTACAGCACCACGTAGTTGTACGGCGTGCTCGTCGCATCACACTCCACCGTGGCGGGTGTGGCGCTCGCCACGGGAGCGGTCAGCACACTGCCGAAGCCGATCGCCAGCGCGGTGGGCAGCGACAAGGATCTGAGACGGGACATGCAACCTCCGGAGCGGGGTTCGAACGGTGACGTTCGAACTCGTACGTTCGGGCGCACTGTAGACAAAAAAGTGGCGATTGCCTGCCGCCGAAAGTCGTAGTCCAAACGGACTAGTCGTGAAAGAACGCGGAGAGACGTCGAACGAAATTCACGGCCACGAGGCATTTCCCATCGGTTGGGAACACTGCGGTCTACAAAGGACGAATTGGACCTTCTCGTCTCAGTCGGGGTAGCCCTCGGTGAGCAGTGCCTTGGCCAGCTCGATGCGGGAGGTCAGACCGGTCCTGGTGAACAGCCGGCTCAGCTTGCCCTCCACGCTCTTGGCGCTGGTCCGCAGAGTTCGTGCGACCTGTTTGTTGCTCAACCCTTCGGCCACGAGCCTGCCCAGGAGGCGTTCGTTCTCCGCCACGGTCTGACGACGGCCCGGTACCGGGATCTCGTGCTCGCGCATCAGGTTGCGCAGCCACGCTCGCTCCAACGTCGCTCCCAGCTTCCCGAACAGGTCGTATGCCTCCGAAAGCCGTTTCGGATCGCCGACTCCGTGGCGGACCAGCCGGGTGATCACGGTGGCCAGCTCGAAGGGTTGACCGCGTTCCCTCCCGAGACGCAGACAAGCGGCGGCCGCCTCCTGGTCCCCGTTCACCGTGGCCCGCACCAGCAGCGCGTGGGTGGCCGCCCTGCCGGTGGGCATCGCGGTGGCGACCCGCTCGATCTCGGTGAGACACCGCCCGGCCTCCTCCCGGTCCCCACGCTCCAGCGCGAGCTCCGCGAGCTGCGACCAGCACAGGTCGGCTCCCACCAGCAGCCCTCGCTCCCGGCCGCCGGAGAGCGCCCGACGGAGTCGCCGCGTCGCCTCGTCCGGCTTACCGAGGGCGTGGTCGACCAGGGCTTCCGCGTAGTCGAGCAGGTGCGCCAGCGGCGTCCCGGCCGAACGGACGTTCGCGAGCAGCTCCCCGGCATCCGTGATCCGGCCCCGTGACACCAGAAGTGTCGCGACCGCTTGCGCCATCGGAGCTCGTCCGAGCCCGCCGCCGTGCAGGGGAGGGGTGGCCAGGCACTGGCGACCGAGCGCGACGGCGACGTCCGCGTGCCCGCGAAGGGCGGCCAGATGAGCTTGCTCGGACGGATCCAGTTGGTCCCCCGACAGGTTCGCGCAGGCCAGCGTTTTCTCGGCTCCGCTGAGGTTGCCGACGGTCAGCAACACGGTCGTGTGGGCGTTGACCATCCGCGACCACCACCACGTGTGGGGCGGATACGGGCCGCCCTCGTCGTCGTAGAGGGAATGCGTGAAATCTCGCCTTCGCCCCGTCCAGAACTCGCAGACCGCGAGCAGGTAGTCGCGGAGGAGGGCCCCGCTTTCGGCCCGCCGGTGTCCCGTGGTGGTCGCGAGCAGCTCGCGTGCCTCGTCCCAGCGATCGAGCAGCACGAGCGCCGTGGCGGCACTCACCGGGTCGGGGCCCTCGTCGGACGGGGTTCGGCGTCGCTCGGCGATGGTGCGGACCGCCTCGGAGTCTCCCACGGCGTGCTGCGACAACAGCCTCAGGAGGTGAGCACGATGGATCGCCTCGGCGGGGAGGTACTCCGGGTACTGCTCCAACAGGGAGGTGCTCACGCGGAGGCAGCCCTCGGAGTCGGCGGCCAGATAGCAGGCGATCGCGCGGTCGAGCAGAATGCTCGCGTACTGGGCGAGGTTCTCGGCGTTCTCCGCGGCCGCCCGCAGCCACCGGCCCGCCGCGCCGGGATCGTCGGTCATGGTCGCCTTCGCGTGTGCCAGCAGCTCCGTGCGGGAGCGACGTGGATCGACCAACCTGCCCGCCTCGGCGATCCGGTCGGCCCGGTAGTGGGGATCGTCGCAGTACGCGGTTCCCGACCACAGCGCGGTCACGGCGATCGCGGCGAGGTGCTGTCTTTCGTAGGGGCCCAACGACGCTCTCAGCGCGATGGCCACGAGGGGGACCGGAAACCGCCAGGAGGCACCCCTTCGGCCCCGGTGGAGCACACCGGCCCGGCACAGTCGGACCAGCCGTTCCTCGGCCTCGACCTCCGGGCATGCCAGGGCCTTCGCCAGCAACCGAGGCACGGCCGTCCCGAGCGGATGAAGGACGGCCACGGCCTTGGCGGCGGACCAGTCGTCGGGTCCGAGCTCCAACATGACGGCGTTCAGCCTGCGATACCGGGTGGCGCCGGTGGGCCAGTCGCCTCCGGTCAGATAGGCGTGACCGGAGGCGAATCGGATCGTCCCCGACTGCTCCAGTTCCTCGACCGCGTCGTGCACCGCCGCGCGCAGGCCCCGGCTACTCGTCGCGATGTGGGAGACCAGGGCGGGGTCGGGGATGTGCCGTAGTGTCCTCGCCAGCTCCCCGGCGATCTCGTCGTCACGCAGGCCACGCAGTCGAACGTCGTGCACCAACCCCGCACCGCGAAGCCGACGCAGGATCGTTCGACCGGTGGTCGCGAGTTCGTCCGTCGGACCGGGTGCGGGAACCCGGACCGCGCACACGCACTTGGCGGTGCTGCCCGCCAGCGTGTGAGCGAGTTGTTCCAGCACGGCCATGAAGTCTCGGTCCATCCACTGCACGTCGTCGATCAGCAGCACGGCGCGGTCCGCGGTTCGCAACGGTGCCGCCAAGGCGACCGCCGCCCCCGCGGCGATCGCGGGATCGTCGTACGCCCCGGTGACGGTCACGGGCACCGGCCACGACGAGGTGGGGCAACCGAACACGCGGCTCGGCGAGGACTCGGGAAGCACGGCCGAGGCCGGATCGAACCGCATCGTGGCGGTGTGCCAGCCGCTCGCCGCCAGCTCCTCTCGTAGGGCCGCCAGCAGCGAGGTCCGGCCCACGCCGGTCGGTCCCGTGACCACGATCAGCGGCGGCCCGTCACGTCGGCCGATCACTTCGCGTAGCGCGTGCATGCGTCGATGGTGAGTCGGACCGCGCGGCGAGTGTTCGTCCTCGTGACATCCGTTCCTGTTCGGACCAGCGGATGTGTCCGTTCGGATGGGCTCGGGCACGACGGAGCCGGACGGACGCGGGCGGAGTTGCCCGTATGAACCACGGGCGGTGGCCGAAGGACACCGAACTCCCCCGGAAGGCTTTGTGCCGGTGGAACGGGGCGGCTAAATGGAGTTCGAGCGCCATGATCGGGCCCGCCCCGGTTCGGAGGGGCCCGACCGGTGAACGGAACGGGGAGGAAGGCCGCCGATGGTACGGTCACGCGCGGGATTCGTCGGCCGCCGAGCACAGCTCACCGAACTGCGCCGACTCGGAAGCCGCCCCTTCGTGACCGTCGTGCGTGGCGACGTCGGCAGCGGGAAGTCCGCGACACTGGCCCGGCTCGGACGCCTTCTCCGCACGGACGGGATGACGGTTTTCGAGCTGACCGGACACGGGGAACCAACGTGGGACCCCCTCGGAGTCCAACCGCTGCTTTCGACGTTGCGGGAGCGGTTCGAGGAGATCGAGGCGGGCCGACGCCTGTTCACGGCCCTGCGTCACCTCGGTGGCATGTGGACCGACGAGCCACGACGCTCCCCACACTCCCGCAACGCGGAACGAGACGCTCTGGAAGCCCTGCTCGGGGCGCTCGCCGAGCGGAACCGGACCGCGTTTTTGATCGACGACGCCGACCGGATTCCCCGGCCTTCGCCGTTGGTGGCGTTGGCGCGACGAGCCGGGATCGCCGTCGTCCTCACGGCGACGAACGCCGAGGTGACCACGACGAGATCGAGGTGGCCCGCTTCGCTCGCCGACCGGGTCGTCGACCTCGCTCCTCTCACCGACGAGGACGTGGACAAGGTGATCCGGCACCGCGCGGGAGCCCCGGCCGACCCGGCTTTGCCGCGTGCGCTGCGAGCCGAGCTGGGGGACCTGCTGGGCAACCCCGGAACCCTGGTCTCCGTGCTGGCGGAGCTGCGTGCCGAAGGCAGGCTCACCGTCGTCCACGACCAACTGTGTCTGCGGGACCCGGCCGCGCCGATCCCGTTGCCGTTGGGGCATCCGCTCGTCGAGCGGGTCCGCTCGTACGGCGACACCGGCGTCGACCTGGTCCTGTTGGCCGCGAGCGAGGCCACGTTCGGGCTGGCCCAACTGCCCGCGTTCGCGGTGGCGACCGCCACCCCGGTGCCGCGCTGCGGGCGGACGCTCGACCGGCTCGTGCTCGACGGTGTGCTGGGGGCCTCCTCCGCCGGGCACCTGTACGTGCGGCACCGGGCGCTCGGCGCCGCGATCGCTCGGCAGGCGGGTGCCGACCGTGCCCGACGGCTCCACGCCGCGATGGCCGAGGCCATGCTGAACACGAGTTTCCTCGGCAGGGCGGGGGAGACGATCGCCGTCGAGCACGCGGCGGCGGCCGAGGAGGCCATGCCCGCGCATCCCCGGTTGCGTTCCCTGATGACCACGGCCGTTCCGATGGCGCCGCGCTCCCCGGAGAACCTGATCGCCCGCGGCATGGTTCGCCGACGACAGGTGGGGCTCGACTCCCCGGCGCGGTCGGAGCTGATCCGGTTGTTGATCCGCTCCGGGCGCTACGAGCGGCTGGCCGCGCTCGTAACCGAACTCGTGTCCGAATCGGCCTCGGCGGGACGGACGACCGATCTCGCGGAACTGGCCGCGGCGGGAGCGTTGGCGGCGATCCACCTCGGCCGGCGACTGCCGTCGCGAATCCGGGAGGTCCTCGCCACCGGGAACGGCGCGACGGCGTCCGAGGTGTGCGACCGCTGGTTCACCGGCGCCCCGTTCTCGCCCGCCGACGTCGAGCGGGCGTTCGCCGTCCTCGCCTCGGACGACCCCGCGCGGCGGGGGGACGACGACGCGGTGGCGACCGCGTGCGCGATGCGCGACCTGGTCCCGGTGTTCGAGGCCACGTTGGGCGACGCCTACGGCGCCCCCACCACCGGGCCGCTCGCGGCTCACCATCGACTGTGCCGGGCGTTCGCGGAAGGCCGCTGGTCGGAGGGTCTCAGTGCCGCGCGGGAAGTGGTCCTGAACGGAACCGGTGACCGGCGCGGTACGGACGTCGCCCGGTTGCTCGCCGCGGAGATGTGCGTCTGGCGGGGAGCGGACCGACAGGCGGTGGGGTGGTTGGACTCCGTCTCCACCGACACCGCGCTCGGCGCGCTACGCGGCTGGGTCGACAGCGGACGTCGTTACCGCGCCGGAGACGCCGCCGGCGCGATCGTCGCGGGATGGTCCGCGCTCCGGCGGGACGACGGCAGCGGCCCCGGAAGAGCGGAGCTGCTGTCGAGGCTCGCGGTGATCGCGGTGGAGCAGGGGGCGTGGCCGGTCGAGCGGTGGTCGCTCGCCAAGACGGCGGCGGACTGTCGGAGGGAAGGCGGTGCCCGGATGCGAGAGGCGTGGTTGCTGGTCCAGGGACTGCTCGCGGGCGACACCGCGCGGGTGCGGGAGAGCGAGCGATTGGCTCGGCGCCGTGGACACCGACCCGACCGCGTGTGGGCGTCGTTCGCGGCGGGACTGGTGGCCGACGAGCCGCGTGGGTGGTTCCACGAGAGCTACCGGCTCGCCGGAGCGTTCGGAGCCCCGGTGCTGCGGTCGAGGTTGCGGCAGGCGATGACCGATCGGGGTGTCGCGGTGCCGGCCACCCGTGCACGGCCGGACGAGTTCTCCGAGGTGGAACGACGAATCATCGAATTGGTCCGAAGTGGAAAGTCTAATCGGGAGATAGCGGCCACCGTGGTGATCAGTGAGAAGACGGTGGAGAAACACCTCACCAAGCTGTACCTGAAGACCGGGTGCCGGAGCCGCCACGAACTCGCGGCGGCCAGCCTGGGTGGCCGTCTGGAGCGGGTGAGCGCATGAGAACGCGGGCGGGAGGTGTCGAGGCATGAGTGGAAACACCGTCAAGGTGTCCACCGCGGGGTACGGGTATCGCAGTATCGGCGAGGCCGTGGCCGACGCCTCCGAAGGGGCGGCCGTTCTCGTCGAACCGGGCCGGTACGTCGAGAACGTGGTGCTGGACAAATCCGTGACCGTCACGGCGGAGGAAGGACCGGGGACGGTCCGGATCGTGGCGCGGTCGGGCCCCGCGATCCTGCTGGCCGCCGAGTCGGCCACTCTGTCCGGGCTGTCGCTCGCCTCGGAGGACGACTCCACGCCCGCGATCGCCGTCGCCGACGGGCGACTCGGGCTCACCGAGTGCGAGATCCGGGCCACGGGCTGGACCGCCGTCTACGCGTACGGTCGCGGAACCGTGCTGATGCGGGAGTGTTCCGTGCACAACCCGAAGGGTGCCGGAATCGTGGTCACCGCGACCGACGGCGGGGTTCTGGACGCGTGCACGGTGTCCGAGTTGGGCACGTCGGCGGTGGTGGTTGCCGAGCAGGGCAGCTTGTTGCTGAGGGCCTGCACGTTGGGGCCCGCCGAGGGCAACGGCATCTTCCTGAACGGCTCCGCGACGCTCACCGTCGAGGACAGCACGATACGAGGGGCGGGCAAGCCCGCCGTCGCGGTGGAGCAGCGGGCGCGCCTTTCCGCCACCCGAGTGGTGGTGTCGGACACCCGTGCCATCGGCTGGTACCTGGCCAGTCCCGAACCCGTCGTCCTCGAGGACTGCCGGGTGCACGACGGCGCGGCGGAGGCCGTGTTCGTGGCCGAATCCTGTTCGCCACGGCTGAACGGATTCCGGGTGCGGGGTGCGCGGGGCGGCGGACTGTACTTCACGGGTCGCTCCACGGGCGTGGTCAACGGCTGTGAAGTATCCGCCGTGGACGGTGTGGGGATCGGGGTGGCCGATCGCGGGGCACCCGAGTTCGACGGGGTCTCGATCGAGGACTGCGTGGCCGGCGTGTACCTCACCGAGGGAGCGGACCCCTTCCTGCGGCGGTTGCACGTCCGGAACAGCGGGGACACCGCGGTGACCGTCACCGGGGAGGCCCGAGGACGACTGGAACGGGTCGAGATCGACGGCGCCGGTGAATCCGGGCTCGTGGTCGGCGGCGCCGCGAGACCCGCGGTGAGCGGACTGAGCGTCCGAGGAGTCGCGGGGTCGGCGGTTGTGGTCTCGGAGGCGACGTTGGCGCTCGCGGACGCCGACATCGTCGGCACCGGCGGGGACGGCGTGTTCGTCGGGGCGGGTGGGGACCTCTCCCTGTCGCGGGGCAGGGTGCACGACAGCGGCGGAGTGGGATGCCGGTTCGAGCGGGGTTCTTCCGGCAAGGTGAGCGACTCGGAGTTCTGCGGCGGTGCGTCCGACGGCATCCGGGTGGCCACGGAGGACGTCGTGTCGATCTCGGGCTGCGTCGTCCGGGACAACCACGGCAGCGGTGTCCGGCAGACGGTGGCCAACTCCGCCGTGGAGGTCACCGAGCTCGTCAGCAGCGGCAACGTCGGCCCCGACTCCTACGGCGGCGCGGTGACCGCGGCCGCGAGCCACGGAGCGGCTTCCTCCACCCCCATCTCACCGTCCCCCGAACCCGGCGACTCCGGGACGGAGGACGACCCGCTGGCCGAGCTGCACTCGCTCGTCGGGCTGACCGCCGTCAAGGCCGAGGTCACGTCCCTGGTCAATCTCAACAAGATGGCGAAACGGCGGCTCGACGCGGGGTTGTCGGCGCCGCCGATGGCCCGGCACCTGGTGTTCGCGGGCGCGCCGGGGACCGGCAAGACGACCGTGGCGCGCCTGTACGGGCGCATCCTGGCACAGCTCGGTGTGCTGCGCTCCGGGCATCTCGTGGAGGTGGCCAGGGCGGACCTCGTCGCCCAGATCATCGGTGGCACGGCGATCAAGACCACCGAGGCGTTCAACAAGGCCCTGGGCGGCGTGCTGTTCATCGACGAGGCGTACACGCTCAGCAGCGGAGGTGGCGGCACCGGCCCGGACTTCGGCAGGGAGGCCATCGACACGCTGGTGAAGCTGATGGAGGACCACCGGGACGACGTCGTGGTGGTGGCGGCGGGTTACTCGGCCGAGATGCAGCAGTTCCTTTCCGCGAACCCCGGAATGGAGTCCCGCTTCAGCCGCACGATCGAGTTCGCCAACTACACCCCCGAGGAGCTGGTGACCATCGTGCGGTCGCTGTGCCAGCGCCATGACTACCGACTGGACGAGGGCGCCGCCGAGGCCTTGCTGGAGTACTTCGAGAAGATCCCGAAGGACGGCACGTTCGGCAACGGACGCACCGCCCGCCGAGTGTTCGAGCGGATGACCGACCGGCAGGCGTCCAGGTTGGCCGCGTCCCCCGTCGTCGCACCGGCGGAACTCACCAAGCTCACGGCCGAGGACCTGGTCATCGAGTCCGGACAACTGGCATGAGTCTGACGGCGCAGTGGCACGGTTCGCACATTCTCGTCCGGCACCGGGACGAGCCGGGGTGGACTCGCGCGTTCCTGACGTGGGCCCCCACGGTGCGTGGAGAACCTCTGGTGGTGGCCTCGGAGCGGGCCGAGGGCGAGCCGGTGACCGGAACCGAGCTCGGCGCGATGCTGCGCCCGTTGTTGAGCGACCGGGAAAGGACTCCCGAGGTCAAGGCCGTGTGGCTCGGCATCGCCGGACTGGCCGGCGACCCCGAACGCGTGTGGACGGTGTGTCGCGAGCTCGACGTCGAGGTGCTCGCGCCGGACGGCACACCCGTCATGAAACCGGGTGCCGCCCTGTACGCCGGTCCCGGCACGGGCGGGACGGGGTGGTACCGGTTCCGGGCGGGGCTGCCGGGCAGACCGGCGGCCAGCCGTTACCCACCCCCGAGGTGGGAGGTCGGGTCGCCCACCGAACCGGTGAACGTGAACGGTGTCGTGGCGATGCCGATACCCGCGGGATGGGTGGTCCGGCACCGCTGGGCTCCGGTTCCCACCCCGGAGGACGACGTGTTCACGGTGCCGGTGGACCACCGATTCCCCAAGATCGTCGTCGGTGGCGCGGGACCGGTCCCGGAACCCACGCAGGTGGCCGCCGTGGTCGAGTACCTTCGGCCCGATCGGTTCCTCGTGGTTCCCGCGAGCCCCGAGGCCGCCACACACGTGTGGCAGGCGGAGCTGGCCGTGTCGCTGAGACGGGAGATCGTGTTCAGCGCAGGTATCCAGAGCGGTTCGACCACCGGCCTGGTGTCCACCTTCGTGCCGGGCTCGGCGGGAGCGCGACGGTTCCGGCCGTGGGCGACCGTGATCCGACAGCCGGCGGGAGGAGGCGACCAGGAGGTCCTGGAAGCGGCCGCCCCACCGGCGGGATGGGTCCGCCACGGGCCCCGGTCCTACCGGTGTGCCGACGAGGACGGGCGGATCGTGGTCGACGTCGTGCCTTCGGGAGTCGTGATCCGCCGGGCCACCGCGTCCCGGACGTCGCAGCCCCTGCCGTTCGACCCGGAGCGGTGGACCCTCGACCTCGGGGTCACGGGGGAGCGAATCGGGTCTCCGGTCCTGCGTGCCGCCGAACGCCTGTTGACGGGGCTGGACGCCGAGCGGCGTGCGTCCGTCCGGGTCAGGGTCGTGGGCACGCTGGAGGAGAGCGTCCGCACCGGACTCACGCTGACCACCACCGAGCTGCGGGACGCCGTGGCGGCGGTCACGGTGCGGGCCGAGCCCCCTCACCGGAGCGAGGCCGGCACCGAGGCGCCGGACTCCCCGCCTGCGTCGTCACGCGGAGAGGTCCCGTCGGGGGCGGCCGCGTCGCTGATCCCGGTGCCGACCGTCTCCTCCGGGCCGGTCGGCTCGGGAAGCCTTGTCGAGGAGCTGCCCGGACTCCGGAAGGAAGCGGTTCCGGAGTCCGTCGCCCCGGAGAACCCGATCGAGGCCGGGGTCTCGGAGCCACCCGTGGGGGAGACCGACTCCGCGCGGGCGGCCGCGTCCGTCGTCGCTTCCGTCCCACCGGACAAGGCGTCCGCCGCCGACCCGCCCACCGGGGAAGCCACCGCCGACCTCGCGCTCTCGGAACCCGAACCAGCCGAGTCGGCCACCCCGCCCGAGGAACCGGTCGTCGTGGACCGGCCCAGTACCCCCGCCGAACGAACCCGGTTCGCCACGGCCGCCGGGGAACAGTTCACCGAGGCCCTGGCGGCGACGAACGCGTCGATGGCCACCTGGCCTTCCCTTCGGCAGGAGAACGACCACGGCGTCAAGACCGACTATGCCGCCGTGCTCCTCTACTTCGGCACCGGTGACGGGGCGGCGACGCGGGTCAACCACGCGATGCGCGCCGGTGAGGACACACCACTCGACGGACACGTACCGTGCCTGGTGTCCGGCATTCGCCGGCTTCCGATCCACCGGCGCCCCGTGCTGCGACAGGGATTGACGGAGGACGCGATCGAGCGCCACGGAAAGCCGGGCACGGTGTTGGTCGAACCCGGCTTCCTCAGTGCCAGCATGGATCTGGACGTCACCGTTTCCGACGCGCTGTTCGACGTGCTGATCTGGCCGAACTCCGCGCGCCGGACCACCGAGCTGTTGCGGGGCGAGCCGATCAACGAGGCGATCTTCATGGCCGGGGCGCGTTTCAAGGCACTCGCGTTCCGCGCGATGGACGATCCACCGGAGCCCGAACCGGGAAAGCCCGTCGTCCCCCGGAAGGCGGTGTTGCTGCGGGAGCTCGCCCCGCAGGAGTCATCGGACTCCACCGAACTGACCGACCGGGACCTCACGGTACTGACCAAGCTCGATCGGGAACTGGCCCGACGGCGGCAGGCGGCTCTCCGCGCGGTGGAGGACACCGGGGTGATCTCCCGGCTCACCGCGCCCCTTCTCGAATGGCGAGCTCCGGTCGCTTCCCCGAACCGGGACCGGGCGCCCGTGGAGATCACATGAGAAGTCGTCGACTGAGCTGTCTGGTGGTGGCCACGGCGCTGTTCGGAATCGCCGCCGGGCCCGCGCACGCTCAGCAGGAGCCGGAGCAGTTGCCCGAGCAGCGAGAGGGGTGCCTACCCGCACCGACCGCGACGGCGGTGCGGACGCCATGGCCGCTGGAGTACCTGCGACCCCGCCGGGTGTGGTCGCTCACCGAGGGAGCGGGAGTGACCGTCGCGGTCGTGGACACCGGGGTCGACGCGGACACGCCCCAGCTCGTCGGCCGGGTTCGCGAGGGGATCGACGTCACCGGGAGCGCCGGTTCGGCCGACGAGGACTGCCTCGGCCACGGCACCTTCGTGGCGGGCATCATCGGCGCGGCCCCGATGGAGGGCAGCGGATTCACCGGGGTGGCTCCCGCCGTCACCATCCTGCCGGTCCGCGTCGCGACGTCGCTGGAAGCCGACCAACCCGGATCGCTCACGCCGGAAAGACTGGCGACGGGAATTCGCCGAGCGGTCGACGCCGGTGCGGACGTCGTCAACGTCTCCGCCAGCACCACCGTCGACGACGCCGCCCTGAAGGCCGCCGTCGACTACGCGGAGCGGCGGGACGTGGTGCTCGTCGCCTCGGGTGGACTCCCCGACACCGTGTTGGGTCTCGTCGAAGGCGCGAACGAGGTGGTGGAGGCGGCGCGGGAGTTCGACCGGACGTTGCGTGACGAACTGCGGCACGGCATGACGGTTCTCACGGAGCTGGCCGCCGACACCGGGAGGTTCCTGGTCGAGATCCGCGACATCGACGACGAGAACGCGCGGGGGATCGAGAGACCATGAGCCTGACCGACGAGCTCTCGGGGCTACCGGGAGGTTCGGGACTCGCCGAGACCCTTCGCGTCGTCGACTCCGCCGCGCCCACCGAGGCGGAGGACCTCGCCGAGAACTGGCGAGCCACCGGTTCCCGCTGCGCCGACGCCATGCCGGCGCTGTGGCGGGCGTGGCGGGAGAACACGGCTTCCTGGGCGGGGCTGAGCGCGGAGGTGGGTGAACGATTCTGCGGCAGGATCGTCGCCGCCGGCGACGAACTGAACCGAGCCTCCACGAGCGCGGCCGCGGCGTTGGACCGAGCCGCCACGGCCGTCGCGCAGGCGCGGAACTTCGCCAGATCGAGGTCCGAATGGTTGCTGTCCTGGGTGCGCAGCCAGGACGCCCTGTACCCGAACGTCGCCCACGAGGCCCGCGATTCCGCGATCTCCGCCGTCGCGAACCACATCGCCGACGAGGTTCGTTCCGTGCTGACCACGACGAAACGGGAACTCACCGACGCGGTGGTCACCTTGCACGAGGCCACCGACGCGGCGGTCACGTTCTCCGAGTTGAAGCCCGTGAGGAGAAGGCACGGCGGCCAGGGGTGGGAGAACCGGAAGGCGACGGCGGAGGACCCACCGGGCGGCGAACGGGAAGACTCGCGTCGGGAAACCGCGAGCGGGGGACGGGCGCCCGGCCGAGGAACGAGTTCCCCCGTGGAGTGGGGAATCCTCGAAACCTGGTCGGACCCCGCGGGGGACGGTGGCGCTTCGGGCGACACCGACAGCGGATCGTCGGCCGGAGTCGACACGGCGAGTGGTCCGCCCGTCACCGTGCCGCCGCTTCCCGGCGAGGTGGACGACTGGATCGCCGAGGCGCTACGCATCCTGGCCGAACACGGCGTCGACGTCAGTGCGATCGACCCGGAGGACATCGCGACGATCATCCACCACGAGTCCGGTGGAGATCCCTACGCGCAAAACAACTGGGACTCCAATGCCATGTCCGGGCATCCCTCGATGGGAATAATGCAGACCATTCCGCAGACTTTCGAGGCATACAAATTGGCCGGTTACGACGACATCTGGAACCCCGTGCACAACATCATCGCCGCGGTACGGTACGCGCTCGATCGTTACGGGTCGATCGACAACGTTCCGGGCTTGGTCGCTTTGGAGAACGGTCAGGGCTACGTCGGGTACTGACCGTCCGCTGATCCGGGGAGGTGACCGGGATGACGCTCGACGCGCCCGTGGTCTCGAACGACGGTGCCCCGAGTGGCACGACGATCGGCAACGCGCTGGTGATCGCCGTCGGTGGCGAGACCAGCGATCACGCTCGTGTCCTCGCGGAGGACCTGGTCGCCGACCCCGCCCACGAGCTGGTGGTGGTCGACCTGCCCGCCCACCCCACGAGCCCGCTGTGGGAGCTGTGGGAGCGGGTGGCGGAGGCGATTCCGCCGGGCCGCCGCGGACTCCGGTTGATCGTGCCGGAGGACCACGGCGAGGTGACGACGCTGGCCGGACACTGGCTGGCCGAGCGGCTGGGACGCACCGTCGTCGTCCCCGACGGTCCGGTGCGACGGGGAGCCAACGGTTGTCTCTTCGTGCATTCCCGGCAGGAGAGCGGGTGGTTGACGTGCCGACCGGGAAAGCCCTCCGAAAGGGAGGCCAAGCGCTTTCCCCGGCCGTCGTGGGACGGTCGGGTGGTGAGCGAGGTGTTGGCCACGGGATCGAGCGGCATCACCGAGCCCGTTCCGGCGGGCTTGTGGCTGCACCCCGCGGTCGAGGACGAGACCGTGGCCCGGCACCGGGAGCGGCTACTCCGCGAGATCCCCTGCCAGCCCGACGTCATGACCGTTCTCGTCGGCTGCCCCGGCATGGCCGCGATCCCGGTGGAGGACGTCGCGTACCTGTGGAACTGCCTGCCGGACGAACTCCGGCCACGGGTCCGCTTCGCCGCGTACGGGCCGATCGCCGTTTCCGGGGACGGCCAATTCGGACAGACGCTCGCGGAGCTGGTGCACGAACCCGTGGTGTGTTATCCGGGCGTCCCGATCGGAAGGCCGGAACGGCCCGACATCCACACCCTGCACCCCGACGCGCGGTTGGGCTGGCGCACCTACGCCCGTGAGGTCGAGTACTCCCCGGACGCCTCCCCGAGGGTCCGGAGCCACTGGCTGCCCTTCGAGGGCGTGACACCGGCCGGTGACGCCACGTACTGGTACACCCCCGACGCGATCGTGGAGATCGTCCCGGCGGGACTGTGGCTGCGCCCACCGGACGACTTCGGTGACGCCGATGCCGTTCGCGCACGACCGTGCAATCCCGCCGGACCGACGGTGTTCTTCGACAACGCCACCGAACGAAGCGCGCTGCGCATGCACTGGCTCGCCCGCGACGTCATCACCCGGATGGAGACCGACGTCCGAGCCCGCACGAGCCTGATACCCGCCTCGCCGAACGGGGCCGGCTCACCTCCCGGACTGGTGAGCGCGCCGAGAGCCGAGCGGTGGCACGCGCGGCCCGCCGAGCCCGGCGAGCACCCACCCGCCGCGCCTCGTCTCCAGACCCCGCCCGTCCCGGACGCCGCCGTGGTGTCCCCGGCGGACGACCTCACCGAGGAACGACAGTGGTTCCGCGACCACTTCGGTCCGGAGATCGACGCCGTGTCGGCGTCGGTGGCCCGGTCGATCGGCGAACGGAGCGGTCGGTGGACGCTCGGCGCGGCAACCGAGGAGGACGTTCACACCGACGCGGTCGCGCTCCGGCTGTACCTCTCGGTGAAAGGGGAGAAGATCGACCGAGCCCTGCGGTTCGGCGAGACCGGACCGCACGTGCCGTTGGCGCGGTGTGCGGCGGCGGCGCTCTCACGGCTGCCGGTGCACCGCGGCGCGGTGATGTACACGATCCCGGCCACCGCGGACCTCCTCCGGTACTACCGCGAGCACTCCGTGGTCACCGACTGGGGATTCCTCGCCGCTCTCGTCGAGCCGGGTGCGGATCGGCGAGGCGACGTGGACGTGCTGTTGTGGTCGATGACGGCGCGCTCGACACGGGACCTCGAACCCGAGGGCGACGAGTCCGTGCCGGGACGCGTGCTGTTCCTCCCCGGAACCAGATTCAAGATCCTCGATGTCGGGGAGCCACGATCGGAGGAGGGGACTCGGGGCCGGGTGCTGTTGAGGGAGTTGGCGGAACGGGAGGCCGAGGGGGCCGGTGAGGTGAGTTCGCTCGACGAACTCGCCGCCACGTCGTTGCGTACCTACGGACAACGATGGGAGACGGTACCGGCCACCGGAACAGTCGGAGTGGCCGCCCGTGAACGCTTCACCGCTCTTCCCGGTCTGCTACCGCGATAATGGGGGAGAAACATGTCCGAGCGTGACGAGCGCGCGATCGAGCCCGTGGAATGGGCGATGCTGGTCGATCCGGCATGGCGGCCTTCCCCGAAGGAACCCGAGGCGCCGATCGACAAGATCATGGGAGTCTGGCCGATCGACGCCCACGGCGTTCGGCAACGGTTCCGACCGAATCCGGCCTACCTGCCTTTCGACCCCGAGGGGGTCCTGGACCCCGTCGACGGTGTGCTGCGACTCCTCGCCGAGGGAAAGGAGGTCGCCGAGTACCTGCCCGAGGTTCTCGCCGACGTGCTCCTCGACATCGCCGTGGACGGAGAGGGAACCGCGGTCGTGGTCCCCGCCCCGGACGGCGTGCCGTCGGTGGTGGTCGCCACCGCGCCGGGACACCGACTTCGGGTCGACGTGCCGGGCTGGAAGTCTGTGTCCACTGTGGAATTAGCGGAGGCCTTGCCCGAACGCGGGGTCGACGTCCTGCTCAATCCCGGTTCGGCGACGTCGATGCGGGTCGATTCCGACGTGATCCGGCGATCCGCCTCCTCGCGTCGCTGACCGAGATCGTCCCTCTCGGGCAAGAAGAGCGGGCCGATCGAGCAAGGCCCGCGCCGAGTGGTTGGCGCGGCGTCCGGCCCGGTGAAGACTGGATGGGGAAGCCGCCGTCGCCGTGACGGGCGAGAGGTTCCGATTCTCGCCCGTGGCGAACGAGGGTGGGGAACAGCTCGCGAAATGAGGGAGAAATGGCAAGGAAGCTCGGTCGGACGCTGGTGACCAGTGGAGTCGCCGCTGCTCTCGCGATGGGCCTCGCCGGTGTCTCCGCCGGGGTGGCGCAGGCCGCGACCCCGGGGAAGATCACGGTGTGCCACGGACCGGGATTCGTCCTCACCGTGAAGTTCCCGGAGCGGGGCCTCAGCATCACTCCCCCGGTGGTCCCCGATCCCAATCCCGGAGGCGACAACGGTGGGGTCATCTGCACCAACAGTCAGGTCGGTGGCGACCGGAACGAACGGATCGACGTATACGCCGACGGGAAGTTCATCGGCTCCGCCATCTACAACGGACTCAGGGGCGCCGAGGTCCGGGGGATCGCGGGCCCCGGCTTCGTCGTCTCGTAGGACCGAGTGAAAGCTGCTGACGGAGAACCGCACCCCGGTGTTCGCTGCTCATGGTATTCCCTCCTTCGCTCGGTGAGTCGGTACTCGGGGTAGGCACTCCCGAAGCGAGCCCGCGTCGCGTGGAGCTCGTGCTCGACGCGACGCGGGCCCACCACGTGATCGACGCTGTCGAGACCATCGAACCCCACGGTGCGGGAACGGACGGATGCGGTGATGTTCGTGGACCCGACGACGGATCGGTCGTCGTCGCACTGGCGTTTCGCCGACGTCGAGCACGGGACCTCCGGGGGCGCGGCCGACGAGTTCGAACTCGCCACGTTGATCGCGCTGGTGAGCGCGGAACCGGCCGTCAAGGGGATGTGGCGTGCACGGCAGGTGCCTTTCTCGTCGCCGGATGACCATGAGGGGCGATGGGTGTATCTCGTCGAGGTCGACGGCACCGAGTTGACCATCGACCCGGCCACGATGTCGACCGCCCTCGAACGCTCCCCGGTGGAGGTGGCGACGACCGGCGGGGGCGTCTCGCCGTACCAGAGGATGATCAGGGCGTACGGCGAGCTGGTGTGGGCGGCGACCCCCGAACCGGTGCTGACCGTCGCGCGAACGTTCGACGGCGTCCACGACGACGGGAGCCCGTTTTTCGCCCCGGACCACCCCAGGATCGACGACGCGGGGGAACGCGCCCGTCTCCTGGCCTACCTGCGTTCCGCTCCGACGATCGTGACCACGACGGCGACCGCGCGGGACGTCGCCGCTCCCGAACGCGGAGCCGTGGTGCCGCTCAACTTCCGTACCGACGGAGTCTGGATCTGGCCCGACACGATCGAGTACTACCTGGAGCAACATCGGTACGCGCCGGACTCCAGGTTGCTCGCCCACATCGGTGAGGGCAAGGACAAGGCCCCTCCACTCGACGGCGTGGCGATCCATCGAGCCACGGCGGCCCTGTTCCGCAAAGAAGGCTGACCCCGGCGTGTCCGCAGATTACGCACGCGTGTCCGCAGGCTGTGCACGCATGTTCGCAGAACATGCACCGTCCCGATGACCGATACCGGGCTTCCCGAGCACTCCCCGTTCGTCAGCGTCCGTCGATAGGGTGGGGAAAGTGACCGCTGCCGTGTTGAGCTCGCCCACCCCCGTCGAGCGGCGAGCGCGTTTCGCCGTTGCCGTGTTGTTCTTCACGAACGGGGCCCTGTTCGCCAACCTGCTGCCGAGGTACCCGCAGATCAAGGCGGATCTCGAGATCGCCAACGCCACCTACGGGCTGGCCGTCGCGGCGTTTCCGGCCGGTGCCATCACGGCGGGCCTGGCGGCCGGGACGCTCATCCGCAGGTGGGGCTCGGCGCGGGTCGCGGTCGGTAGCACCCTGTTGGTCGGGGGGAGCGTCCTCGCCGCGGGGCTGGCCGAGTCTGTGCTGCTGTTCGCCGGTGCGTTGTTCCTGGCGGGAGCGATGGACGCGATCACCGACGTCGCGCAGAACGCCCACGGCCTACGAGTGCAGCGCCGGTACGGACGTTCCATCATCAACTCCTTCCATGCCATCTGGTCGATCGGCGCCGTCACCGGCGGTGCGATGGCCGCGGGAGCGATCGCGCTCGACCTCTCGCGCGGGACCCACCTGTCGATCGCGGTGGTGTTGTTCGCTGTCGTCGCGTTCCTCGCCCTGCGGTTCTGCCTGCCCGGCCCCGACACCGAGCCAACGTCGGAAGCCGACCGCGGTGACGAGGCGGGAGGGTCCCCGCGTGCGGTGGGAGGGGCGCGCATCGCATGGCTGCTCACCGCGTTCGTGCTCATCGCCACGGCGGGCACGCTGGTGGAGGACGCGGGCAACTCCTGGGCGGCCCTCTACCTTTCCGACGCGTTGAGCGCGTCGGCGGCGCTGGCCGCCTCCGGCTACATCGCCCTCGTCGGGGCCCAGTTCGTCGGGAGGCTCGTCGGCGACCGGCTCGTCAACCGTTTCGGCCAGCGTGCCGTGGCCCGTGCCGGCGGCCTGATCACCGCGGCCGGTATGGGAACGGCGCTGGCCTTCCCCACGGTGCCCGGAACGATCGTCGGTTTCGCCGCCGCGGGGCTGGGAGTCGCCACGCTGGTTCCGGCGGCGATGCACGAAGCCGACGAGCTGCCCGGGCTCAAGCCGGGGTCCGGGTTGACCATCGTCTCCTGGCTCATGCGCCTGGGCTTCCTGCTCTCCCCGCCGGTGGTGGGGTTGATCGCCGACGCCACGAGCCTGCGTGTGGGCCTGCTGGTGGTGCCCTTCGCCGGACTGGTCGTGCTGGCACTCGCCGGTGCGCTCCGGGCCCGGAGCCGCTGAAGTGGTACCCGCGGTCGTGGTCTCAGCGATCGCCCTCGCCCCGCGCGGCGAGGGCTTCGCCCAGTTCGTCGGCGTGGCGGAGGGTGCGTACCAGGAAGGGGACGGCGAACGCCGTGGGGGAGCGGTCCGCTCCTCGGGCCTTGGCCGCCTCCCGTACCTGGGTGGCGGTGTCGGAGAGGACGGCGATGGCCCGCAGGGTGAGCCCGACGAGCAAGCCCAACCGCTCGGGCCGCAGTCCGAATCGTCGTAGGGGACGGCCACCGCGTTCGACCGCGGCCACTACGTCGTCGACGCGGGTGGTCAGGGTGAACAGGTTGGCGGCGGCCAGGGCCGTCACGATCCGCAGACAGACCACGAGCGCGCCGTACGCACCGAGCAGCCACCACTGCAACGCGAACACGAACGCCACGAGCAGGGCGAGGCCCCGGGCGAGTCGCAGGCACCGGCCCACGGGGATTCGCGCGACGGCGTAGCCCGCGGCCACCACGGCGCAGAGACCGCCGAGCCAACCGGGGGAGGACAGCACCAACACGACGGTGGTCAGCGCCAACAGGACGAGCAGCTTGGGCCCGGCGGAGACGCGATGCAGCGGGCTCGTCCCCGGCTCGTACCAGTTCATGGCGTGTCCTCGATCAGTCGACGAGTTTCCGGTAGTGGCGCAGGGCGGGCTGGGGAGCGTCGTCGGCCACGACGTGGCCTTCGTCGAGGACGACCACTCGGTCGAAGTCGTCGAGCAGGTCCAGATCGTGGGTCACCAGGACGACCTGCTGGTCGAGCTCCTTCAACACCTCGACGAAGCGGCGTTTGTTGCGCAGGTCCAGCAGCGTGGTGGGCTCGTCACACACGAGCACGTCCGGTTCGAGCACGAGCATCGAGCACAGCGCGAGGAGTTGCTTCTGTCCCCCGGAGAGCTGGTGGGCGGGGTGGTCGGCGTACCCGTCGAGCCCGTACGCGGCCAACACCTCCGCCGCCCGTGCTGCCCGCTCCTTTTTGGGCAAACCACTGCGTCGCAGGGAGAAGGCGACGTCCTCCCCGGCCGTGGGCATGACGATCTGGCTGTCGGGATTGGTGAAGATGAACCCGACCCGCCGCCGTACCGCTCGGCCCTCGTGGGCGGTGTCCAGCCCGTCGACCAGCACCCGGCCGGTGGTGGGCAGGACCAGACCGTTGATCATCCGGGCCAGCGTCGACTTGCCGGAACCGTTGGCACCCACGAACGCCACGCGACGCTCACCCAGCCGGAGCTCCACCTCCGACAGCACGAGGCGGTCGCCGTAGCGGTGTGTGACACCGTCGAACTCGATCACTTGATCGCCTCCCGCGCGGGCGACGCGGCCGTCGAATGTCCGGGAACGCGGGGTTCCGGCACGAGGACCCGGACGGTGTTCGGGGTGGTCATTCGGTGCGAATCTCTCGTTCGGCCGCCATCCGGCCGGGCAACGCCCGGTGCGCGACGGCCGCGATCGTCGCGGTGGCCACGGCCTTCACCGCGTCACCCGGCACGAACACCAGCGACTGCACCGCCGCCGCGGGCAGCCCCGTGTACGTCGCCAGCCACGGAATGCCCACGGCGTAGTCGGCGAGCACCCCCGCCACGCCGGCGAACAACAACACGGGGAGTCGGGGCCCGCGAAGCCGTGTGGCGACGAACCCGGCGACCGCCGCCGAGACGAGCCAGCCCACCAGGAACCCGGCGGAGGGACCGACGAACGACGCGAGACCCCCGCGACCGCCGGACAGCAGGGGCAGCCCGATGGCGGTCAGGGCGAGGAACAGCAACACGGACGCGGCGCCACGACGCGCGCCGAGGACACACCCGGCCAGCAGCGGACCGGCGTTCTGGAGCACGATCGGCACTCCGGACCCGCCGATGTGGATGCCGGGGAAGAGCCCCAGGACGGCGATGAACGCGGCGAACACGACCGTGCGCGCGAGGTCACCGGCGGTGGAGGGGGCGCGTCCCTTCGGCGTGGCGCCGCTCACGGCGACACCACCGGCGCGTCGCCGTCCTTTGTGACTTCCCGCTCGACGGTGAGGTACGACACCTTCCCGTTCGGTTCGCCGGGGGTCGGAGGCTCCGTGCTCACCGTGTCGGAAGTGACCGCCGCCATATCGGTTCTCGTTGCCGCCACGCCACAACCCGTCCTGCGTCGTCGGCCACCGCGCGGTGTTCCCGAGGAACCGGGAAGCCGGTGCGGTGGCTGCCTTGTCGGAACGCGCCTCAGTCTACAAGTCCACGTCGTGGACGCCGCCCCGCGGCGGCCGGGGTCGGCGGTGGGGACGTCGCGGACGACCTCGGCGAACCCGGCCGTCCGCTCGGCGAGACGGCCGGGACGGGGTGTCGCGTCAGGAGTTGACCGGAGTCCCGGTGCTCAGCTTCCTCCCGGAGCCCAGCGCGTGGTCGACGCTGAAGCGGCCGCCGTTGAACCCGAGCGCCAGCGCGGCGGCGGCGAGCAGGAGCACGAGTTCGACTCCGCCTTCGGAGGCGAAGAAGCCCTGCGGAAGGTGGACGAAGACCATGGCACCGACCATGACGGCGGCCAGTAGCACGCCGGCGACGGGTAGCGCGAAGCCCACCAGCAACGCGAGGCCGCCCACGGTCTCGACGAGTGCGGCGATCCACGCGGACACCTCGGGCAGGGGCACGCCCATCTGCTCGAACGAGGCAGCGGTCCCGTCCACTCCCCACTCCAGGAACTTCTGCAGACCGTGTGCGATGAAGACGACCCCCACCGCGATCCGGGCCACGAGCGGGACCAGGTCGCGGACTGTCTGTGTCGGCTGTGGCATCACGTGTCTCCTCGGTCGTGAGTGACGTAGGTGGTGCGAGGTCGTCGCGCTCGGTGTTGGTGTTCGAACGCGGCGTAGTGGTTCAAATTTGAACTTTCAGTACGGTAGCGTGTGGTTCAAATTCGAACAAGTGGTGACGTCTACGATGTCCCGTATGGTCGAACCCCGGTGGCTGAACCGACAGGAGATGAAGGCGTGGAAAGCCTTCCTGGCGGCGAGCCACCTCGTCGAGCGGCGAGTGGAACACCAGTTACGGGAACGCGCCGGGCTGTCGCACCCGCAGTACGAGATCCTCGTGCGCCTCGCCGACGCGCCGGACGGTGCTTTGCGCATGACCGAACTCGCCGACTCGGTCGTGACCTCCAAAAGCGGAGTGACCTACCAGGTGGCCAAGCTGGAGGAATGGGGACTGGTGCGCCGCTATCGCTGTCCCACCGACGACCGGGGCGTCAACGCGGCGATCACCGAGGCCGGGCGAGAGAAGCTCCGGGAGATCGCGCCGGAGCACGTCGCCGTCGTGCGCGCGTCACTGATCGACCTGCTCGACGAGACGCAGCAGCGGGCCATCACCGAGGGCTTGGAGACCGTGGCGCGGACTCTTCGTGCCACCGGGGGCGACGGAGTCCGGTGAGGGCGGCGCGCGGCTAGGAGCGCCGACGTGGCTTCCGGCGCCGTCCGCCTCGTCCGACGTTGGGGTGGCGTGTCCTCCGGACGGCACGGCGGCCGGTCGTCCGGGACTCCTTCCCGGTGCCCTTCCCGCCACCGGCCTTCTTGCCGCGTTCCTCGGCGCGGGAGCGCGTGGCCGGAGCGGGCCGGCGACCGCGTGTGCTGTTGACGGTGCGGCCACGGACGATGCCGATGAACTGCTCCATCAGGTCCGTGGTCTCCTCCTCCGGCCACACCAGCGCGACACGGGACTGTGGCGCGTCCGTGACGGGTCGGTAGGTGAGGTCCTTGCGATGGTGCAGCCGGGCCAGCGACTGGGGCACGACGAGCACCCCCACCCCGGCCGCCACCAGCGTGACGGCGTCCGCGGTCGTGGCCGGACGCTCGATGGCCGGACGTCCGGGTGGTCCCTCCCAGTCGAGGGTGTCGTCGAGAGGGTGGAGCACGATCTCGTCGGCGAGGTCGTCGAGGGACACCTCGTCGGCCGCGGTCACGAGGTGGTCCTTCGGGACCACGACCACGGTCGTCTCGGTGTAGAGCGGGATCGCGTGCAGGCCCGTCCGGTCCACCGGCAGCCGCAACAGCACCGCGTCGACGTCGCGGTCTCGTACCAGGGTGGCGGCGTCGGCGGCGGGGGTGTGGACGAGGTCCAACGGGACCGAGGGAAACCGCTCCCGCCACCGTCGCACCCACTTGTCCGGTGTGACACCGGGCACGTACGCGAGGGTGAACGTGGGTTGTTCGTCCGGCACCCGGCCAGCCTACCGACCGGGCGGGGTGCGGGCGCGGCACCGGTCGGACGGCGCGGGCCCCGAGTCCGGGAATAGTCACGGTGGGTGCCGGGTTGTGACGGACATGTCTTCGCCAATTCAGGTTGACGTCTGGTCCGATGTCGCGTGTCCGTGGTGCTACATCGGCAAGCGCCGGTTCGAGGCCGCCCTGGCCGGATTCGACGACGCCGACGTCGCCGTGACCTATCACAGTTTCGAACTCGCCCCCGACACCCCGGTGGACTTCGAGGGCAGCGAAGTCGATTTCCTCGCCGAACACAAGGGAATCCCGCCCCAGCAGGTCGAGCAGATGTTGCGGCGGGTGTCGGAGATCGCCGCCTCGGTCGGGCTCGACTACGACTTCGACGCGCTGCGCCACACCAAGACACTGCTGGCCCACCAGGCTTTGCACCACGCCAAGGAGCGAGGCAAGCAGCTCGACCTCGTGGAGCGGTTGTTCCGCGCCTACTTCACCGAGGGGCGGCACGTCGGGCGGGCCGAGGAACTGGCCGAGCTGGCCGGCGACGTGGGGCTCGACCGCGACGAGACGCTTCGGGTGTTGAAGGAGCAGGCCTACGCCGACGCCGTCGAGAACGACCTGCGGCAGGCCCGGATGCTCGGCATTCGGGGCGTACCGTTCTTCGTGTTCGACGGCCGGTACGCCGTCTCCGGGGCGCAGGACCCCGACGTGTTCCGCGAAGCACTCCGGCGGGCCCACGCCGAGAGGAGGACCTCGTGACGGACTCCCGAACGACGTCGGACGCCACGGCGTTTCGGCCTCTCGACGACCCCGGCGAACAACCCGATCCCCCTCGGGACGCCGGTCCGTTCCTCTCCCTCGGCGCTTCGGACGCCGCGATGTGCGTGGGCGACGTCTGCTTCCTGCCCGCCACCGACGAGACGGCGGGGAACGACCGGGACGACTGACCTCCACCGCCGGGAACTCGAGTTCCGCTGAGCGCGAGAAGCGCTGCCCTCACCGAGCTCGATGCGCGAGCCTGTGCTCGGTGGGAGGCAGGCCGCGCGATCACGAGCGACGATCACGAGTGACGACGGGGTCCTCCGATGTCGCTGCCCGTCCACAGCGGAGGCAGGTGGGCGTGGTGAGCCGGGCCTGCCCGCTCCGTTTGGAAGTGGCGCGTGTCCGCCACGCGCCAGTGGGCTCGGATGGGCAGTGTGGAGGCCTTGTTCCGTGAACGACATGTCGACCGCGACCGGTGATCCCGGCCTGCTCGCGGGGGTTCGGGTACTGGACGTCACCAACGTGCTGGCCGGACCGTTCGCCGGCTACCAGTTGGCCCTCATGGGGGCGGACGTCGTCAAGGTGGAGACTCCGGGCAGTGGTGACCTCGCTCGCCAGCTCGGCGCCAGCCGGGAGCTGAGCGAGAGAAAACTCGGTGTCTCCTTCCTGGCGCAGAACTCGGGCAAACGGTCGGTCACGGTCAACCTCAAGTCACCGGGCGGACGCGAGGTCTTCGAACGGCTCGTGGCCGACGCCGACGTGTTGATCGAGAACTTCCGTCCCGGCGTGCTCGACCGGCTGGGCTTCGGGTGGCCGCGACTGCGCGAGATCAATCCACGTCTGGTCTACTGCGCGGTCTCGGGCTTCGGGGCCACCGGGCCGATGAGCGACCGGCCCGCCTACGACCAGGTCATCCAAGGGCTGTCCGGGATGATGTCGGTGACCGGGACCCCGCGGACCGCCCCGCTGCGCGTGGGCTTTCCGGTGTGCGACAGCTTCGGTGGGCTGGCGGCCGCTTTCGCGATCGCTTCGGCACTGGTGCGGCAGCGCGCCACCGGCAGGGGTGCCTACCTGGACACCTCCATGCTCGACGCCGCGATCACGTCGATGGGCTGGGTGGTGTCCGATCACCTCGTCGCGGGCCGCGAGCCGACACCCATGGGCAACGAGAACGTCACCTCGGCCCCCTCGGGCACGTTCGAGACCGGCGACGGGGAACTCAACATCGCGGCGAACAAGCAGGAACAGTACGAGGCCCTCTGTGTCGCCTTGGGACGTGAGGAGTTGCTCACCGACCCGCGGTTTCGCACGAGGGAGGACCGGAAACGCAACCGCGACGTGCTCCGCGCCGAGCTGGAACGGACGTTGAAGGAGAAGCCGGCGCGGGAATGGGACGAGATCCTGCTGGCCAGCGGAGTCCCCGCCGCGCCGGTCGTGTCCGTGCCGGCCGCGCTGCGGTCCGAGCAGATCCGACACCGAGGGCTGGTCAGCGAGGTGGAACTGCCCACCGACGACGGGCAGACGATCGAGGTTCTGGGCGCACCCACCAGAGTGGACGGACGGTCCGTCACGCCACGGTCGCGAGCACCCCGGCTCGGCGAGCACACCGACGCCGTCCTCGCCGAACTCGGGTTCACCGAGGCCGAGATCGCGTCGCTGCGGGAACAGGGGGCGGTATGAGCGACTCCGCAGCGCGGGACTGGCTCCGGCCGCTTCCCGGCCATCCCGGCACGTGGTACGTCAGCCCGGCGGCGGCGCAACGACACCTCGGCGTCGACATCGGTTCGTTGCCCCGCTCGCTGCGGGTACTCGCCGAGAACCTGCTCCGTAACTGCGTCGACCCGGCCGCCACGATTCGGCACCTGCGGGCCCTGGCCGCCGGGGAGGAGAACTCGTCCATCCCGTTCCATCCCGGACGAATCCTGCTGCAGGACGCCTCCGGCCTGCCGGTCCTCGCCGATCTCGCCGTCCTCCGCGAGCGGGTGGCCGCCGAAGGACTGCCCGTCGAGTGGGTGGCCACGCGGAAACGCATGGACCTGGTCGTCGACCACGCGGTCGAACTCGACGCGGCGGGCAGTGCCGCCGCGCGACGGACGAACGAGGACCGGGAGTACGAGCGGCACGCCCGCCGTTTCCGGTTCCTGCGCTGGTGCGAGAACCGCATTCCCGGACTGCGGGTCGTCCCTCCCGGCGTGGGGATCTGCCACCAGCTCAACCTGGAGGTGCTCGCCGACGTCGTGCACGTCGAGCGAGACGGGGAACGGAACATCGCCGCGTTCGACACGATGGTGGGCACCGACAGCCACAGCACCATGATCAATGCGCTGGGCGTGGTGGGCTGGGGTGTGGGTGGCATCGAGGCGACCGCGGCGGCTCTCGGTCAACCGTTGTTCGTCCGGGTGCCCCCGGTGGTCGGGGTTCGCGTGACGGGACGGATGCGGCCCGGCGTGGTGGCCACCGACGTCGCGCTCCGGCTGGCCGCGATGTTGCGCGAGCACGGTGTGGTGGAAAAGATCGTGGAGTTCCACGGGCCGGGGCTGGCGAGTTTGTCCGTGGCCGACCGCGCCACGATCGCCAACATGGCCCCCGAGTACGGCGCCACCATGGCCTTCTTCCCGCCGGACACTCGCACGCTGGAGTACCTGAGGGCCACCGGTCGTCCGGCCGACCTGGTCGCCGACTACCTGCGTGCCCAGGGCCTGCTGTCCGAAGCGGGCGAGCCGGAGGAAACGATTCGCTTCGTCGAGACCTGCGAACTCGACCTGACGCGGATACCTCGGACCATGGCCGGGCCGATCCGGCCACACCAGGCGGTCTCCCCCACCGAGGTCGCCGAGAACACCCGTACGACCACGCCGGGCCGGCCCGGCGGCCGCGTCGTGATCGCCGCCATCACCAGCTGCACGAACACCGCGAACCCGAGCGCGTTGGTGACCGCCGGACTGCTGGCTCGCCGGGCCCGCGAGCACGGGCTCCGAGTCCCGGACTGGGTCAAGACCTCGTTCACACCCGGTTCCCGCTCCGCCGCGGACATCCTGGCCGCCAGCGGACTGCAGGACGACTTGGACGCCTTGGGCTTCCAGGTCGCCGGTTTCGGTTGTGGCACGTGCATGGGCAACTCCGGGCCCCTGAAGGACGGCGTGTCCGCTTCCCTCGCGGAGACGGGGGAGCGTGGAGTCGCCGTGTTGTCCGGCAACCGCAACTTCCCCGGCCGCATCCACCCGGACGTGGCCGACAGCTACCTGGCCTCGCCCGCCCTCGTCGTGGCCGCGGCGCTCGCCGGGAACATCGGGACGAATCTCGACACCGACGCGCTCGGGCACACGCCCGACGGAAAGGCGGTGCGGCTTTCGGACCTCTGGCCGAAACAGGAGGAGATCGACGAGATCGTCCGCGAGTTCGGGACCGACGCGCTGCGGCGGGCGGCCACGAACGCGTTGACGACACGGCGGTGGCGGGAGCTGTCGTGTCCGGACGGCCCCGAGTACGAGTGGGAGGACGAGGCCGGCTCCATCCGGCGTCCCCCGTTCGCGGACGAGCCGTTCACCTCACCCGCCGTCAGCGGTGACATCCACGGCGCCGCGGCCCTGCTCGTGCTCGGGGACGACGTCACCACCGACCACATCTCCCCAGTGGCCCGGATCACCCGCGACTCCGCCGCCGGGCGGTGGCTGTCCGAAAGGGGCGTCGCCGCCACCGACTTCGGCAGCTTCAGCTCCCGCCGACTCAACCACGAGGTGATGCTGCGCGGTGGGTTCGCCAACCCGCGGCTGGAGAACCTGCTCGTCCCCGGCCGGACCGGCGGATGGACTCGTGGGCTGAGTCCGACGACCGGAGAACGTCCCCCGGAGCCGGTTCCCGTCCACGAGGCGGCGGCCGACTTCGCGCGTGCCGGGGTGCCCGCCGTCGTGGTGGCCGGACACCGCTACGGGGCCGGGTCGGCGCGGGACTGGGCGGCCAAGGTCACCCGCCTGCTCGGGGTCCGGGCCGTCGTCGCGCGTGGCTTCGAACGGATTCACCGCACGAATCTCGTCGCGATGGGGGTGCTCCCGGTCGAGTGTCCGGACCTGGACCCGGCGGAGCTGGACGCCGGCGACCGCCTGGACCTCCTCGGTGTGGCCACCGACTCCCCGACGGTCGAGGTTGTTCTTCGCCGTCGTGATCGCGTCGTGCGCCGCTACCGGGGGCGCAAGCGGCTGGACAACGACGTCGAGGCGTCCTGGCTGCGGCACGGGGGAGTGGTCGGACAGCTGCTGGCCCGGCTGCGAGCGGCGGCGAACACGGCCGTGACCGACGCCTGACCACCACGAAAGACCGACGGCCCGCCTCCTTGCCGAAAGGAAGCGGGCCGTCGTTTCGCGTGCCGTGCTAGATCGCGACGGTGGTCGCGTCGTAGGAGTACAGCCACTCGTAGCGGTCGGCGATCGGTTCGTTGCTCCATTCCCGCGCCAGGTACTTCTCCGCGGACTTCTCGTCGGCGAGTTCCCGGCTGTGGAAACGTTCGGTGTTCGACCGCGCGCCGCGGACCATGCGGCTGGTCCGGTCGATCCGCGCTCGCTCGTAGCGCTGGAGCGCGTGCGCGGGGTCCGTTCCGTACTGTTCCAGCGCGCGGGCCAGCACCAGACCGTCCTCCATCGCGTGGACCGCGCCCTGCGCGAGGAACGGCAACGTCGCGTGGGCCGCGTCGCCGACGAGACTGACCCTGCCGGACGACCACCGGGGGATCGGGTCCCGCTGGCGGAGCGCCCATTTGGACAGCTTCGGCGCGAGGGTGATGAGGGTGTGCACTTCCTCGTGCCAGCCGGCGAAGTCGGCCAGGCACTCCTCCGCCGTTCCGGGTTCGAAGCCCCGGTCGGAGGTCCACTCCTTGCCCTCGATCGTCGCGACGAAGTTCATGATCTCGCCGTTGTGCAACGGATAGCTCACCGCGTGCCCACCGGGACCGATCCACGTGGTCCCGACGTTGGTGGCCAGGTGGTCGGGCAGGACCTCCATCGGCACCAGACCGCGCCAGGCCACCATGCCGCAGAACTCCGGTGTGGTCTCCTCGCCCCACAACTGGTTGCGGACCACCGAACGCCAGCCGTCCGCGCCGAGCAGCACGTCACCGCGAACCCGCTCCCCGCTTTCCAGGAGCAGGGTGACGCCGTCGTCGTCCTGGTCGAACCCGGCCGCGCGGGAACCCAGGTGAACGCTGTCCGGCGACGCGGCGCGCACGGCCCTCTCCAACGCCCCGAGCAGGTCGGGGCGGTAGACCGTCAGGTACGGGTAGCCGTAGCGCTCGACCGCCTTCTCGCCGAGGGTGAACATCGGCCAACGGCGCCCGGTGTCCCACAGCCGGAGCTCCTTGCGTTCGGGGTCGCACGACAGTGCCTGGAGTTCCTCGAACAGGCCGAGCGCGTCGAGGACCCGGTTGCCGTTCGGGCTGATCTGGATCCCGGCGCCCGTCTCGGTCAGTTCCGGTGCCTGTTCGTAGAGGTCGACCCGGAACCCTCGGCGCAGCAACGCGAGTGCGGTGGTCATGCCCCCGATCCCGCCGCCCGCTATCAGCACGTGCATGTCGTCCACTCCTCGGAAGGTCAGGCGGTGGTGGTGCGCAGCAGGTCGAAGGCCCGCATCACCGGTTCGTCGCTCGCGCGGACGAGGTAGGCGTCGGCGCTGACTCGGTGCCGGTACGGCCGCCACGCGGGCACGGCGATGATGTCGCCCTTCTCCCAGGAGAAGACCTCGCCGTCGATCTCGGTCTCCCCGCTGCCCCGCAACACGGTGAAGATCGAGTTGGCCGTCGTGCGGGAGGTCGCCGACCGGAACCCCGCCGACATCTGCTGCACGTGCAGCGCGATGGTGCGCAGTGCCGGGTCACCGAGTTGGATCTCGCGTTCGGCCATACCGTGTTCGGGAGCGGTCCGTTGCGCGGCCAGGCGTTCGAGCGAGTCCTCCCACCGGAAGGCGAGAGGGGATTCCTCGGCGTCGACCACATCGGACTCCAGCTCGTCCGGGTGACGTTCGAAGAACATGGGCTCCAGCAGGTGGATCAGCGGGACGTCCAGGATGTCCACCCAGTAGCAGTCGTCGGGGCCGGCGGCCGAATGCGAGTGCCAGGCGTAGCTGGGGGTGAGCAGGACGTCGCCGGGCCGCATTTCGAGTCGCACCCCGTTCACGACGGTGGACGTCCCCCGGCCTTCGAGGATGATCCGCAGGGCGCTGGGGGTGTGCCGGTGGGCGTCGGCGGTCTCGCCCGGACGAATCAGTTGGTACGCGGCGACGAGGGTCCGCACGGTCGGGTAGATGTTTCCCTCGGCGGGATTCGTCAGGGTCACGTTACGCCGGTCGGCCATGCTGTGGTCGACGAGTCGGCCCGCGGCGTCCAACACGGACTTGATGTCGGCGTAACTCCACCTCGCCGGTAGCAGGTTCTTGCGCGGCTCGGGCCACAGCGCGGGGCTGCGGCGGTGCCAACCGCCTTCCATGCTGAGCTCGTCGAACAGGGCGTACAGCTCGTCGAGCGAGGTCACGGACGCGGGATCGGGCAGTCCCGTCGCGGGGGTCGTGGTCATCGGTGCTGGTTCTCCTTCGGCTACTTGGCGATGTCCGGGGTGTAGGGCTTGTCGAAGACGGGAGTGGCGCCCAGCTCGCCCCGGCGAACCGGAACGGACATCTCACCGACCCGGTCGATGTGGATGCGGATCACGTCGCCGTCGGTGACGGGACCGACCCCGGCCGGTGTGCCGGTGGCGATGATGTCGCCCGGATGAAGCGTCATGACCGCCGAGGCCATCTCGATCATGCCGGGGATGTCGAGGACGAGGTCGGCGGTGTTCGCGTGCTGCCGCAGTTCGTCGTTGACCCACAGCTTCATCTCCAGCGCGGCCGGGTCGCCGACCTCGTCCGCGGTGGTGAGCCACGGACCGACCGGGCAGAAGGTGTCGTAGGCCTTGCGGAAGACCCGCTCCTCCCGGCCCCGCACGACCATGTCGAGCAGGCACGCGTACCCGAACACGTGCTCGCGCCAGTTCTCCCGCGTGATGCCGCGGCCACCACGGCCGATCACGATGGCGAGTTCCGCCTCGTGGTGGACCTCCCGGCCGGACAGGGCGGGCAGTACCACGGGCTCGGCGGGGCCGGACAGCGAGGACGGCGGTTTGAGGAAGAAGCCCTGGTGGTCGGCGCGGTAGTCGGCCCGCATCTCCCGGCCGTGGTCGTGGTAGTTGACCGGAAACGCGACGATCTTGCTCGGCCACGGCACCGGGGTGAGCAGGCGGACCGAACTCAGCGGTACCCGGTCGCCGACCTCGGCCGCCTTCTTCAGCGCCTCGGCGTGGCGCTCGAAGTCCGCGATCATCCGGAGTGGACCGACCGGCGGCCACTGCTGCGGCTCGACGCCGATCTCGTCCGTCACGTCCACGACGTGGTCGTCGACGACAAGGCCGATGCGGCCGTTTTCGAAACGGGCGATCTTCAAACTTGCCTCCTTGGTGCCGACCGGCACGGACGCGGGCTCCGGCCGACGGTCCTTTCCCCAGAATTCGGTGGCCCGACGTTAGGAACGCCGACCGCCCCGACGGAAGTGGAGTTCCGCTGAGTGCGATGACGAGCGGGAAGAACGGGCGTGACGGAATCGGCGTTCCGGTGGGTGCGAGAACCGATTCCGAGGTCCCGCGCGTTCCGGAACGCTTCCACTCGTCCGCCGCCACGACCCCCGTCGCGGGGTGTTCGGGAAAGAGGAGTGTCGTCCCGTTGCCCACCACTGTTCGAGATGCCGTCCTCGACGTGCTGCGTGCCCGTGGAGTCGACCGGATCTTCGCCAATCCCGGCTCCACCGAAGTGGGCCTGCTCGCAGGACTGCCCGACGACCTGGAGCTCGTGCTGGCCCTGCACGAGGGCTCCGTGGTCGGGTTGGCCAGCGGGTATGCCGTGGCGTCGGGACGACCGTCGGTCGCCCTCCTCCACACCGCCGCGGGCTACGGCAACGCCGTCGGAGCCCTCTCCACGGCTCGGGCCAACCGGATACCGCTGGTGACGCTCGTCGGCCAGCAGGACCGACGGCATCTCGCCAGCGAACCGTTCCTCACCGGCAGACTCGCCGCGTTGGCGGGTGACTACCCGGTCGGGGTGGAGGAGCCCGCGCGAGCCGCGGACGTGCCCGCCGCGGTCGCCCGCGCGTTCCACGCCGCCGTCCTGCGTCGGGGACCCGCCGTGGTGATCGTGCCGATGGACGACTGGGCCGAGCCCGTGGGCGAGGTCGACCTGGCCCCCGCCGCCGAGCGAATCACCGTCGCCACCGCCGCCGACCCCGAGGCACTCAACGAGGTCGCCGCGCTGATCGAGGACGCGAAACGACCGACACTGGTGCTCGGGGCGCTGGCCGACGACCCGGACACCTGGGAGTCGACCCACCGGCTGGCCACCGCGCTGGACGCCCCGGTCTGGCAGGAGGCCTACGCCTACCGGATGGGGTTCGACCAGACCTCCCCGCTGTTCGCGGGCCACCTCCCGCCGGGGCGGGCCGCGCTGCGCGCCGCGCTCTCCGGCCACGATCTCGTGCTGGTCCTCGGAGGCTCGGCCTTCCGGCAGTACCTGTACGAACCGGGCGCCTTCGTCGAGCCGGGGACGTCGGTGGTCGTCGTCACCGACGACGCGGAGGATGCGGCGCGGAGCGCCGCCGAGCTCGTGGTGCTGGCGCCGGTCGGCTCGACCGTCGCCGGCCTCGCCGACCGGGTGACCGCACGAGCCCCGCGTCCGAGGCCGGAGGGAACGTCCCGTCACCCGGCCGACGAGAAGCCCGCGACGACTCCGCACGGACGAACCCCGTCGCCCCGCGACGTCTTCACCGCGTTGGCGGAGCGCCTGCCCGCCGAGTCGACCTACTTCGAGGAAAGCCCGTCCACACGACGGGAACTGCTCGCGACCCTGCCCGTGCGCACGCCGTCGGGATTCCTCACCGCCGCCATGGGTGGACTCGGGTTCGCGTTGCCCGCCGCGGCCGGAGTGAAGCTGGCCCGCCCGAACCGTCCCGTGGTGGCGGTGGTCGGCGATGGTGCCTCGCTGTACAACATCCAGGCCCTGTGGAGCGCCCGGAAGTACGGTGCCGGGGTCCTCTACCTCGTGTTGTCCAACGGCGGCTACGCCGTGATGGACCGTCTCGCGGCCAACGCCGGGGTCAAACCTCCGTGGCCCGGCTTCGAGGAGGTCAGCATCGCCACACTCGCCTCGGGGTTCGGGTGCGAGGCTCGCCGGATTGAGACCACCGACGAGCTGGTCGCGGCACTCGACGAGGTCGTTCCCGGACTCGCCACCCGGAGCGAACCCCTGGTGCTCGACGTCGCGGTGACCACCGACTGAGGACCCCTTCCCCGCGGCTTTCGTCTCACCCCGTTTGTTCCCACCGCACGAGAAAGGTTTCGTCATGGCCCAGGACTGGCTCGCCGAGGACCTCCCGAAGGAGATGGAGGAGCTGCGCGACGCGGTCTCGGACATCCTCGTCAACTACGACCGCGAGTACTGGATCAAAGTGGACGAATCGGGGGAGTACCCCCAGGACTTCGTCGACGTGTTGCAGGAAGGCGGATGGTTGTCGATGCTCATCCCCACCGAGTACGGCGGGGGAGGGGCCACGATCCCGGAGGCCGCGCTGTTTCTGGAGACCTGCAACCGTTGGGGCGCTCCGGGAACGCTGATCCACGCCCAGATGTACACGATGGGCGCCATCCTGCGACACGGCAGTGAGGAGCAGAAGAAGAAGTGGCTGCCGAAGATCGCCGACGGCACGTTGCGTCTGCAGTCCTTCGGCGTCACCGAACCGGACGCGGGCACGGACACCACGCGTATCCGCACCTTCGCCCGGCGGGAGGGCGACCACTACATCGTCAACGGTGGCAAGATCTTCACCTCGCGGGCCAAGCAGTCCGATCTGCTGCTGCTGGTCTGCCGCACCAAGAAGTACGAGGAGGTCGAGAAGAAGACCGACGGCGTCTCGGTGCTGCTCGTCGACATGCGGGAGGCGTTGGCCGAGGGGACCCTCGACATCAAGCCGATCAAGGTGATGAGTGGTCACCACACGAACCAGCTCACGTTCACCGACATGCGGGTGCCCGTCGAGAACCTCATCGGCGAGGAACACAAGGGGTTCAAGGTCACCATGTCGGGGATGAACGCCGAGCGGATCCTCGCGGCGAGCGAGTACGTCGGTTCGGGACTGTGGTTCATCGACCGGGCCGTCGAGTACGCGAAGGAGCGAGTCGTCTTCGGGCGGCCCATCGGCCAGAACCAGGGCATCCAGTTCCCGATCGCGCAGGCCTTCGCCAACCTGCGGGCGGCGAGTGCGCTGCGGTGGCAGGCGGCGGAGAAGTTCCAGGCGGGGAGCCGGTCGGGTACCGAGGCCAACATCGCGAAGCTGCTCGCCGCACAGGCCCAGTGGGACGCCGCCAACGCGGCGATGGACACCTTCGGCGGGTACGGGTTGGCGTCGGAGTACGGCGTGGAGCAGAAGTTCCGTGCCGCCCGAGGTCCCCTCATCGCGCCGATCAGCACCAACATCATCCTGGCCGGGATCGCCCACCGAGACCTGGGCATGCCGAAGTCGTACTGACTCGTCCGGGACGACGCCGATGTCCGACACACGCAGTCCGGGAATCACGGAGACCGTGGCGCGCTTCGCCTGCGGGCGGAGCCACCCGACCGAGGACCGGGTGGCCGCCGCCACTCGCAGTCTGGTCGACGTGGTCGGCGTGGCACTGGCCGGCCGGGAGACTCCCGCGTTCCGGGCCGTGAGCCGCTGGGCCGACTCCGAGCCCACCACGGGCACCTCGGTGGTGTGGGGGGCCGGCATCCGCCGAGGTGCCGCACAGGCCGCGCTGCTCAACGGCACCGCGGGCCATGCCCTGGACTTCGACGACGCCTGTCCCTCGATGCCGCTGCACCCGAGCACGGTGCTGTGGCCGGCGTTGCTGGCCGTGGTCCGCGACGACGGGACCGAGCCGGACCCCACCTCGGTGTCCCAAGCCCTCGACGTCGGCAATGCGGTGCTGCGGGCCATCGGCGAGGCCCTGCCGATGGCGACCCACTACGAGCGCGGCTGGCACAGCACCTCCACGGTGGGGCGCCTGGCAGCCGTCGCGGCCCTGGCGCGACTGCGAGGTCTGGACATGACCACGACCCGGCACGCGCTGGGGGTCGTGGCCTCCATGGCGGCGGGAAGCCTGGCCAACTTCGGCACCGCCACCAAGCCACTGCACGCCGGGCTGGCGGCACGGGACGCCGTCGTCGCCGTCTCCCTGGCGGAACACGGTCTGGACGCCGCACCCGACCAACTCGAACACCGGTCGGGGTTCCTCGCCCTCTTCGGCGCCCCGGACCGCACCGCCGGGGAGCGCCTCGGAGAACGGCTGGAGCACTGGGAACGCGACTGGCCGCACGACTGGTCGCTCAAGCGCTACCCGTCCTGCTACGGCACCCACCGTTCCCTCGACGCCGTCCTCGAACTACGCGAGGAGATCGACCCGGCCGAGGTCGAGTCGGTGGAGGTGTGGGCCGGACGACGCTCGCTGCGGCCGCTGCTCCGGCGACTGCCCACCAGCGGGCTGGAGGCGAAGTTCAGCCTGCACTACACCGTGGCGACCACCCTGCTGCGCGGGGCGCCGGGCATCACCGACTTCACCGACGCCGCGCTGGCGGACCCGACCGTTCGCGATCTCATGCGCCGGGTCCACGTCCACGGCGAGGACACCCCGCCGGACCGTCCCGACCTCGCCGGCCAGCCGTACGCCTTGGTGCGTGTGCGGTTGACCGGCGGTGCCACCGCGCAACGACTGGTCCTGCACACGCGAGGAGACGCGCGCAACCCGCTGACCGACGCCGAGATCGACGACAAGTTCCGAGCCGCCGCCGGTGCGGGCGGCTACGCGAAGGACGCGACCGAGACGCTTCTCGCACTGCTACGACGTGCCCTCGTCGAGCCGGGCGCGCTCGCCGGGGCACTCGCCGCGCTCCGTGACAACGATTCCCGTTCCGAAAGGCATTCGAGTGAGTAGTACCGAATCGGCGGGCCTGCCCACCGTCGTCATCCACGAGGAAGGCATGCGCGAGGGCATGCAGATCGAAAGCGCCGACATCCCCGTCGAGGACAAGGTGAGGCTCCTCGACGCGCTGTCGGCCACGGGGCTGAAACACATCGTCGTCGGCTCCTTCGTCAGTCCGGAGTGGGTTCCGCAGATGGCCCGTGTCGAGGAGGTCATCGCCGGATTCACCCCGGTGGAGGGGGTCGAGTACACCGCGCTCGCCCTCAACGCCCGAGGGGTCGAACGCCGCGCCGAACACACCCCACCGCTGTCGCCGCCCCGACCGGTGCAGCGCACCACCGTGCATCTGTGCGACGTGTTCGTGCAGCGCAACACGGCTCGTACCCAGGCCGACGAGATCGCGGCCCTGCCCCGTGTCGTCGCGAGCGCGGTGGAACGCGGGATCACCGACGCGATCGTCGCCGTCAACGCCGCGTGGGGCTCCAACTGGCTGGGCCCCTTCACCACGGACCAACGAATGGAGGTCCTCGACCTGCAGTTCGCGCACTGGCGCGAACACGGCGTCGAGCCCCGCACCATCTGGCTCGGGGACCCGATGAGCTGGAACACGCCGCGGGCAGTGGAGGAGACGTTGCGGGCCTGTCTCGACCGTTTCCCCGACGTCACCACCTACCACCTGCACCTGCACGACGGGCGGGGCAGCGCGCTGGTCTCGGCCTACCAGGCGCTGCGAGTCCTGGGAGCGCAGCACACGCTCGCGCTGGACACGTCGATCGGCGGGATGGGCGGCTGCCCTTACTGCGGCAACGGGCGTGCCACCAGGATGATCCCGACCGAGGACCTCGTGGACCTGCTGGAGGAGGAGGGCATCGACACGGGCGTCGATCTCGCCGCGCTCATCGAGGCCGCTCACCTGGCCGAGGAGGTCGTCGGACACGAGTTGTACGGCCACGTCAGCAAGGCCGGGCCGCGACCGCGGGGCGAGGCGCTCTACGCGATGGACATGCCTTTCGTGGAGACCTTCGACCAGGCCCAGCACTTCCGGCTCGGCCCGAAGGTCTACGACGGCTGCCGTGCCCCGTGGAAGAAACCGATCACCTCACCCGCGCGGGACGCCGTCGAGGCGGGACGGCCGATCGCCCTGCGTCGTCCCGAGAACGAGGCCTGAAGGCAGCGGAGGAGCTTTCGAGAAGAAACGTGGCACGCCACGCCTTAGCGAAGAGAGGCAGACATGTCAGCCAGCACCAGCGGATCGCTCACCGGTCTTCGGGTCGTGGAGATCAGCACCTCCGTCGCCGGACCGTTCGTGGGGCAAATCCTCGGCGACCTCGGCGCCGAGGTCATCAAG
>JACYYJ010035486.1_pt3 | contig 39314 bp, 38 predicted proteins | sample 8236861 | NCBI WGS metagenome assembly JACYYJ01 (sample SAMN14103086, study PRJNA606662) | landfill metagenome | isolation source: landfill solid waste | place: India:New Delhi, Okhla landfill site | collected 2017-11-05
TAAAAACAGAAGTAATATGTCAACCTTTTATAACAAAAGGTTGACATATTTAACTTGATTGCTTAAGATAAAACCGAAAAGAATACATCAGAATAGTTAGGAGATTAACAAGTGAAAATTAAAGAAATTACCTTAGTAGCAGTGTTTGCTGCCGTAATGGGAGCTATGGGACTAGTTCCGCCGATTACACTCTCTTTCACACCCGTTCCGATTACCTTACAAACACTAGGTGTCCTACTTTCAGGAGGAATATTAGGTGCTAGATTAGGAGCGATGAGCCAGCTGGTCTTTTTATGCATGGTAGCTGTAGGAATGCCACTACTATCTGGAGGACGAGGGGGACTAAGTGTATTTGCCGGGCCAAGTGTTGGTTATATCCTTTCATGGCCAATTACAGCTTGGTGTATTGGATATCTATTATCACACTTTCGAACGATGAAATTACAATATGTGCTATGGATCAATCTCACAGTGGGGATTCTTCTCATCTACTTAGTAGGAACTCCGATTCAAGCATACATGATGGACATACCTGTATTAAAGGCAGTAAATCTAAGCTTAGTATTTATACCGGGAGATGTGATAAAAGCCATTTTTGCTTCCGTTTTGGTATACAGACTAAGAAAACATCCAGCACTATCTCACTTTGCTCAAAAAGCTAACACAGGTTTCCAATCGAAGAAGGCACTCTGATGTTAAAGTATGTTAGGCTAGTTTTAGAATAAAGAAAGACATAGTAGTAAAATAAAATATGTGAATTCGATTTTTTTTAGTAGGTGATCCGTTATGGGAAATATTACAGCAACTTATCCAACTTTCGCCACATTAACTCCAGAAAAAGTTGCGATACATACGAAAAATCAACAGATCCGTTATCAAAAATGGAATGTAATGGTCAATCAAACAGCAAACTGGCTAAACTCCTTACCAACAGTTAATAAAACGCTAGGAATTCTCCTTCCAAACGGAATTCCATTTCTACAATTATTCGCAGGAGCAGCTAGAGCAGGATGGGTTGTCGTTCCTTATGATAGGAAATGGAATCTGAGGGAATTAGAGAATAAAGTGAAGCTTTCTAGACCTTCTGTTATAGTGACAACGAAAGAGGAATACGCGCAGTCAAATCATATGAAAGCTAATGTAAGAATAGTGGATGAAATTTTACAGGAAATTTCTCTATTTAGCTCGGAATTTCACGAAGTAGAAGGAAATCCTCTTTTTTATATTGGTTTTACTTCTGGTACAACTGGGAATCCAAAAGCATTTGTTCGTGCCCATGATTCATGGGTGGCAAGCTTTGATTGTTCTCGCTTTGATTTCGAGTTAGAAGATACAGACAACGTGCTTATTCCTGGTTCTTTTATCCATTCTCATTTTTTATATGGAGCAATCAGTACATTGTATTTAGGTGGAACCGTTTATTTGTTAGAAAAATTTACACCGACTGAGGGAATGTTATGGCTAGAAACACACCCGATTACAGCCTTGTATGTGGTTCCGACAATGGTTGATGCCTTCTTAAAAGTAGGAATTCCCATAGATAAACCTCTAAAAGTCATTTCATCTGGTGCGAAGTGGTCGGAAAAATCGAAGAAGGCTATTCGTCAGCTTCTAATGGATGTGAAGATATATGAGTTCTATGGAGCTGGAGAGATGAGCTTTGTTACGGTTCTTGCTGATAGAGATGGGAGACGGAAGGTAGGAACTGTTGGCAGACCTTGCCGTGGTGTGGAGGTACAAATAAGACGTTCCAATCAAGAATTAGCACAACCAAATGAGACTGGAAAAATATATGTCAAAAGTAAACTGCTAATCGACGGATATTTTGAACAACCAGAAGGACCTATTCACACCATTCAAGATGAACAAGGATGGGCAACTGTTGATGATATCGGGTATTTTGACGAGGATGGCTTTCTATATATTGCTGGGCGGGAGCATAATATGATTTTATATGGAGGTATCAATATTTTCCCGGAAGAAATAGAAAAAGTGCTATCCTTGCATCCAGATGTAGAGGAGGTTGCGGTGATGGGAATAGCTAATGATTACTGGGGTCAGATGGTAGCTGCTGTAGTGAAAGGAAAGAGCAGCTCGCTTGAATTAAAAAGATTTTGTAAGAAGCATTTATCCTCTTACAAAATCCCGCGTAAGTGGTTTTTTCGATCCGAAATGCCGTATACCACCAGTGGTAAAATCGCTCGTGCGAAATTGAGGAAACAAATAGAAAGCGAGTTGACCTGTAATGAATCGAGCGGTAATCGTTAATGCGAAACGAACTCCTATCGGAAAAAAGGGAGGGCTTTTGCAAAGTATGGAGCCTCATGAACTTGTTGCTCCTATTCTCCAACATTTATCAAGTGGCATAGAAGGAAAGATCGATGATGTTATTTTAGGAAATGTGGTTGGACCAGGAGGAAATGTAGCTAGGCTTGCAGCACTGGAAGCAGAACTTCCGCTCACTATACCTGGTGTCACCATTGATCGCCAATGTAGTGCAGGACTAGAAGCGATTCGTATGGCAAGTTATTTTGTTCAGGGTGGTGCTGGCCAATGTTATATCGCTGGGGGTGTGGAAAGTACGAGTACTTCTCCATTTCCATCTAGGGCAAGATTTTCACCTGACAAAATAGGTGATCCCGAAATGGGGATTGCGGCAGAATATGTCGCAGAGAAATATTCTGTTTCTAAAAAGCTTCAGGATGAGTATGCCTTATTAAGCTATAACCGTAGCTGGGAGGCCTTTGAACAAGGGTATTTAAAAGACGAGTTACTTCCAATTGAAGGAAAAAGTCAAGATGAGGATCTTTTGAAGAAAAGAAAAATGAAGGTTCTTCTCCAAAGGGCACAACCGATATTCAAAAAGAATGGAACAGTGACAGTAGCCAATAGCTGTGGAATCCATGATGGGGCTTCCGCTGTACTGGTCATGGAGGAGACCATGGCATTAAACCATGGCTTCCAACCTATTTTTCGATTTGTAGATAGTGAGGTAACTAGTATTGATCCTCATTATCCGGGTGCAGCTCCAATCCCAGCCATTCAAACCTTATTAGCTCGGAATGGGTTAACGATTGCGGAGATAGATTTGATCGAGATTAATGAAGCTTTTTCTTCTAAGATAGTTGCTTGTGCTAAAGAGCTTTCCATTCCTTATGAAAAGCTAAATGTGCTCGGTGGTGCGTTAACATTAGGACATCCTTATGGTGCCTCGGGAAGTATGATGATTACAAGACTTTTTTACGAGGTGCAGAGAAGAGCGGATATTCAATATGTGTTAGCAGCCATGGGAAGTGGTGGTGGTATCGGTAGTGCTATTTTATTCAAAGTAGTAGCTTGAATTTTCACGAAAGAATTTCTAGCAATAGATGATTAAACTTGTCACGCTCCTCCCAGAAGCCACCATGTCCACTATAATAGAACGGAATAAGCTGGGAATGTTTTATTTTCTCGTGAAGCTCCTGTGCTTGTGTAAAAGGAATCACTTGATCATGTACACCATGAATAATGATAGTAGGGGTATTTATGGCCGAAAGATCAGCGGCAACGTTTTCGTCTCTCAATAAAATAATGACAGATGCAGTAGACCAGCTCGCTGCCTGTAATCCTAATTGTTTAAACCATTCAGCAAAAGAATGGGTGATATATTGAAAGAAGAATTCATTCGTTATCCCTTGTAGCATGTTTGGACGATCATTGTATGTCTCCTTGAGAAGTTTGTCTGCAGTTTCAGCGGTAAAGCCTGTTGGAGCTGCTGCATCTACAAGGATGAGGTTAGATACACCCTTGCCATTATACCTAGACATATATCTAATTGCTATTGCTCCACCAGTAGAATGCCCAACAAGTACGAAATCATCGAGTTGAAGAGCATCTATTACCATGCGAATATCATCAGCAAGACGATTATAAGTATAGCCACTAATAGGCTTATCTGATTTTCCAAATCCCCTCCAATCAATTCCGATACAGCGATAACCCATGGCAGGCAGCACATTATATTGATATTCAAACTGTTTATGATTTAATGGCCAACCATGGATAAATACAATGGTTTTCCTACCATTTGGATTTATATCCTCGACATATAAATTTACCCCTTGTTCGACAGGAATATAGTAACCCATGAAAATTCCTCCCCTTAGTTAATCACCTTAGAATATTCAATAAGGTAGACATGGGTGAATATCTCTGATTAAGAGCCAGGAATTGCAGCCATTTCGAAACCTTTGAAGCATTTTTTCCAATGGTTCATTATCTATTAAATTAGTAAAATGAATGGAATAGAGTTAAGTGGATCGAATAAAGGCATTATCTTTATTCTTTGTAGTTCTTAATAAGGCTCTTTTTTAACAAATAGAAAATCAATAAAAAGATTACTGTACAACTTCCAATGTCAATTTAAAAAAATAGCAAATTAAAATCACCTTTAAACAAATTATATTCAAAATTAAATGTTCTATCAGTTATTAGCAATGTTAGAAATATTGCTATTACTATTATTATTGGTTCTAATACTGCTTTTCTCAATATATAACCACCTTTATATTCAATCATGGTGGATCAACTGTATGAACAACCGCCAAGAAGAGGAACGCCATTAAGATGTGACGATCCTCTTCTTGTTAATTTGTGTAGCAATAATATAGAATTTGTATATTGTCCTAGCTTGTTTCTCTATTACTCACGATTAAAAGTAAGATATTCTTACGATTTGTTCTTCGAAATTCGTTGATAAACAAACATTAATATGACTACGATCATTGATATTATTATAGAGTTGCGTGTAATCATAAGGAAGTAATCAGGAAATGGAATTTCAACATGTGAAGTCAATCCATTTACGTCAGTAGTTTCATATACTCTATCTTTTCCAACTAGTATCAATAAAAATGAAATAATAAAGGTGTATATACCTGTTTTAACTAATAATTTCTCCATCACCATTCCTCCTATCCGGCCTATTGCTTATTGACAATACCCTCTCCCTCTAATATAACATAAATACAAAATATATCCTAAATTTACCAATAGGTAATTCGTGATTAGACTCCCGTATTACAAGCATCTGAGAATTTTGATAAGATCATAGTGATCATTATTTTAAGTATAAGTAGAAGAAGGTGTAATAAACATGTCAGAAAATCAAGAATTTAGAATAGTAGAAGGTTTGCAGAAATATGAACGAGATATTTCCTATCATGAATTAAAATATCACCATAAGCGAGTTCTTGTCAGTAAAGAATTCACATTTGATGCCTCTCATCATCTCCATGCATATGAAGGGAAATGTAAGAACCTTCATGGGCACACCTATAAAGTGATCTTTGGTATTAGCGGATTTGTGAATGATATCGGAATTGTCATCGATTTTGGAGATATCAAGAAAATCTGGAAGAACGAGATAGAGATCCATTTAGATCACAGATACCTTAACGAAACCTTGCCAAAAATGAATACGACAGCAGAAAATATGGTCGTATGGTTATATGAAAAAATGGAGGAATCTATCAAATGTAAGGAATACGCTCTGTCCGAAGTTAGAGTGGAATTTGTCCGACTCTATGAAACTCCAACAAGTTATGCCGAAGTGAAAAGGGAGTGGATGGAGCATGAGTAAGATCCCTGTTTTAGAGATATTTGGCCCAACGATTCAAGGAGAGGGGATGGTCGTCGGAAGAAAGACGATGTTTGTTAGGACAGCTGGTTGTGACTACCAATGTTCCTGGTGTGACTCTGCCTTCACATGGGATGGCTCGGCTAAAGAGGAAATCCGCCAAATGACGGCTGATGAGATAATGGAAGAGCTCCATCAGATTGGCAAGGATTGCTTTGATCATGTAACGATTTCAGGGGGGAACCCTGCACTTCTTGCTTCCATTGGTGAATTAGTAGCATTATTGAATCAGAAAGGGATAGAAATAGCTTTAGAAACCCAAGGGTCTAGATGGCAGGATTGGATGAAGGATATTGATGATTTAACGATTTCCCCTAAGCCGCCAAGCTCTGGTATGAAGACAAATTTTGAAATACTAGACCAAATCATTGAAAAACTAACCAATTCACAAAAATCCACTGGCTTATTAAGCTTAAAAATCGTAATCTTTGAGGAGGACGATTTTGAATATGCCATAGGTATTCATGAAAGATATAGAAATATACCCTTATTCCTTCAAGTAGGAAATGATGATACGATGTGTCAAAGTGATCAACAATTGGCTTTGATGCTATTAGAAAAATATGAGTGGTTAATAAATAAAACGACGTCTTCGTCCAAATTGAATAATGTACGTGTATTGCCTCAACTACATACTTTGGTTTGGGGAAACAAGAGAGGTTACTAGAGTGATAGGCTCTGCATTAGATTGCAGGGCCACTCCTAATCGGTTTAACTCCGCACATTTTAAGGATATAAACCATCGCTAAAGGAATAACACTCATATTTTTTAAAAAGAATAAATAGGCATCATGTGCGTGGCTATACTCATAAGCTTGTAAGCCGATCATTCCCATTAAAGGATCTAAGGTTTGGCTAACTATTAGGCTAATTAGAAAATTACCTAATCCAAATAATAAAACAACAAAAACAATGATTTGAGCGATAAATCTATAGGGCCAATTTCTTTTCACTTGAATAGTGCAGATTTCTACAAGGTTATCCCAGAAGCTTCTTTGCCTTAATCGTCGGAAGCTACTTTTTGACATAAGTCTAATCATCAATAGGATAAGGACAACTCGTGTTAATTCCACAATGATTTCTAACCAAATAGGTGTTTGGTCATTCCACATTTGATAAGTGCGGAATAATGCCGGTATGAGGGAGAGCGATAGTAGGGATAAATGACTGTAGAAGAATTGGAGAGATAATAAAAATGTTTTCAGCCCAGTTTTTCCATAGCGCCAAATCATCGAAAGCTCCATCGAACCACTCCTTTTTATTTGTTAAGACTTTGCATAATTGATATCTTTCTATTTAATCGTATATAATCTTATTTAGACTAGATTGCCAAATATCTCTAAAATAAAGCATCTCTAATTTAGAGATAATTAAATCATAATGGGGAGTAGGTAAAATGTCAACAGTAAATCATCATTCGGAACAACAGGATTCTATGCATTTAGGAAAAGAGTTCAGTTTGGCTTTAATTATGTTTCACCAAACTGCAGCAGAAAAAGTCGGCTTAAATTTAACAGACTATAAAGTTTTAGGTTTAATACCATCAGAAGGAATGACTGCCGGTGAGATAGCTTCGAAAACTGGCTTATCAACAGGAATGGTAACAACCGTTGTCGACCGACTTGCAAGGAAAGGTTTTGTGTTTAGAGAAAGGCCTACAGAGGATCGAAGAAAAGTTATCATTAAAGCAAATGTCAAAAAAGTAGGTTCAGAATTAGGAGCGGTTTTTCAATCATTTGGACAGGAAATGGGGAAAGTGGTTGCTAATTACAGCCCGGAAGAGATAAAAGTGATTAATGATTATATCGAGAAAAGTATGGCAGTTTTTAAACAAGAGATAGAGAAGATGAAGTAAAAATTAGTGTGGTTGTTTATGCAATGGTAAGATAAACAAATTGTTTGCCTTTTATTTGATGTTTCTTTATAATCTATTACAGACATTAAAGGTCTATAATAGATTTTTGTAGGAGAATGCGTGATGAAATATTCAAGAGCAACAAATTATGCGTTACACACCATGGTATATTTGACGTTAACCGAGAAGAGGGAGTCCGTTGGAGTAGAGCAATTGGCTAAAATCCAAAACCTTTCCCCAACCTACCTCTCTAAGATATTAACGAAGCTTGTCAAAGCAGGTCTGATTGAATCAACCCCAGGTGTTAAGGGAGGATACCGTATTGTAAGAAACTATCAGGAAATTTCCTTCCTTGATGTGATCTATGCGATAGAAGGGAAAACCACCTTATTTAGCTGTTCATTGGATCATGAGGAACAAAGAAATGAAGATTGCCTCATTGAAAGGGAAATGATTAATGCAGAGAAAAAGATGAAAGATCAATTAGACAAGACGTATATTATCAATATTGCGAAAAAAATGGAAGAGACAAGCAAATAAAAAAGGTGATGCATCATCACTATTCCCTTATCAATACGCTAACCATTAGTGGGGAGAATGCAACACTCCACTGATGGCAATCTCCCTTTAATCCAATTATAGATATTAAGAGTCTTTAATGTATTTTATTTAAGGAGGTAATAGAAATGCTGTATGATTGTATCATTATTGGTGGTGGCCCAGCTGGTTTAAATGCTGCGTTAGTTTTAGGAAGAGCAAGAAAGAAGGTTATCTTATTTGATGAGGACAAGCCTAGAAATGCTGTCACAAATGAATCTCATGGTTTTATAACAAGAGATGGAATCAAGCCTTCAGAATTTAAACAATTGGCAGTACAGGATTTAAAGAAATACCCCAACATATCTATTCATAAAGAGCGAGTGAAGGATATGAAGAAGGAGGGTCTGTCTTTTCAAATTCAAACAGATAACGGGCAATCCTTTTACGCAAGAAAGGTAATTTTGTCGACAGGACTTAGAGATGGCATGCCAAATATAGAAGGTATTCACCATTTTTATGGAAAGAGCGTCTTCACCTGTCCATTTTGTGATGGTTGGGAATTAAGAGATCGCCCATTAGTAGTCATTTCAGAAGACGAACGAATCTTTCATTATACGAAAATGATCTTCAATTGGAGTAAGGATTTGGTTGTTTGTACAAACGGGAAAAATCACTTTACTGATGAACAAAGACAATTATTAGCAAAAAATGAGATAAAAGTGATAGAGGATGGAATTAAGAGTTTACAAGGAGAAAATGGACAGCTGCAAAGGGTTATCTTTCAAAATGGGCAGGAAATCGAAAGAGAAGGGGGCTTTGTTGCAACAAGGCTCGAGCAAGCATCAACATTAGGACAGACGATAGGTTGTGAGATCAATGAGATGGGTGGCATCCAAACAGATAAGGTCGGACGCACGAACATAGAAGGAGTCTATGCATGTGGTGACCTATCTTTACAAGCGCCTCCTCAACTAATTACTGCTGCTGCTCAGGGCAGTATAGCGGCAAGTACGATAGTGGGAGACCTTGTAAATGAGGACTTTTAAAGAAAAGGGAGGAAGACAGGATGGAAGGAAAAAAGCATTTTATGAAAAAGGTTGAATTTCTCGAAAATCCGGAAAAAAGAGGAGATATATTGCCAGAAGAGCTTTTAGATATGCTTCCTATTCAACAAACTGATACTTTTTTAGACCTCGGTGCAGGGACAGGATATTTGACAATTCCAGCAGCCAAGAGGGTAAAAGGGTCTGTGTTTGCACTGGATATAGATGACCAAATGCTAGCATTGATCCATTCCAAAGCAAAAAAAGAGCATCTCACCAACATTCAAACAATTAATAGCCGAATCGAAGATATTTCATTACCAAGCCATTCTATTGATTTCTCGATAGCTTCTTTAGTTCTTCATGAAATTGAGCCATTATCTGAATCACTTCAGCAAATTAAGCGAGTGCTTAAATCAGGTGGATATTTTGTCTGTGTAGAATTCGAAAAAAAGGATAGCCCTGCTCCTCATCATCCGAGAATTTCCTCCACCATGATGGAAGAAAAAATACGAAATACTGGACTCGAAGTAATAGAAAGATATCCGAAAGAAGAAATCTACATTATCGTTGCGCAAAAGCCTTAACATGAAAGAGAGGGTAGAGCTATCCTCTCTTTATTATTTATTGTGAATATAATCACAATAAATAATAATTATATTCCTACTATCACATCACTTAAAATACGATAAATGTAAGTGTTTACTAATAAAATGCTTATAATCAAAAAAACAAAGTTCACAAATTTATCACAAATATTGTGAAATATTTCACAAATAACATGTTATACTAATGTTGTAGAAAATAATTCATTTTTGGCCATTATGATCATGATAGAAGATTTGACTGAAGGGAGAAATTCATTATGTTTAACGAAAAAATCAATCGTGTCGTCTTAATTGGTGCTGGAGCAGTAGGCTGTAGCTATGCTTATTCAATGATTAATCAAGGGGTAGCGGAGGAGTTAGTTCTTATTGATGTTAATGAAGCAAAAGCAGAAGGGGAAGTAAGAGACCTCAATCATGGTATGGCCTTCTCTCCTTCTCCATTAAAGGTTTGGAATGGGAGCTATAAGGATTGCAAGGATGCCGATCTCGTTGTGATCACGGCAGGCTTAGCCCAAAAGCCAGGGGAAACTCGCCTGCAATTAGTCCAAAAAAACACGAGGATTTTTAAGGAAATCGTCCAAAATGTCATGGGAAATGGATTTGATGGGATCTTTCTAGTCGCCACAAATCCTGTGGATATTTTAACTTACGTCACGTGGAAGGAATCTGGACTTCCTAAAGAGCGGGTCATCGGATCTGGAACCGTACTAGATTCTGCTCGTCTTCGCTTCAGTCTTGGAGAGTATTTCAATGTTGATACGAGAAATGTTCATGCCTATATTATTGGTGAACATGGAGATACAGAATTACCAGTATGGAGCAGTGCCATGATAGGTGCTGAAAGATTAGAAACAATGATTGCAAAGAGAGAGGAAAATCAAGCTTGCTTAGACGAAATCTTTACGAATGTACGTGATGCGGCATATCACATTATTGAACGAAAAGGAGCCACGAACTACGGGATCGGGATGTCCCTTATGCGCATCACCAAAGCGATTTTGCACAATGAGAATTCTATCTTAACTGTATCTGCTTATCTAGACGGAGAATACGGTCAAAAGGATGTATATATAGGTGTCCCTGCTGTTATTAATCGAAGTGGGATTCGAGAAGTGATGGAGATTGAGCTAAGCGATAAGGAAAGAGAACAATTGGAGCACTCTACAGCTGTATTAAAGGAGACCATCGCACCACTAGAATAGTAAAAAGTTAGAAGGGTGAAGAAATGAAAATGAAGAAAAATGCCCGAAATGGTTATTTTATGATGGCTGTATTATGGCTAGCCTATGTGACATTTGCAATGAATTGGGTAGCGGGGTCTTCTTTAACCCCGCAAATTACCCAAACTTTTTTTAATGGCCCAGTTGATCCGCTGATAGCTGAGTTAGTCAATTATTCCATCACAACCGCTCGTGTTTTTGCCAATATATTAGCAGCTGTCGTCTTAATGAAATTAGGTCCAAAAAAAGCTGCAGGCATAGCGATTGCTTTGTTGACGATGGGGCTTGTTGCTATTTATTTGCCAAACTATTGGGCTTATACCATTGCTAGAATGATAATGGCTGTAGGTGGATCCATGGTTATCATTTATATGAATCCAGTAGTAGCACACTATATTACTAACCCAAAAACAAAGCTCCGTATCAATGCAGCAAATACGGTTGCTTATAATGCGGGTGCCTTTATCGTGGCGATGTTATTTACTCTATTTTCCAATCAAATGATTGCGAATTGGCGCCTTACACTTACCTTTTTTGCCTCACTAACACTCGTATTTTTTATTGGTTGGCTAATCAAGGCAGAAAACTTTGAAACAAAAGAGGCATTCCAAGGCGACAGCTATGGATATAAAGATGCACTGAAGGATAGTTTTATTTGGCGTTATGGCTTAGCCTTTGCTGCGTTTTTAACCTTATATGTTTCCTCTCTTGTAAGCTTTAAAACGATTTTTGATCAATATACATTATTAAATGGCTCTCTTACGAACCTATTAATCTCTGGTTTTGGAATAATGGGGACATTTGCTGGAATCCGAATTGGAAATAAAGATATCGAGAGAAAACAGGTGCTTGTTATTTGTGGAGTTGTCATGGTTGGTGCATTCGGCTTGGCATTAATGCTAGCGAATAGTGTACCAATACTAGCCTATATCTTAATTGCTGGATCCGGGTTTGCGATGTATATTCAGTATCCAATTTTTTTAAACCTTCCCCATGAATTAGCGGGGATGACGCCACAAAAACTAACGATTATGTTCGGTCTGTTTTGGGCATTAGCCTATGCAGGACAGACAATTGCTACGATTATTTGGAGCTTTCTTTTAGGCCATGCGGGCTACGCACCTGCTATGATTTTCTTTATCGCGGTAGCTAGTCTTTATATTGTTTTAGTGGCTACCTTCCCAGAAACGAAGAAAAAGGTAGAGGTACTAGCCATGGAAAAAGCAGTGTAGTGCCAAGGATGATGGGTGCCCACCCTATTTCGCGCTGAGCACCCAATTTACCGTCTTGAACTCACATTTCATTTTGTGAGCTTACATAATATTGGGCTGAGCTCACCATTTAATAACAGGACCGCACAATATAAGAATAGGATATCACAATAATGTTACCACCACATATCCCTCTCACCTGTCTAATAAAAATGTAATCGTTATCACTGTAATAGCCTAAAAAATGTAATGTTCCCCTTGTTAAAATGAGGATTAGGAGGTGGCATATTAACCTAAAGCCCCCCTAGAAATGGAGGAATATAGATGAAAAAAATTTGGTTATGTCTTTTGGTTTTTGTATTAGTACTATCCTCTATACCATTTACAGCATGGGCAACCCCATCACAAGACCCACCTTTTATCGATGATCACTTTGAAGACCTAGATTTGAATAAAGCACCAGAGGATTATCAGATTGGACCAGACCCACAAAATGATATAAATAACGTGATGGTCGCGGAGGTGCCGCCAACATCAATCGGCAATGATTCCAAGAAGGCAATGAAGCTACATGATGAAGGTGGGACAAATGTGACAGCACAGAAAGTTTTTCAGCAACAAAATGGTACGATAATTACAGAATTTGATTTTATGCAGCCAAGGATGGCAGGGACCTCCAAGTTTTTTCAACTAAAAAATGCTGAAGGGAATAAAACAGCTCTATCCTTAGAATTACGAAAGCCGGCTGGTGAAGAGGAGTATACCTTTGTTTATTCCGATAATGGTGCCTATGTAAAATTAACCGATCCCCCTATAGATCATCAGTGGTATCATTTCAAAATTATCGCTAATACCGTTACGTCAACAGTAGATATATACTTAGATGGGGAGCTTGTAGCAGAGGAGGTTGCTTTTTTAGATGACTTTTCAGAAGACGGGATTGCGCGGATTGCTTCTGCAACTCCTGGCAGTGGGGGAGGCCATCTTTATTTTGACAATATAAAAGTGTACCCTGCTCCCACCACTGCACCCGAAGGATTGAGAGCTATTAGTGGTAATGAGAAAGTACAGCTGTTTTGGGAGGTAGGTGATGGTGCGCTTTCCTATAATGTAAAACGGCGGGAAGCAAGTGGAGAGGCCTTTGTGACCATTGCATCCGATATTAACGATACAACGTACGTTGATACCGAACTTGTCAATGGGACAACCTATTATTATGTGGTTACGAGTAATGGGGAAAAGGGAGAGAGTGAATTTTCAGAAGAAATCGAGGTTACACCTACAGATACACCAGAGTTACCTGGGACTCCAGAAAATATAACAAGTGTGGCTAGAGACACCCAAGTCAATCTTCAGTGGGAGCCTGTCGAAAATGCCAATTCGTATGTTCTAAGGCGGGCAACTAAGCCTAGTGGTCCTTATCAAGTGATTAATGAGAAAATTACGAAAACAAGTTATACAGACACAGGCTTAGTCAATGGTAGGACGTATTATTATGTTCTATCTGCCAAACACATTGGTGGGGAAAGCCTCCCTTCCGAAGAATTAGCCGTTACTCCAATCAATTCCCTATCAATGCCTGTAGATGTAACAGCAAAAGAAAAGGATCGTAGCGTGGCATTGAGCTGGGAAGCAGTAGAAGGTGCTACAGTATATGAGGTGAAACGGAAAGATAGTGATCAGGGTACTTTTCAATTGCTGAAAACGGTGAAGGGTACCACCTATGAAGATAAGGAATTAGTTAATGGTAAACCTTATTATTATGTCATCACTGCGAAAAATAAAGCAACACAAAGCCTAGAGAGTCAAGCGATTGCAGTAAAACCAAAAGCAGATGATGGGAAACCTAACATGCCAAAGCAAGTAAATATCCATAATATCGGAGATGGGGAGCTTCAATTGAATTGGCAGGCAGTAGAAAATGCGGATTATTATATCGTAAAGCGTCGTGACGCCTCTGATCAACCATATACCATTGTGGGTGAGGAACTGACAGAGCCAGTTTTCACAGACAAATCTTTACAAAATGGCAAGGAGTATGATTATGTCATTCATGCGGTGAATGAATCTGGGATTGGTTATTCCTCGATTCAAGTGAAGGGAACAGCGGCCGAAGTTATCAAGGTAGCAAAGGATGGCTCTGGTGACTATCAGACCGTTCAGGCAGCGATTGATGCCGTACCTGATCACAATCGATCACGTATCGTCATCCAAATTGGAGCAGGTGTTTATCGCGAAAAGATTAAGATTCCTAACAAAAAGACGAATATTAGCTTAATTGGTCAAGGTAATGGACCAGAGGATACCATATTAATTTATGATGACAATGCGAAAACAATCGGACCAGATGGCGAGGAAATTGGTACCTCAGATAGTTATAGTGTATTAGTACAAGCCGATGACTTTATCGCAGAAAATCTAACAATAGAAAATGATTCAGGAAATGATACGGCCCAAGCAGTCGCCCTGTCAGCAAGGGGGGACCGTCAGATTTATCGAAATGTCCGATTAATAGGATGGCAGGACACCTTATTGGCAACAGACGATGTCAGACAATATTACGTCGATAGTTATATTTCAGGCGATGTCGATTTTATTTTCGGTGACGCCACTGCCGTGTTTGATCATTCTATCATCCATAGTCGCGATGCTGGTTATGTCACAGCAGCTTCTACGAAGAAGACGAACATTGGCTATGTTTTCTATAACAGTAAATTAACCGCAGAGGAAGGCATGATTGATAGTGTCGAATTAGGTAGACCTTGGCGTCCTTATTCAAATGTTGTTTATATCCAGACATGGATGGGTGAGCATATTAAACCACACGGGTGGAATAACTGGGGTAATAGCGAGAATGAATCAACAGCAAGATATGGTGAGTTCGCTAACAGTGGTCCTAGTGGAGAGGCGATGGAGCGTTATTCATGGACGAAACAGCTGACATTAGAGGAAGCTATGGCATATATGCCTGAAAAGGTGCTAGCAGGGGATGATAACTGGAACCCAGTGGAAAAAGAGATTCTTCTCGATAGTAATGCGATACTCTCTAGCCTAACATTAGACGGAAAATCCCTAGAAAACTTTGATCCAAACCAAAAAGAGTATGTCGTGACATTACCTGCAAATGAAGATCTACCAGCTATTGCCGCAGAAGCCATGAGTGAAAAGAGTATTGTCACTATTTCGCAAGAAGGAACAGAAGCAAAGATAGAAGTTACCGCAGAGGATGGACTGAAACAAATCTATCACATTCAGTTTGTTACCGCTGATGACTTTGGCATAGTCTTGGAAGAATTAATTTCATCAGGAGAGATAAGACACCCATTAGCCAAGCAGCTAACCAATGCCTACAAGCTATATCAGTATCATGATGAAAAAGGAGCAGAGCAACAGGCGACAAAATTTCTTCAAAAATTCAAAGCACAAATGGAGAAAAAGCCAGCTCTAATCTCTGATCAAGCCTATCAAACGTTAAAGCAAATCATTCTCAAGTTAATCCAAAAATAAAGAAACATTCACGGAGCCAGTTTAATCTAGCTCCGTGTTCTTATAGGAACTAACCCCACCATCTAATCACCTGAATCCGCAATACCTCTAAATGATGACACCTCATCCTCTATATAACTCACCTTCCTTCACTCGACTACACCATTACTAATAGAATACATAAAATAGAATTAAACACACATTAAATAGACGAATAACCTACAATTACATTAAATATGATGCACTTTTTAAAAATAAATCTAGATATATGTTGCATTTATTGTTACAATATAACATAAATTGTACAAGATAAGTGCTGAAGGGAGTTCGAATCACATTGCATGCAAAATATTTAGATCTATTAGCGGAAAAATACGACTGTGAGGAAAAAGTCGTTACGGAAATTATAAATTTAGAAGCAATTCTTGATTTGCCGAAGGGAACAGAACATTTTGTTAGTGACCTCCATGGAGAGTTTCATGCCTTTCAACATGTGCTCAGAAACGGTTCAGGTAAAGTCAAAGAGAAGATTCATGATATTTTCAAAGGCACGATGACAGAACAACAAATTAACGATTTCGCCACATTAGTTTATTACCCAGAAGCAAAACTAAAACAAATCCGAAACACCTTTTCAAATGAGGTGGAGCTAAATGCGTGGTATCAACAAACGATTTATGACATGATCACACTTCTTCCGTATGCTTCATCCAAATATACGAGATCAAAGCTGCGAAAAGCATTGCCAGAGCAATTTGTTTATGTGATCGAGGAATTATTATATAAATCTGATAAATATTCTAATAAAAAAACATACTATGAAAAAATTATGCAACAGATTATTACCCTTAGACAGTCAGAAAAATTGATTATCGGCTTAGCGTATACCATTCAGCGACTCATTGTGGATCACCTACATGTTGTAGGAGATATTTATGATCGTGGCCCAGACCCTGATAAAATCATGGATACATTGATTAACTACCACTCCTTAGATATCCAATGGGGAAACCATGACGTACTTTGGCTAGGCGCATATGCTGGATCGAAGGTATGTCTGGCAAATATTATTCGTATTTGTGCTCGCTATGATAATCTCGACATTATTGAAGATGCTTATGGCATTAATCTTCGCCCACTCCTTAATTTAGCGGAGAAATATTACGAGGACAATCCAGCATTTCGTCCAAAGGAGCATAAAGATAAGCCATTGTCTGAGCATGAAGCTTTACAGATCACAAAAATTCACCAAGCGATGGCGATGATTCAATTTAAACTAGAGAGCCCGATTATCAAACGTCGACCCTTTTTTAATATGGAGGATCGTTTAGTACTGGAGAAAATTGATTATAAAAAAAAGGAAATCACGATCTATGGGAAGACATATCCACTAGAAAATACATGCTTTCGGACGATTAATCCAGCTAATCCGGCACAATTGCTACCGGAAGAAGAAGAGGTGATCGATAAGTTATTAGTCTCTGTTCAACATTCTGAGAAATTAGCCCGCCATATGAAGTTTTTAATGAAAAAAGGTAGTCTTTATCTGAGATATAATGGAAACCTACTAATCCATGGCTGTATTCCAGTTAATGAGGACGGGGAAATGGAACAGATGGAGATCGAAGGAGAGGTATATAAAGGTCGGGCCTTATTAGATCAATTTGAAGAATATTTGCGTTATGCCTTTACTCATCGTGGCCTATCCGATGATTTAGCGACAGATATGGTTTGGTATTTATGGACAGGGGAGTATTCGTCTTTATTTGGGAAGCGGGCAATGACGACCTTCGAGCGTTATTTTATAAAGGATAAAGCTTCCCATAAGGAGGATAAAAACCCCTATTATTATTTGCGAGAAAGTGAAGAGATTTGCCGTAAAATGCTAGAAGAGTTTGAACTCGATCCTGATCAAGGGCATATCATCAATGGACATACACCAGTAAAAGAAATTGAAGGGGAGAACCCGATCAAGGCAAATGGCAAAATGATCGTAATTGATGGCGGCTTTTCGAAGGCCTATCAATCGACAACGGGCATTGCAGGATACACGCTTTTATACAATTCATTTGGCATGCAGCTCGTAGCACACCAGCAGTTTAATTCAAAGGAAGAAGTAATCCAAAATGGAGCCGACGTCCTTTCGGTGAAGCGTGTAGTGGATAAGGAGCTAGAGCGAAAAAAGGTCCGTGAAACAAATGTAGGCAAGGAATTACAAGAAGAGATCGGTCGCTTAAAACAATTAATGGAATATCGCTATATGCAATAAAAATGGGGAGCGCTAATCGCTCTCCTTTTTAAATGGTGAAGAAAACGGGTATAGGGGGATAGAAAGGAGTCTCACCAATGGATATTTATACGATTGGTCATTCCACACACACAAGGGAGCATTTTCTCGAAATGCTTGGTGAAGCGAATATTGAATTTGTGGCAGATGTCCGCGCCATTCCTGCTAGTCGTAAGCACCCTCAGTACACAAAGGATAACATGAGAAAATGGCTACAGAATGCCGGAATAGACTATCATCATTTTCCGTTGCTTGGTGGAAGACGGTCTCGATCAGGAATAATAGGAGAAAGCCTCAATGCAGGTTGGCGAAATCAATCTCTTCATCATTATGCTGATTATACATTAGGTGATGAATTCAAACGAGGTTTAACGCAACTTCTACGAACGGCAAAAAAGTGTCAGCTTGCTTATCTATGCTCGGAAAGACATCCAGCCCGATGTCACCGATTAATAATTAGTAACTGTTTGCAGGCAAATGGCTGGAATGTGTATCATCTGATGGATAATTCAAATGGTCGAACAGAAATCATAGCACATGAACTTGGCAGATGGGGAGCAAATCCAATCATAGAAGAGGATGGAACAGTCGTCTATCCAAAATAGAACCAGATACCCTCTATCAAGGTACCTGGTGAATGAAAATCTATACTAGATCACAGGCCTCTCTTGGCATCCAATGAGCATCTTTTCCATCCCATTTCACATTACAGCCTAAAGGATTGGTTAACGGGGTTGTAATACGTTTACCAGCTAAGTGCTCACTAAGCGCATTTTCTAAATCATTCACGGTCGCCTTTTCTGACTGTCGCGGGTTGTCGAGACCTCTTCCTGTGTAGATCAATTCTCGGTTTTGATTAAACACGAAAAAGTGTGGAGTTCTTAATGCTCCATATGCTTTTGCGATTTCTTGTGTGGAATCATGTAAGTAGATCCAAGGGAATTGATTTTCCTCCATGCGCTTCACCATGTCTTCAAAGGAATCATCAGGATTGGTGTTTGCACTATTGGAGTTAATGGCAACAAAGGATACACCATTTTTTGCGAATTTCTCCGCTGTTGCCCTTGTCACTTCATCTGATCCGATTACAAATGGACAATGATTACATGTGAAGAAGACAACTAAAACCTGAGCATCATGAAAATCTGACAAGCTGTATGATCTCCCGTTTGTGGCAGGAAGCTTGAAATCTGGTGCCTTTTGCCCTAATTCTAACGTAAATGCCATTAAAAATCCCCTCCCATTGTACTGTATATGAAAAATATACCAGATTATCAGAAAAGGAACAATAGCTTATGTTGGGGCTCATGAATCCAATTACATTGGCCATACTAACATTAATAAGCCGATTATTTGTTTTTCATAACGACAGGTTTGATAATAGTATTTGCAAGACTTGAATGTAATGAGAAGGAGTGGATGGGGTTGAAAACAAAAGCGGTGATCATAAAACAATATGGTAGTAAAGAGGTGCTAGAGGAAGGTTCCGTAGACTTACCTGAGCTAGGAAATCATCAAGTGCTAGTTCGAGAAAAGGCCACTTCCATTAACCCGATAGACTGGAAGCTTCGAGAAGGTTATCTGAAGCAAATGTTTGATTGGGAATTCCCGATTATTCTTGGTTGGGATGTCGCTGGAATCATCGAAGCGGTTGGATCTGAGGTAACAGAATGGAAGGTGGGGGATGAGGTATTTGCTCGTCCTGACACGACGCGTTTTGGAACCTATGCCGAGCATACCATTGTCGATGAACATTTGTTAGCTAAAAAGCCTGCTAATGTTTCCTTTGAGGATGCTGCAGCAGTTCCATTAGCTGGTTTAACTGCTTACCAAGGTTTATTTGATCATGGTTCCTTACAAAAAGGAGAAAAAGTGTTAATCCATGCTGGGGCTGGTGGTGTCGGTACCTATGCGATTCAATTAGCAAAGGATGCTGGTGCTTATGTTTACACAACGGCGAGTGAAAAAAATCATGAGCTGCTAAAATCTTTAGGAGCGGATGAAGTAATTGATTACCGAAAAACAGATTTTCAAACCATGTTAAAAGATATAGATTTAGTTCTAGATACGATGGGTGGAGATGTACAAAAAGATAGCTTTGAGGTTCTTAAAGAGGATAAGGGACGGCTAATTTCCATTCTTAATGAACCAGATCAAGACAAGGCAAAGCAAAAGAATGTTACGGCAAAAAGTATTTGGCTTCAGCCTGACGGTCAACAGCTTAGTATCCTAGCTAAATTATTAGAGGAAAACCGGATGAAAAGTGTTGTTGGCAGTACATTCCCACTCTCCCAAAAAGGGCTATATGATGCACACGCCTTGAGTGAAACCCATCATGCCGTTGGTAAAATCGTAATTACGATTGATTAACAGTCTTATAAGAAATAAGCTCTATCATTCAAGGTAGAGCTTATTTCATGATTAGCTATTTTTACAAAGGAAAACTAGGAGCTAAACACTTTCTTTCTAATGATTATTTCAGCGATAGCTAGGTTGAGCACCCAGCATAGCCAGACCGCAATTGTATATGAAAGGCTATAAGGAAGGTTAAGTGCGTTATGCGAAATTGCTACCAAAATATAGATGGTTATATTGGCAAATGAAAGAAAGAAACTTCGAAGTATCCATTGCCTATGTAAATTGATTTTCTTCCTTCTAATCGCCACATATCCAAGGATAGTTATTCCGAGCCATAATGTATTTAAAATAAGAAAGCCTAGCGTACTTGGCCACCCCCCTGTTGCAAAAAAACTAACATAGACACCTGGTAGGAAATTGAAAAGAATAGATAAAACATAGATTCGACCATTCCAGCGATGGAAACGGATTGATTGTATCCGAATTTTTTTGATCACTCCTAGTGGCCCAGTCAAAAGCGAAATAATCGCAAGAATAATATGGATACGAATCATGATTATCCATAAGGATTCATTCGATAGTATTTGATCCTTCCTGGCAATAAACTTTACAAATTGAGGGTCTACAATAAAATTCTTTGATAATGTATGAAATATCCACATGAGTGGAATAAGGAGAATCAGTATTCGAATAGATTTGTTCATAAGCAAGCTTCCTCCATAAAAGTTAGAAAAATAGGTGACGATTTGTCATCAAAAATAATGCAGCAACAATGGTTAAAAAGGTGAACCAACTATAGCAGATTAGTGGAGTTCGATATGTCAATAAAAGCTTCTCAGGCTGTTTAGTAAGAATAACCTTTTTTAGCTTAGCATGTATTATTCCTATCATGGCACCAATAAGGACAAGTAGTAGGATGGATGTCACAACCCATATGACAGACGGGTAGGGTGGATACCCTATAACCATCCATCCACCAGTTAGGAGCAAAAAGGCTAAAGCATAATGTCCAACTCGAGTGAAGGCGAGAGTGGTTTTTAATCCGATTCTTAATTCTTTGCCTGTAAGAGTATATAGCCACCTCAATATTATTGGAAGGCAAAGAAAGCTACCGAGGAGTAAGGCGCTAAGTACATGAGCAAATATTAAAAGTAAATACATGACGACCGCCCTCTCACAAACGATGTCCTGCTAATTTAGATGAGGGAAGCATACCGGCCTTTGCTTCCCCATGCATCTCATGACCATTGACTGAAACAGTACATTTTAGTGTGAGACGCATTGGCTTCGTTACTTTCATAGACCATCTTAATTGACTTCCATCCAACACAAGATTATCTAAGATGATTGAATCCCCTCCTTGTGTTGCTTTACCTGCTAGTTGTCCTTCTTTCATATATAGATTAAATAATACAGATTGGTTACCTACTGGGGTTGCAATCGTGGTATCCCATTTTCCAATAAAACGCTCTATTTCATTAAGCTGGATAGTCGTATCGATTACTTTTTCAGATTCTACTTGCTTACTTTCTTTAAGTTTTTCTCCTTCTTTTTTCCAAATTGTGCCTCTACGTTCATATTCAAACAATTGTTCTACAGCGAGTGCAATTTGTGGCCCTAGCTCTCGTTCCACAAGGTACAAAGCCACATCTAATCCTGATGTAACTCCACCTCCAGTTACTAAGTCGCCATCGTCTACGACACGAGCTTTTACGGCAATCGTGTTTGTTGCGGTTAAAAGATCCATTCCCATATGATGTGTAACGGCATGGCGACCCTCTAATAAACCATTCATGGATAAAATAAGTGAACCACCACAAACGGTAGTAATCAAAATATCTGGTGTCATCAACGCTTTTTTCAGAAGGCTGCTTAAATCTGTGTCAGCTGCTTTCTTTAATCTAGCAGGAATTTCATCCATTGTTCCGGAAGCTCCAGGAATAAGGATAAGTCCTTTGCGCGTTAAATCAAGCTTACTACTCGCTTGAAGGGTGATCTGATTTGATCCACTTAATACTGTACGCTCTCCTTCAGCAGATACAAGCTGTAGGTCAATGTCCTTTTTGGAGAACATGGCAGCAGCTTCAAACACTTCGAATGGTGCAATTACATCGAGTAAATCAAACCCATCAAATAATACAATTTGAATATTCATCGTCTTCCCTCCCGAATATTACTTTTTAATGAGATTTATCAGTCTTTGATACTCTGCTTCTTCCAATTGCCCTTTAGCTAACCGCTTTTTAAGTTCTAAGATAGTATTTTGGTCAGTACGATAACGTTTTTGAATTTCAAAAACTCGAATAGCTACAAAACAGAAAAGCGTAAGACAGAATAAAAAACCATATGGAAAGAAATCCATTGAATAACCTCCTTTAGTTAATGATCATCTGAACCACATGGAAAGAATAACAATAAAATGTCTCAAATGAGGGTACAAAAATATCACAAAATCATCACAATACAACCTACTGAATTTGTTGCTTAATGCAAAAATGATAAACTTAAGATAAATGAAGTGGAGAGGGTAGGAACGATGATGGAGAAATTAGATACCGTTCTGGTCGTAGATGATGATGAAAGTATTGTGGCGCTATTAAGAGACTTTTTGGAGAATGCGTCCTTTTATGTGAAAACTGCTTTTAACACCGACGAGGCATTAGCTGTGTTTCATCAGAGTGTTGTTGATTGTATGATCCTTGATATCATGATGCCAGGTCAGAGTGGTTTTGATTTATGTAGGGAGATCCGGGAACAAAGTAATATCCCTATTCTTTTCCTAAGTGCTCGAAGTGACGATGTGGACAAAATTCGCGGCTTGGCACTTGGTGGGGATGATTATATAGTCAAAACGGCTTCGCCAGGGGAGATTGTTGCAAGGGTGAAGGCGGTTTTACGGCGATCTGGCTATAGAAAGGAACAGAAAAAGAAGGTTTTATCATATGGGTCGCTTCATTTGGATATGGCCTCGAGAGAAGTATTACTGGATGGTGAGAATATCATGCTCACACCTAAGGAATATGAGTTACTAAAATTATTTGCCGAACATCCCAATTACGTTTTTACTTATGATCAATTACTTGAAAAATTTTGGGACGGGGTCGGTGATAAACATACAGTTCGTGTTCATCTAAGCCGTCTTCGTGAGAAGATAGAGCTTGATCCAAATGATCCAAAATTCATTGTCAATGTATGGGGTGTTGGCTATCGATTTAAAGGAGAATAAAATGAAAACTATTCGTATTCGAAAGTTTACCATGCTAAGCTTATTCCTCATTCTTTTATTGCCATGGATATTTTATGTAGCTGCCAACTTTTTGGAAACAAAGTCGTTCAATATTAGTGGGGATGAAGCTAATCAAAAAGATATAGAGACAGTCGTTCAACAGATTGAGAAAAACTCAGGAAATTGGACAGATTTCGCTTGGCAAAACCAAATAAGCCAACAATTAGAAAAGATAAATATGGATGTGGTGATTCTATCTCCGTCCGATCAAGAAATTTTCCAAACAGATGATGAGGAGGTTTCAAAATTTAGGGTGAAAGAACATTTTTCCATTCTACAGGACGGAAAACTGCTCGGAAGGGTAGTGATATATCAATCAAATTCGAGAGTGATTCCTTTGATCGCAGCATTTGTAGGATTAATGCTTTCTTTTTTTATAGTTGGATTTGAAATGCGAAGATTTATTCTCAAACCGCTTGAGGAAATGAGCGTTAGTGCTCGAGAAATTGCGAATGGAGATTTGGATGTCAAGTTGCCATCGTCCCATATCACGGAAATAGCTGAGGTGAATGAAGGGTTTAAAGTGATGGTAGGCGGTCTTAAGGAAGCTTTCCAGAAGCAAGTGGAACTGGAAGAAGAGCGTCGTTTTGTAGTTGCTGCTGTTGCACATGATTTACGAACACCGTTATTCGCTTTAAGAGGTTATTTGGATGGATTGGAGCAAGGGATTGCGGATTCCCCAGAGAAAATGGCGGAATACCTGTCGGTTTGTAAAGAAAAATCAGCACAATTGGGTCGACTGGTAGAGGAACTTTTCACCTATACAAAGGCGGAATATTTAAACATTGAGCTTGAAAAAATAAAGGTTGACCTAGCCAGTATAGTACAGAGGTCGATTGGTAGTTTGGAAACACAAGCTGAAAGAAAGTTCATTTCTATAAGAGCTGGGGGTTTTGATGAGAATTGTCTGGTTATGGCAGATATACACTCATTAGAGCGTGTGCTAAATAACTTATTAGATAATGCGGTCAGATATACTCCTGAACACGGTAAGATAATGATCGATTGTTATAAGTGTAAAAATAAAGCTTTCTTTACTATCCGAGATACAGGAGCGGGGTTTACTTCTGAGGAGCTACAACGTGTGTTTGAACCTCTTTATCGTGGGGAAGCATCGAGAAATCGTTCAACAGGTGGAATAGGATTAGGATTATCGATATGTAAGAGATTGATGAAAAGACACGGAGGTGATCTGCTTGCAGATAATCATCCAGACGGAGGAGCAATCTTAAAAGGGTGGCTACCTTTAGTTAACTAATGTACATCTTTTCATTGCACTAAACTCCCAAAAGCCTCACATTTCTTCAAATTTCGAGATGATCAATCCCTTATTGTTGAATGTCATGCTTTTGGTAAAGAAAATAATTCTAGTTTTATGGAAATACACATTTTTTTAGGTAAAAAAACATTGCGTAAACATTACAGTACACAAGATTACAAAAATGTTTACTTGTACACATTTAACGTATACATGTTTACAAAAGTGTGTACATGTTGTAATATAAGGAAGTGTACACAAGTGTAAACAACATAAACATTTTCGTATACAAGTGAAGTCTTTCGTGGAAAGATTACAATTATCTTTCTTTTTTACGAAAACCATTGAAGGAATACAGATAATAAAATATTCTTTTTTTAAGGCTTTATTTTTAGAAAGAAGTCTAAAAGCAAATGATGAGAGGATGGATACATATGAGTCAATCAAGAATAGCAGCAATTGATGTAGGAAATGATTCGGTTAAAGCAATATTTGGAGAAATGGAAAGGGAAATTAACATTCCAAATATTGTTGCCATCGATACAGAAGACCGTCCAGTAATCGGAATTGAAGAGTTAGATCAGAAAGATCCTCTAGAAGGGTTGCACATTCGTATACACTCACCGGCATTAAAAGAGAATAACACTATTTATCGTGTTGGTCATTTGGCAACAAAGGCAGGAAATTCAACAGAACTAGATCCTGGTAGCAGCAAATCACAGGAAGACCAAACATTAGTCATGTTATTTACTACCATTGCTTTAGATGCAGTAGAAGCGTTTAAGTCGAATACCAATCAAGTTGTTGATGCAAATTATACATTAGGAACAGGATTACCACTTCGAGAAGTGAAGGAAGGAAAAGATGCAGGCTATCGTTCCAAGCTGATAGGTTCCGTTCACCAGATCGAATTTCTAGTGACACCACAGCATCAAGGTAAGAAAGTAAACATCAAGTTTGATGAAGCAAAAGTATATCCGGAAGGGTTCGCTGCGTTTATTAACCTAGTGATGGATGAGGACTTGAAGATTATTAATAAGAAATTAATAGATAAGCAAATTCTTATTCAAGATATTGGCGGTTTATCTACCGATATTGCGGTGATTAGAAACAGAACTGTAGATGACGATAAAGCGCAAGGCTTTAACTTAGGAGTATCTGAATCACTGGAAACCATTCGTGAGGAAATTTTTACAAAGCATGGGGTCGAATTAGACAGTCGACGAGATGTCGTGGATATTATTACGAGAAAAAATGACCGAAATCACATCATGGTAAAAGGAAGTCGGACAAGCGTCCATGATATTACAGATAGAATTCTCTTAGAATTGGCAAAGAAACAATACCGTCTTTTACGAAATGTATGGCAAAAAAATTCACAAACCGAAATCTGTTATTTTGTCGGTGGTGGATCAAATGTCATTAAGGAATACTTAAAAACCTTAAACAACAATCTAGACGGCTACAATATCGAATTTTTTGAGGATGAAAAAGAAAGTATTTGGATGATGGCGAATGCTTACTATAAGCTGATTGCCGAATTTTTAAAGAAATCTAATAAAAAGGAACAGAAAAAAGCCTCTGCTCAATCATAAGGTGATAACATGAATAAAAATAATGAAATCAAAAGGGGTCAGACGATATCCTTTCGTATCCCTTCTGAAACTCCTGATTATATTTTAAAAGAATTACAGCATTTAAAGGAAAAAGAAAGACGGAATTTTTCGAGTAAAATAGCTGAGTTTGTCCTGAAGGGTGTAAATGAAGGGACATCGAAGGAACAAGAAACGATCACCATTCCACTTCCGAAACGCCTAACGAAGGCGCAACGTAATTGGATTAAGCATGAGCATTCCGAGGCATTGCTAGGAAGTATCATGTATCATCTGTTAAATGACCCAGTTCGCTCTACATCCCTACTCGCCTCCATGAATAGTAATGCTACAAATATTGATGAGGCATTATACTTACAGGAAGAGATGCTAGAAGAGTCTGAGCAACAAGAGCCAGAGCTTGAGAACGAGACAACTCGAACAAAAGTAAATCACAAAGAGCTTGACGATGATCTAGATGCGATTGATTGGAATGAAGCATTAAGCCAAACGCGTGATTCAGAAGAAGCAGAGGAGCCGGAAGAGGAAGACCTTGATGATCTCTTAGGAGACTTTTTAAGTAAGATGAATAAATGATTTATGCTAGAAAGCTTTTGAACGTCCGCTAATATGATTAGCGGACTTTTTTATGCGTTTGGAAAGTATAGAATTTTTGTAAGAAGTAATACGACATAGCGAAAATTTTGAACAATTCTCATCTAAAACTAATGAACTTTTCATAATACTCTCATTCTTCTCTCATTTTTCAAAACTATAATCAATTTGAAATAAAAAAGATAAAGTGGGAGGCTATCAAGTATGAAGATTGTTATTATACCGTCAGGGTTCAAGGAGTGCTTGAGTTCAGAGGGGGTTGCTAAAGCCATGAATAACGGGATACAAAGGTTTGATCCGAATGTAGAAACAATGGTGATTCCCATGATTGATGGTGGGGAAGGATTTGCTCATACGATTATAAAGCTAAAAGAGGGGGAACTGATTTACCGAGAAGTAATTGGTCCGATTGGTGAAAAGGTTCGGAGCCATTTCGGAATATTTCAGGAAAATGGAAAAAAGACAGCAGTAATAGAAATGGCTGCTGTGGCTGGTCTAACGCTTATTCCTAGAAATAAGAGAAACCCTTTAAAAACAACTACGTTTGGTGTGGGACAATTAATAAAGTCTGCTTTAGATTTGGGTGTAGACGATATTTTGATCGGTTGTGGTGATTCAGGGACATCGGATGGAGGAGCGGGTATGGCAGAAGCCCTTGGAGTTCGTTTCCTTGATAAATATCATCAAGCATTAAATATTGGTGGTGGGGGAGACTTACATTCCATTGAAAATATCAATATCTCAGGCATAGATCCACGGCTTTCTAAAGTAAAAATCGATGTGGCATGTAACTGGTATAACATTCTTTGTGGGCCAAGAGGCGTAGCGCGTGTGTTTGCTCCCCAAAAAGGAGCGAACCCTGAAGAGGCTGAGCAATTGGCGCATAATTTAGAGTATTATGCTCAATTAATTTTACAGCAAATGGAGGTGGATGTAAGAACAACGCCAGGTGGAGGGGCATCGGGAGGCTTAGGAGCAGGTCTAATGGCATTTACTGGTGCTACATTACATCCCCGTTTTGACATTATCATGCAATATATACAATTAGAAGAACATATCAAAAATGCAGATTTAGTATTAACCGCTGAGGGCTGTTTGGATTATCAAACACCGAATGGGAAAATACCAGCAGAAGTGGCACGGATTGCAGGAAATTTAGGAGTTCCTGTTATTGCCATTACGGGAACGATTGGGGAAGGAGCAAGCATCAATTATACGAATGGTATTCATGCATATACGAGTATTATTCAAAGTCCAACTTCTCTAGAAATAGCAATGAAAGATGCTTCAAGGTTAATCGCTGATAGTGCCGAGGCTGCTGTGAGGCAAATTCGCATCGGCTATCAAATGGCAAAACGTAAATATAAGCGAGAGATAATATGAATGCTACTACCAGAATTGAAAGAAGAAAATCTACTTCTTATCAGATATTCAAAAAAACTCTTTTAGCGATGCCTAACTATTCCTATATTCTCTTAAGCTTATTTATAGTAGTATGCTTTGCGATCTTCTTTACTAGTTCTTTAGATTACAAAGGCAAGGTAGCGCTGATTGTTTTTGTGATAGCGATGATCTTATGGATTGCGACAAAGCTTCCTGCGGGTTATGTAGCGCTTGGAGCCATACTATCGATTATTCTTTTAAAAGGAGCAGACGCTAGTCTCTTATATGATTCTTTTTCATTAGAGATTGTTTGGCTGATGATAGGGGCTTTCATCATCGGGGAGGTGATAAAGGTTTCTGGTTTAGCAAATAGAATAATCACTAATATTATGAAGAACTCTGCTACTTCCAATAGTGTTTTATTTCATGTGCTGATAGCTTTACTTCCATTATCTATTTTCATTCCTTCTACATCGGGGAGGGCGGCGATAACATTGCCTGTTGTAAAGGAATTAGCTCCTTTCATTCAAGACGATAAACATAAACAAGTCCTTGCGATGTTTGTGCCGACTATCATTCTTATGACAACTTCAGCAACCCTTATCGGAGCTGGTTCCCATCTAATTGGTGTGGAGATATTAGAGAAAACAACTGGTGAAACGATTACTTATTTAAATTGGCTCATTTGGGGAGTGCCATTTGCTATATTTATTAGTTTTGTCAGTTATTTAGCTGTGAGACTTTTATGGATGAGAGGAAAGTCTACCCCTCTACTTTCCGTAACAAAGAAGCATTCTATTTTTACAAAAAAAGAAAAAATAACAGAAAAAGAAAAGAAGGCTTTAATTTTTATCGGGACACTATTCCTTCTATGGGTGACAGAGGGCATTCACGGACATGATATCGGTTTTATTACAATCATGGGAGCATTAGTGTTTATGTCACCTAAATTTGGTCTTCTATCATGGAAACAAGGGGTAAAATCCGTATCATGGAATTTGATCTTATTTGTATCGGCAGCAACAGCATTAGGAATAAATCTTGTGGAAACAGGAGTTGTAGACTGGATTGAATCCTCTATTTTTCAATTCGTGACAAGTTTTTCTAACTTTTCTGTTTGGGGAATGCTTTGTTTTATCTTACTTGTTTCCATTACTAGTCATTTGTATATTACTTCCCATACCACAAGAGCAATTGTTTTAGTTCCTGGGCTATTGATGCTTGGTACCTCGTTTGGTTTCAATGGAATCGCTGTTTTATTCTTGAGTTTAGTAGGGATGAATTATTGTTTAACCTTTCCGGTAAGTTCGAAAGCTTTGCTTGTTTATTTTGAAGAGGAAAAAATCAGTTATAAAGCAAAAGACTTAATGAGGTTAAGTTTCCTATTAATGCCGATATATTTTATTAGTATACTACTATTTTATTACACCTATTGGGATTGGACAGGTTTGACCTTATAATAATGAAAACGGAACTGCCATATAGACAGCTCCGTTTTCATCAAGATTTCTTCATTTTGTCTCTAAGCAGCAGCAGCGCTTTTATTTTTTGTATAATATCTTTCACTTCTCATAATTAACGCCCCTACTACAACAAATGCCATAATAATGATTGCCATCACCACATATCCATTCTGGAATCCGATTGATCCATAAAGAGTACCCATTACGTAGGAGAAGATCGTAATTCCAACTTGTTTTGCGAAATTAAATCCAAGCATGTAGACGGTGGCTGATAGGCGAACATCAAATACGCCAGTGATATATTTCATAATCGAAACTAGCATTAAAGGCATTTCGATTGCTGCTAGTAATCTCCAGAATGCTAACATCCATACCTCTGTCAAATAAGCAGAACCAAGAACACGGACAAATAAAACGATTCCTGCTAGAATTAGTCCATTTTTAGCCCCGATTTTATTAATAAACCATGGAGCGAGAATCATAAAGCCTGCTTCCAAGAATACTTGTACAGAAGCAATACGGCTAAAGACAAGCTCTCCTCGAGATGCATCATCAAAGAAGCTAGCAAAATAGTTCGGGAATTGCTGATCAAAAACATCAAACATTGTCGCGATCCCGATCATCATGATACAGAATCCCCAGAAGCTTCTATTCTTAAATACATTCAAAATATTTTCCTTCGTAACCGGTGATTCCTCTTCTTCTACCTCTGGTGCATGAACCTTTTCTTTTTCTTCCTTTTTCACACGAAGTGCCCATAATAGCACACCAAGAATGACTGCAGATACGGTACACGCCCAAAAAATACTGTATGGATTTCGAACAAACATGATACCACCGATAAATGCAGCAGTACCACCTGCTAGTGAACCGAATAAACGAACATGTCCATATTCGTAGTTACTGGCACGGGTTGACCGTTCGATGTAGGCTTCGACAACACCGACACCGCCATTTAAACATAAACTTAAGTATGCCCCACCAACAATGGCGCCAAAGATTGCGTTCATTTCTAGTAGTGGAAGAAAAGCAAATTGAACAAATGGTCCGATAAATAAAAGGCATAAAACAACAAAACCGAATAAATATTTTTTAAGACCTAATTTATCTTGGATAAGACCATAGATAGGTTCCAAAATAAGTGCAGTCACGGCCATAGCAGAGAACACTAGACCTGCGACGCTAGTGCTGAGGTTCGCTGTTTTGTCTAACCAAAATGGTAAAAAGGCAAATATTAATGCCCAGATCATGAAATAAAAGTAATACATCCCGCCAAAGTTCCAGAACTTTAACTGTTTTATGTTTTTCATTGCTGACTACTCCTTCTTATTTTAAGACTTCTGGTGTTTGTGGTGTCCATCTATCATCAGGAACAGGCTCTCCGAAGATAGGATTCCCTTGTTCATCCCATTCTATCTTTTGAGCTCTTGCTTGACGATTCGGTTCATAAAGTGGATCACCAACTAAATCGGTATAATTTCTTGCATGGTAAACTAAGATGGTTTCGGCGTCATCTTCAGATTCTGTAAAAGAATTGTGTCCAGGTCCGTATTGACTATTCTCTGGACAGCTTTGGAAGACTGGTTCCTGGCTTTTCGTCCATGAATTCGGATTCAATAAATCGTCATCTGCATTGGCAGTAAGTAATCCCATGCAATAATCAACACCAGTTGCACTTCCGGAATATGTGATAAAAACCTTTCCATTCTTGATCAAAACAGCTGGTCCTTCATTCACCCAAAAGCCTTTGATTTCCCAAGAAAGTTCCGGTTTTGTAAGCATGATAGGTTCTGTTTTTAATGTCCAAGGATTTTCCATCTTTGCAATATACAAATTGGAATGCCCTTTAATCTCTAAATCCTGCTGGGCCCATACATAATAGAGCTCGTCCTTGTGGTGGAAAATAGTTGCATCTAATGCAAAGGTAGACATGCCTGTCTCGACTTCCCCTTTTTCGACCCAGTTTCCTTCCATTGGGTTATCTGATGCGTTTTCAAGAACGTACATTCTATGGTTGAATGTATCATCATCAATGTTCGTGTCTGGAGCAGCAGCGAAATAAATATACCATTTGCCGTTTGCTCGATGAATTTCAGGTGCCCAAATTAATTCACTTAATGGACCGCTTTCATGCTTCCACCAAACAGCCACTTCCTTCGCGTCATGTAGTTCATTAAGCGTTTTCGCTCTTCTTAATACAATTCGGTCATAAAGTGGATGAGATCCTGTGAAATAATAATAGCCATCTGAGTGCTTATAAACGAAAGGATCAGCACGCTGTAAAACAATTGGATTCAATATTTTCTCACACATATTTAAACACCCCTAAGTAATGAAATTAGAAAGATTTGAAATAGTAAAACCTTTTCATAATGAACAATATCTTTCTATATAAGTAATTTTGTAAGTAATAGTTTGTGCAATGAAAAGGATAACACTTATACGTATAAGTGTCAATTAAATTTTTCAATAAGTTATTTGTATCTTATATCTAGTTAAATAAAGAATTAGTTATTGTTAATGTGGTGTGGCTTATCAGCTCTGGAATGGATGATTCGTACAACTATTTGAAAGCGTTTTACAATATGTTCGTATAAGAAGGGAAGAAATCATTAGTCTTTTATATTTAGATGTAAAATAATTTGATATTAAAATATTTAATGTTAAAATAAATAAAGAATTACTCAACTATAAGATGTTGCAATGATAAGAAAGGGAGTGCTTATATTGAGACTGGAAGGCAAAGTTGGAATCATAACAGGTGGTGCTTCTGGGATTGGCCGAGGAATCGCTCTTGCCATGGCAAAAGAAGGTGCACATATTGCGATAGTTGATATTAATGAAGAAAAAGGCAATCAAACCCTGAAGGACATATCGCAATATAAAGAGGGTATGCTATTTATTAGAGATATTTCGAAGAAAGCAAACATCCATCCAATCATTAATGAGGTTATCGATAAATTCGGAAAGCTAGATATTCTTGTGAATAATGCACACGCTTCTAAGCAGGCTTCTTTTGTCGAAACAACGATGGAAATGATGGAGCTGTCCTTTGGTACAGGCTTTTATCCAACCTTCCATTTTATGAAGGCTGCATACCCGGAGTTGAAGAAATCGAAGGGGAAAGTGATTAACTTTGCATCAGGTGCAGGAATCTCTGGTCAGCCAACCCAAACATCCTATGCTGCGGCAAAGGAGGCAATCCGTGCGATCACTAGAGTGGCTGCAAACGAATGGGGGCCAGAAGGAATTAATGTCAATCTTATTTCACCGATTGCTTTAACGGAAGGGGTAGAGGCTTGGAGTGAGAATCATCCAGAGCTATATGAACAAATGGTCAACAATATCCCGCTTCGTCGCTTAGGCCAACCAGAAGAGGATATCGGACGAACTGCTGTGTTTTTAGCAAGTGATGATTCCCATTATATTACCGGCCAAACCATTATGGTCGACGGAGGCTCTTTCAAAATTTATTAATCGAGGAGGAAAAGAAATGGGACGTTTAGACAATAAAATTGCAATAGTAACAGGTGGTGCATCAGGTATTGGTGAACAAATCGTGGATCTTTTTAGTCAGGAAGGAGCAACTGTTATTGCAGCAGATATCAATAAAGCTGCATTAGAGAAGGCGAACAACAAGGACAATGTAGTTGGAATGAAATTGAATGTTGCATCAGATGAGGAATGGGCGCAAGTTGCTAAAGAAATTAAGGAACGCTACGGCATTATTGATATTTTAGTAAATAATGCCGGGATCTCTTCGGAGAAAGCATTCAAGGATATCGATTTAGAGGATTGGCAAAAAATGCTCGCAATCAATGGATTTGGCCCATTTGCTGGGATTAAACATATCGCACCATACATGTCGGAACAAAAGCAAGGCTCCATTGTAAATATTTCTTCGTATACTGCTCAAATCGGCCAAGGCTTTAACCATTACTCTGCTTCTAAGGGTGCTGTACGGGCACTATCCAGAGCAGCTGCTACCCAGTTTGGCAGAAGTGGAGTTCGTGTAAACGCCCTTTTTCCAGGGATTATCGATACACCAATGACTCAAGGCTTATCTGAATCAAGAGAATTATTAAACCAATTAATACAAGCCACCCCACTACAACGATTAGGAAAGCCAGACGATATCGCAAAAGCCGCCTTATTCCTAGCTTCAGATGATTCATCTTATATTACAGGTGCAGAAATTGTAATTGATGGAGGCTTTTCTGCTCAATAGAATAAGCTAAAACCAGTCACGAGAGAGGTGGCTGGCTTTAGATGTTGGTTTAGTTAATTCTAGCTTACCACATTGACAACCCTCGTCATCTCCTATATTATAGTTAAGAAAAGAATACTCGAACGGAAGAGGTTCATAGCTGAAACCCTCTATAAAAAACTATGGATGTTACGAGAATGCCATGTCCATATTAGGATGTGGCTTTTTTGTACGTTAGGAAAAAATAAAATTTTTGCAAGAAGTAATGCCATGAAGCGGAAATTTTGAAGTCCAAAGTAGTAAAAAAGCTAACGCATCTGCTAAAAGGGAGCGAATGCGAGGTTTTCTAGTACGTTAGGGCGAGTGCCTAATATCCGAAGTGAAAATAGTTTAGCTATGAACTTTCTTGTCATGTTTGGGAGCAGGTACAAGGAGGTTTTTTTATGTCTGGAAGAAGTCATGAACAAGGATTGCAAGACCTAAAGCAATTAGGGAATCAAGATACACAATATAAGGATGATTATGCCCCTGAGGTGTTAGAAGTAGTGGATAATCTACATTCTGATCGCGATTATTTTGTAAAATTTAATTGTCCAGAATTCACGAGCCTATGTCCGATTACAGGTCAGCCTGATTTTGCGACAATGTATATTTCTTATATACCAAATCAGAAGATAGTTGAGAGTAAATCGCTGAAGTTATATTTGTTTAGCTTTCGAAATCATGGGGATTTTCACGAGGACTGTGTCAATATTATCATGAATGATTTAATTCAATTACTAGATCCTCGTTATATAGAGGTTTGGGGTAAATTTACTCCGCGTGGTGGTATATCGATTGATCCATGGTGTAATTATGGAAAGCCAGGGACGAAATATGAGGAAATGGCAACACATCGCCTAATCAATCATGATTTAAATCCTGAAAAAATTGATAATCGTTAAAGGGGATTGCATATGAAGCAGGACAAAGCAATTGTTGTTTTTAGTGGTGGTCAGGATAGTACGACTTGTTTGTTTTGGGCCAAGGACCGTTTCAAAGAGGTAGAAGCGGTAACCTTTGATTATGGTCAGAGACACGCTCTGGAAATTGAGTGTGCAAAGGAAATTGCAGAAGAGCTTGGAATCAAGCATCATATTTTAGACATGTCCCTTCTTAATCAGCTAGCACCAAATGCATTGACTCGTGAGAGCATGGAAGTAGCAGAAGGGGAGGAGGGGGAGCTCCCATCCACCTTTGTGCCAGGAAGAAATTTGCTTTTTTTATCCTTTGCGGGTGTGTTGGCGAGTCAAGTAGGAGCAAAGCATCTCGTGACAGGTGTCTGTGAAACGGATTTTAGTGGTTATCCAGATTGCCGTGATGTTTTTATCAAATCATTAAACGTTACGTTAAACCTTTCCATGGACGATAATTTTGTTATTCATACGCCATTGATGTGGCTCGATAAGGCGGAAACGTGGGAGCTTGCAGATCAACATGGTGCACTGTCGTTCGTTCGGGAGAAAACATTGACATGCTACAACGGAATAAAAGCAGACGGATGTGGGGAATGTCCAGCATGTAAGCTTCGTAACAAAGGGTTGGAGCAATACTTAGAAGCGAAGAAAACGGAGGAATTATAGTATGTTAAGAGTGTTTCTATATTTACTTTCTATTGTAACGGCAAATGTCGTCACAGCGGCATTGATGCCATTGCAATTTGGTATTTTTATTATTCCAATGGGAACCTTGTTCATCGGAGCAACTTTTATTTTTCGTGACCTGGTTCAAAACAAGTATGGAAGAGGGAAGACTTATTTATTTATTCTGACCGCATTAATATTATCTGCTATCGTTTCAGCATTGCTAGGTGATTCATTAATGATTGTCGCGGCATCTGCACTTTCATTTATTATCTCAGAAACAGCAGATACTGAGATTTATACGCGATTGAAGTTACCGATCGCCTGGCGCGTGTTTTACAGTGGAATAGTCGGTGGCTTTTTCGATTCTGTTGTATTTGTCCTAGTTGGACTAAGCCCACTTGGAGCTGGAATGCTTCCTTGGGAGGCTGTGCCAGCAGCGATCCTTGGACAAATCATCGCCAAAACAATCATTCAGATGATTGGTGCGATCATATTGAATCAAGTATATATAGTGAAACAAAAAGATATGGTAGCAGAGTAAAGTAGGAGAGTTGTCCGATAAGGATGACTCTTTTTTCATGAAATTGGGGTAAACTAAATATACTGTTATAATAAGATGAGGTGATGGAATGGAAAAATCTTTTGTACGAGAATCATTAGCAATTAAGGTATGTCATGTATTCATTTCCGATACGAATAATCATGGAACGCTTTTTGGTGGCAAACTAATGAGTTATATTGATGACATTGCATCCGTTTCCGCGATGAGGCATTCAAGAAAACCTGTTGTTACAGCGTCTACTGACTCAGTTGATTTTCTAGCACCTATAAGCACTGAAGAGTCAGTATGTTTAGAGTCCTTCGTCACATGGGCAGGAACTAGCTCGATGGAGGTTTTTGTCAAAGTGATAGCCGAAAACCTTTTAACAGCCGAGCGAACCATTGCGGCAACAGCTTTTTTAACTTTTGTAGCCGTTGGGGAAGATGGGAAACCAGTTCCAGTCCCAGGCGTTATACCAGAAACAGAAGAAGAAAAATACTTACACCGAACAGCAGAACAACGTGTCGAAGCAAGGAAACAAAGAAAAGCATCAAGTAAGGAATTAGCACAGTATATGGATAAAAGTAAGCTGTGGGAGTAGTTGCAAAAAAGTAGGAGCAACTTGCAAAAAAATTCGCTCAGCTGCAAAAAAGTGGGACCCACTTGCAAAAATATTCACACAGACGCAAAAAAGCGGAAGCAACTTGCAAAAAAATCCACGCAGCTGCAAAAAAGCAAGACCCACTTGCAAAAATCAAAATCACAGCCTCCCTCGTTACGACGGAGGCTGTGAATAATTAAATCTCTCTCTTCCTCTTTCTCTTAAACAAGAAAGTACTTGCTCCTATCAGTAGTAAAATCAATCCACCTAATAAAAAGTTGAACGTACTAGTCGAGGTATCTGGTAATTCCTTCTCATCCTTAGCGTCAACCATCGTTTCCATATCTTCTTCAAATACGGTAAATGTGCTAAAGTGATCGATTTTTGCTGTCACGTTGCCATTCTTATATTCTCCGCCTACTACTTCCCATTTCTCTAATTGTGGATTTAAATAGAAGATTTTTAGAGAATTTGAGTGTTCGGCCACGGCTTCGTTGACAACAAAGGAAACTATGATATTAGAATCAAATTCACTTATTTCCTTGTCGCCTTGAATGATGTTGAAATCATAGACGGCACTTAAGGCATCTTCTATTTGTTCTAATTTTTGGAGAATAATGTCCACAGCTTGATTGCCGTTTGTAAAAATGGATGCAGGTATTTGAAGGGTGACGTCCTTCTTTTTTATCATGATTAACGCATGAAGTTGCTTTAACAGCTTCACTTGCTCCTCTGTAAAAGAAATGGCTATCGAAGAGCTATGTTCGCTTAAATCAATAATTAATTCACCATTATATGCTAATTGGTCGAAAATGGCATCATTCACCGTGGCCTGATTATCCTCTACCTTTGGTTTGGTTATAACATTGGGTTCAAGCTCCGGTTTTTCCTGAGATGGATTTTTCGGAGTTGGTTCATCATCCGGCTTTTCGATGTCTGGTTCCTCAGGGATTTCCACACCTTTCAGAGTTAATTCACCAAAAACTGATGTATCCTGATAGCTTGTGCCTGTGGTGTCATTCCAAGTTGCGATACTTTGGCGCGCACCTTCATTTCCATCATTAATTTGGACATCGAATCCAATTTTTGTTTCATTTACTGGTGTGATTGTTTTAAAAGGAATCTTAACCTCAACGATATAACCATCATGCGTTTGGTTTGTTGCAGACTTAAACCCTTCGGCAATACTTCCAGGATTAAAAGATGCTTCGTTGTCAAAATTAACTCGGTATTGCCCGTCATCCACTTCGTAATAAGAAGTCTTCCCATTGTTCTCATCGACAAAGACTTCAATGGAATCCTGCTCCCAGGCATTTTCACTTGTTTTATCAAGTGCAGAATCCTTTACTTCTACTAGTACATATAAATTTTCCTTATCCCAGAGTGCTTTTGCAGTACCATTTGCCCCTTGCCATGCCATTTGATACCGATTCACTGGAAGCTCGGCTGCATTGCTCCATGAATCATCAACTGTACCATCGATCTTCGGAGCCCCGAATGCTGCGGTGCCTTGATTTGCTTCTTTTTCCTCTGGCTCATGCTCAGCGAGGAATTTTTCTGGATCGATGACGGCATAATAGGCTGGTTTTGCTTGTAAATTTTTATCAAACAATAATGGGCTTTGTTCTGCTCTCCAGCTTGTAGTATCATTCAATCCCCAGAAGGTAACACGAGAAATATGCTTCTTGTGTTCCTTATAGAGCTTAAACAGCTGGGCATATAAATAGCCCTGCGCATTTGCCTGTCCCTCCGTAAGTTCATTATTAGTACCAGCTGTAATGTCTAGCTCAGTCACCCCGACTTCTACACCGAGAGAAATAAACTTTTCTAAAGAACGTCGGACATTTTCAGGGTTTGTATTCAAATTATAGTGTGCCTGCATGCCAATGCCATCAATCAATAGCTCTCCGTTATTTTCTGCTCCATAGTTTTCGTTAATCTCTTTGACCATTTGGTAGATTGCTTCTGCTTTATTTTGATTATCATCATTATAATCATTGTAGTATAGTGGAATATTCCAGTCGTTTTCTTCTATTACTTCTTTTGCTGCACGAAAAGCCTGTTCAATATAATCAGGTCCAATAGCCTTATACCAGCCAGATTGGCGTAAGGATGCCTTCCAATCAGATGGATTCGGAGGATTATCGTTCATCGCCTCATTCACGACATCCCATGAGATTACATTTGGACCAAAGTGCTCCACTGTTGTTTGGACATGCTTTCTTAGATTGTTTAGTGCCTCTTCTCTGCTCAATGGTTGACCATTTTCGTCAGAATGGAGCCATTCCTCTGACTGCTGGTGCCAAACAAGCACATGTCCATGGATTTGAAAGCCTTCCTCTAGTGCTTTGTCTACAAGCTCATCTTCTGCTGTAAAATCAAATTTTCGCTGCTCATTATAAGCATAGGCTGGCTTCATCGCATTCTCGGCTGTTACTAACTGATGGTGCTTTTTTAA
>JACYYJ010053578.1_pt1 | contig 38303 bp, 35 predicted proteins | sample 8236861 | NCBI WGS metagenome assembly JACYYJ01 (sample SAMN14103086, study PRJNA606662) | landfill metagenome | isolation source: landfill solid waste | place: India:New Delhi, Okhla landfill site | collected 2017-11-05
CCGACGGTCGTTACCGCACCCGTCGGCAACGAGAGACGTCGGTCGTGATGGCTCCTTGATGCCGACGCTGCGCGAGCGAGGAGAACACTTGGTCAACTCAGCCGTTGACGATAGGATCCATCGTCAACGGGCGAGTAGATTACCTCGCCCCGTACAAGGAGAGACATGACGAATCGACCGCTCATGACGGGCTGGGCCCACTCCCGTTTCGGGAAGGCCGAGGCCCCGGACATCGAGGCGCTGGTCGCCGAGGTCGCGATCAGCGCCATCCGCCACGCAGGGGTCGCCCCCGCCGACATCGATGCCATCTACGTCGGTGTGTTCAACGGCGGGTTCTCGCGCCAGGGGTTCTCCGCGGCACTGGTCGGGATGGCCGTCCCCGAGCTGGCGCACGTGCCCGCCACGCGCGTGGAAAACGCATGCTCGACCGGTTCGGCAGCGCTGTTCGCCGCCGCGGACGTCCTCCAGGCCGGACGTGCCCAGACCGCGCTGGTCATCGGGGCCGAGAAGATGACCGCCGTCCCTGCCGCGGACGCCGGGGGTTTGCTTCTCGGTGCCAGCTATCTCAAGGAGGAGGCATCCCACGGAAGCTTCGCCGGCGCCTTCGGGCACATCGCCCAGGCCTACTTCGACCGCTACGGAGACCATTCCGACGAGCTCGCGATGATCGCCGCGAAGAACCATGCGAATGGCGTGGCGAATCCCTACGCGCACATGCGAAAGGACCTGGGCTTCGACTTCTGCAGCACGGTCAGCGATCGCAACCCCATCGTCGCCGGGCCCCTGCGCCGTACGGATTGCTCACTGATCTCCGACGGTGCCGCGGCAATCGTCCTCCAGACGGAAGATGCTGCTGCCTCTGCCCCGAGGGCGGTCGCGTTCCGCGGCCGAGCCCAGGCCAACGATCACCTGGCCCTCAGTCGCCGGGACCCGATCGCATTCTCCGGCGCCACCGCGGCGTGGGGCGCCGCGCTCGATCAAGCGGGAATCGGTACCTTCGACCTCGACGTGCTGGAGACGCACGACTGCTTCACGATCGCCGAGCTGATCGAGTACGAGGCGCTCGGGATCACGGACCCCGGCGCCGGGCGCGAAGCCGTCCTCGAGGGGTGGACCACGAAGGGCGGGCGGCTGCCGGTCAATCCGTCGGGCGGCCTGAAGGCCAAGGGGCACCCGATCGGCGCGACCGGCGTTTCGCAGCATGCCATGCAGTGCATGCAGCTGACCGGCGAAGCCGGACCGACGCAGATCGACGGCGTCGAGCTCGCCGGAGTGTTCAACATGGGCGGCGCGGCCGTCGCCAACTACGCCAGCGTGCTGGAACGCGTGCGCTGACCGTCGCCGCCGCGCGGGCTACTTCGGGGTCATCCGGATCGCGCCATCGAGCCGGATGACCTCACCGTTGAGCATCACGTTGCCGATGACGTGCTCGACCAGGGCGGCGTACTCCTCAGGCCGTCCCAGTCGAGCCGGAAACGGAACGCTCGCGCCGAGCTCGCGCTGCACCCGTTCGGGGAGTCCGACGAGCATCGGGGTCTCGAAGAGGCCCGGAGCGATCGAGACGACGCGCACTCCCGTGTCCGCCAACTCTCGTGCCGCTGGAAGCGTCAGTCCGACGATGCCCGCTTTCGACGCAGCGTAGGCGATCTGGCCGATCTGGCCGTCGAAGGCGGCGACGGACGCAGTCAGCACGCAAACGCCCCGCTCGCCGTCCGGGCCGGCATCAGCTTGCGCCATCCGTGCGGCCGATAGACGGAGCGCGTTGATCGTTCCGAGCAGGTTGACGCGTACGACCTTCTCGAACCGCTCGAGCTCCGTAGGACCTTCGCGTCGGACAAGCTTGGCCGACGTCGCGATGCCGGCGCAGACCACCGAAATCCGGATACCGCGCGGTGCCTCGTCTGCGCGATCGAGAGCCGCGGCGATCGATGACTCGTCCAGGACGTCCGTGCGAACGGCGATGCCGCCGATCTCGCCCGCGACGTCTCGCGCCCGATCCTCGGCGAGATCGGCGACCACGACGTGCGCGCCCGCGAGGGCCAGGCGCTTCGCGGTCGCTCGACCGAGTCCGGACGCGCCGCCGAAGACGACGGCTCCCGCATCCTTCAGTTCCATCTACGTGGTCCTCTCGTGTATCCCGCAACGACGAACGGTCCGCGTCCCGCCCCGGCCGGGGCGGGANNGGGACGCGGACCGCGACGGACGTGCTCCTACTGTCCGCTCCACAGCTCGTTGAACATCGCCTCGTAGTCGAACGACGGCGGCGCGTAGTACTTCGGGAGCTGCGAGAGCACCTCCTGCACGTTCTCACTCGTGATGAACGCGCCCGGAATCGTGTCCGCCCTCCAGGGCTCGAGCCCGACGTGCTGGCGGATGGCCTGTTCAACCCCCGCCCATGCCGCGTAGCGGTACCCGGCGAGGATGTTCGCCTTGGTGGTGCCGCCCTCGCTGAGGTTCTCGAGAACCGTGGGGCTCGAGTCCGCTCCCACCATCTTGATGTCCGTGCGGCCTTGCTGCTCGACCGTCTTCATGATGAGCTCACCGAACGGGTCGGCGGGGCCACCGACGACCCAGTCGAGCGTCCCGGCGGGATTGCTCGACAACAGCGCCGAGAAGGCCGGGGGACCCGGCTTCGCGAGGTCACCCGCCGAGAGCTGCGTGACCTTCAGCTCGCACTCCGGGCAGTACTTCTCGAGGCCGGCCTTCAAGCCGGCCGTCCGCTCCTGCAGGATCGGGAAGCCAGGATCGTTGCCGACCACGTCGACCCGGGTCTCGCCGTCGGAGTTCGCGGCGATGTAGGCGGCGATCGCCTCGCCGGTCGCCCGTCCGTCCTGGGTGACGGTCGTCACCGGCCCACCCCAGGTCTTGAACTCCTTGTCGTTTGCGCTGTAGACGTTGGTGATCGGGATGCCGGCATCGATCGCGGCGTTGACCGCCGTGGCGATGGTTCCAGGCTGGATCGAGATCAGCACGATCGCGTCGACCTTCTCCGCGACGAGCCGCTGGACCAGTCCGCTCTGGACGGAAGGCGTGAACTTCCCGTCGAGCGGCTCGGTCGGCTCCCATCCCGCAGCCTTCGCCGCTCTGACTGCCTCCTTCCCCATCTCAACGGCACCGGAACCCGTCAGCCCGGTCGTGACGATTCCGATCTTGCCCTTGCCCGGGTCGTAGGGCTCGTCCGGAGGCTTGGGCCAGTCGAGGTTCTCCAGATCGCTGTTGGCGGCAACGAAGTCCTTCGCCGCCTGCTTCGGGTTCGTGCCGGCGTCGGACTCGCTGGCGGTGGCCGAGCTGGTCGCGGCCGTACTGGTCGTGGTGTCGTCGCTCGAGCCACATCCCGCCAGAAGCGCGATGGCTCCGGCCAGCGCGCCGGCCGTGGCAAGACGACGCCAGGACGGCGGTCCCGGGCGTCGCTGCCCGGCGGTCACGGGCCGTCCTTCGGATTCATTACCGCCCGTCGTGTGCTCGTTCATCTGCAGCCCTTTGCTTTCGTTTCGGATTGATGAGATTCGGATGGCGGGCGGACCCGGCCAGCTCGCGTGCGTCACGTCAGTCGGCGACCGAAGACGCTCGCGAAGGCCACGGCGATGATCAGTACGACGCCGTTGACCACGTCGGTCCAGGTGAACGGCAGCCCGCCGATGATCAGTCCCTGGCTGACCCAGACGAGGAAGATGCCGCCGACGACGGTTCCCCAGACATGGAACCGGCCGGCCGACAGGATCACCGTCGAAAGGAACGCAGCAGCGAACGCCGGGAGCAGGAACGCCGTCGCGGCGCCCGGGGATGCCGTACCCTGCCCGGCGCCGAGGATGATCCCTGCGAGTGCGGCGAGCACCCCGCCGAGGACGAAGGCCTTGAACGTCTCCCGGCCCGGCTTGATGCCGGACAGGCTTGCCGCGACCGGATTGCTTCCGGTGGCCCGCAAGTACCGACCGTACGTCGTGTGGTCCAGGAGCAGCCACAGGAGGACGCCGACGACGAGCAGAACCCCGATCGTCCAGCTCACCCCGTCGACCCAGTCCGCGAGGCCGACCGTGAGGAGCCCCGCCGCGACGATGATGACGGCGAGTGCCGCGACGATGCTCCAACGCCTCGGCTCCATGCTTTCCGGCTTCATCCGCCTGATCGCCAGGAACCCCATGACCGCCACCGCGGCCAAGCCCGCCCACAGCAACGCAGCCGGAAACTGGGAGCCGGCGGCGCCCAGCGACCCACGGCCCGAGAACCAGCCTGGCAGCTCACCGGCGCCGCTGCCCGCGGTGACCTGCGCTCCGCTCGAGTACGCGGAGGAGAGTCCGAGGAAGATTCCGCCCGTGCCGAGGGTGGCGATGAAGGTGTTCACCCGCAACGTCACCACGAGCAGGCCGTTGAGTGCCCCGCCGAGCGCGCCGACCGCCAGGCACACCGCGATCACCAGAGCGAACGGCCAGTCCTGCTGGATCTTCAAGCCGACGACGAGGAACGTCGTCAGCGTCGCCATCGACGCCACGGAGAGATCGAACTGTCCCGCGACCAAGGTCACGAGCACCGCGAAGCCGAGCAACAGGACGGGCACGTACTGGTGAACGTCAAGCGCTCGCGTGTCCGCATTGACGAAGCTGTCGCCGAGCCAGATCGCGTAGACCAGGAAGACCACCAGGAAGGCGACGAAGGAGACTGATTTCTGGACGAGCTTCGTGCCGAGCAGCGGCCTCGGCGTCCCACTCGGTGAGCGGTCGGGAATCTGATCCGGCGGGCCGTTCGACGTGTGCGTCGGGACGGTCGCTGTCTTGGACGAGCTCATTAGATGAATGCCTCTAGTTCTTCAGGGTTCGTCTCGGCGACCGCCACGAAGGAGCCGAGGCGACCGGCGTCGACGACGGCGATTCGGTCGCAGACGGCGAAGAGGTCTTCGGAGTCGGAGCTGACGACCAGCACGCCGGCCCCGCCGGCGGCGATCTCTTCGATCAACTGGTAGATCTCGAGCCGCGTGGAGACATCGACGCCACGGGTCGGCTCGCAGAGGACGTAGACCTGCGGGCGTCGCATGAGCACCCGACCGAGGATGGCCTTCTGCTTGTTGCCTCCGGACAGCGTGCCGAAGACGGCAAGCGGATCCGAAGGGCGGATCGACAAGCGGTCGATCATCGCGGTGCCCTCACGACGCATCGTCGTACCGGCCAGCAGCCGAGAGCGGGATCGCCAGCGCGCGAGGGAGAAGACCGTGAGGTTCTCCAGCGTCGACTGATCGAGGAACCCGCCCTCGGTCTCGCGGTGCGCGGGCACGAGTCCCGAGACGACGCCGGGCGCCCGAGTCACGCGTCCCCCGGTCGGCCGGAGGGTGCCGTGGGTCAGATGCGCGAGGTCGTGCAAGCCCGACCCCGGCAGCCCGGTGAAGCCGAGCACCTGCCCCGACCGAACAGTGAGATCGACGTCGCGAACGAGTCCCCCGGAGGTCCGCTCCAACCGGAGAAGCTCGGCACCCTCGTCGGCGGCGACCCTCCGCCGAGGCGTCGAGCTCGACTCGCCCGTCCTGCCGCGTTCGTGCCGAACGAGCATCGACACGAGCCCGGCCCGATCGAGATCGGTCGACTTCGCGTCGGTGACGATCCTGCCGTCGAGCAGCAGCACGACGCGATTGGTCGCGTCGAGGATCTCGGAGAGCTTGTGGCTCACCATGATGACGGTCGTACCGCGCGAGGCCGTCTGTCTCAACGCGGCGATGAGCCGTGCCGCGTCCGGCGGAGGCAGCGTTGACGTCGCCTCGTCCACGAACAGGACGCGTGCCCCCTGGGCGAGGGTCCGCGCGATCGCGACGAGCGTCTTCTCGGCCGGCGCGAGGCTCCCGACCAGGACGTCCGGCGAACAGGTCAGACCGACCTCGTCCAACGCGCGCACCGCAGCTTCCCGCTCGCGCGAACGATCGAGGAGCAGGCCGAAGCGGCGCATCGGCGGAGCACCCAGCCGGAGGTTGTCGGAGACGCTGAGATCGTCGATCAGGCCGAGGTCCTGGTGGACGAACCCCACGTCACGGCGAGACCCCAGATCAGCAACAGGCTCGCCCCCGTAGGTGATCTCGCCAGCTGAGCGTCGATAGACGCCGTCGAGGATCTTGATCAACGTCGACTTGCCCGCCCCGTTCGGACCCATCAGGCCGACGAAGTCGCCCGGGGGAATCGTCAGGTCCAGGTCGCGCAGGACCTGGTTCGGGCCGAAGGACTTCGCCAGGCCGACGAGCTTGATCTCGCGGGCCGGCGACGCGTCCGTGAGTTCGGATCCGGACTTCATGTTGCTCAACGCCGATGCATCCATCAACGCGACCGTAGATCACTTGCGTGACCCTTGTCAACTAATACGTTGATTACAGGTGCTGACCGCGGGATCCACGACGGATCGAATTCGGGCCCGGCGCGTTCGCGAGTTGCCACGGCTCGATCGGCGGGAAGTCGGGCGCGTCCCGGCCGAGGGGCCGCCGGGCGACCAGGTGGTCGAGCGGTGCCCTCAGCCGTCCGTCTCGCAGCGGCACGCAGTCGTCCGGCGGCTCTTGCACGAACTCGAAGCCGGCGTCCTCGGCGAGGTCGATGAACCGCCCGAGCCCGGGAAGGGCGCCACCGACCGATACGTCGCCGCGGGGCGGCCGTTCGTCGGCTCGTCCGTACAGCGTCCTCTCCACGTCGACGGGAAACCGGCGATCGTGGAGCACGACCAGCGCGTGCTCTCGCTCTCGAGCCTGGTCGAGGGCGCGCCCGGGCCACGCGTCGCCGCCTTCCCAGTCGCCCGCCAGGTGCTCGTAGAGGACCATGGTGAATCCCTCGTCCTGCAGGTAGTGGAGCGCGGCGGTGCTCAGCAACCGGTGATCGATCGGGCCGCCGCCCGCGAAGGGGCGGATCAACGGATCAGGTCGATGGCACAGATCGCCGATCAGCTCCTGACACCTCGCGATCTCCTCGATCGAGTCCGCCGGGTCCTCGAACTCGCCGAGTGCGCGCGAGTGGGTATGGCCGTGGTTCCCGATCCAGTGCCCTTCGGACGCCGCGCGCTCGGCGTGGGCGCGCATCGCCGGAACCGCCAGCTGCTGCCCAACCACGAAGAACGTCGCGAGGACCTGCCGCCGGGCCAGCTCGTCGAGCACCCCCGGCGTCAGCACGGCGGTCGGACCGTTGTCGAATGTCAGCGTGATCTTGGGCATCGCTCTCTGGCCTCCTCCGCGTGTCCTCGGGGCAGCCGCCCGCCCGGGCCTGCTTCGTCGGGGGCGCCCGCGCACTCGATCCTGCACCCGTCACCGGGCGCCCGGCCGCTAGGGATCGATGATGCGCTGCATCATCTGCAGCATCTTGCAACCGGACGATCCGCTCCTCCAGCCGTGGGAGACGGCGGGGATGACGACGAGGTCGCCGGCGTTCAGCACGACGGAGCCCCGGTCGAGCAGCAGCTCCACGTCACCCTCGAGGACGAGCAGCAGGTCGAGCGTCTGCGTCGCGTGCAGCGCCGATGCGTCGCAGTCGGGGGCCCACGAGTGGTATCGCCAGAAGAAGCCGTCTCCTGGCGGCTCCATGGCGAAATCGGCCTGGCGCCCCGCCTCGTCCGTGACCGGGGTCGTCGGGACGCCCTTCGAGCTCTGCCACAGGAGGGCGATGAACTGCTCGCCGTCGGAGGGCCGCGAAGCGACCTCCGGTACGCGGCTGATCGGCGACGCAACGACCGCCACGCCGTCTCGTTCCTCGACCTTCGGGGCCGCCAGTTGCCAGACGGTGGTCTCGGTCGTGTCCTGCACCACGACGGACCGGCCCTCCGCGTCAACCCCTGTGATCACTCTTCGCATGCTCGTCAGCCGTTCGTCGTCTCGGAGGGCCTGCCCCAGGCGACGTCGAACAACGGCTCGACCGAGAGCGGAAGCGTCGACGGTACGGGGTCACGCTGCTCTCGATGGAGGGTGAGGTTCAGCCCACCGTCCGAGGCGATCGCCTGTCCCGTGACGTAGCTGGAGAGCTCGGAGGCCAGGAACACGGACAGACCGGCGGTCTCGCGGGGGTCTCCGAGGCGGCGCATCAGCGGACCGGCGGCGGCCGGTGCGACCCACGCGCCGCTCTCGTCCGGCCCGCTGTCGGGCCGATCCGCGAGGAACGCCGAGCGATGCGTGCCCGGGACGATGCAGTTCACGCGGATGCCGTAGCGCGCGAGCTCGAGGGCCGCCGACTGGGTGAGGTTCTTCACCCCCGCCTTTGCGGCGCCGTAGGCCGAGACCCCTGAGTCGGACGGGCGATCCGCACCCGTCGTGGCGGAGACGGTGATGATCCGTCCCCTGGTCCGATGCTCGATCATGCCGCGCGCCTGGGCGCGGATCCCGTGGAAGCACGACTTCAAGCAGAGCTCGACCGTGTTGTCCCAGTCGGACTCCTCGTAGTCGAGGATCGAGGACTGGCCGAAGTGACCCCCGACGTGGTTGACGGCGACGTCGAGGCGACCAAACGTCTCGAACGCCACGTCGACCGCGCGGCGGTGGTCGGCGGCGGCCAGCGCGTCCATCTCGACGAACACCGCCTCGCGACCCAACCCGCGGATCTCCTCGGTGACGCGACCGTTCTCGACGAGATCGCCGATCACGACGTGGCAGCCCGCCCGAGCGAGTTGCACGCAGTGCTGATGCCCCATGCCCGGGCCCGAGCCGCCGACTACGAGAGCGACGGCGTCGACGAGACCGAGCAGTTGGTCATCGACCATGAACGTCATCGACCCGCCCCTTCGCCGGTGCTCGACTCTTGCGCGAATGTCATCAACAGCAACGTAGATGACCCTCGGCCGTGATGTCAACTTTTACGTTGATCACTGGCGGAGGTCGCCGCCGGTGACCGTCAGTAGATGCGCGCGAGCAACGCGAGCACCTCGCCCGGACCCTCGATGGGCCGCGGGTTCGTCGTGGCCATGAAGTCGCGCATGACGTCCTCGGCCAGCGACGCGAGGTCGGATCTCGCGACGGCCCAGTCGCGCAGCCGGTTCTTGATGCCCAGGTCCACGACGAGCCGGCGGACGCGCTCCGCGGCCCGTGCGGCCGCCTCGTCGTCCGTGAGGTCGTGCACCGCGATCCCCATCGCCCTTGCGATCATCCTCTGACGATCGGCCGTCACCGGAGCGTTGAACGCCATGGTCTCCGGGAGGGTGAGGCACGACGTCACGCCGTGTGGGACCCCGCAGCGCGCCCCGAGCTGATGGCCGATCGCGTGACTCAGGCCGAAGGGAACGCTCGACAGCGAGAGGATCGACGCCCACGCGCCCACCTGGCATTCGCCGCGCGCGGCCGCGTCGTCGGGGTCCTGCCGAAACCGGTCGAGGCCGTGGACGAGCCGCTCGACGGCGTGCAGGGCAAGACCGTCCGCGAACGCGTTGTGACCGATCGAGCACACGGTCTCGACCGCGTGATCGATCGCACGCATTCCGCTGCTGGCCCACAGCCATCCGGGCGTCGCGCGCGTCATGTCCGGGTCGAGGATGACCACGCGTGGCGTCAGATGGGCGACGCCGTACGCATCCTTGACCCTGCGGACCGGGTCGGTGGAACCCGCGAACTGCGTGAACTCCCCCGCCGACAGGGTCGTCGGGATGGCGATGTGCGGTATCGACGACCGGGGCTGCTCGGGGACCACCGTCCGGGAACCGTCGACGCGCAGGTGCAGCGCGTCGAGGTCGGATTCGGTCGCGGCACCGGCGGCCACGCACAGCGCGGCAAGCTTGGCGGTGTCGTTCGGCGTCCCGCCTCCGAAGCTGATGACGGAGTCGGCCCGCGACGAGCGAATCGCGGAGGCGGCCGCGAGGACGCTCGAGCGCGGGACATGGGCACGGGTCTCCGAGAAGACGCCGGCCACCCGATCGCCGAGGATCCCCACGAGCCGGTCGACCAGATCGGTCCTCGTAGCCAGCGTCGTGCCGGTCACCAGGAGCGCCCGCCTCGCGCCGAGCCCGTCGAGCGCCCCCGCGAGCCGCGAGACCGATCCCGGACCGAAGATGACCCGCTCCATCGGCAATAGGACGTGCTCGCCGCTCGGGGGTGCGCAGATCTCACGGCCGTCGTGGGTACCAGCGTGATTCATCCCGTCCCTCCGCCGTCGTCGCGCTCACCGAGCCTGCCGGGCCGCCCCGTCGTACGCTCGAGCGAGAGGGCGACCCAGCCGCCGGCGCGAACCGTCGCGACGGCCCCGGCGGACGGCGGGATGCCTCGGAGCGTCGCCCCGGTCCGGGTGACGCCGACCAGGCCGTCCTCCCATTCGACCGTCAGCTCGTCGCCACGACGGACCGCGGCGGAGATACCGGGACAGGCCAGCAGCGGCAGGCCGAGGAACTCCCAGCTCCGCGCGAACATCGGGGCGAACGACTCGGCGACAACCCCCGCGACGCCGAGCGAGATCATCGCGTTCATGCCTTGGTCGTGGGGGTGTCCGTAGCCGAAGTTCCGGCCGGCGACGAGCAGGTCGCCGGCGCCCACCGTCGCTGCGAAGTCGGGGGCGAAGCTCGCCATGCACGCAGCCCGCAGCACACCGGGATCGGAATTGCGGATGTTGTCGACGCCTACGATCTGATCGACATCGAAGTGATCGGGGAAGACCCACGCGACGCGTCCGGACAGGGTCACCGGGCTCACGCGAGCAACCCGGGGTCGCGCGGGTCCGAGAGCACGCCCGCGAGCGCCGACGCGGCGACGGTCTGCGCGCTGCCGAGGTAGATCTCGGATCTCGTGCTTCCCATCCGGCCGCGCACGTTGAGCACCCCGGAGGAGATGCACGTCTGATCGTCGAGCAGCGGTCCCGCGTACCCGTAGCAGTGGTCGCACGAGGACCCCGCCACGGTCGCTCCGGCCGCCGAGAGGAGAGCGACGAGCCCGCTGCGCTCAGCTCGAGCCCGGATTGCCTCTGACGTCGGGACGACGACCAGCCCGAAGCCCGGGGCGACCCGCCGGCCGGCCAGGATCTTGGCCGCCGCCTCGAGATCCTCGTAGCGGCCGCTCGAGCAGGAGCCGATGTAGCCACGCTGGACGGGGGTGCCGACGGCGTCGCCGATCGGGACGATGTGCTCTGCGACCGAGGATCCAGGCAGCGCGACCATCGGGGAGACCTGGCCGAGGTCGACCTCGATCCGGTCGATGAACTCGGCGTGCGGGTCGCCCGTGACGGCCTCAACCGGCGTGCGGGCCAGCGGCTCGACGAAGTCGAGCGCGGTCTCGTCCTGGTCCATCACCGCCGACTCGGCACCGGTGAACACGACCATGCCGCAGAGCGATTGCCGGTCGGCGAGAGTCATCGACGACAGTCCCGGGCCACCGATCTCCAAGACCTGGCCCAGGAAGCCGTCGGGCCCGTGCCTGTGGATCAGGTGATGGAGCACGTCTCGGCCGTCGACGTTCGCCGGAAGTGCCCCTACGAGCTCGATCCGCACGGAGCCGGGCACCGTCGTGACGAGCTCGCCGGTGGTCCAGGGCTCGAGCAGCCGGCGGAACAACCCGAGACCGAGGCTGCCGAACGCACCGATGCCACTGATGTGGGGATCTTGGTGCACGACGAGCGCGCCGGGCACGGCGTACCCCATCTCGGCGGCGACCTGGTGGCCGATGCCGATTCGGTCGTGGATGTGCACCCCGGTGCGCTTCGCCCATTCGACGCTCGCGGCACGCTGCTCGTCCTCGTCCCGGTCGCCACGCGTCACGAGATGGTCGATGAAGACGACGTAGCGATCAGGATCCAGCACCGCATCGGTGCCGTGCCGGTCCTTCAGGTGACCGATGAAGCTCTCGAGATACCCGGGCCACTGCTGCGTCATGATCCGGTCGGGCCGGACGACGAGCTCCTCGCCGACCTCGACGTGCCGGCGCCCCGCGGTGCGAGTGTAGATCTTCTGGGTGAGGGTCTGGGGCCTCATCAGTGCGGGACCGCATCCACGAGCTCCAGGGCGCGCCGGCGAAGCTCGCGCTTGTCGATCTTGGTGGTCGACATCGGCCATTCTCCGTGAAGCACGGGGAACACCGCCCGGGGAACCTTGAATCTCGCCATCCGGTCGCGACAGAACGCGATGAGGAGCTCGGGCTGAAGGTCCGAGCCGTCCTCAAGCTCGACGAACGCGACGCAGACCTCGTCGAGTCGGGGGTCCGGAACGCCGACGACCTCCGCGACCCGCACCGCCGGGTGCTCGCACAGCGCACTCTCCACCTCCAGTGCGGACACGTTCTCCCCGCCGACCTTGACGACGTCCTTGAGTCGCCCGGCGAAGACGAGGTGGTCGTCGGGACGGTGGGCGTACAGGTCTCCCGTGTGCAGCCAACCGTCTCCGTCGAGGGCCTTCGCCGTGTTCTCCGGGTCACGGTAGTAGCCCTCCATGACGCAGTACCCCCGGACCAGCAGCTCGCCGAACTCGCCGCGGGGCAACTCGACACCGCTATCGCCGTCGACGATCTTCACCTCGACGCCGGGCACGGGCACTCCCTGGGCTTCGACGCGGTCCTCGAAGCTGTGTCCACTCTCGCTGAGGCCGAACGAGCCCGAGGACTCCGTCAGCCCCGACGACTCGAAGATCTCGACGTCGGGCCAGGCGTCGCGGATCCGTTCGAGCAGCGCCCGGGGACCGACCTGGCCGATGAATCGCATGCTGCGGATCCTCGCGGGGTCGAAGGCGGGGTGGTCCAGCACGGAGTACGCGATGGCCGGGAACCACGGCCAAGCCGACGTCGGCTGCTCCTCCTCGAGCAGACGGAGCGCACGGTCGCCGTCGACCCGCACGTCGGTCAGCACCGTTCCGGCGGCAGCGACGCAGCCGACCAAGGGCGAGAGTCCGCCGACGTGGAACAGCGGCCCCGGCACCCAGTACCGCTCGGCGGCGGCTCCCGTGACGAAGCGGTGCTTCGCGCGCCACGTCGGTCCACGGGTGAACGCCTCGTGCGTGAGCATGCACCCCTTCGGATGGGCCGTGGTCCCCGAGGTATAGACGATCAATCCGATGTCGCGGACCCGAACTCCGGCGCGCCGCCGGTCCACCTCGTCCTCGTCGACCTCCGCGGCCAGCCGCACCAGGTCCTCCCGACCGAGGCACCCCGGCTTGCCGTCCCCGCGGACGAGGGCGACGACCGGCACCGTAGGTTGCGCCGCCGTATCCCGCGGATCGCGGGGGGCCGGCGCTTCGATGCCGGAGACGGCGTCGATCGCCAGCGCCGCCAGGTCGGCGTAATCGTCCATCCGGTCCGTCGTCAGGATCACCGAGAGCCCCGCATGCTGCGCGACGTAGCGGAGCTCCGGGCTCCGGTAGCGGATGTTCAACGGCACCACGATCGCGCCGATCGACGACGCGCCGAAGAACGCCTCGAGGAACTCGATGCCGTTGGGGGCCAGGACGCCCACGCGATCCCCGGCGCCGATACCCAGTCGGAGCAGGCCACGCGCGACCGTGCGGACCCCGGCGTCGAGTGCCTGGTACGTCACGCGCTCGTCCGGCGTGACGAGCGCCTCCCGGTCCCCAGCCGCCGCAGCCGCGCGCGTCAGGAGGTCCCCGAGGGTGAGAACCTCGGTCCAGGAGCGGGGTGAAGTGTTCATGGTCTGTGAGTTCCTAGCTTCGCTGCCGAGGAGATACGGGCTACCGGAGCGGACGACGTGCCGCTGCCCTCGATCGGGCGCCATGGGCGCGTGATACGCGACGTCGAGCGGTGTCGCGTTGCCCTCCGACTCCCTACCGACTCCACAATAGGCGCTCGACGCGCCGGCTGTCAACGTTTGTGTGGAATTCCGCTCGGGCCACTACGAGCGTGCGGGTACGCGCTCCGGCGCGCCCGCGGCGATCATCCGCCCAGCTGCATGCCGCCCGACACGCCCAGGTTCTCCCCGGTGACGAACGACGCGTCCTCCGAGACGAGGAACGCCACGGCTGCGGCCACCTCGTCCGGCGTACCCAGGCGCTTGAAGAGGGTCTGATCCGCGATCGCTCTGATGCTGGCCTCGGGCAACGAACGGAGCAGTGGCGTCTCGATCGGTCCTGGTGATACGACGTTCGCGGTGATCCCGTAGCGCGCGTTCTCGCGCGCGATCGCCTTCGTGAAGGCGTCGACTGCGCCTTTGGACGCCGAGTACGCTGCGTGCCCCGCCCCGCCGATCCGGCCAGCCTCGGAGCCGATCGTCACGATCCGGCCCCAGCCGGACCGCTGCATCGACGGGAGCGACGCCTGCGTGCAGCTGAGCACACCCTCCAGATTCACCGCGAGCAGCCGTCGCCACGTGTCGTACGGGACGTCCTGGAACCAGCCGAGGTGATCGACGCCCGCGTTGTTGACGAGGACGTCCACGCGCCCGAGGGCCTGGATCGCCGAGACCGTGGAGCCGTGGTCGGAGACGTCGAAGACGCTCCAGCGTGCCCCGATCTCCGCCGCCCGTGCCCGCACCGCGTCGCCGTCGGAGTCGGCGACCACGACATCCAGGCCCGCCCGGGAGAGCCGAGCGGCGATCGCGGCCCCGATGCCGGAGCCCGCGCCCGTGACCACCGCGCGTCGCTCGCTCACGGCGCGACCGACCCGACGATGCCCTGCTCGCGGAGCGCTGCGATCTCGTCAGCGGCGATCCCGGCGGCGGCGAGCACGGCGATCGTGTCCGACCCGGGCTCGGGCGGATCGGCCGGCAGCGCGAGCGGCGTGCCTTCGAACCGCGGGGCCGTTCGGGGCTGGACGATGCCTGCGACCTCGATGAAGAGATCGCGGGCACGATTGTGGGGATGCCAGCGCGCCTCGTCGAGATCGAGCACGGGGGTGACGCACGCGTCCACGCCGTCGAACGCCGCCACCCAGTCGTCGCGCGTCCGCTCGGCGATGCGCTCGGCGAACCGCTGCTTCACGGCGGGCCACGCACCCCGGTCCCACTGTCCGGGCAGCTCGTCGACGGCGAAGCCGAGCCCGTCCGAGAGTCGCGCGTAGAACTTCGCCTCGATCGCTCCGAGCGCGAGGTACCTCCCGTCGGCGCATTCGTAGACGTCGTAGAAGGGTGCTCCGGAGTCCAGCACGTTCGTTCCCCGAACATCGTTCCAGAGTCCGGCGGCGCGCATCCCGAAGATCGAGACGCCGAGCAACGTCGCGCCGTCGACCATGGCGGCGTCGACGACCTGGCCCTCCCCCGTACGCTGCGCGGCGAGCATCGCGGCGACCATGCCGAGCGCCAGTTGGATGCCACCCCCGCCGAAGTCGCCGACCAGGTTCAAGGGCGCGACCGGTCGCTCGCCCTGACGGCCGATCGCACTCAGCATCCCCGACAGCGCGAGGTAGTTGATGTCGTGACCGGCCTCGAAGGCGTTCGGGCCCGTCTGCCCCCACCCGGTCATCCGCCCGTACACCAGCCGCCGGTTGCGCTGCTGACAGGCCCGTGGCCCGACGCCCAGACGTTCCGCGACGCCCGGCCTGAACCCCTCGAGCGCGCTGTCGACGCCCGCGACGAGCCGCAGAACCACCTCGACTCCCGCCGGCGACTTCAGATCGACCGCGATCGAGCGCTTTCCACGGCGGAGCGGATCGGCGGGCACCTCCAGCGGCGCATCCGCCCGCGCCGCCGGAGGACGGTCGACGACCACGACGTCGGCGCCGAGATCGGCGAGCACCATTCCGCAGAACGGGGCCGGGCCGATGCCGCCGATTTCGAGGACGGTCAGTCCGGCGAGCGGACCTGGCCCGGCGCGAACCGGGCCCGGGTCGCCGTGATGACTCTCCGGCACGCCGGTCAGCGGCCGGCCGCGCGCAGCCGCTCCGTGGCCGCTGCATCGACGGCGAGCCCTTCGGGATCGATCTCCGGATCTCCGGTGACCACCACCCCGTAGTCGCGCGCAGCGCCTTCGACCGACACGTAGCCGTCGCGGACGTCGACGAGCACCCGCTCGGTCTCGCGCTGGAACGGATCGCCCCAGCCCCCGCCGCCATTGACGATGTAGCGCCATGTCGCCATCGGCTTCGTCGGCCAGACGTGCTGGCTCGCGAAGTAGCGATACTCCCCGTCCGCTGCCGGCGCGTTCGTCGTGGGATCGAGCAGGCCGCCGACCGGGGTCGAGCTCGCGTACACGTCGGGCGTCATCGGCATCAGCGCGGGGGAGCCTTCGTGACCGTCCCACGTCCAGACGCCCCCGGTGGTCCCGTCCTTGCCCCCGTGGACGCCGAAGCCGCTCGGAACCCGGAAGCGGAGAGGCATCGCATGGTGCTCGGCGGTGCTCAGCCAGAGCGAGTCCTTGACCTGTGCCGCGCCGCCTCGGTTGATACCCGGGCCTCCCGAGTCGATCAATGCCTCACGGCGCGTGATCAAGAGCGGCGCATCGGTCTCGATCGCCTCCAGGGCGGGATCGAGGCAGTTCGCGGTGTAGGTCGTCATGTAGCTCTCGGCGTCACCGTGACGCGTCGCGCCCCAGGGGCCGTGCTCGCCACCCGCTTGGGCGGCGGAGATCCAGGGGGTGCCGTCGGCGAGGAAGCCGCTCGCGTTGTGGTTGTTGTTCGAGCCGACGTCGCCCGCGATCGCATTCTCACCCATCGCCTGCGCCAGCGTCCGCATGACGGCGGTCAGCACGACGTTCGCGGCCTCGGAGTAGAGGAACACCACGCCGTGGGGCGGAAGCGCGCTGATGAAGGTCTGCTCGGGAATCACCATGTCGATCGGACGCATCGCCCCCGACGTGAAGGAGCCGCGCGGGTCGAGGAGGAACTTGAGCGCCACGACGAGCGCCATCTTCGAGCCCAGGACCGTGCCGTTGATCGAGGTCCGTGCCTGGCGGGACGACCCGCTGAGATCCACCTCCGCCCGGTTCCCGACCTTCACGAGCTTGACTTTGACCCGGTACTCCTCCGACTCGTCAATGCCGTCGGCATCGACCATGTCCTCGCCTTCGTAGGTGCCGTCGGGCAGGGCCGCCAACGCCTCGGCAATGCGCTCCTCACCGGCGTCGCAGGTGTAGCGCATCGCGCCGTGCACGGCGTCCGGGCCGTGGCGCTCGGCGGACTCCGAGAGCAGCCGGTCGCCGAGCTGCAGGGCCGCGTTGATGTTCTTCAGGTCCGGTTCGATCACACTGCCGAAGCGGACGTTGTCGAGGATCAGCGAGAAGGACTCGGCGACGGGCTCGTTGCGGCGGTAGAGCGCCCGCGGCGAGATGACGAGCCCGTTCTCGTAGATGCTCGTCTTCGTCCCGCTGAAGCCGCCGGGAACGACCCCGCCCATGTCCAGCTGGTGGGCCATGATGTTGATGAAGCCGATGATCTTGCCGTCGAAGAAGACCGGGCGGATCATGAGCAGGTCGTTGACGTGCGTGCCGACCCGGTAGGGGTCGTTGCACATGATCACGTCGCCGGGCTCGAGCCGGTCGTAGCCGTACTCCTCCACGGTCGTCCGGACCGCTTCCATCATCGGCCCCACGAAGAACACGAGACTGTTGCTGATCCCGGTCGTCGGGTAGCCGAGCTCCCGCGGGCCCGTGAGCGTCGCGGCGAAGTCGTACCAGTCTCGGAGGATCGGCGAGAACGCGGTGCGCAGGAGCGCGCCGGCGAGGTGCTCGACGATGTACCCGTACCGGTTCGACAGCACCGTGGCGGTGAATCGATCGCAGGCGTACTTGGTCTCGAAGTCCGCCTCCGACAGGTCGCGAAGGGCGCCCGAGGTCGGCGCGTTGATCTGCGTGCTCATGCGATGTCCTCCGTGGGTACGAGCGCCTCGATGATGATCTCCCCGAGCGCTCCGATATCGGCGACCTGCCCCGGGCAGACGATGGTGGTGCACAGCGGCTCGCGAATCACCGCGGGCCCGACGATCCGATGGCCTTGGCGGAGGGTGGCCCGCTCGTAGACCTTGGCCGGAAGCGCCTCGCCGTCCGCGGCGAAGTGCCGCAGCTCGATGTCCTCGGCGGCGGGAGCCACGTGGTCCTCCGTCGTGCCGGGCGCCGGGTAGTCGACCTTCGCGGCCGGCACGACGAGCTCGACGCGGTACGTCGCGGCCTGAACCGCGAGCGTGTCGAAGCGCTGACCCCATCGCTCCTCGTAGTCGACGTGGAACTGCTCCAGCATCGCGTCGATCGTCTCGTGCGTCACCGGGCCGGACGGCACCGGGACGAAGGGCATCTCCCAGCTCTGCCCGACGAGCCGACCGTCGAAGCTCCGGCGGAACGTGGCGTTCTCGGCTTCGGCGCCGATCCGCTCGCGCAGGCGGGACTCCATCTCCGTGAAGATCGCATCGAGCTTGGGCGCCGCCTGATCGTCCAGCACGATGTAGGAGCTGCGGTTCTCGGAGTAGACCAGATCGGTGCTGAGCAGCCCTAGGGCCGAGAACAGGCCCGGGTGAGGCGGCACGACCACGCGCTTGGCCCGCAGCAGCTCGAGCGTCGCCGGAAGCACCATCGGACCGGCCGCACCGTACGCCATCAAGGTGAAGTCACGGGTGTCGAGTCCGTGGCGGATCGCGATGTTCGTGATCTCCTCCGCGATGTTGTTCGCGGCCACTCGGTACGCCATCCCGACGCGGCGCTCCGGAGGCACCGGTGCGTCGAGAGCATCGAACGCGATCTTCGACTGCTCGATATCCAGCGGCATCTCGCCCGCGGCGAACCCCGCCGGATCGAGGATGCCCATGAGCAGGCAGGCGTCCGTCAACGTCGGAGCCGTTCCACCCCGGCCGTAGCAGGCCGGACCAGGGTCAGCGCCCGCGCTGGCGGGACCGACCCGGATGTCGCCGGACGGCGAGACCGAGACGATCGATCCGCCGCCGGCGCCGACGCTCGACACCTCGGTCGACCGAGCGTTGATCACGAGGTCGTGCTCGAGCTCGAAGGTGTCGTTCACGAACGCATCGCCGCCGACCACCAGCGAGATGTCGGTGGACGTCCCTCCGACGTCGCAGCAGATGATGTCCGCGACGCCCGCCAGCTCCCCGTAGTGCTGGCACGACACCGTCCCGGCCGCCGGTCCCGCGAAGACGATGCGGTGCGGCTGCTGGAGCGCGTGCTCGCGGGACATCAGCGTCGCCGCGCAGTCCGCGAAGTTCAGCTGGCCGGTGAAGCCGAGCTCGGCGAGGCCCGCGTCCAGGTCCGACGCGTAGTCGGAGTAGATGAAGTGCATGAACACGTCGATCAGCGTCGTCGAGGCCCGCGTGTACTCCTTGGCCAGCGGCGAGACCTCGGACGACAGCGAGATCGGGATGTCCCCGAGGATCTCGCGAGCGAGCTCGCCCAGCCGCTTCTCGTGCGAGGGATTGACGTACGAGTTCAGCAAGCAGATGGCGACGCCCTCGACCTCGCAGCGCGCGAGGAGCTCCAGGTGGGCGCGCGCATCGCTCTCGTCGAGCTCGACCAGAGCCGTTCCGTCCGCGAGCGTCCGCTCGCGGACGCCTCGGCGCAAGTAGCGCGGGACGAGCGGCCGTGCCGCGTCGCTGAAGCCGCGGTGCCACGACGCATCCGTGAGACCCTCGCGGGGGCGAATGCAGCGCCCCGCGTCCAGCATGTCGCGATGGCCCTCGGTCGTCAGGAATGCGACCTTCGGGAGCCGGCGCGTGATCACGGCGTTGAGGCCGTGCGTGCTCGCGTGGTTGAAGACGGCCATATCGTCGACGCCCAGCCGCCGCGCGCCCTCGAGCACCGCGACCTGCGGGACGCGGACGTTCGTCGGGACCTTCGTCACCTCGATGCGGCCGTTGCGACTCGCAACGACGTCCGTGAACGTCCCACCAACGTCGACCCCGATCATGCCGATCCCTGCTTTCCGTGCGTGTTCTCGGTGGCCTGGCCGACAAGAGCGGGAGGGCCACTGAACGGCTGGTAGCTACCGTAGAGCGGACCGCGGGTGCGCTCTAGCGAGGTGAGGCACGTCTGGCACTTGACGACGTTCCACCAGCCGCCTTCGCTGACGACCGGATATGCAGCGATATCCACCCCACCGCACGCGTTGCAGGTTCCGCTGACCGGTTCGCGCACGACGCTGAGCGTCGGCTCCTCGGGGCGGGGAAAACTTCTCATACTGACCTCTCGTCTCGATGCTCTGTATCTGCCGCTATCAACGTTCAAGTTGATCTCTCGGCGCGCGCCGATGGCGCCACGCTAGCCGACCGGCGTCGCTTCGTCAACTCTTACGTTGACTCAGCGTTCGTGATTCCTGCGCAGGGTCCGACCGGACGGCACGGCGCGACGCCGCACCGTGCCGTCAGAACGTGACGTAGTTCTCGAGATCCGCCCGGCTGGTCATGTTCCAGTAGTCCAGGTTCAGGAACGGATTGACGAACACCACGCGCCCGGCGGCGTTCCGGTAGTACGTCGTCATACCGGGGTGAGTCCAGACCGAGCGAGCGTGCAGCTCGTCGATGCGGTCGTTGTAGGCGTCGTTCACGTCCTCACGAACGGCGACAGCGCTCAGGCCCCGGTTGACCAGCTCGGTCAGCAGTCGTCGGATGTAGCGCACCTGGACCTCCATGAAGTGCATGAAGCTCCCACTACCTGGGAACGAGTGCGGCCCACCCAGCATGAAGAAGTTCGGGAACCCGGGCGAGGAGACGCCGAGATATGACCGCGGGTCGTCGTCGTTCCACGCCTCCCGCAGCGAGCGGCCACCGACGCCGCGGACATCCACGGAGGCGACGAAGTGGACGACGTCGAACCCGGTCGCCCAGATGACGACGTCGAACTCGCGCTCCTCCCCGTCGGAAGCGACCAGGCTCTGCGGCCGGACCTCGGTGACCCGCTCGGTCACCAGTGACACGTTCTCGCGCTTGAGCGTGCGGAACCATCCGTTGTCGAGCAGGATGCGCTTTCCGTACGGGGGGTAGCGGGGCAGCGTCTTCGGCAGGAGATCCTCGCGTCCGGCCAGCTCTTCTTCCATGTACCGCGTGAAGAACTTGCGGTGCCCGTCGTTTCGGGCGTTTACCGCCCGTTCGGGGTGCTCCCACTCCGGGTCGACGCGCAGCGCTTCGATCACCTTGTCCCCGAACTGCCACAAGAGCCGAACCCAGTACCAGGCGCGGTAGATCGGACACGCTTGCAGCAGCAGGCGCAACTCCGGAGGGATCGGCTTCTGGAACTTCTCGAACGGCGCAACCCACTGCGGCGAACGCTGGAAGATCGTGAGCTGCTCGACCGCGTCGACGATGGCGGGCCCGATCTGCATGGCGCTCGCCCCGGTGCCAACCAGCGCCACGCGCTTGCCGGTCAGGTCGAGGTCCGCCGGCCATTCGGCCGAGTGGAACTCGGGCCCGCCGAAGGTCCCCACCCCGGGGACGGCGGGCAGTCGGGGCCGGTTCAGGACGCCGAGAGCCCCGATCACGGCGTTCGCCGTGACGCGCTCCACCGCCCCGTCGGGACCGCGGACCTCGAGCCGCCAGAGCAGCGCCGCATCGTCGAAGTGCGCACTGACCACCTCGGTCTGGAACCGTATGCGGTCGCGCGCGCCGATGCCGGAGACCACGCGTTCGAAGTACGCCTGGATGTTGTCGCGAAGCTCGAAGTGCTGCCCCCAGTCGTTGTTGGCGAACGACAGGGTGTAGAGGTGACTCGGGGTGTCGACGCCGGCACCCGGATACGTGTTCTGCACCCAGTTGCCGCCGGGCGCAGCCTGCTTCTCGAAGACGACGTAGTCGGCCCCCATGTCTTCGAGCTGGTGCGCCGCCACGATCCCCGCCACGCCGGCACCGATAACCACCGTCTTGAAGCCCGCCGGAAAGTCCGGTCGCTCGAGCGACACCTCGGGCGCGCGCGAATCGATGCGCCGGCCGAGCTCGAACGAGAACATCTCGCCGTACTCCGGCCTGATCGTCTCCCCCATGCAGACGCTGAGCATCCGCGCGACGAGCTCGGGGCCGGGAAGGGCGATCGCCGGCGGCTCGCCCGCCTGCAGCCGCACGATCGCGTCGGCGGCGACCTCGCGAATCTCCGCCTGGACGCGCGGCGGCAGGCCACCGTCGTCGTGATCGCCTAGCCCCCGCCCGCGGGTCGGCAGGTACGGCTCGGCCAGCCAGCGCTCGTCACCCGTGACCTGGAAGACGAGCATGAGCAAGGTCGGCACGTTGGCGCTGGCGACAGCCATGCCGATCTGCTCGCGACTGAGCTCCTTCAAGCCCTCGTCACTGCTTGATGTGGGAGTTTCGGTGCTTCTCATCCTGTGCCTCGTACGCCGATCCGGGCGCCCTGCGGGCCACCCTTCAACGTTATCGTTGATAATAGGAATCGTGGCAACCGGACGGACCTTTGTCAACGTCAAAGTTGATAAGGCGATTCGATCCCCAGCCCGGGCAGCCAGCGGCGGACTACGCCGCTCCCCGCAGCCCGGGCAGAACCTCCTCGGCCAGCAGCTCGGCCATGGCGTCTTCGTGACCCTCGGGACATCCCGGGATCAGCTGGATCGCGGTCGCGCCCGCCGCGACGTACTCACGGAGCCGCTCGACGCACTGCTCGGGCGTACCTGCGACGAGATAGCGCGACAGCGCGGAGAAGTCCTGAGCGTAGTTCGCACCCACGACGTCCCGGGCCGTCCGCCGCGCCTGATTGCCGTCCCGCCCGACCGTCACCCAGACGAACACGGCGCCACGGACGTCGCTCGGGGCACGGCCGGCCGCCACGGCGGCGGCGCGGACGTTCTCCATGCCGTCGGAGAGCTGGTCCGGGGTGCACATGTACGGCATCCATACGTCGCCGAAGCGGCCGGCACGACGCTGCGCGGCGTCCCGGCGCCCCGCGACCCACAACTCGGGGCCATCTCGGGTCACCGGAGGAGGGTCCAGTCGCAGGCCGTCCAGCTCGGCCCAGCGTCCCCGGTAGCTCACCGTCTCCGCGGTGAACAGCTTCCGCACGATCTCGAGTGCCTCGTCCGTCCGAGCCCCTCGTTCGGCCCGCGGGACGCCGACGGCGCGGAACTCCGGCTCGTACTCCCCTCCTACACCGACGCCGAGACGGAATCGACCTTCGGACGCGATGTCGAGGACGACGGCCATCTTCGCGAGCAGCGCCGCCGGATACATCGGCAGCAGGGTGACCGCGCTGAGCAGGCGGATCCGGGTCGTTGCGCCCGCCGCGACGCTGAGGGCGACGAGGGCATTCGGCACCGGGCCATGGAAGAACACGTGCTCGCCGCAGTGCACGGTGTCGAAGCCGAGCTCCTCGTAGTACGCCGCGCGCTCCGAGACACCCGCACTGCCACGCAGTCCGATTCCGATCTCTGGTGCCACGACTCAGCTCCCCGTCCACACCGGGTCGCGACGTTCGCGAAAGGCGTCGATCCCCTCCTGGCGGTCGCGGGTCGTCGCGAGGGCCTCGATCGGTTCGTACCGCGTCGCCAGCGCGACCTCGAGCGGCCATCCGAGCCGTTCCTCGACAGCCTGCTTCGCGGCCTGGGCAACGAGCGGCGCGCTCGCAGACACGCGCTCGGCCCACCGCATTGCCGCCTCGTCGAGACCCGAACGGGAGACGACCTCGTTGACGAGGCCGTGCGAGAGGGCGGCGGGAGCATCGACCGTCTCACCGGCGAGGATCATGGCCATCGCCACGCGATGAGGCAGCGCACGCGTGACCCGGTGAATCACCCCGGCCTCGTCCATGACCCCCAGCCGTGCCTCCGGAATGCCGAAGCGGGCGTCGGCCGACGCGACGATGATGTCGGCGCAGAGCGCGACTTCCAGCCCGCTGCCGAGGACGTGTCCTTGGACTGCGGCGATCAGCGGCTTGCGTAGGCGCAGCCGGGGCCCCCCGATTCCGGTGAGCCCTCCGCCGAGCGCGACCCGGGTGCGCTCGCGGGCGACGAGGTCGTGGACGTCCGCCCCCGCGCAGAACGCCCGGTCACCCGCCGCGCAGAGGATCGCGACCCTGATCTCGGGATCAGCATTGACCTGATTCCAGATCTCCGCCAGCTGCAGCTCCATGTCGACCGTGAGCGCGTTCAGCGCCTCCGGGCGGTTGAGCCGGACGACGGCGACGTGGCCCACGCGCTCCGTCTCGACCTCAGGCACCCCCGGCCCCCTCCGCGATCAACGGGGTCGTCGGCGCCGTACGGTACGCATCGAGGACCGACTGGAGCCCGTCCTCGTGAATCCGATCCCGTACGGCTACGACGCTCGGAGCCATGTGGATGAGCGCGTCCATCTCCGGAACCGCCGAGGACGCGTGACGGACTCCCATCGCCTCCATGGCGCGATTTACCGAGAGCTTCTTCATGCGCAGCACCTCGGGCGGGGTCATCGCGATGCGCCGCGCCAAGCTCTCCACCGCGGGGACGAGCTGGTCCGGGTCGACGCTGTGGTTCGCCCAGCCCCATTCGACCGCGGTCCGTCCGTCGATGCTGTTGCCCGGTACGAAGGACATCTCCTTGGCGCGCTTCGGCCCGACCAGGGGCGCCCAGAGCGGCGCGACGTATCCGCCGCCGATCGGGATCTTGGGCTCTCCGATGTGCGCGTCGTGCGTCACGATCGTGATGTCGGTGTAGACGCAGAGCATCGTGCCACCGGCGACGCAGTAGCCGTGGACGGCCGCGATCACGGGCTTCGGGTGGTCCCAGATCGCGAGGAACCGGTTGAGATTCCGGTGGAGCCGCTCCCGGTCCGCGAGAGGATCGAACTCCTGACCGATGGGCTGCCCGACCTGGCCGAGATCGAAACCGGCGCAGAACCCGCGCCCCTCGCCGCGAAGACCGAGCACGGGCGCACCCTCGGTCTTCAAGCGCTCCAGGGCGTCGGACAGCTCGTCGAGCAGAGCGTTCGACAATGCGTTCGCACGCGCGGGCGAATCGAGCACGATCCAGGACAGCGTTTCGCCGTGCTCGACTCGGATGTACTCGTACTCGGTCATATATGACTCCTCGTGGCCCGCTTCTCGGTTCGTCGACGCCGGTAGTCGGCGGCGACGCTGACGAATGTCAACGCCGAAGTTGATCACACGCGCCCGGACGCGTCAACCCGCCCGGCGAGGACCGGCGGCAGCCCCGTCCGCCGGAATCCGGATACATCAACTCTCACGTTGACGAGCTCGGGCCACGGTGCTACGTTCGCGATCGACCCCGCCCGGCCTGGAGGCGGGCGATACAGGACGAGTCCATGAGCCACGAGCGCTGCCGGAACGAGCACGCCCGCGGGCGGCATCGGCCACCCGGGAGCCCCACATGACCACCACGCTTCATCGCGCCGAGCAGGTCGCCCCCGGGGTGCACGTCCTCGGCGGCTGGGAACCGGCCGACCGACGCATCTCGTGGGTCGGCAATGGCGTTGGCCGCTGGCTCCCGTTCAACTGCTACCTGCTGACCGAGGGCGACGAAGCGATGCTCGTCGACACGGGGGTCGCCGCTCACGAGCGCGTCGTGCTCGACCAGCTCGCCGGGCTCCAAGACGATCTCTCGAGGATGACCCTCTTCGTCAGTCGCTTCGGCGAGTTCGACTCGGCCGGCAACGCGGCATCGCTCATCGGGTCGGCACCGGTCGACCGCGTCCTCGCGCACTACCCGGACCCGGAGCACGTCGTGGGAAAGCCGCACGACGGGTTCGGCTGGCTCCCCACCACGGCCCGGCACGACGATCTGGTGCTCCCGTCCCGGCTCGTGTGCGAGCCGATCGACGAAGCGACAGAGCTCTTCGTGGATCGAGGACGGCAGCGCGCGATCGAGCTCCAGCGCGCGCCGTTGCGCCTGCTGGTGACGACCTGGGCGTTCGACCGGCGCACCGGAACGCTCTTCACGTCCGACGCGCTGGGACACGCGCTCCTCCGCGACCCGGACGGCGGCCGCATCGTCGACCACCGCAACGACGAGACGACGGTGGAGGAGGTTCGGACGGGACTCGTCGGCAAGTTCGCCTGGTTGCTGCGAGGGAACCCGGGGCCGACGCGCGACGCGCTCGAGTCCTTCTTCGCCACGCACGAGGTCCACGCCATCGCGCCGGCGTTCGGCGGCGTTCTCCGGGGGCGGGAGGTCGTAGACCGCCACGTGCGGATGCTCCTCGACACCCTTGACCAGATCACCGAGGAGCAGTGCGCATGACGAACCACGACGAGCAGGACGGCACCATCGACTCCACCATCGAGCCGTACGGGCTCCCCCGCGAGCTGGCCCCGGGGCTGACCTGGGTGGGCGCCTGCACCCCGCTGCACTACGAGGGCGAGATCATCCACTCGTACCACTCTGCCTACCTCCTGAGCGGCGCCGAGGAATCACTGCTCGTCGACACGGGCAACCCGAAGGACTGGCCGGTGGTCGAACGACAGCTGACCGGTCTCATCACCGGCGACGTGCCTCCGGTCCGGTATCTCCTGCCGACCCATTCGGAGGTTCCCCACTCGGGGAACCTGGGCCGCCTCGCCGCCCTGTTCCCCGAAGCCTCGATCGTCGGCGACACCCGGGACTATCACCTCTACTTCCCCGGTATCGCGGACAGGCTGCGTCCGATGGGGATCGGCGACGAGATCGACCTGGGCGGGCGTGTCCTGGAGCTCGTCGACCCGGTGATCCGCGACCTCGAGACCACCCTCTGGGCGTACGACCGGCAGGCCCGGGCGCTGTTCACGGGCGACGGGTTCGCGTACATGCACCATCATCACCCCGATCAATGCGCGCTGCTCGCCGAGGAGATCGAGGACCTCCCCCTCGACGAGCTCGTCGCGGTCTTCGCGCAGTTCGCGCTGTACTGGACGCAGTTCACCGACATCCGTCCGCATCTCGCCGAGCTCGATGCCCTGTTCGAGTCGTATCCGGTCGACCTCATCGCGCCCGGGCACGGAAGTCCGATCTCGGATGTCGCCGCGACGGTCCCGCGCGTCAAGCACGGACTGCTCACGTCGTCCGCCTCGCCGGTCGACTGACGTCATTCGGCGAGCCACCGAGCCTGACCCTGTCCCGCCCGCCCCAGGACGCCGACGCCGGCTGGTCCGTCAACGTTCGAGTTGACGGACGAGGGCCACGCGAGCTAGGTTGTGGATGCCCTGATCCTGGGGCATACCGAGGAGGACGCAGGATGCTTGACGGGAAGGTGTGCGTGGTCACGGGCGGAGCGCAGGGCATCGGTCGCGAGACCGCGATTCAGATGGCGCTGCGGGGCGCGCGGGTGGCGGTTGCCGATCGCGACCTCGACGCGGCGACGGCAACGGTTCGCGCGATCGAGGATGCGGGCGGGCACGGGATGCCGATCGCGTGCGACGTCACCGACCGCACCCAGCTCGAGGAGGCGATGGCAGCCGCGGACGCGGAGCTCGGTGCCATCGACGTCCTCCACAACAACGCCGGGATCACCGAGAGCAACGCGCACGGTGCCAGCACGGTCGAGACGCTCCCCGACGAGATGTTCGATCGCGTGCTCGACGTCAACCTCCGCGGAACCTGGTGGGCGACACGGGCGGCCCTGCCCTACCTCAAGCGGTCGTCTCGCAACCCGGCGATCGTCAACGCATCCTCGGTGGGCGGACTACTCGCAGTGCCCAACTCTGCCGCGTACTGCGCGTCGAAGGCGGCGATCATCAACCTCACGCGCTCGATGGCGATGGACCTCGCGGAGTACGGGATCCGCTGCAACTCCTACTGCCCCGGCAGCATCCGGACGCCGATGATCGACGGCTACGTCGCGTCCGCGGGCAGCGACAGCACGGCGCTCAGCCACCTGACGTCGGCTCAGCTGATCGACCGTCTCGGTGAACCCCGCGAAGTGGCGGACCTCGTGTGCTTCCTGGCGTCCGACCAAGCGACGTTCATCACGGGGTCGAACATCACGATCGACGGCGGAAAGCTCGCGTGGCGCGGCATTCGGGCGCCGTAGTCGGCTCCCCGGGGCCGCGGAGGGCCCCGGCGCGGGCTCCGATCGCCCGGCGCCGGGAACCCTCCTACAAGGGACCCCAGAAGTCTTCCTGGTCCACGTACACCCAGTACCCGCTCACCAGGCCTGCCGCGTCGAAGTCGAACACAGCGCACGCCGGCACGCGCAAGATCCGCCCGTCCCGGTGCTGGTACGTCATCCGCAGCTGGGCCGTGGCGTGCCGCCCCGCCCCGTCGACGTGCACGCTCCGCACCTCGTGCTGAACCCGCGCGATCTGGGAGCGGATCTGCTCGCGAACGGCCCTGACCGCGTCGCGACCTCGGCCGGGCTCAGCGTTCCCGAACCGGAACCGGACGTCCTCGGCGAGCGTCGCGAGCGCCGCTTCCGCATCGCCGCGGTCCCCGGCCGCGAAGTACTCGCGGACGGCCGCCGCGCGCCCCTCTGCTTCGCCGTCGCTCGCCCCGCGAGATACGGGGCTCGAACTCGAATCGGACGTGCTCATCTCACCCCAGAAGGACGCGGTCGGACACGGCGTCGCCGGTCAGCTCTTCGAACCGCTCGACCAGCTTCGGCACGGTGTACTCGGACTTCTCGGCGCCTGAGATGTCCATCACGATGGCACCCCGGTGCATCATGATCAGACGGTCCACATCCGCCAAGGCGCTTCGCATGTCGTGGGTCACCATCAGGGTCGTGGTGCCCGCCTGGCGGATGTATCGCGCGGTCTCCTCCCCGACCAGCCGCGCGCTCCGCGGGTCGAGGGCCGCCGTGTGCTCGTCGAGAAGCAACACCGTCGGATCCCCCGCCAGGCTCATCGCCACGGCCACTGCCTGTCGTTGTCCCCCGGAGAGCACGCCGGCCGGGGTGTCGAGCCGATCCTCGAGCCCCATGCCGAAGCGCGCCAGGAGCTCCGCGGCCGTCAGCCGGACCTTTCGGCTCTTGGCCCGCCGCAGCCCGAACCGCGATGTCCCGGCGAGCTTCAGCGCGAAGTTCTCCTCGATCGTGAGGTCGCCGAACACGTTCGCCTGTGGGTTCTGCTGGACTCGCGCGACGACGCTCGTTCGCTTCCACGAGGGGACGGACGTGACGTCCCGATCCCCGACGATGATCGTCCCGCCGTCAGGGATGAGGGTCCCGGCGATCGCCGAGAGCAGCGTGGATTTGCCCGCGCCGTTGGAGCCGATGATCCCGACCACCGTGCCGGGCCGCACGTCCAGCGATATGCCGTCCAGCGCCATGACGCTGTCGGCACCGCCCGGTCGCCGGAACTGCTTGCGGACCTCGTCGAGCGTCAGGTCGAAGGTCATGACGTTGCTCATTTCGTGATCGAGACGACGTGGTCGTTCTCGTAGAACTCGTGCCGCTCGCGTCGGCGCCGTGCCGCCGCGGCAGATCCCGGGAATGCGAGCAGCGCTCCGGCGTGGGACCGCGCCGCGATCATGACGACGACGACGCCGGCCGTCACTGCTCGGACGTAGTTCGGATCGATGCCCAGGTCCAAGGTGATGCCGACGACGACGCGGTACACCACGACGCCGGCGAACACGGCGAGCAGCACCCACGCCATCTTCGTCGACCGCGTGAGCGCCAGGCCGATCATCATCGCGGCGAGCCCGACGACGACGATCCCCACCTGGGTCGAGACGTCCATGAACCCCTGGTACTGGACGACGAGCGCTCCGGACAGCGCCGCCAACGCGTTCGCGAGCATCAACCCCACCACCTGACGGGCCTCGGTGCGGATGCCGAAGCTCCGAGCCGTCTGGACGCTCATGCCGCCGCCGCGCATCGACAGGCCGTACGCCGTTCCCAGGAACCAGGTCAGGAGCCCGACCAGCGCCAACGAGACGGCGCCGCCGATCGCGATCGCCGACCACCTCGCGTCAAGACCGACGTCCATTCCCCAGGTGAAGACCGTCGTGGCGTCGATGGCCAGCGGCACGTTCGACGTGCCCATGATGATCAAGGACGCCGACCAGCACGCGCTCACCATCAGGAGACCGGCGAGAAGCACGTTGATCCGCAGCCCCACGTGGAGCATCGCGGCGATGAGGCCAGCCGCCGAACCCGCCGCGACCGCGATGGCGATCGCCGCGATCGGGCCTCCGCCGCCGCTGATATGGACCGCGGCCACGGCACCCCCGACCCCGAACGCTCCCTCCAGGGTGAGATCCGGCAGCCCCAGGGCGCCGAGGGCGAGGTAGATGCCGAGGGCCAGCGGCCCGTACAGCACGCCGACCGTGACGCCGATCTGGACGACCTCTAGCATCGACGGCCCCCATCTTCGGAGGCGTGGGACGCCGGAGGCGTCCGCAGAATCGCGACGGGTGCGGACATCTCCTACAACACCCCCTGGTTGTTCTCGTAGAGCTCCCGGGGGATCTCGATACCGAGCTTCTTCGCGGCGGTCTCGTTCAGGTAGAGCCCGCGCGATTCGATCGTCTCGACCGGCAGGTCCGCCGGCTTCTTCCCGCGGAGCACCTGCAGGACCATCTTGGCCGTCGCGCGACCGATGTCGACGTAGCTGTACCCGCCGGCCAGTAGGGCGCCGGCCGCCGGTCCGGACTGCAGGCAGCCGAACACCGGGATCTTCGCCGCCGCCGCGACCTTCGTCACCGCCGCGATGCCTTGGGCGACCCGTGCGTCGCACGGGATCTCGATCGCGTCCACGTCCTTCGAGACGAGGGCCTCAGCCGCCTGCGAGAGATCGCCCGTACCCACGATCGGCGCGTCGGTGGTCTTGATGCCCAGGGACTTCAGGTGGTCTTCCGCTTCGCTCTGGGCGTGGTCACCCTGGGCATCTCCGTTCGTCCAGATCAGGCCCACGTGGCGCATGTCGGGCAGCACCTTCCGCATGGCGTCGATGTCCGCCTTCACGGGGACGGGGCTCGCCGTTCCCGTCAGGTTGCCGCCCGGATGCTCGAGCGTCGCGACCAGGCCCGCCCCGACCGGGTCCGCGATCCCCGAGAACACGACGGGGACCGACTTGTCGACCCGCAGGTACGTCTGCGCCGACGGGGTCGAGCCGACGACGATTGCGTCGCAGCCAGCCGTCGATGCGAACTGCTGAGCGATCGTCTGCTGGGTCGCGATGTCCGCCTCGGCGTTCTTGTAGACGACCTCGACGCCCGAGCCGCCGGACGCGGCGAGCTCCTCCCTGAGGCCCTTCACCTGATCCTCCGCCTCGCGAGCCGAGACGAACATGTTGACGCAGAGCTTCTTTCCGTCGAGATCAGAGGCCGCTCGCGTGGTGCTCGTGGCGGCCTGCGCGTCGGAAGGCGCGGTGGCGGCGCCGTCGTCGCCATCCGAGCCGCACCCGGCCACGGCGACGACGGTGGCGCTGATCACGACCGCGCTGATGAGACGAGCACGGACCCCGCCCGTTATGTACGTCATGTTCGACTGCCCTCGTTTGGAAGCCACTGGACCAGCCGACCGTAACCCGAGTTGGCGCGCCCTGTCAACGTCTACGTTGGCGCTGACAGCGCCCGCGTCCCGCATGCGTACCTCGGGCATCGCCGTAGCGACCTACCCCGACCCGAACCGGATCGTCTCCCTCATCGCGTGCAAGGGCGGTCACCAGCACGCCTTGGCCGCGATCTCGAGTGCGGCGCGACGTGGGGCCTGCTAAGTATTAGCCCGATGGCTGCGAATGAAGACACCAAGGTGCCCGACAGTCGGATCGGTCGCCGACGGCAAGCGGCCAACAAGGCGAACCAGAAGGATTACGCCACGAAACGGGCCGAGATCGTCAGGGTCGCCGGCGAAGTCTTCAAGGACAAGGGGTTCGAGAAGACGACCCTGAACGACATCGCGGAAAAGCTCGGCATCGACCGTGCTTCCCTCTACTACTACATCGGCAGCAAGGCAGAGCTCTTCCGAGAAGGCGTCCGCGGGCTCGCCGACGCCAACATCAGTCGAGGCGACGAGATCTACGCGCTCGACGAATCAGCGACGACCAAGCTGGAGTTGCTCGCCGAGCATGTTCTGACGTCGTACGACTCGAGCTACCCGTACGGGCACATCCAACTCCAGGAGAATCTGCACCAGATCGAAGGAGGAGAGTTCGGAACCCACATGGCGCATCAACTGCGTCATCTGAACTCGCTCACGATCCGCATCATCAACGACGGCGTCGAATCCGGCGAGTTCCGCGACGACGTTCCGAGCTATGTCGCGGCGAACGCCTTCTGGGGCATGATCAACTGGACCCACCGCTGGTATCAGCCAGGCAAGGACCTCACGCCGGCGGAGCTGGCCGATTACTTCTGCTCGCTGTTCCTCGAAGGCCTCGTTGCCTTTGACTGACCGGAATCTACCCCTACTCACCACTCCTACGGCCCGGCACTGAAGGGCACATCCGTCACCCGTCCCTGCGGGAGCTGGGATGGCGCACGGTCGTGGCCCCGTCGACCAGGATCGACGTCCCCGACACGTAGCCGGCCTCGTCGGAGCAAGCCCAGCAACACGCGTTCGCGATGTCGATCGGCTGAGCGGGTCGGCCGAGAGGACTGTTCGCTCCGAAGTCGCGTTCGGCATCGGGTCCGCTGCCCAGCGTGCTGGCGAACATCTTCGTGCCAACGACGTTCGCGGGGATGACCGTGTTCACCCTGATCTGGTGACGCCCACCTTCGAGCGCTGCGACCTCCGTCAGCCCCGCGAGCCCCTTCTTCGAGGCGACGTACGAGACGTACCCCTCGAGGGCAAGCACCGCGGTCGAGGACGAGACGTTGACGATCGCTCCACCTCCGCCCCGCCCGATCATGTGCCGCATCTCCGCCCGGACGCAGTAGAAGGTTCCACTCAGATTGACGTCGATGAGCCGGTTCCACTCGACGTCGCTCATCTCGTGGATCATCGATGAATCGGGCCCCTCGAAGGTGGCCCGCTGTCCGACCGCAGCGTTGTTGACCGCAACATCCAGCCGGCCGAACGTCGCGATCGCGGCGTCGACCATGGCGTCGCACGAGGTAGAGTCAGCGATGTCCACGACGACAGGCAGCGCGCGTACACCCTGATCAACCAGGGAATCGGCTACCCGCGTCGCGGCATCGCCGTCGAGATCCGCGACCACCACCGAATAGCCCTTGGCCGCGAAGACCTCCGCGGCCGCTTTACCGATGCCGTTTCCGGCCCCGGTGACCAGCGCTGCACGTTCGTTGCGTTCCATGTGTCTCTCTCCTATCGGTTCCCGCAGGCACGGCCCGTTCGCTGACCACCCGCAGGGCAATCACTCGTCAACTTACACGTTGACAATACGGTAGCGCCGAGAGCTTCGCCATGATCCGCGGCGGCCACATCGACCTCGCCATCCTCGGCGGCATGGAGGTCTCCCAAACCGGCGACCTCGCCAACTGGATGATCCCCGGCAAGATGGTCAAGGGCATGGGCGGCGCCATGGACCTCGTCCAAGGCGCCAAGCGCACCATCGTGATCATGGAGCACACCACCCGCGACGGCCAACCGCGGATCAAGCCGACCTGCGATCTGCCGCTCACCGGCAAACGCGTCGTCGACCGCCTCATCACCGACCTCGCCGTCTTCGACATCACCCGACGGCCTGACCCTGATCGAGACCCTCGGCGACGCGACCGTCGACGAGGTCCGCGAGAGGACCGGGGCGGCGTTCGTCGTCGCGCCGTCAGCGGGTTAGCGCCATGTCGATCGATCTTGCTCCGTTACGCACCTCGGACCAGACGTCAGCGTCGAAGGTGGCGGGAGTCACGACCGACTTTCGGCAGTTGCATCACGTGCGGTCCGAAGCAGGACACGGAACCGTCGCTACGGTGGGGGGTTCTTGCGTTCTGGGCACGCCATACCCGCGTAGACCGGAGGCGGACGCACCGTACGCCGATCAACCGCCCGGCGGGCCGCCGAGCCCCACGGTGTCGACGAGCAGGAAGATCGCGACGGAGCCGACGACGAGCGCGAAGGCCTGGCCGAGGATGCGCTGCGACAGGCGGGCGCCGACGAGGCTGCCGATCAGCGCGCCGAGCATCGTGCTGCCGGCGAGGGTCGCGGTGACCGGCAGATCCAGCGACGTGCCGGCGATGAGGTGACTGACCAGCGCCGCCAGTCCGGTGAGCGCGACGATCACCAGCGACGTTCCGACCGCTCGCCGGAAGCTCATCCCGAACCACAACGTGAGCACGGGGACGATCACGAACCCACCGCCGACGCCGAAGAAGCCGGTGAGGACGCCGACGAGTCCGCCGGCGCTCGCGAGCTTGCCCAGCGGCACGTCCGGGCACGGCCGCTCCTCGCCACCGGGGTCGGAGACCGCGCGTCTCCAGGTCAGCACCGCGGCGGCGACCATCACGGGCACGAACGCGAGGATCAGCAGCCGACCGCTGACCTGATGGCTGGCGACCGTGCCGACCACGGAGCCCGCCGCCGCCGGAATCGAGAACAGCACCGCCAGTCGCGGGCAGACGTTCCCGCCGCGCGCCTGGGCGCTGGCGCCGACCGAGGCCGCGAGCGCGACGACGATCAGGGACGCGGTCGAGGCCGGGGTCACGGGCTCGCCCAGCACGTAGACGAGCACCGGGAGCGCGAGGATCGCCCCGCCCCCGCCGACGGTGCCGACGATCAGACCGATCACGATCCCGAACGGGATCGCCAGCAGCGTCATCCCGCCCGCCGAGCACGCGTCGGAGCGAGCACCGTCGCGCTCCGCGGCCTACGCGGCGTCGCCGTCCGCATCGGTGGTGCGCAGCTCGTGGCCGAGCCGTCCCCACTTCGGAACGCCGCCGTCGGTGACGTGGACGACGTCGCGACCGCCGTGGCGGACCACGAGGCTGGCCGCGGTGGCGGCTCGCTGCCCCGACGCGCAGATCACCGCGACCGGACGCTGCGGGTCGAGGACCTGCGGCCAGGAGCCGATGTCGTGCCAGGGCGCCAGGTGCGATCCGGGGATGTGCCCGGCGTCGTACTCCTGCGCCTCCCGCACGTCGAGGATCTGCAGATCCGGCGTCGCGGCCCAGTGCTGCTCCAGCTCGTCCAGCGGCACGCGTTCGATCGTGGCGACCGGCCGCTTCTCCTGCCGCCACGAGGTCATGCCGCCGTGCAGGTATCCGCCGAGCCTGCGGATGCCGACGGCCAGGGCGAGGTCGCCGGCCCGCAGGCCGTCCCGGTCGTCGCGACCGATCAGCACGATCTCCTGCTCGCGGTCCGCCAGCCACGCCAGCTTGGACCCGAACCCGGCCCGGTGCATCGGCGCGCAGATCGCCCCGGGGATGTGCGCCTCGTCGAACTGCAGGTCGGTCCGCACGTCGACCAGGAGCGCGCCCTCGGTGCGCTGCAGCTCGACCTGCCGCGGGGTCAGCGGCGGTGGCTGCACCCCCTCCGTGACCAACGGCCCACGGTTCATCGCGACGATCGCCTCGAAGTTGGGCGGCTGCGGCCCCAGGTTCGCGAGCGCCTCGTCGACGAACCGCTGCTCGTCGGCGATCCGCAGCGTCGGGTTGGCCCGGCGCTCGTAGCCGATGGTCGAGGACACCTTCAGGTCCATCCCGGGCCCGCCGCACATCGACCCGCCGAGGTGGCCCGGCCAGACCTCGACCTCCGGCGGCAGCACCAGCAGCTTGTCCCGCAGCGACCGGAAGATCCCCCGCGCGCCTTCGGCCTTCTCGATCGCGAGATCCGGACGCGCGACGTCGTTGACGAACAGGGTGTCGCCGGAGAGCACCGCCCACGGGTCGTCGCTGCGTGCGGTGTCGATCAGCGCGAACGCGGTGTGCTCGGGCCGGTGGCCCGGCGTGTGGAGCGCCCGGACGGTGACGGCGCCGAGCCGGAACTCGTCGCCGTCGTCGAACGGCTCGTGGTCGTACTCCGCCTCGGCGAGGCGGTGGATGTGGATCGTCGCGCCGGTGGCGACCGCGAGCCGGCCGTGACCGGAGACGTGATCGGCGTGGTTGTGCGTCTCGAAGACGTGATCGATCGAGACGCCCATGTACCGCGCCAGATCGAGGTACTCGTCGATCTCGAAGCGCGGGTCGACGACCGCCGCGACCCCCGCCCGTTCGTCGCCGATCAGGTAGCTGGCGCAGCCGAGGTCATCGTGGGTGATCTGACGGAAGATCATGAAGTCTTCTTCTATCGCGCGGACGCGGGGCGCTGACGGCCGGTTGCGATCGAGCTCGCCGCGAACGAGCGCGAAGGCGCCCGGCGTACGCTCAGACGAGCTCCGCGGCGGGGGTCACGGTGGCGTAGAACTGGCCGAGCGCGGCGATGAACGATGCGTGCACGTCGGCCCCGGCGACCCGCTGACCGCCGTACTCGAGCGACGGCGCGGCGCAGGCGTCGGGAACCAGCGTCATCCGAAAGCCGAGGTCCGCCCCGGCGCGCGTGGTCGCATCCACGCACATCGAGGTCATCATGCCCACGAGGACGATCTCCTGGACGTCGAGCGCGCGCAGGCGCTGCTCGAGGTCGGTCCGCAGGAACGAGTTCGGCGCGCGCTTCTGGATCACGATCTCGTCACCGACCGGGCGGACGGGATCCATGATCTCCGCCCCGTCGGAGCCCTCCTCGAGGAAGCCGAGACCGGCGGGACTGAGGTGCTGGATGTGGATGACCGGATCGCCGGCGGCGCGGAACGCCTCGAGGACCTGGCCGGCCTTCGCGGCGGCCTCCTCGGGCTGGTGCAGCGGCATCTTGCCGCCGGGGAAGTAGTCGCGCTGGATGTCGACGATGACGAGAGCTCGGGTCATGGGACAACAGTACACGACGTTCCAACGTTCATAAGAACATCGTTGGAATGCGTACAATGGGCCAATGAGCCGCGTTTCTCCGCTCCGAGTGCTCGACGAGGCATCGGCCGGCGCCATCAGGGACCGGCAGCCGCAGCCCGACGAGGTGCGCGAGCTCGCCGCGCAAGCGGCCGCGTTCTCCGATCCGACGCGCATGGCGCTCGCCCTGGCGCTTCGCGACGGCGGCGACGTCTGCGTCTGCGATCTCTCGTGGATCCTCCAGCGACCGGTGCAGCTGGTCTCGCACCACCTCAACAAGATGCGCAGCGCCGGCGTGGTCGTCTCTCGCCAGAACGGCCGCCTGGTGATCTGCGCGCTGACGCCGGCCGGAAGGCGCCTGCTCGAAGCTCTTACCCCCGCAGCCACGGCTTCGCCGATCGGCGAAGCCGCCTGACGCGCGGCCGCTCGCCCGTGGCGGGAGGCCGACCGAGGTCCGTGCCTGTCCCTGCGCAGGAAGCGCGCGTGTCGGTTCGGGTGCGGTCCCAATTGATCCGCGCGCGCCCGCCGATGACGATCTCGGCATGGCGAACAGCTCACATTCGGCGGCGGATTCGGCGACGGAGGACCGTCCGTCAGGGCACGCCGAAGCGCGTCCGGTGACCGCGACCGACCAGCCACCCCTGCGGGTAGCCATCGTGGGGGCCGGTGTGCTCGGGCGGTCCGTCGCCCGGGGCGTCGCGCGTCGCAGCGACCTGGATCTGATGGCGGTCGTCGACGCCGACCCGCACCTGGCGGGCACCACCCTCGATCTTCCGAGCGCAGACGGCGAGCCGCTGGTCATCTCCCCCGCTCTGACGGCCGATGATGTCGACGTCGTCGGAGTACTGACCGCGTCGCGCGTCGACCAGATCGGGGAGCTCCTGATCACCCTGGTCGAGCGGGGCATCAACGTGGTCACTGCCGCCGAGGAGCTGACCTATCCGTGGCACAGCCACCCGCAGTGGAGTGCCCGACTCGACGCCGCCGCCCGCGCCCACGAGGCGGAACAGCGCACCGCAGCCGCCCTCGCCGCCGAACCCCGGCTCGCCGAACTCCTCGGCCTGCCCGCGCCCGACAGCGAGGAAGGCCCGCTCACCGCCGCCGAACTCGACCGCTCCGCCGACCGCCTCGCCGCCCTCCTGGACGAGGGCGTCACCGCCGCCGAACGCCAGCTCTTCGACCTGCGCACCGCCGCCGCCGACGACACCCGCATCCTCGGCGCCCTCGGCGACGGCGGGCTGCTGCCGCCCGGCCCCGACGTCCTCGCCACCGTCGAGTACCTCGGCGAACAGGGCATCCCCGCCCTCCCCGGCTGGCGCTACCTCGCCCAGGCCGTCGACCCGGCCGAGCACGCCGCCGTCCTCGCCGCCCGGCCCGAACTGGTCGACGGCGTCGTCATCACCGACCCCGACACCCACAGCCGGGCCCGCGCCGTCCTCGCCGACGCCGCCCTGCTGCCCCGCTCCGCCGTCGCCGTCGGCACCTCCGCCGCCCTCCTCGCCCCGGCACCCCGTACGGCGGCCTCCGGCACCGAGGAAGAGAACGTCTTCCTCGTCCCGCCCAACCCGGCCATGCACGACGAGTACGCCGCCGACGAGGAACGCCAGGCCCTGCGCGCCCGCGCCGCCGCCCGCGACGAGGAGATCCGGGCGCTCGCCGCCCGCCTCGCCAAGGACCGCGAACTGGCCGCCCGGCTCACCTCCTGGCGCGCCGGCTGCCCGGCGGGCCGCTCACGCCCTTGCCACCCGGAACGCCTCGCGCGCCGCAACCAGGGTCTGCTCGATCACGCCGTCGTCGTGCGCGTTGGACATGAAGCCGGCCTCGAACGCCGACGGCGCCAGGTAGACCCCGCGCTCGAGCATGGCGTGGA